>Ga0066903_100000102_pt1 | contig 39332 bp, 26 predicted proteins | sample PanSoiMetaGPlot1_FD_67491 | JGI IMG/M metagenome (GOLD analysis project Ga0066903, IMG submission 67491) | Tropical forest soil microbial communities from Panama analyzed to predict greenhouse gas emissions - Panama Soil - Plot 1 (version 2) | ecosystem: Environmental > Terrestrial > Soil >... | reverse complement strand
CGAGCGTGACGAGATACTCGCGGCCGCCGCCCGGGATCGCCGCAGCCGGCACCCACGAAATCTGCGCTTCTTCCGGCTTGAACGGCGCGGCCTTGCGCACCTGCCAGCGGATCAGCTGATCGAGATCGGAGGCCGACGGCACCTTCTCGAAGCGCAGGAGCGAGATCTTGGCGGCGCTGTCGGGAATCACGAGCGCGACGCGCCTCGGACGCACGCTGGCCTTGTCGAACGCGGACCGCAGCGCCGCCGACAGCGCACGCCGATCGTGCACGTTCACGGCGTTCAACGCCGGCGTCACGACGCCCGGCGCCAGGCGTTCCGTGCCGTGCGCGTTGACGATGAAGCCGCCGGCCTGACGCGCGACCGACACGGCGGTCACGCGATCGGCCGCGATCTCCACGCCGACCGACGGCGGCGGACTCACGAGAAATGCAGGCAGCCTGGACATGCTATTCGACGAACGTCACCTTGTTGACCTCGCGCAGCGTGGTGACCCCGGCCAGCACACGCTCGACGGCGGACTCGCGCAGCGACTTCATCCCTTCCTCGCGCGCCGCCTTCTTCACTTCCGACGTCGGCTTGCGGTCCAGGATGATCTCGCGGATGTTATCGGACAAATCCAGCAGTTCGCATATGGCGGTCCGGCCCTTGAAGCCCGTGCCGCCGCACTCGATGCAGCCGGCGCCCTCGAAGAACAGCCCGGAATCCGCCAGCCCGGGGTCCATCGCCGACTCGACGAGCTGATCGCGCGTCACGACCGCGGGGCGCTTGCAGTGCACGCAGATGTTGCGCACCAGGCGCTGGGCGAGCACGCAGTTCAGCGCCGACACGAACTGGTACGCCTCGACACCCATGTTCAGGAACCGCCCCAGCACGTCGATGACGTTGTTGGCGTGGACGGTCGTGAACACCAGGTGGCCCGTGAGCGCGGAGTTGATCGCGATCTGCGCGGTCTCGTTGTCGCGGATCTCGCCGACCATGATCTTGTCGGGGTCGTGCCGCAGGATCGAGCGCAGGCCGCGCGCGAAGGTCAGCCCCTTCTTTTCATTGATTGGAATCTGGGTGATTCCACGTAATTGGTATTCGACCGGATCCTCGATCGTGACGATCTTGTCCTCGATCGTCTTGATCTCCGAGAGCGCCGCATAGAGCGTCGTCGTCTTGCCGGATCCCGTGGGTCCGGTGACGAGCACCATGCCGTACGGCTCGCGGATGTACTTGCGGAACCGGCGCAGCTCGTCCTCCGGGAACCCGAGGATGTCGAGGCGCAGCTCGTGGAACTGCTCGCTGATCGATTCCTTGTCGAGAATACGGATGACCGCGTCTTCCCCGTGCGCGCTCGGCATGACCGACACGCGGAAGTCGATCGTCTTCCCGCCGAGCCGCAGCTTGAAGCGGCCGTCCTGCGGGATGCGCTTCTCGGCGATGTCGAGCTCGGCCATGACCTTGACGCGCGAGATGATCGTGCTGTGGAAGCGCTTGTCGATCGGCCGCATGGCCGACTGCAGCACGCCGTCGATGCGGTACTTCACGTGGACCGCGTCGTCCTGCGTCTCGATGTGGATGTCGCTCGCCCGCCGCTGGATCGCCGTGTAGATCGTCGTGTCGACCAGCCGGATGACCGGGCTCGTGTCGGTCGTGAGCTTCTCGACGGTGAGCTGCTCGTCGCCGTGCTCGTCCTCGCGCAGGATCTGCAGCTGGAAGCTCTCGGTCGCCTCCTCGAGCACGCGCGTCGAGCTCTCGCTCTTCTTCAGGATCCCCTGGATCGCCGACGCGGGCGCCACCATCACCTTGATGGGCGATCCGAGCAGGACGCCGAGCTCGTCGATCATCGGCAGGTCGCGCGGATCGCTGACGACGATCGCGAGCGCGTTGCCCTCGCGCCGGAACGGGACGAACCCGTAGCGCAGCATCAGCTCCGCCGGAATCGTCCGGAAGAGATCGTGATCGATGTTGAAGTGCGCGAGATCGAGGAACGGCAGCCGGTACCGATCGGCGAGGCGCCGCGCCTCGGCGACTTCCGCCGCGAGCTCCGCCGCCGTCTGCTGCGGCGCGCCCTGATCGGCGTACAGCTCCTGGTGTCCCTGATCGACCGCGGCCGTCCCGTTGTTCTCCATAGGCTTATCCACTCAACGCCGACGACAGGTTGAAGAGCGGCAGGTACAGCGACAGCAGCAGCCCCGCGATCACGATGCCCATGATCACGAGCAGCGCGGGTTCGACGACCGTGATGAACCGGCTCAGGTTCGTGTCGATTTCCTCGTCGTAGAAATCCGAGAGGCTGTTGAGCATTTCCTGCAGCGCGCCGGTCGACTCGCCCACTTCCACCATCTTGATCGCGACGTCGGGAAAGACGCCGCTGTCCTGCATCGACGCGGCCAGCGACCGCCCTTCGCGCACCTGCTGCGCGGAGGTCAGCAGCTCGGCCGCCATGTGCTGGTTCGCGAGCGACCGCGCCGTCACCTCGAGCGCGTTCACGAGCGGAATGCCGCCGCCGAGCAGCGTCGCCAGCGTCCGCGACCCCTGCGACGTCGAGAACTTCATCGCGATCGGGCCGATCATCGGCACGCTCAGCAGCACGCGATCCAGCCGCCGCCGCTGGCCGGGCTGCTTGACCCAGCCGTAAAACGCCAGCACCACGCCGGCGATCGCCGCGAAGATCAACAAATAGTATGACGTCACGAACGTGGACACGGCCACGATCGCGCGCGTCGACCACGGCAGTTCCTTGCCGAACTGGTTGTAGAACGATCCGAACTCCGGCACGACCTTGACGACGATGATCGTGACGACGCAGAGCGACAGGACGACGAGGATCGCCGGATAGACGAGCGCGGAGATCGTCTTGCGCTTCACGCTCGAGACGATCTTGACGTAGCTCACGTACCGGCGGAGCACCTGCTCGAGGTTGCCCGACTTCTCGCCCGCCAGCAGCGACGCCGTGTAGACGCCGGGAAAGAGCGCGCCGTGCGCCTCGAACGCTTCCGAGAGCGCGCTGCCCGAACGGACGCGCTCGTGCACGTCGTCGAGCACGCCCTTGAACGTCGGGTTGGTGACGCGGCGGCGGAGAATGTCGAGCGACTGCACGAGCGGCATGCCCGCCTTGAGCAGCGTCGCCAGCTCCTGGTTGAACACCAGGAACTCGCGGCTCGACACTTTGCGCCGCACCGGCAGCGCCGGCAGGTGGACGCCCGCCAGCGCGCGGCGGCCCGCCTGCTGGATCCCGAGGACGTACAGCCCCTTCTCCTCGAACTCGCGGCGGAGACGCGCTTCGCTATCGGCGACGTACACGCCCTCGACGATTTCGCCGGCCGGTGTGCCGAGCCTGCACCGATACTCCATACAGTGAGGTGGATTCCCCCTGTTAATTCTACCAACTAATTGGATTAGACGGAGTTAACCAGGTGCTGGCTGGGGAGGGGCCAGAAGATTTTACGCTCTTAACGGAGGCCGGCGATCTCGAGGATTCTCGAGACGTAGTTCTGCGTCTCCCGATACGGCGGGATGCCGCCGAACCTGCTGACCGCCGCCTCGCCGGCGTTGTACGCGGCGAGCGCGAGCCGCAGATCGCCCTGCATGCCGTCGATGAGCGACCTCAGCTTGCGCACGCCGGCGTCGATGTTCGTCGCCGGGTCGTAGGCGTTCTTCACCTTGTACTCTCTCGCCACCGACGGCATCAACTGCATCAGCCCCATCGCCCCCTTCGACGAACGGGCGCGCGGCTCGTAATTGGACTCCACCTGGATCAACGCCTGCACGAGAATCGGATCGACGCCGTACGCGTCGGACGCGGCCATGATCAGACCGGAGTACACCGTGTCGCGCAGCGCCGCGCTGCGCTCCGCGGCGGGTCTCGACGGCAACACCGGCATCTGCAGCGACGCGGGCGGCAGCGGATCCGGGTGGGGCACTTCGTCGGGCACGATCTTGTCGATCAGCGTCCGATCGCACGTGACGGTGCCGCCCGAGCGGAGGGTGAGCGTGACGCTGTCGCCCTGCGTCGTGTGCCCCTTGACCGACAACGTGCCGCCGGACGTCATGTAGACGATCTCGGCGGAGGCCAGCGACGTGATGCCGCACAGGCACACACCGGTCGCCACGATCACGCGGGCACACTTCAGCACGTGCATTGAGACGACCGATCCTAGCATCCGGTTGTCCGACTGTCCAGAATTAATACAGTCGAGGTCCTACTTGGGCTCCACGTACAAATGGAAGATGCGGATGCCGAGCTCACGCGGATCGGTGCCCCCCGGCTTGAAGGTCTTGTCGACGTCGATCACGAGGTCCACCAGGTCCCCCGTGCCGAGTTGCGCGGCCGTCAGCGGAAACGTCAGCAGCGTTCGCGCTTTCGAGTCCGCCGCGAACTGCCCGACCGCCTGGTCGCCGATCTTGAGCGTCACCTGCTGCGGCGGGGTGAAGAGATCGACGCGCGCGTCGTACTCCAGATAGAGCGTCGAGTCCTTCTTCGGATTCTTGAACGAGACGGTGGCCGTCTTCTTGGTCCACTGCCACTCGTTCTGCGGGTTCTTCTGATCGACTTCCGCCGGGTGCCAGCCGTCCTTGTAGACCAGAAAAATGTTCTCGGAAGACGCCAGGACCTGGAACTTCGCCACCAGGTACTCGCGCCGCGAGACTTCGGGCGCGTTGAGGACGAGGCGTTTCCCCGTCGTCAGATCGTACAGCCCGAGCCGCACGTTGGCCTCGCCGATGTAGGGGTAGTTCTGGACGAAGATCGTACGTTTGTACTCGATCGTCTCGCCCGGCTTCCACTTGCTCGTCGGCGTCGGCGGCATGTGGTCGTCGGTCCACATCTGCTCCCCCTCGGGATCGAGCACGTGGACGAAGACGTAGTAGTCCTTGTCGAACTTGGCGTCGGGCGCGACGACGAACTTGTACGTCAGGGTGACGGCGCTGCCGATCGGCGCGCGGTCCTTGCTGAACGTCAGCGACGGCGTGGCGACGGCGGGCTCGCTGTCCTGTTTGCCATGGCACCCCGACGCCGCGAGCGCGGCGAGCAGAGCTGCGGAGACGGTAAGACGCACTCTCATACGCATCGTAGACAGTCAGCGAGCGTACAGCAGTTGTGGCAGGTACAGCAATATGTTAGCGTTCTCCGGCGTGGAAGCACTCGGAATGGTGGAAACGCGGGGGCTGATCGGCTCGATCGAAGCCGCCGATGCGATGGTGAAGGCCGCCAACGTGGTCCTCGTCGGCAAGGAGTACATCGGCGCCGGCTACGTCACGGTGCTCGTGCGCGGCGACGTCGGCGCGGTCAAAGCGTCGACCGATGCCGGCGCGGCCGCCGCGCGGCGCGTCGGTGAGCTGATCTCGGTGCACGTCATCCCCCGGCCGCACGCCGAAGTCGAGAAGATCCTCCCGAAAGCTCCAAAAGACGCCAAGGGGGCGTAAGTGGCCCAAACCGATCGCGACCTCGCCTCCATCGCCGAGGCGCGGTCGCTCGCGCGACGCGCGAAGGCCGCGGCTCCCGTCCTGGCGGAATACTCGCAGGAGCAGATCGACGCGATCGTCGACGCGATGGCCGCGGCCGTCACGCCGCACGCCGAGGCGCTCGCACGGCTCGCCCACGAAGAGACCGGCTACGGCGTCGTCGAAGACAAAATCCAGAAGAACCTCTTCTCGTCGGAAAAAGTCTACAAGTTCATCCGGCCGATGAAGACCGTCGGCGTGATCAACCGTCTGGAAGACCGCAAGGTCATCGAGATCGCGGACCCGTTCGGCGTGGTCTGCGCGATCGTGCCGACGACGAACCCGACGTCGACGGCGATCTACAAGATCCTGATCAGCCTCAAGGCGCGCTGCCCCATCGTGATCAGCCCGCATCCGTCGGCGGTCCGCTGCATCGCGCGTTGTGCCGAGATCATGGGCGACGCCGCGCGGCGCGCCGGCGCGCCCGACGGCGCCATCAATTGCATGACGACCGTCACGCTCGAGGGAACACAGGAGTTGATGAAGGCGAAGGAAACCGCCGTCATCCTCGCGACGGGCGGACTGGGTCTCGTCCGCGCCGCGTACTCGGCGGGCAAGCCCGCGTACGGCGTCGGCCCCGGCAACGCGCCGTCGTACATCGAGCAGAGCGCCGACGTCCCCAAGGCGGTGCTCGACATCGTCACCGGCAAGACGTTCGACAACGGCGTGCTGTGCTCGTCGCCGAACTCGGTGGTCGTCGACGCGGCGGTCGCCGACGAGGTGAAGCGCGAGTTCGTCAAGCAGGGATCGTACTTTCTCTCGCCGGACGAAGCGGACAAGGTCGCCAGGGCGCTGCTCGGACCCAATCGTCTGCCCGTACCCGCGCTCGTCGGCCGTCCCGCCACGACGATCGCGCAGGCCGCCGGCATCTCGGTTCCAGCCGACACGCGCGTGCTCATCGCCGAACTGAAGGGCGTCGGACGCGACTATCCGCTGTCGATCGAGAAACTCTCGCCGGTCCTCTCCTACTACGTCGTTGCGGACTGGCGCGACGGCTGCGAGCGCTGCAAGGAGATCCTGCGGTACGGCGGCATGGGTCACACCATGTCGATCCACTCGCGCAACGACCAGATCATCCTGGAGTTCGGCCTGAAGAAACCGGCGTACCGCATCTGCGTCAACACGCCGACCACGCACGGATCGATCGGATTGACGACGGGGCTCGATCCGTCGATGACGCTGGGATGCGGCGGCTGGGGCGGCAACATCACGTCGGACAACATCTCGCCGAAACACCTCATCAACATCAAGCGGCTCGCGTATGAAACGAATCCGGCGGTCGTAAGGAAGCGCGCCACTCCAGCGGCAGCGGCGGCGCCCGGAACGGGTGACCTCCCCCGTGCACCTGCCGCGGCGCCTCCCGCACGCGGCATTTCGGCCGACGCGCTGGCCCGGCGGATCGACGAGTTCCTTGGGTCGCGCGGATACAAGGCCCCTGCTCAGGTCCCGACTGGCCCGGCCCATGCGCCGTCTAAAGCCGGAAACGACGGAATCGAACGTCAGGGCGGCGCCAGCTACGGGATTGGTGAGAAAGAACCGAAACCTGCTGCAGCGGAGACGGCCACCGAGTTCGTGTGCGAAGACGATGTGCGTCAGGCTGTGCGACAGGGACGCAAAATCGTCATAGGCGAGCGCACAATCGTGACACCTGCCGCCCGGGACATGGGCGAGCAGCATCGCGTGTTCGTCCAGGCGCAGTGGCCCCGGTAGTTTCGCCCTTTGTTATTGAGCGGATTGACTTTACGGTTGACCGGGCGACCGGCCGGTTGCTATGCTGACGCTCTAGCCGCGTAACAACCTCTACAGGGCAAGCCCTTTGCACGACCGGCCGGCACCAGGTCGAGCATTCAGGAACTACCCCAAGGGAGCGCTCAAAGGATGATGCGAAAGACCCTCGGAGTCGGACTGTGCGTGCTGTTGGGCGCCTGCGGCGCCAACCCCAAACCACAGCCCGCGCCTGCGACACCGCCCACTCCTCCACCCGTCGTGGCGGTCCAGGCACCTCCACCGGCGGCGGCTCCCAAGCCCGCCGTCGATCCCGTCGACATCCTGATCTCTACCTCGAAGCATCATTTCGAGTCGGGCGAGAAGGAACTCGCCGCCGGTCATCTCGACAAGGCGCGCGACGAATTCGACCGCGCGGTCGGCGTCCTGCTCGAGGCGCCGTACGGCGCCCGCTCCGACACGCGGCTCCGCGAGCATTTCGATCGGCTCATCGACCGCATCAACGCGTACGAGGTGACGGCGCTCGCCCAGGGCGACGGCTTCACCGAGAAGCGGTACGAAGCGGCGCCGATCGACGAACTGCTGAAGAACGCGACGACGTTTCCCGCGCCTGTCGCCGACGCCGCAACCGAAGCGGCCGTCAAAGCCGACCTCGAGAAGCACGCGCACGACATCCCGATTCCCGACAATCCGAAGATCCTGTCCTACGTCGAAGTGTTCCAGGGGCGCCTCCGCGACTACATCCAGGAGAGCCTCGAGCGCGGCGCGAAGTACATGCCGATGATCCAGAGCGTGTTCCGTGCGGAGGGCCTGCCGCTGGATCTCGCCTACATCCCGATCATCGAGAGCTCGTTCAAGACCAACGCGCTGTCGAAGGCGAGCGCGAAGGGCCCGTGGCAGTTCATGAAGGGCACCGCGAAGGACCACGACCTCAAGGTCGACTGGTTCGTCGACGAGCGTTCGGATCCCGAAAAGGCCACCGTCGCGGCGGCGCAGTATCTGAAGACGCTGAGCAAGATGTTCGACGGCGACTGGAACATGGTGCTCGCCGCGTACAACGGCGGCCCCGGCCGCGTGTCGCGGGCGATGAAGCGCTCGGGCATCGACGACTTCTGGAAGCTGTCGTCCAGCTCGAAGTACCTGCCGCGCGAGACGCGTGAATACGTGCCGCTCATCCTCGCCGCGATGATCATCGGCCGCAACCCCGCGCAGTACGGCTTCGAGGTCGCCACCGATGTCGCGCTTCCCGCGTACGAGAAGGTGGCGATGCCGCAGGCGATCGACCTGCGCCGCGTGGCCGAATGGGCAGGGACGACCGTCGACGAGATCCAGGCGCTCAATCCCGAGCTGCGCCGCCTGACGACGCCGGTGAAGTCTCCGGACTACGCGGTCAAGGTGCCGGCCGGCACCGCCGAGAAGCTGACCGCGCGGCTGGCGGACGCCACGCCGGCGGACTTCATGACGTTCAAGTGGTACACGGTGAAGAGCAACGAGACGCTCCTCACCGTCTCGCGCAAGTTCGGGGTCTCGCGCGCCGACGTCGCCGAGGCGAACAACCTCACGGTGAAGTCGAAGCTGCGTCCCGGCCAGGAACTGATCATTCCGCGCGCGCCGGCCACGACGCTGGCGGTCCGCAGCGAACGCGCGGCGCCGACCACCGTCGCCTCACGATCGATCGCCCAGCCGGCGGAGACGCCGGCCGGCACCGGGCCAAAGGCCGTCGAGACGATCACGTACCGCGTCAAGAAGGGCGACACGCTGTTCTCCATCGCGCAGCTCTTCGACACGACCGTCGCGAAGATCAAGACGTGGAACCGCCTCCGCGGCAACACGATCAGCCCCGGCGAGCGTCTCAAGATCCAGACGGCGCACCGCTAGACGGATCTCAGGAAGTTCGTCGCGCGCCGCGCTGCGGCATCGCAGCTTCTGCGTACTTTCAGGGGCACGCTGCCGTCACGATTCGTTTTTCCTAGCAGATTCGCGCGCCGGGATCTGAGTCCGGCTTTGCACGTCCGTCCGCATGCTTGCACGCGTGCGATCGGCGGCGGTCTTCGGCATCGAGGCGACGCCGGTCAGCATCGAGGTCGACGTCACCTACGGCCTGCCCTGCTTCACCGTCGTCGGTCTGCCCGACGCGATCGTCCGCGAGAGCCGCGATCGAATCCGGAGCGCGATCCGCAATTCGGGATTCGAGTTTCCGTCGCACCGCATCATCGTCAACCTCGCACCGGCCGACGTGCGGAAGGCGGGCGCGGCGTTCGACCTGCCGATCGCGCTGGCCGTGCTCGCCGCGTCGGGTGTCATCCAGCGGCGCGACGTGAAGGACGTCCTGATCCTCGGCGAGCTGTCGCTCGACGGCGGGATTCAGGCGGCGCGCGGCGTCCTGCCGATCGCCGTGGCGGCGCGCCGGCAGCAATTCGGCGGCCTGCTGCTCCCGGTCGCCAACACGCAGGAAGCCGCGGTCGTCGACGGACTGCAGTTCTTCCCCGTACGCTCGCTCACGGAAGCCGTCGGATCGCTGAACGATCCGCACCCGGTGCACCTGGAGCCCGAGGCGGTGGGCGCGCCGCCCGAGAACGTGCACGGCGATTTCGCCGAGGTCCGCGGACAGCGGCTCGCGAAGCGCGCCCTCGAGATCGCCGCGGCGGGCGGCCACAACGCGCTGCTGTCGGGTCCGCCCGGCTCGGGCAAGACGATGATGGCGAAGCGCGCCGCGGGGATCCTGCCGTCGTTGACATTCGACGAGGCGCTCGAGGTGACGGCGATCCACTCGGTCGCGGGACTGCTGGGGCCGGGAACCGGCCTGGTGCGCGCGCGGCCGTTCCGCGCGCCGCATCACACGGTGTCGGACGTCGCGCTGGTCGGCGGCGGACCGAATCCGCGGCCGGGCGAAATCAGCCTCGCGCATCATGGCGTGCTGTTTCTCGACGAGATGCCGGAGTTCAGCCGGCACGCGCTCGAAGTGCTCCGCCAGCCGCTCGAGGACGGCCTGGTGCGCGTCTCGCGCGCGCTCCGCACGGCGGTCTTTCCTGCCCGGTTCGTCCTGGTCGGCGCGATGAACCCGTGTCCGTGCGGGTTTCTGGGCGATCCGCGCCGCGCGTGCCGGTGCACGCCCGCGCACATCGATCGCTATGCCTCGCGCCTGTCGGGTCCGCTGCGCGACCGCATCGATCTCACCGTGTCGGTCTCGGCGCTGCCGACGATCGAGCTCGCGGACGCTGCGGAGGCGGAGCCGACGGCCGCCATCCGGACGCGGGTCGAATACGCGCGCGCGCGGCAGACCGCGCGCGAACCGTCGACTGGCGCATCGACCAATGCGCGCCTGTCGCCGCGGGCGCTCCGCCGCGCGTGCGCGCTGGACGCCCGTACCGAGCGCCTGCTGCTCGACGCGGCCGACCGGCTGGGACTCACGGCGCGATCGTTTGATCGCATCCTGCGGGTCTCGCGGACGATCGCCGACCTCGCCGGGACGCCGCGGGTGGAGTTCGATCACGTCGCGGAGGCGTTGCAATTCCGCGGGTAACCCCACAGTAACGGCCGGTTGCGGCCGATATTCGTACTCGACGGCAACCGCAGAGCCGTGCTAGACTTCCGGGGTTTTACCCCAGCATTTCGGGTCCGAATGAAAGCACGACGTTACACCTTTGTAATCGCTGACCGGCAGACCGGCGCGGTGCGCCGGATGACTCTGTCGCTGTGGCCGACGTTGGCCGCGGTGGCGGGGCTCTTTTCGCTGCCCGTGCTCATGGGACTCGGGGCCCGTTGGAGCGCGTCGGCCGCCATCGGCGATCTCCAGTCCAGCAACGCGTCCCTGCAGGTGGAGAACGCCAGCTACCGTGAAGCCACCGGGCAGCTCGCGAACCAGATTTCCGCGCTTCAGTCGGCCGTCGATCAACTCGGCGAACGCGCCGCGGTCGATCCGACCGTCAACCGCGCGATGGACAAGCTGCCCGCGCTCGTGAAGTCGCGCGCCATGGGAGGCACGTCAGGTGCCGCGATCGCACCGGTCATCAAGAGCGGCTTCGGGTCGCCCGACACCGTGCTCGGCGTGCTCAGCGATCTGCTCGGCGTCATCGGCACGCGGCTCGACTCGGTGCGCGACAGCGTCGAACGGCGCCATGCGCTCGCGGCCGCGACGCCGTCGGTCTGGCCCGTCGCCGGCTGGCTCACGTCGTACTACGGCAATCGCACCGATCCGTTCACCAACGACAAGGATTTCCATCCCGGCCTCGACATCTCAGCCGAGTACGGGCAGCCGGTCGTGGCGACGGGCGATGCGACCGTCACCGCCGCGGGCCCCAACGGCGCGTACGGCAACATGGTCGCGCTCGATCACGGGTTCGGCATCGTCACGAAGTACGGCCACCTCTCGCGCATCGCGGTCATGAACGACCAGAAGGTCAAGCGCGGCGACATCATCGGCTACGTCGGCTCGACCGGGCGCTCGACGGGCGCGCACCTCCACTACGAAGTGTGGATGAACGGCCGCCTGACGAACCCGATGACGCTCCTCGCACACTAATCATCCAAACGGCGCTCGCCGCTGTTCCGTTTGCGGGGCCCCGTAAGCCTGCTACAATTGCGGGATACCCATCCCGCAATGATCATCGATAAGGCTCTCGCGAAAGTCTTCGGCACCGCAAACGAACGCGAGATCAAGCGGCTGACTCCGGTCGTCGCCCAGATCAACGCATTCGAACCTTCCATCCAGGCGCTCTCCGACGAACAACTGCGCGGCAAGACGGCCGAGTTCCGGCTGCGGCTCGAGCAGGGAGAGACGCTCGAAGATCTCCTGCCGGAAGCCTTCGCCGTCGTCCGCGAAGCCGGCCGGCGCACGCTGAACATGCGGCACTTCGACGTGCAGCTCATCGGCGGCATGGTGCTGCACCGCGGCAAGATCGCCGAAATGAAGACCGGCGAAGGCAAGACGCTCGTCGCGACGCTGCCCGCGTATCTCAACGCGCTCGCCGGCAAGGGCGTGCACGTCGTGACGGTGAACGACTACCTGGCGCGCCGCGACTCCGAGTGGATGGGGCGCATCTACCGCTTCCTCGGCATGACGGTCGGCGTCATCCAGCACGATCTCAACGACCACGAGCGGCAGGTCGCCTACGGCTGCGACATCACCTACGGGACCAACAACGAGTTCGGGTTCGACTACCTGCGGGACAACATGAAGTTCGAGCTCACGCACTACGTGCAGCGCGGGCATCATTTCGCGATCGTCGACGAGGTCGACTCGATTCTGATCGACGAGGCGCGCACGCCGCTCATCATTTCCGGGCCCGCCGAGGAATCGACCGACCTCTACTACGAGGTCGACCGCATCATTCCGCGGCTCGCGCGCGGCGCGACGACGCGCGGCGACGTGAAGGCGGAGGATCGCGAGGAGCTCGAGAAGACCGGCGACTACATCGTCGACGAGAAGCACAAGACCGTGACGCTCACCGAGAGCGGCATGGCGAAGGCCGAGAAGATGCTCGCGCACCGCCTCGAGCCGAACACCGACGGGCTCTACGACCCCGTCAACATGAAGGTGCTCCACCACGTGAACCAGGCGCTGCGGGCCCACACGCTGTTCCACCTCGACGTCGAGTACATGGTGAAGGACGGCGCGGTCGTCATCGTCGACGAGTTCACGGGCCGCCTGATGCCCGGCCGCCGCTGGAGCGACGGCCTCCACCAGGCCGTCGAGGCGAAGGAACACAACACGCACCATCCCGAGGTGAAGATCGAGCGCGAGAACCAGACGCTCGCCACCGTGACCTTCCAGAACTACTTCCGCAAGTACGGCAAGCTCTCCGGGATGACCGGCACGGCCGACACCGAGGCGCAGGAGTTCGCCAGCATCTACAAGCTGGACGTGATCGTCATCCCGACCAACCGCAAGCTGCAGCGCATCGAAGAGCCCGACACGGTCTACCGCACCGAGAAGGAAAAGTACGACGCGATCGTCACCGACATCCTCGAGAAGCAGAAAGAGGGACGGCCGGTGCTGGTCGGCACCGTCTCGATCGAGAAGTCCGAGAAGCTGTCGCGGCAGCTGAAGCTGCGCGGCATCCGGCACGTCGTGCTGAACGCGAAGTTCCACGCGCAGGAAGCCGAGATCGTCGCGCAGGCGGGCCGGAAGAACACCGTCACGATCGCGACCAACATGGCGGGCCGCGGCACCGACATCCTGCTGGGCGGCAACCCCGAGTTCATGGCGCGGCAGCAGACACTCGCGGACCAGATCGCCGAGAAGCTCCCGAAGGGACAGGAGAAGTTCGTCGACGACGCCGACTTCGTCTACTTCTACCATCTCGACAGCTTCTACCGCGTACCGCGCGCGCAGTACGAGCAGATCTTCGCGGCCTACAAGAAGAGCACCGACGCCGAGCACGAAGAGGTCGTCCACGTGCGCGGCCTCCACATCATCGCGACCGAGCGTCACGAGGCGCGGCGCATCGACAACCAGCTGCGCGGCCGCGCCGGCCGCCAGGGCGACCCCGGCTCGTCGCGCTTCTACCTCTCGCTCGAAGACGACCTGATGCGGATCTTCGGATCCGACCGCATCTCGGGCCTGATGCAGCGGCTCGGAATGGAGGAAGGCGTCCCGATCGAGCACGGCATGGTCACCAAGGCCATCGAGCGCGCGCAGAAGCAGGTCGAGGCGCAGAACTTCAGCGTCAGAAAACACCTGCTCGAGTACGACGACGTGATGAACAAGCAGCGCGAGAGCGTCTACGCGCTGCGCCGCGAGCTGCTCGAGGGCCACATCCGGTACACCGAAGAGGGGGAAACGCTCGACACGCGCGCCTACCTGCTCGCGCTCGGCGAAGACCTCGCGGCCAATACGGTGGCCAACTACGCCGACAAGGACGCCGACCCCGAGTCGTGGGACCTCGAGGCGCTCGAGACCGCGGTGTCGGAGATCTTCGGGTTCGATCCGGCCGACCGCGAGAACCTCGATTTCGGCGGCAAGACCGCGGACGAGATGACCGACCTCGTCTGGGATCTCGCGACGCAGAAGTACGAAAAGAAGGAAGCGCTGCTCGAGGATCCGTCGATCCTGCACCGCGTCGAGCGCGAGATCATGCTGCAGATCGTCGACTCGCAGTGGAAGGACCACCTGCGCGATCTCGACCATCTGAAGGAAGGCATCGGCCTGCGCGGGTACGGCCAGCGCGACCCCCTCGTCGAGTACAAGAAGGAGAGCTTCGCGCTCTTCACCGCGATGCGCGACCGCGTCGAGGAAGAAATGGTCCGCTACCTGTGGCGGCTCATGCCGGTCATCGGGGAAGGCGGCGACGCGCCGTCGATGCCGGTGCCGCGGCCTTCGCCGCGCAAGCCGTCGCCGATGACGCTGAGCTCGGCCTCGTCGCAGCAGCCCTCCCCCTTCGGCGCGATCGGTGGCGGCGCACCGGCACAGGCCCCGCGCGGCGGTGGCGGCGGCACTGAAGCCCCGCGTCCCGCGCGCACCGGCGGCGACGACGTCGTCCGGCAGGTGAAGCGCGAGGAGCCCAAAGTCGGCCGCAACGACCCGTGTCCGTGCGGCAGCGGGAAGAAATACAAGAAGTGTCACGGAGCCTAGATGAACACACGAACGGACGTTCTGAACGCTGACCAGATCTCCGTCGGTCTCGCGACCGCCCTGACGTTCGACGACGTGCTGCTGGTGCCGCAGCACTCGATGATTCTCCCCAGCGGCGTCGACGTCGCCTCGCAGTTCACCCGCAACATCCGCCTGAACGTCCCCCTCGCCAGCGCCGCGATGGACACCGTCACCGAGTCGCGCCTGGCGATCGCGATGGCCCAGCAGGGCGCCATCGGCGTCATCCACAAGAACCTGAGCATCGAGGAGCAGGCGCAGGAGGTCGATCGCGTCAAGCGCTCCGAGAGCGGCATGATCGTGAATCCGATCACGCTCTCCCCCACCAACCGGATCTTCGAAGCGCTCGAGCTGATGAAGAAGTACCGGATCTCGGGCGTGCCGATCACGCAGGACGGCAGCAAGGAAGGCCGCCTGGTCGGCATCCTGACGAACCGCGACCTGCGGTTCGAGACGAACGTCGATCGGCCCATCGCCGACATCATGACGCGCGAGCCGCTCTTCACCGTGCCGGTGGGCACGACGCTCGACGGTGCGCGCGACATCCTCCACCGCCACAAGGTCGAGAAGCTGCTCGTCGTCGACGATCAGTACCGGCTCAAGGGGCTCATCACCGTCAAGGACATCCAGAAGGCGATCAAGTATCCCAACGCCTGCAAGGACTCGCTGGGCCGCTTGCGCTGCGGCGCCGCGATCGGCGTCGGCAAGGACGCGATGTCGCGCGCCGAGGCGCTCGTGGCCGCCCACGTCGACGCGCTCGTGATCGACACGGCGCACGGCCACTCGCAGGGCGTGCTCGACATGGTGCGACGCGTGCGGCGTGAATTCGCCGGCGTCGATCTCGTGGCCGGCAACGTGGCGACGGCCGAAGCGACCGAAGCGCTCATCGACCTCGGCGTCGACGCCGTCAAAGTCGGCATCGGCGCCGGCTCCATCTGCACGACGCGCGTCGTCGCCGGCATCGGCGTCCCGATGATCACGGCCGTGGCCGACTGCGCGCGCGCGGCGGCGGCGCACAAGATTCCCGTCATCGCCGACGGCGGCATCCGCTACTCGGGCGACATCACGAAGGCGATCGCCGTCGGCGCCAGCGCGTGCATGATCGGCAGCCTCTTCGCCGGCACCGACGAGAGCCCCGGCGAGCTGATCCTGTTCCAGGGCCGCAGTTTCAAGGAGTACCGCGGCATGGGGTCGCTCGGCGCGATGCGCCGCGGCAGCCGCGACCGCTACTTCCAGGACGAGTTCGATCTCGACGCGAGCGCCGAGTCAGGCGAGAAGCTCGTGCCGGAAGGGATCGAAGGCCGCGTCGCTCACAAAGGCTCGGTGGCCGCGATGGTCCATCAGCTCGTTGGCGGCCTGCGCGCCGGCATGGGCTACACCGGATCCAAGGACGTCCCGACGCTGCAGCGCAATGCGAAGATGATTCGCGTCAGCCCGGCCGGACTCCGAGAAGGCCACGTGCACGACGTCATCATTACGAAGGAAGCGCCGAACTATCGCGTCGAGTGATCCCGCGTTCGCCTGAGCTCTCGAGCAGCTCGTCAGCGAATCGCGACAGACACTCGGGACGACCACGTCGAACAAGCGGAACTCAACTTGCAGCCGGGCGAGTGCGATGGGCAAGGTCCGGCTGATTCTTGTACACGGCCTCATTGCCATCGTGCTCGGCGGATCCGCCTACGACATCCTGACGAGACAGGAACACTGGCCCTGGTCGAACTACCCCATGTTTGCGCAGGTGCATCGCACCTCCGTGCTCAACTGGTATCGCTTATACGGAGTCGATGACAGGGATCGCGAACTTCCCCTGCTGAAGCCGGCGTATCTCTGGCCCCTCGATCAATCGCGGCTGTCGATCGGCCTTCGCGCGATCGCGCAGGAAGACGGCAGCGGTCCGCGGCTGCGCGAGGCGGTCGCCAACGCGCTCGAACGCTACGAGGATCGGCGCCGCGCCGGCGAGCATGACGGGCCCGAGCTGCGCGGTATGCGGCTGTACTCGGTGCAGTGGGACGTCGTGCCGTATGCGACGAACTTCGAAAGTCCGTCTTCACGCATGCTCGTCGCGGAAGTGATGAGGTCGGGCCCATGACGCGCCGTCTCGCCATGCTGCCGCAAGCATGGCTGCGATTCTGGTTCTCGCCTGAGCCCGCTGCCAGTCTGGGCATCGGACGGTTGATCTTTTTCACACTATTGGCGTTTTTCTACCTGCCCCATGATTTCTCGGCGTGGGGCACCGTCTCACTCGCCTACTGGCAGCCGATCTGGCTGTTCCGCTGGCTCCATCTGCCGCCGCTCTCGCCGGGCGCGATCTCGACGCTGCAGGCGATCTGGAAGGTGGCGCTCTTTGGGGCTGCCGCCGGCTTCCTCACGCGCACGAGCATGGCGGTCGTGGCGGTCCTGGGGACCTACCTCCTCGGGCTCGGTCACAACTTCGGCCAGGTGTATCACTTCGACGCGATCCTGGTGATCGCGTTCTGGGTCCTGGCCTTCTCGCGCGCCGGCGACGCCTGGTCGATGGACGCGTGGCGGCGGGGATCGCCGGCCGCCGCGTCGGGTGAATACCGCTGGCCGGTGCAATTGATCCTCGTGACGCAGGCGCTCGTCTTCTTCGCCGCGGGGGTGGCCAAGTTGTGGACGTCGGGCGCCCAGTGGTTTCTGTCGGATCATCTCGCGCTCCTGCTGCAGCGCGTGCAGTACCACATCTCCGACGCCGACCCGCTCGTGCCATGGGGAAGCTTCATCGCGTCGACGCCCCTGCTCTACCACGGCATGGCCCTCACCACCGTGGTGGTCGAGACGGCCTACCCGCTCGCCCTATTCAGCCGGCGCCTGCGCGCTCCGCTCGTCGTGGCCGGCATGGCGCTCGTCGTGGGGATTCGCGCCCTCATGGGTCCCACGTTCGAGCACTTCCTGTTCATCAACGTGTTCTGGGTTCCGTGGCATCGCCTCCTCCGGATCGCCGATGCCGGGCCGGCGCGACGCACCGCGCCGCCAGTGTCCTCCGTACAGGAGACGTGATGATGGAGTCCGCCGCCAGACCAGACGTGTCGGTCATCATTCCGACGCGCAACCGGGCCGGTTCGCTCGGTTGCGTGCTTCACGCGCTTCGCCATCAGCGCCCCTGCGATCTGCAGTACGAGATTCTGATCGTCGACAACGCGTCCACCGATGCGACCGCGTTCGTCGCGCGGGGCGCGGTGAAGGCCGCCGGCACGGCTCCAGTGCGCTACTTGTACGAGCCACGCCCCGGCGTGTCGTTCGCGCGCAATCTCGGCGCGGCCCACGCGCGCGCGAGCCTGCTCGCGTTCCTCGACGACGATGGCGTCCCGAACCCCGAGTGGGTCAAATCGGTGTGGCAGGCGTTCGCCGACTATCCGGAAGCGGACTGCATCGGCGGGCGGCTCGTGCCGCGCTGGACGGTCCCGCCGCCGTCCTGGATGTCGCCCGCGCACTGGGGTGCGGTGGCGCTGCAGGATCGTCCGAAGCCGCTGTGGCTCGGCCGCGAGAGCGCCGCCTCATGCCTGCTGACGGCGAACTTCGCCTGCCGGCGCGACGCGTTCGAGCAGGTCGGCGGCTTTTCCCCACGATTCCCCCGCTGCCAGGATCGCGAATTCGAGATGCGGTTGTGGGCCGCCGGCCGGCGCGGGCTGTTCCTGCCGTCGCTCGACGTGACCGTCGACGTGCCGGCGAATCGCCTCACGAAGCGCTATCACCGGCGCTGGCAGTCGACGACGGGCCACTATCACGCGATCATGCGGTACCGCGACAGGGTGGACGCCGATGGCCGACTGGTGACCGAGGATCCGGCGTCGCGGCGGTTTCTCGGCACACCGTTGTTCCTCTATGGCGAGGCGCTCCGGCACGCGATCGCCTGGACCCGCGCGCTGGTCGCGCGCGATGCGACAACGAGGTTCTTCCACGAGAGCCGGCTGTTCTACCTGGGATCGTTCGTCCGGACGCGCTGCCGCTCCAGTGTGTCGGCTGCGGCAGCGCAGCCGGCGAACCTCGAGGGCGCCGTGCCCACGGTGTGTCTGTCAGCCGCCGACGACGACAAAGCGCGGTACCGCGGTGTGCTCGCCCCTTGAGCGCCAGACCGTTACCAGTGATGCTCGTCGCGGCCCCTCGCCTGCGCCAGCCATTCGCTGCTGACAGGCTCGCTCGACACGTCGATCCCCTCGTGCCGGCGCTTCCGGGCACGGAACAGCAGACCGGCGCCTGCAACCACGGCCGCGATCGGGATCCACCAGAGTAGGCGCATATCGACGGCCCATCGCGCAGCAAGAACGAGTCCGCCGTCAACGCACGGGAAATCCGCATGAGCCTGACGACCGACCTCGACCGCGTCAACTTTCGCGTCGGTAACTTTTTCAACTTCCAGACCAGCTGAGCTGCCTCAGGTCTGGCCAGCAGCGTACGATGCGCGTACGCACGAATCAGAGACCCGGCGCAGCGATCGCGGTGATCAGTCGGGGATGTTCAGCTCGATCCGCCGCGTGTGCTCGCCGACAGCGGCGATGCGGACGTCGATCGCCCGGCGGGGCCGCCCGGGCCAGCGATCGGCCCACTCGATCGCGACGATGCTTCCGCCCTCGACGAGATCGTCGAGACCCAGGTCCTCGATCTCCGCCGGCTCGAGACGGTAGAGATCGACGTGATGGAGTGTCGCGTGTGAGCCGGCGTACTCCTGGATCAGCGTAAAGGTCGGGCTCGACACCTCGTCCGGATCGGCGCCGATGCCGCGCGCGAGACCGCGGACGAACGCGGTCTTCCCCGCCCCGAGATCGCCGTAGAGCAGGACGACGGATCCGGGCGCGAGCTGCCGGGCGAGCTGTTCGCCCGCCTGCTCCGTCTCGGTCTCGCTACCCGTTATCACGCTTGATCCGCCGCCGCGCCGTGAGCTCGAGGACGGCGTCGCCGAGACGCGCCGCGATGTCGGTCGGCAGCAGCGCGACTTCCCCTTCGTCCGCCTCCGCCAGATCGCCGGCCGTGCCGTGCAGGTAGACGGCGAGCTTGCACGCGCCCTCGGCATCCAGGAGCTGCGCAAACCACGCCGCGATCATGCCGGTGAGCAGATCGCCCGTGCCGCCGGTCGCCATGCCGGCGTTGCCGGTGAGATTGACGAACGATCGCCCTTCCGGACCCGCGATCACCGTGCGATGGCCCTTCAGGACGACGTGGCAGCGGTGCGAGGCGGCGAAGTCGCGGGCGTGCTCGAGGCGCTCGGCCTGGACCTGCTCGATGCTCAGGTTCAGCAGCCGCGCCATCTCTCCCGGATGCGGCGTGATGATGACGTCGACGCCGTCGCGGCCGCCGAGCCGCTCGGGATCCCCCGAAAACGCGTTGAGCGCGTCGGCGTCGATGACGAGCGGCACGCCGGAGCGTTCGACGACGGCCTGGACGAACGCCGCCGTCGACGGATCCTGGCCGAGGCCGGGGCCGATCGCGATGACGTCCGCCTTCAGATCGAGCACGCGATCGGCGGCGCTGAAATCGATCGTGCCCGCGGAGGTCTCATCGAGGCCTTCCGTCATGTATTCCGGCGCCATCGCCGCGAGGATCGGGAGGCAGGACTTCGGCGTCGCGATCGTCACGAGGCCCGCGCCGGAGCGCAGCGCGCCCGTCGCCGCCAGATGCGCGGCGCCGGTTCGGCCGGCGGATCCCGCGACGACGAGCACGCGGCCGAAGTCGCCCTTGTGGGAATCGGCGGCACGCGCGGGCACGAGCTCGCGCATCCGCTCGCGCGTCAGCAGCTCGAGCCACGGACCGTCGAGCTCGTCGATGACGGATCCGGGGATCCCGATGTCCGCGATCACGAGGTCGCCGCCGTACGCGTCGGCAGGCGGCAGGATCAGCGGCAGCTTCGGCGCCGCGAGCGTCACGGTCATCGACGCCTCGATCGCCTCCCCCTCGATCTCGTGCGAGTCGGCGGACACGCCGGTCGGCAGGTCGATCGCGACGATCGGCACGCCCAGACCGTTCACGTCGGCGACGACCGTCTCGAGCAGCCCCGTCAGCGGACCGTGGAACCCGGTGCCGACGATGGCGTCGACGATCACGTCGCACTCCGAGATCTCGCTGAAGTGCAGCTCCCACTCCTGCGCGTTCGTGATCTCGACGACGGTCAGGCCGACGCGGCCGAGGATCTCGAGGTTGGTGCGGGCGTCGCCCCGGACGTCGGCGACGCTGCCGAGCAGATAGACCACGGCCTCGATGCCGCGCTGCGCCAGCGTTCGGGCGACGACGAAGCCGTCGCCGCCGTTGTTGCCGCGCCCGCAGAGCACGCCGACCTTGTTCGACACGAGGTCGTCGTAGGCCGCCTCCATCGCCGCCACGGCCTGACGCCCCGCGTTCTCCATCAGCACGATCGACGGAATGCCCACGTCGTCGATCGTCTGACGGTCGGCTTCGCGCATCTGCTGCGTATTCAGCACTCGCATCGAGTCAGGTCGAAATCTATCACCCTTCACGTGTCAGCGTCAGCGGATCCACGGCGAGCGCCGTTCGGGCCGGCAGGATGCTCGCCGCCACCACAACCATCGTGAGCACGAACGGGCACAGAACCCACATCCAGAGCGCCGGAACGCCGAAGCCCGGCGCTGCGCGCAGGAGCAACTGCACGAGCAGCCAGGCGGCGACGAAGCCCGTGGCCGCGCCTCCGGCGGCGATGCGCAGCCCGCCGCGCAAGACCTCGGCGATGATCGTCCAGCCCTGCGCGCCGAGCGCCAGCCGCAGCGCGATCTCGTTCTTCTTCTGCCTGACGGAGTCCGCCATGACGCCGTACACGCCGAGCAGCGCGAGACCGAGCGCGATGGCGGCCGAGACCGCGACGAGCGTGGTGGCGATGCGTTCGGGCCCGAGTGACGTCTTCGAGAGGTAGTCGTCGAGCGTGACGATGGGACGCACCGGAGATCCGCCGACGACGGCACGGAGCCGGCGGTCAATCTCGGCGATCACGTCCGGCGTCGCGGCCTGTGTCCCTGCGATCAGTGTCATGCGCGGCGCGTAGTGCCCGGACGACGGATAGTAGACCATCGCGTCGGTCCGCCGCTCGGTCACGCGCAGCAGGCCGGTGTCGACGACGCCGCCGACGTCGACGCGGTACCCCTCCGGATCGATGAGCGCGCCGCCGATCGCCTTGTCCCTGAAGTACAGCGCCGCGGCTTCGCGATTGATCATGACCGTGCCGCAGCCGTCGGGCGTTCGCTCGGCGAAGAGTTGCCCGGCGACGACTCGTGCGCCAACCGACTCGAAGTAGCCACGCGAGGCGACGTTGGACTGCAACTCCGCGGGCGCCGAAATCGGCGGCACGATACGGATCCGGAACGGCCGGTGCACCGTCTCCTGCGGCAGTGGTCCCAGCGACTGCCGCTCGAAGAAGTACACGAGCGGTTCGCGGTCCGCCGCCTCCGGTTGCTTGTGCGCAACGACACCGACGATGTCGATCCGGCGCCCGGACCGATCTTCTATCGAGCGTCCCACGGCGTCCCCCTCGAAGTAGCGGTCGGCGGCCGCGGGGTTGACGATCGCAACGGGACAGCTGCGAGGTCCGTCGCCGCCGCCGAACATGCGTCCGGCTTTCAACTCGAGCGCGTCGACGCCACGGCCGGACGGAAACGGCTGCGTGTCGATCGAGATGTCGCGCATCGCGGACGCCGGCTGCTCGACGCGCAGCGTCTGCTCGGACGGCCGCCCGCCCGGCGGCGTGCTGATCCAGGCGACGGCCGTCACGCCCGGCACCTTGCGGATCTCCGAGTCGACGGCGCGGAAGTACTCGATGCCCTGCACTTCCCGTCCGAAGCCGCCGCTCGCCTCGAGGATCGCCACGATGGGATCGCCGAGCCGCTCGGCGCGTGCGGTCCGAAGCGACTGGCGGAAGCCTTCGAGCAGGAATCCGCTGGCGATGATCAACACGGAGCAGACCGCCATCTGCGCGATGACGAGGCTCGACCGAAGGGCACCCACCGACGTCACCTGCGTACCGCCGGTCTTCCTCAGGATCGTCAGTGGTCCGTCGCGGCGGATCCGCAGAAGCGGCGCGAGCGCGCAGACCACCATCACCGCCGAGTAGCTCGCCGCGGTGCGCGCGATGGGACCGGCCGCCGGCACGAAGTGCAGGCGCGCCGCATCCTCGGACCAGAGCAGCGCCGGAAACGCCTGCGCCGCCCAGAACGCGACGAGGCCGCCCAGCGCTCCGCCGCACACCGAAATGATCAGACTGTCGGCGAGAATCAACGACGCCAGGTCGCGCTCGCTGGCACCGAGCGCAATCCGTGCCGCCGTTTCGTGCGATCGCCGCGTCGCCCGCGACAGCAGGAACCCGGCGACGTTGGCGGCCGCGGTCAGGAACACGAACAGGGCTGCCCACGTGAGGACGCGCTGCACGTCCGCCATCTTCGCCGCCACGGCTGGCTCGACGCCGGTGTAGCGGATGACGCTCGTACCGGAGAGCGCCAGGCGTACGTCCTCGAAGGCCGACGCCGATCCCAGCCGTCCGAGGACGACCGGCGCGCGGTTGCCCGCGGATGCCGCAGCGCCGTCCGAGGGAACCCACACCTCGATCGGACGTCCGAAGTAGAGGCCTTCGAACCACTCCGGCGCAACTCCCGCGACATGCCCCGCGCGGCCATCAATGGTGAGATCGGCCCCGACGACATCCAGGCGGCCGCGGAAGACGTCGGTCCACACGCGGTGACTGATGACGATGCCCCTGGTGTCCCCCTTCGCCGCCGTCACGCGCAGGACATCCCACACGCCGGCGCTCACGCGGCCGAGCGCCATCCAGACTGCGTGGCCGTCGACCGTCACCGTACCGCGAGTCTCGCGAAACGTGCCGAGCGCGTCGAATCCGGACGACCGCGATCGGACCGTGCGTTCATCGGCGCCCTCGATGACGACGACCCGATCCACGTCGGGGACGCCGAGCGTGCGCGTCATCAGGCCGTTCACGTAGCCGGTGACCGCCGCGTGCGCGCCGGTGCCGACCGCGATCGTGGTGAGCAGCGCGGCCGTGACCGCGGGCGATCGCGACAGGCTGCGGACCGAGTAGCCCAGATCGCGGAGGAACGACATCGAACTGCCGTTAGCGTATCAAGTGGCGTGCCCGGGATCCGGACGCAAAAGTCGCGCACGTGCAGCAACTCGGCGTGACAGACTGTCCGAATCCGGGAATCGTCGTCCCACATGAGTTCATTGAGGTAGGATCAGCTGATGCGCGGAGCCGTCTACGTCAACGGGAAGATCATGCCGGCCGACCAGGCTGTCGTGCCGGTGTACGACCATGGGTTCGTCTATGGCGAGGGCGTGTACGAGACGCTCCGGACGTACAACCGCGTCCCGTTCCTCTACGATCGGCACATGCGCCGGCTGCGGCAGTCGGCCGAGCGGATCCTGCTCGACGTGCCGTTCGACGACGCGTCGATGCTCCGGTGGATCGATCAGACGGTCGCCGCGGCCGGCGATCTGACCGAGGCATACATCCGCATTCTCCACACGCGGGGCGTCGGCGATCTCACCTACGATCTGAAGTCCACGCCGGCGCCGACGACCGTCATCATCGTCAAGCCGTTCGAGGCCTACCCGGCGCGCGTCTACAACGACGGCATCCGCCTCGCGCTCGTGGACATGCTGCGCAACCATCCGCGGTCGGTGAACCCGATCATCAAGTCGAACAACCTGTTGAACAACGCGCTCGCCATGCAGACGGCGTATCGCAGCGGCGCCGAAGAGGCGCTGATGTGCAACTACCGCGGCGAGCTGACCGAGTGCTCGCAGTCGAACTTCTTCATGGTGCGCAGCGGCGCGGTGCTGACGCCGCCGTCGGCCGCGGGCCTCCTCGAGGGCGTCACGCGCGCGTTCATCTTCGAGCTGGGACGCGAGCTCGGCGTCGACGTCCGCGAAGAGACGCTGACGCCGCAGGATCTGCCGGCCGCCGACGAGATGTTCATCACGTCCACGACGCGCGAGCTCTCGCCCGTCGTGAATCTCGACGGCCGCGTCGTCGGCGACGGAAAGCCCGGACCGGTGACGACGCAACTGACCGAGCTGTATCAGCGGCGCGCGCTCGAATTGACGCGCGCGCTGGCGAAGTCTTCCGCTTAGGCGTACTCCTCAATCGGCGGGCACGAGCAAATCAGGTTGCGGTCGCCGTACGGGTTGTCGATCCGCGCGACCGGCGGCCAGAACTTCTCGGCGCGCACGAACGGCAGCGGGAACGCCGCCTGCTCGCGCGAGTACGGGTGGGTCCACTCGTCGGCCGTAACGGCGTCGGCCGTGTGCGGCGCGTTCTTGAGGACGTTGTCCTTCGCGTCGGCGCGCCCGTCCACGACGGCCTGAATCTCCGCGCGGATCGCGATCAACGCGTCGCAGAAGCGGTCCAGTTCCCCCGTCGGCTCGCTCTCCGTCGGCTCGATCATCATCGTCCCCGCGACCGGGAACGAGACGGTGGGCGCGTGAAAGCCGTAGTCCATCAGCCGCTTCGCGACGTCCTGCTCGTCGACGGGGTTGCTCCCGTGCTTGAACGGCCGGAGGTCGAAGATCAGCTCGTGCGCGACGCGCCCGTTGCGGTTCGCGTAGAGCACGTCGTAGTGCGCCTCGAGACGCGCCTTGATGTAGTTGGCGTTGAGGATCGCGACGCGCGTCGCGTCGGTCATCCCTGCGGCGCCGAGCATCCGCACGTAGCCGTACGAGATCAGGAGGATGCTCGCGCTGCCCCACGGCGCGGCCGACACGGCGGGGATCGCGTGCGCGCCGCCGACCTTCACGACGGGATGGCCGGGCAGGAACGGCGCGAGATGCGCGACCACGCCGATCGGTCCCATCCCTGGTCCGCCCCCGCCGTGCGGGATCGCGAACGTCTTGTGCAGGTTCAGGTGGCAGACGTCGGCGCCGATGGACGCCGGGCTCGTGAGGCCGACCTGCGCGTTCATGTTCGCGCCGTCCATGTAGACCTGTCCGCCGTGCTCGTGCACGATCGCGCAGATCTCGCGGATGCGCTCCTCGAAGATGCCGTACGTCGAGGGATACGTCACCATCAGCGCGGCGAGCGCGTCGCGGTGCTCCTGCGCCTTCGCGCGCAGATCGTCCACCTCGATGTAGCCGTGGTCGTCGCACGCCACGACGACGACGCGCAGGCCGGCCATCGTCGCGCTGGCGGGGTTCGTGCCGTGTGCGGACGCGGGGATCAGCACGACGTCGCGGGCGCCCTGGCCGCGGCTGCGATGGTAGGCGCGGATCACCATCAGGCCGGCAAACTCCCCTTGCGCGCCTGAGTTCGGCTGAAGCGACATCGCCGCAAAGCCTGTGATCTCGCAGAGGGCGGCCTCGAGGTCACGGAAGATCTCCGCGTAACCCTGCGCCTGCTCGACCGGCGCGAACGGATGCATGCGGCTGAACCGCGGCCACGTCACGGGCAGCATCTCGGCGGCGGCATTCAGCTTCATCGTGCACGAGCCGAGCGGGATCATCGACGTGTCGAGGCCGACGTCCTTCCGCTCGAGGCTCTTGATGTACCGCATCATCTCCGTCTCGGAGTGATACGAGTGGAAGGTCGCGTGCGTCAGATACTCGCTGGTCCGGCGGAGGTGCACCGGCGCCTTCATCATCGGCGGCGCGCCGTTCTTGTAGATCGGCCGGTTGCCGCCGGTGAACGCCGCCACGACGTCGGCGACATCGTCGATCGTGGTCGTTTCGTCGACCGAGATCCCGATGGCGCCGTCAGCGAAGTACCGGAAGTTGAGGCCTGCACGGTCAGCCGCGGCTCGCACGGCCGGGGCCTTCGCGCCTTCGATCCTGAGCGTGTCGAAGTAGGCGGTGTTCGTCTGCCGGAAACCGGCGGCCGCAAGCGCGTCCTCGACGGCGCGCGCCATGCCGTGGATCCGTTCGCCGATCGCGCGGAGTCCTGTCGGGCCGTGGAACACGGCGTACATCGCGGCGATGTTCGCCAGCAGCGCCTGCGCGGTGCAGATGTTGGACGTCGCCTTCTCGCGCCGGATGTGCTGCTCCCGCGTGGCGAGCGCCATCCGGTATGCGCGGCGGCCGCGCGCGTCGATCGAGACACCGATGATCCGTCCGGGCGCCTGCCGCACGAACGATTCCCGCGTGGCGAAAAACGCCGCGTGTGGGCCGCCGTAGCCGAGCGGCACGCCGAACCGCTGCGAGTTGCCGATGACGGCGTCGGCGCCCATCTCACCGGGCGGCGTCAGCAGCGTGAGCGCCATCAGGTCGCTCGCGACGGCCACGAGCACGCCGGCGTCGTGCGCGCGCTTGACGATGGGCGCCAGGTCCCGGATCTCGCCGTGATCGTCGGGATACTGCAGCAGCAGGCCGAACGCCTGTTCCATCGGCAGCGCGTCGGGATCGCCGATCTCGAGCCGGATGCCGAGCGGCAGCGCGCGTCCCTTCAGCACGTCGATCGTCTGCGGGAACGTCCGCGACGACACCAGGAACACACTCTCCCGTCCCGCCGGCGCCTTCTTCGTATTCAGCCGGTGGAACATCGTCATCGCCTCGGCCGCGGCGGTGCCTTCGTCGAGGAGCGACGCGGACGCGATCTGCATGCCGGTCAGATCGGAGACGACCGTCTGGAAGTTCAGCAGCGACTCGAGGCGTCCCTGCGCGATCTCGGCCTGGTACGGCGTGTACGGCGTGTACCAGCCGGGATTCTCGAACACGTTGCGGAGGATCACGGCCGGCGTGTGCGTGTCGTAGTACCCCATGCCGATGTACGAGCGCATCACGCGGTCCTTCGACGCGACGTCGCGCAGCCGGCGCAGGTACGCGGCCTCGGTCTCGGCCGGTGGCAGGTTCAGCGCGCGGCCGGAACGGATGCCGGGGGGAATCGTCTGATCGATGAGCGTGTCGAGGGAGGGAACGCCGATCGCGCGGAGCATCTCGTCCTGCGCCGCGGCGTCCGGCCCGATGTGCCGGCGGGAAAACGCGTCGCTCACTTCGTGAGATCCGTATACGCCGCCGCGTCCAGCAGGTCGCCGTCGCCGCCGGTGACCTTCACGGCAATCATCCAGGATCCGTGCGGGTCCTTGTTGACCGCTTCAGGGTGCTGCACGAGCGCGGCGTTCACTTCGGTGACCTCGCCGTCGACCGGACTGTAGAGTTCCGACACGGCCTTCACCGACTCGATCGTGCCGAAGACCTCGCCCTTCTTGAGCGCGCGGCCAACCTGCGGCAGCTCGAGGTAGACGACGTCGCCGAGCTGCTTCTGCGCGTAGTCGGTGATGCCGACTTTCGCGCCGCCTCCACCGAGGCGGATCCACTCGTGGTCCTTCGTGTATTTCAGGTCGCTGGGGTACATGCCCTCTCCACGCCGGTCCTGAAGACCCGGCCTACTTCTGTCGCTTGTAGAACGGCATCGCGACGACGACGGCCTTCGCGCGCCGGCCGCGGATGTCCACGTCGAACTCGGTGCCTGGCTCCCGCCGATCGGCCGGCAGGTACGCCATCCCGATCGCCTTCTTCAAGTACGGCGTCTGCGTGCCGCTCGTCACGACGCCCGCCTTCGCGCCGTCCACGTACACGTCGTAGCCGTGGCGGGCGATGGCGCGCTCGAGCATTTCGAAGCCCACCAGTTTTCTCGCCGTGCCTTCCGCCTTCTGGCGCTTCAGCACGTCGGAGCCGAGAAACGATTCCTTCTTCCAGCCGACGATCCAGCCGAGATCGGCTTCCACGACCGTCGTCGTTTCATCCATGTCGTTGCCGTAGAGGCGCATCGCCGCTTCGAGCCGCAGCGTGTCGCGCGCGCCGAGCCCCGCCGGGATCACGCCCGCCGGCTTCCCCGCCTGCAGGATCGCGTCCCACACGCGTTCGGCGGCGCTGGGCGCCACGAACACTTCGAAGCCGTCCTCGCCGGTGTAGCCGGTCCGCGAAATCGTGGCTCGGACGCCCGCGACCTCGCCGGTCGCGAACCAGTAGTACTTGATGGCCGACAGATCGACGCCGGTCAACGTCTGCAGCGTGTCTTTCGCCGCCGGTCCCTGAAGCGCCAGCAGCGCATACCGGGAGCTCGCGTTGACGGCGACGGCGTCGCCGCCGACCTCTTTCACGTGCTCGGCAATCCAGTGAAAGTCCTTGACGATGTTGGACGCGTTGACGACCAGCATGAAGTGGTCGTCGGCCAGCTTGTAGGTGAGCACGTCGTCGACGAACGTGCCCTCCGGCGTCGTGAGCGCCGAGTACTGGATCTGCGTCAGCGCCAGGCGGCTGGCGTCGTTGGACGTGATGTGCTGGACGGCCTTCAGCGCGTCGGCGCCGGCGATCTCGATCTCGCCCATGTGCGAGACGTCGAACAGCCCTGCCCGCGTGCGCACGGCCATGTGCTCGTCGACGATGCCGCTGTATTCGACGGGCATGTCCCAGCCGCCGAACTCGACCATGCGCGCCCCGTGGGCGCGGTGCCGCGCGTGGAGCGGCGTTTTCTTCAGGACGGCGGACGCGGGCTGTGTCATGGGCGCGGACGCGAGTGGATAACCTGTGAAAGGTACTATGCGCCGCCCACACAGAGCAAGCCTAGTCGCTGCGAAGCACGGCGGCGGGTTCGACCGCCGCCGCCCGGAGGGCGGGGAGGCCGCAGGCGACGAGCGCGGCGCCGAGCATCAGGACGGTGACAGCCGAGAACGTCAGTGGGTCGCCCGGGCGTACGCCAAACAACAGCGTCGCCAGCAGCCGCGTGAAGACGGCCGCCGCGGCGATGCCCGCCGCGACGCCGCACGCGACGAGCGTCATGCCGCGCCGGACCAGCCGCGCAACGACGCTGCGCGGACTGCCGCCGAGCGCCAACCGGATGCTGATGTCCTTCGCCTGCTGCTGGACGTAGTGCGCCATCACGCCGTAGATCCCCACGACCGACAAAACGAGCGCGACGATCGCCAGCGCGCCGACCAGCATCGACAGCCCGCGCGGCTGCTGCAGCGACTCGCCGACCAGGTCGTCGATCGTCGACACGCGCGTGAACGGCAGGTCAGGATCCAGGTCGTGCAGAACGCGCCGGATCTCCGCCGCCATCGCCGGCGACGAGGCGGCCGTACGCACGGCGATGTAGCGCTGCCGCGCCGAGAACGAATCGGCCATCCCCTTCCCGGTTTCCGTCATCGGCGTGTAGACGGTGCCTTGCTCGGGGTTGCCCAGACCGTCGTACTTGACCGGGCTGACGACGCCGATCACCGTCGTCCAGTCGCACGTGCTGCAACCGCCGCCTTTCAGACGCTTCCCCACCGCTGACTGCCCCGGAAAAAACCGCCGCGCCCACGGTTCATCGACCACCACGACCGACGCGCTGGTGGTCGCGCCGTCGCGTGCATCCGGCAGGCGTCCGTCGATGAGCCGGTGTGCGACGAGCCTGTAGTACTCGGGCGACACGTCGACCCATGTCGTGACGGGCTGCGACCCGCCGGACGCCGTCGGCGACGCCTCCAGATCGAAGTTGTTCTGATTGCCGGCATCGTCGGGAGGACGGCTGTCGACGTAGGCCACGTCCGTGACACCGGGCAGCGCAGCGACCTGCGACTTCAGCCGCTCCCACAGCGTCACCACTTTCGCGTCGTCATTGTACTGGGCCGCCGGCAGCAGGACGGCGCCTGTCAGCACGTTGTGCGTGTCGAAGCCGACTTCGACGTGGCCGAGGCGCGCGAGGCTGACGATCAGCAGGCCGGCGACGACGAGCAGCGGCGTCGCGACGGCAAACTGACACCCGACGAGCGCTCCGCGCAGCCGCCGGACCGCGCGGCTGCCAGTGGACGATCGCCCCTGCGATCGAAGGTCGTCGCTGACGGAACCGCCGGCGCCGTGCACGGCCGGGATCAGCCCGAACATCAACGCGCTGAACAGCGTCACGCCGGCGAGCACGATCAGCGTGCGGCCGCCCATCACGATCTCCTGGGCGCGCGGGATGTAGGGCGCGCCGGCCGTGCGCGCCAGATTGATCCCGATCCACGCGAGCGCGACTCCCAGCGCGGCGGCGGCCACCGCGAGCACGGCGCTCTCGGCCAGCAGGTAGCGGACGACGCGCCCGCGCGAGGCGCCGAGCGCCGCCCGCACGGCCAGTTCGCGGCGCCGGCTCGTCACGCGCGCGACGAGCAGGTTCGACGCGTTCACGCACGCGATCAGCCACACGAGCGCCACTGCAATCAGGCCGAGGCGCGCGATGTTTCGGAACTGACCGGCGAGATAGACCTTCAGGTCCATCAGGCCCCATGTCGCGCGATCGTCCTGGTACGACGACTGCCAGATCGGGAAGATGCGCTTGTTGATCGCGCGGAGCTCCGCCGCGGCCGCGGCGCCCTTCGACGGATCCGGCAGCCGGCCGATGGCCGTGATGAAGAACGGGCCCTTGCGCGGCGGCGTCCTCCACTGCGCCGCGACGAAGAAGTCCTGCCCGGCTTCGAGCGGACCGGTGGCCGCGGGCAGCACGCCGACGACGGCGTAATCCACGCTGTCGAGGCGAACGGTCTTTCCAATCGCGTCTGCCGCGCCGCCCAGCCGCTGCCGCCAGAACGGCTGGCTGACGATCGCCACCTGCGGCGCACCGGGCCGTCCGTCGGCGGCTGTAAAGGTGCGCCCGAGCGCAGGGACGAGGCCGAGCGTGTCGAAGTACGTCCAGGAGACCTGCCGTCCGCGCAGCCGCTCGGCCGACGCGCCGTCGGTGTAGGTCATCGGCCGATCGGCATAGGCCGCCACCCGAGTAAACGCCGTCTGCTGCGCGTCGAGCGCCAGATAGTCGGCGACCGAGAAACGGAAGCGGTACGGCGGCGCGTCCGTGAAGATCCGGACGAGCTGTTCGGGCTGTGCATACGGCAGCGGGCGCAGCAGCGCCGCGTCGAGAATCGCGAAGATCGCCGCCGTCGCGCCGATCCCGAGCCCCACCGTCGCGACGATCGTGGCGGCGAGCGCCGGCGCCCGCAGCAGGCCTCGGACCGCGATGCGCATGTCCTGTGCGAGGTCTCCGAGCGCGAGACGCCTCCGCATGTTCCGCTCCTTCCCTTCACCCTGCTCGCGGCAATAGCGCCGCGTGCCGTCGAGATCCCCGAATCGCCGGATCGCTTCACGCCGCGCCTCGTCGCGCGACAGACCCGACGTCACCAGCGCCTCGATCCGCAGCTCGAGATGCGCGCGGATCTCGTCGTCGACGTCCTTCGCGATCTCGCGCGTGTTGCGGTGCAGGAACCTGAACCGCACGTCAGGCCCCGCGGAGGATGGCGTCGAGGGCGCGCGAATAGCTGCGCCAGTACGCCGTCTGCTCGGCAAGCCGGCGGCGGCCCTTGGGCGTCAGAGTGTAGTACCGCGCGCGGCGGTTGTTCTCGGACGCGCCCCACTGGGCCTCGACGCAGCCCTGCCGCTCGAGGCGGTGCAGCGCCTGATACAGCGCCGCGTCGTCCAGCTGGAGCTGGCCGCCCGACCGCTCGTCGATGGCGGTGGCGATGCCGTAGCCGTGCATGGCTTTCGGTCGAATGGCCCCGAGCACGAGCAGGTCCACGGTCCCCTGGAGGAGCGGTAACGCAGATGGCATCTACACCCCTTAGACGATGAGGGGACGAATCGGTTTACTGGCGTAGGATGGACCGCACCGCGGAGGCTTTTTCATGACCGCAGCCGGCGCCGTTGTCTGGACCGTGATCGCGCTCGGAGCTCCTCCGTTACAACAACCCACGACGCCGCCTCCGCCCACCGGGCTCATCGTCGGCCGCGTGGTGGACGGCTCGTCCGGCCGGCCCATCGCGGGCGTCGTCGTCTCGATCGACGGCGGCGGCGCGAGCATACCGAGCAGCCAATCCCGGCCACGCGCGCTCACGAATGGATCCGGGCAGTTCGTCTTCAGAAAGCTCGCCAAGGGAACCTATCACCTGACGGCGACGCGAGTCGGCTACGTCGACGCCCAGTACGGCCAGCGGCGTCCAGGCGGGTCGTCCTCGTCGGTGCCGCTCGACGAGGGTCAGCGTGTAGGCGACGTCGTGATGCCGATGTGGAAGTACGCGGTTGTGACGGGCACGGTGGTTGACGAGGCCGGCGAACCCGTGATCGGTGTCGCGGTGCGGCCGTTCCGCCGGCAGTTCATCTCAGGAAAGCTGCGGATCGTTCCTGGGAACACGGCCTCGACCAATGCGAGCACGACCGACGACCGCGGGATGTATCGGCTCAGTCTGATACCGGGCGACTACATCATCGCGTTCGTGGCGCGCGAAGCGTCGATGCCCACCGGCACGGCCGACCTGCTGCGCGGCGGCCCATCGACCAGCGATCCGAAGATCGACGACATCATGAATGAGCGCTTCGCGCTCGGGATTATGGCGATCCCCGGCGCAGGATCTACGTCCGGCATTCAAGTCGGCGGCCTCCTGCGGGACCTGCCGCAGGCGGCGCCGGTGCCGCCGCCAGGCAGCGAGGCCGGCCCGCTGTTCGTCTATCCGACGCAGTTCTACCCCGGCGTGCCGAGCGCCAGGCGCGCACGCGCGATGACGCTCGGCTCCGGCGACACACGCGACGGCGTCGACTTCACGCTGCGTCCGGTCAGAACGTCGCGCGTCTCGGGCGCGGTCGTCGGCCTCGACGGGCCGCTGGCAAACGTCGGCGTCCGCCTGGTACCCGCCAACGACGACGAGGTGCCCGACCTCAACACGTCGGTGACCATGACGGGCCCCGGTGGCGAATTCACATTGCTGGGCGTGCCGTCCGGACAGTACATGCTGCGCGTGGTCCGCGTGCCGCGTGTGCCGGAGTCGAATTCCGGGACGACCACGATGATTCAGGTCGGCTCGTCGACGGTGGTCTCGAGCGTGTCCGGCACATCTGGAGGTCCGCCGCGGCCTATTCCGGACGACCCGACGCAGGCCGGCGAAGTGCCAATCGCCGTCGCCGACGCGGACGTGACCGACGTGCTCGTCACCCTGCAGCGAGCCCCGCGCGTGACAGGACGGTTCGAGTTCGACGGCACCCACGAGCGGCCGGACGCGACCGCGCTGACGCACATCGCAATCATGCTCGATCGCGCTGATGGCCTCACGTCGTCCACCGCACTTGGGGGGATACCGTTTCCTGCCGGACGCGCCGACGAGTCGGGACACTTCAAGACCTACGGAGTCCCGCCTGGCCGGTACATCGTGCGCGTCCCTGCCGGGCCGGTGGACTGGTCGGTGCGATCGATCTCGAGCGACGGACGCGATCTGACCGACGTTCCCGTCGATCTGCGCGGCGGCGATCTCACGAACGTCGTGGTCACTTTTACGGACCACCCGACGAAACTCAGTGGGATCGTCCGCACGGGCAAAGGCAGCCCCGACCCCGACGCGCTCGTCGTCGTCTTTTCTGCTGACGCATTCGCGACGACGGATGCGAGCGCTCCCCGCCGAACCAGAAGCGTGCGGCCCGAACGCAACGGCAGCTACTCGATAACCGGACTGCCGTCCGGCGACTACTACGTCGCGGCGATACACGAGGAAACGGTCGCGCAGTGGCAGGATCCGCAGACGCTCGAGGAGCTCTCGAGGGGCGCGGCGCAGGTCCGCCTCGGCGACGGCGACACCCGCACGCAGGATCTCAAGTCGACCGGAGGCCGGCAGTGACGGCCGGTGCGATTGCACTCGTCGCAGTGCTCGCCCAGACGCGGGACGCAGCACCGCCGGGGACCGGCACGGGTACGATCACCGGCACGATCACCAGCGACGAGACGCCGGCGCGTCCGCTTCGCCGCGCCGTCGTCACGTTGAACTGCCCGGACCCGTACGTGGCGCGAACCGCGATCACGGACGACGCGGGGCGATTCGCGTTCGCGGGTCTGCCCGGCGGACGGTACGCCCTCACGGCAACCAGGCGCGGCTGGGTCACGATGTCGTACGGCGCCAAGGCGCCCGGCCGGCCGGGCCGGACGATTCCGCTCGCGGCCGCGGAGCGCGCCACCGCGTCGATCCGGCTGCCGCGGGGTGCGGTCATCACCGGATCGGTTCTCGATCAGAGCGGGCTGCCGGTCACGGGCGTCGGGATTCGCGTGATGCGCTACACATACGCCGGATCCGCCGGCGAGCGGAGGCTCACCGTTGTCGGCGGTCCTTCCACGACGATCGACGATCGCGGCCAGTATCGGATCTTCGGGCTGCCGCCAGGCGAGATCTACGTGTCGGTCGTCAACACTGGGGGATCGTTTGCACCGAGCGCGACCGCCGACATGCATCTCACCACCGACGTCGACGTCCAGGAAGCGATCAAAGCCGTCGAGAGCGGCCCGTCGGCGCCGATCACCGACGTGCCGCAGCGCTCGGTCGGGCTGGCGCCGATCTTCTTTCCCGGCGCGACGTCCCCCGCACAGGCGACGCCGATCGCGCTTCGCGCCGGTGAAGAACGCAGCGGTATCGACTTCACGATCCAGTACGTGCCTACCGCGCGGGTCGCCGGCACCGTCACAATGCCCGGAGCCGAGGCCACGCCCAGCGGCACGCTGGTGAATCTCGTCGTCAACGATCCGGCGATGCCGATCACCGGTCCCGAGGGCTTCCGCAGTACGCGGACGGGCCCCGACGGCAAGTTCGAGTTCGCGCAGGTCCTGCCGGGTCCCTATCTGCTCGTCGCGCGCGCGTCGATCCCTCAGCCCGGATCCACCACGCCGCAGGTCATGTCGACGTCGATGGATCTCGACGTGCAATCGGAGGATCAACGCGGTCTGTCGGTGATGCTCCAGGATGGCATCACCCTGTCGGGCGCGGTCCGCTGGGAGGGTGAAGGAACGGCTCCGCGCCTCGCAGGCCTGCGGCCCAATCTTCAGTCGGGGACGCCGGGCGCCGGCATCGCCGTGACAGGCGGCGCCGCGACGGTCGCGTCCGACGGCACGTTCACGTTCGCGGGCGTGGGTCCCGGCCGCTATCGACTCACGCTCGGCTCCCCAGCCCAGCAAACTCCGTGGGCGGTCCGCGCCGCGACGATCGGCGGCCAGGACGCGCTCGACACGCCCGTCGACATCCGTGGCTCGCTCAGCGATCTCACGATCGTGCTGACCGACCGCGTCTCGGAGCTCTCGGGCAAGGCGGACGCGGCGATCTCGGATTCGACGATCGTCCTGTTCTCAGCCAACCGCGACCATTGGTACGGCCAGTCGCGCCGGATCATGACGGTGCGCCCGGGGCGCGACGGTGCGTTCACGTTCCGCAGGGTTCCTGCCGGCGACTACGCGCTCGCAGCCGTGGACGACGCGGAGCCCGGCGAGTGGTACGATCCGTCGTTCCTTCAGCGCCTGCTGCCGTCCGCGATCAAACTGACGATCGCCGAGGGGGAGAAGAAAGTCCAGGACCTGAAGGCGGGCGGAGGCTGATCGCGATCGTGAGCCCCATCCTTCTCCTCGCCGTTCAGCTCCTCGCGGCGTCGCCGCAACAGCCGTTCGACGAGCCACAGCCCGCCATCGTCGCCGGTCACGTGGTCGATGCCGCGACCGGCCGGCCGATCGCGGGCGCCGTCATTACGTCCGCCGGATCCGCCGTCGCGGTGCCCGGCGCGTCCGGGCCTGTCCGCGTGATCACCAACGGCGGCGGCGCGTTCGTGCTGCGCGACGTCTCGAAAGGCTCGCTCGTGCTCACGGCGACGAAGGGCGGCTACGTGAACGGGCAGCCCGGTCAGCGGCGGCCCGGCGGCAGCACGCAGCCAATCCGCGTCGGCGCGGGCGCGCGCATCACCGACGTCGAGATCCGCATGTGGAAGTTCGCATCCATCAGCGGAACGGTCGTCGACGAAGCCGGCGATCCGGCCGTCAGCACGCGCGTCAGGGCGATGCGGCGGATATTCGTCGCCGGCCGCTCGCGATTCGAAGACGGACTTCCGGCGGTCACCGACGATCGCGGCGTCTATCGGATCGCCGGCCTCACGCCAGGCGACTATGCGGTCGTCATCCCGTCGAAACAGATCTCGGTGCCGTCCGAACTGATGGACGCGTTCTTCGGCGGCACGCCGCTGCCCGACGTCACACGCCTGCAGGTCTCGCGCGAAATGAACGAGATCGGATCCGCGATCGCTCCGGCTGGTTCTCCGTATGCGATGCGGGCCGGCGGGCAGACGTTCACGATGCCGCCCGGATCGCTGACCCCCGCCGCGACGCCGAGCGGCACGATCGTGTATCCCACCGTCTACTACCCCGCTGCTGCGGCGTTCGCGCAGGCGTCGATCATCACGCTCCGATCCGGAGAAGAACGCGCCGGCGTCGATCTGCAGATGCGTCCGGTCCGCGGCGTCCGCGTGTCCGGCGTGCTGCTCGGACCCGACGGCGGATCGGCGATCACCGGCGTGCGCCTCGCCCCCGCAGGCGACGACGACGCGATCGTCCCGATCGACGTCGCGACGACGATGACGGACTGGACGGGTGCGTTCACCTTCGCGGCGGTCCCGCCGGGACAGTACGTGCTGCGCGTCCTCAAGCTGCCGCAGCCGCCGGTCGACGTCGAAGCGATGACGCGTGTGTCGGTGACGTCGGGCGGGACGATGACGATCTCGTCGAAGCCCGCGACCGGACCGCCGCCGGGGCCGGCGCCGATTCCCGCCGACGCCACGCTCATCGCGCAGGTGCCGCTCGCCGTCGGCGAGGCCGGCGTCGACGATCTGATCGTGCCGTTGTCGGCCGCGCCGCGCGTCAGCGGACGCGTCGCGTTCGAGGGCACGATCGACAAGCCGCCGCCCGATCAGATTGCCAGCATGCGGATCACACTGGATCCAGCCGACGGCTCGACGGTGTCGACCGATCTCGCTCTGGTCACGGGACGGCCGGAGACGAACGCCGAGTTCAACACGTATGGCGTGCCGCCGGGGCGCTACGTGCTCCGCGTGAGCCCGATCGCAGCCGGCTGGTTTCTGCAGAGCGCGATGTATCAGGGACGCGATATCGCGGACCTGCCGATCGAACTGGGCACGAAAGACGCAACAGGCGTCGTCATCACGTTTACCGATCGGCCGTCTGCGCTGACGGGGACCGTCACTGGTTCGTCGGGCGCCGACGCGACGGCCGTCGTGATCGCGTATCCGACCGACGAAGCGATGTGGACGACGGCGCCGAGGCGGATGCGGACGGCGCGCGCGGGGACCGACGGCAGCTTTTCCATTCAAGCGGTTCCGGCCGGCGAGTACTACATTGCCGCGGTGCAGGAAGATCTCGTCGGCGAATGGCAGGACCCCGCGCTGCTGCGCGGGCTCACGCGGGTCGCGCAGACGGTCCGGGTGGTCGAGGGCGAACAGAAAGCGGTGAATCTGCGTGCTGCACAGATTCGCTAGCGGGGGTGCTGGGGTGCGAGGGGTGCGAGGGGTGCTCGGGGTGCTCGGGGTGCTTGGGGTGCGCGGGGTGCTCGAGGTGCTTGCGGCCCGCCCGCCGAAGCGTGCAACGCGAAAGGCGATCAGCCGCACGATCGGCAGGCCGAAGACGACGACGAGCAGGCAGGCGGCGCAGGTGAATCCCTGGTGCACGGCGCTTTCGATGCCGAAGTCCGTGAGCGGCTGCCGCTCGAGACCGAAGAGTTCCGGCCAGTGCGTGGTGAAGAGTTGCCCGACGCCGGAACCGATCGCACGCGGGTTGAAACACAGCCGCTCGACGACCTGCTGAAGGTTGTTGGCGGCGAGCGCGGACGCCAGGTCCGCCGTCGACGTACCGGGGCCCGCGGCGGACGAGTAGTGCCGCAGCACGAGCACCACCACCCAGACGGCCGCCGCCGTCGCGAACGCAAGGGCGTATCGCCGGAGCGCCTCACGCGTCCAGAGCGTTCGGCGCGCCGCCTCGAGCAGGATCAGCGCGGCGGCGCCATAGACCGTGAATTCACGATGCAGAAAGCCGATGCCGAGCACGACGCCGAACCACACGGGCCGCCGCCGCAGCCTCCAGAGCAGCAGCACGTAGAGGCTCGGTTCGACGTTGCCGCCGTTCGCCGTCAGGTAATGGGCGGCCGTGATCGGCGCGGCGAGCACGAAGAACAGCGTCGCACACGCCGCACGCGGAGGATCGAGCCCGGCGTCGTCGACGAGCGATCCGAAGAGCAGCAGCGCGATGGCGATGTTGATCGCAAGGAGCGGCAATTTGAGTGCGGTGACGGTCGCGCCCATCACCGCCATTGCCGGCGCCGCGAGCCAGGCCTCGACGCCGAGCATGTAGGTCTGGCCGTACCAGAACACGGGAAACGCGCGCAGCTCCGACAGGTGCTTCGCCATCAGGCCGGTGACGGCCTGATCGGCGTCGAACGCGGAGCCCGGCCAGAACACGAACACGGCGGACCGCGCGACGACGAGCGCGGCGAGCGCCGCCATCCACGCCGCGCGGCGGGAGCGCATCACCGGCATCGATAGACGCCGGGAACGATCGCGGTGCCGCCGTCGCACGGACGCCGCGACAGCCGCACGGCGTCGGACGCATGGTCTGCGACGATGCGGTCGTAGAGGAGGATCCGCTTCGGCGCGTCGGACGCGAAGACCATCTGTTCGCGCGTGAGGAAGTCGATGTAATACGCGAGCCAGTAGTCGGCCCGGCCGTACTTCACGCCCTGCGCTTCCAGTCCGCGAATCAACTGGTGCTTGG
>Ga0066903_100000101_pt1 | contig 39784 bp, 49 predicted proteins | sample PanSoiMetaGPlot1_FD_67491 | JGI IMG/M metagenome (GOLD analysis project Ga0066903, IMG submission 67491) | Tropical forest soil microbial communities from Panama analyzed to predict greenhouse gas emissions - Panama Soil - Plot 1 (version 2) | ecosystem: Environmental > Terrestrial > Soil >... | reverse complement strand
TTTCCCGGCCGCCTTCGGTCATCCGATCCACCCACCCCCCCCGGGGGAGTATGCCGACGCACTCAAGTCAGTATCGCGCGCCTCGAATTTCCTCGGCCGTTTTCCTCGAATGACACGGCAAACACAACGGCTGCCAATTGCGCGCGTCCCAAAACAGATCGTAGTTCCCACCATGAGGCCGAACATGATCGACTTCCGTCGCCAGTCGTCCGCACCGTCGGCAGTACGGATACTGGCCGAGAAACGTCCGCCTGGCCGCCGACCACGCGCGGCCATACAGGACCCGGCCAGGAGGCCGTACCGCTGTCCAGGACGCACGATTGAGGGTATGAGCTGGACAGTACCCACGGACCACCCTGGCCGAACACCCGGCCGCCAAACAGAATCGCCGCATTGCTTCCGGCATACTCGGCCTTCCCTGAAAGCGTACGCCCGTTGTCCACTAGTCCGCGCGCGCGAGGCCGGTCCGTCTCGAGGTTCCCCGCGCGCGAGGCCTCGAGGCGCGCGCCGCCGGCGCCTGGACAATGGCCCCCCCCTTGCGACGTTGGCCCGTGCCGGCGCGCGCGCGAACGGTTCCGGATTCCGGCGCCCCCTCGAGCAGCTCGGCGCGGGCGGCCTGGCGCCGGCGCGACGGCCGCGCGCGTCACCCAACCAGAATCGCGTCCGGCCGCGGAATCTCTCGACCGTCATTCGGCCGCCACAAATGCAGACAGAACTTGTGGACGTTGACGTGATCGGCGCGCGGGACGTGGAGCTGCATCACGGTTTCGTCCTCCCGAAAAAACAGGCCGCGGACGTACTCCATTTCGTCCCACGTCGGCGTCCGGTGTTTGAGCGATACCGAGACATGATCCCAACCGAGGCCGTCCGAGGCGATCACCGTCAGGACGACGCCGCGACACGGAATGAAGAAACACCCGTTGTTGTCGCGGTACGTGACGCCGGTATTCGGATCCGGTTGCCGAAACGTATCGATCCGCAGATTCGGCGCCTTCCGCATCGCCTCACGCCGAGGGAATGAGGACGCGCGGCGCCGGCCGCGGCGACTGCGAATCCACGGAATCCGACACGAACTGCAGAATCCGCGCGCGCGCCCGATCGTCGAATGGTTCCAACGTCCCGACAATCAGCGCAAACGCGCGGACGTCCGGACGCGACAGCGCCAATTCGATCGCCTTCGCGTCCTTCCGTTTTCCGACGTCGACCCGAATCCAGCACCGCATAGAACCTCCTAATCGGGTAATTCCTCGGCGACGCGCACCAGGACGTACGGCACGGCCGCGTAGCGTTTCCGCACCTGCAGACAGCACACCGCCGCATCGTCGACGAAGACGATCTTCGTGAGCGCATCAAGCACCAGGCGCGCGATCTTGTCGGCGTCCGGTTTGACCGTCGGCAGCGGACGGCGTTTGGCCGGGACGGACTTCGGCCGCGCCAGCCGGACGTCGATCCGCACCGCGATCGGTCCGTCGAACAACCCGCGGCCGTCGGCCTCGAGCGCCTCGGCGGCCGCGCGCGAGACTTTGAATTCGTCCGCGCGCGTTTTCGGATTGTCCGCCGTCGCGCGCGCGCCCAGGCCGCCGTCCTTCCGCCGATACGTGTACGCGCGCATGGATCCTTTGCCGGCGAGTTCGCCGAGGACCGTAAATTCGATCGTCCTCACCGGCGCGTCACCGGCCGCCGCGGCCGTTCCTCGACCGCGAAATCGTCAATCGCCAGGCCGTCGATCTGAAAGTGTTCCGCCAATCGATACAGCGCCACGCGCACCACTTCCGCGTCCGTCCGCACGCCGGCGATCGCGCGCATCGTGTCGAGGAGCGCCCGTTCGCGCCGCGTCAGCATGAAACGGACGTCGTCCACTAGTCCAACCCCTCGAGGCGCGCCGGCCGCCGGAATTCGACCACGCGCGCCGGCGCGTTGAGATCAATTTCCCGTTCCTCGGCCTCGAGCGCCACGACCATGCGCCGCATGGCCCACGCACACGCCGTACACCGCACCAGGCGCGCCGACGTCACCAGCGCCAGCGGCGCGCCGACCTCGAGGCGCGCGCGACAGTTCCCGCAAAATCGCACGCCACGCGCGACTTGCCAGATCACGACCGCGCCGCCATGAGCCGATCCACCTCGGCCAGCCGCCGCAAAATCCAGCGAATCACCGGGACCGCCATCGAATTGCCGATCGCCTTGTAACGCGGCCCGTCCTTCGCCCACTTCCCGCGGTACAGCACCCGCGTGTAATCGTCCGGGAAGCCTTGCAGCCGTTCGCATTCTCGAGGCGTCAGGCGCCGGACGCCCGAGGCCTCGCCGCCAATCGCGCCGTTCCCGAATCCGTCCCGTCCGCCGCTCGGCGTCCGCAAGGCGTTTGCCGTCCCGTCCTGTCTCGCCTCGAGATCCCGTCCACCGTCGCGCCCTCGAACCTTGATCGCGTACGGTTCCGCCACGACCGGCGCCGACCGCGACCGATCCGCCGACGTCGTCAGCGGCGCCGCCGCCGCCGCCGCCTCATACGTCCCGCGCCGGTAATCGTCGGCGACGTACGCGATCGCCGGCATGACGCCGCCGTTCGCATGGCCCTCGACTTCCGCGCCGGCGCGCAACGTCGGCGCCAGTTCCGCGCGCAACGCATGCGACACGACGAACGCGCCGGAATTGTCGAGATCCGGCGTCCGGAATCCGCCCGACTGCGAGGCCCCGCCTAATGTCCCGGCCTCGAAATCGGTTCCGCCGCGGCTGCCAGCGCGCGCGCCAACGGTTCCGGTAACGTCTTGCCCCGTTTGGCCGCGCGCCGGAGGATCCCCGCACACGCTTTCGGACTCAAAAAGTACCGCGGCGGGACCGCGCCAGTCCCCTCCAAAATGGCCGACAGCGAACACGCGGCGCCGCCGCTGCGCCACTCCGAAGTACTGCGCGTCCAACACTGACCACGCGAGAGCACACCCGAGTTCATCCACTGTTCGCAGAAAAAGGCCGAAGTCTCGTCCGTCGGCCGAGGAGAGGAGGCCTGGCACGTTTTCAAAGACGAACCAGGCCGGTCTAAGAATTCTAAGAATTCGTAAGGCCTCGAGCGCCAAGTTACCGCGCGCGTCATCCAGGCCGAGACGTTGGCCGGCGACCGAGAACGATTGACAGGGCGATCCGAAAATAACGACATCTGGCCGCCCGATTGCGACAGCTCGATCACAGAAACCCTCCGCCCTCACGTCGCCCAAATTGATCAAGGCCCCGTGGCGCGCGGCCAAGACCGCCGACGGAAACGCCTCGATCTCGGCCGACCATAACCAAGCCCATTCCGGCATCGCCGTTTCTGGCGCGCCAATTCCGGAAAACAACGTCGCCGCCGTCACGACCGCGCCGCCTCGGCCTCGGCAATGACGCGCCCGCGCCCCTCGCACGCCGGACACTTGACGCCGTCGAGATCCGTCACCGGCGCGCGCGACGTCACCAGAATGTTCGTCAGTTTCGCCGCGTCGGCCCCCGTCCCCTTGCACGTCGGACACGTCGCCGTGCCATGCCCGTACGGCCATTCGCTATTTGGCACGTATCGCACCGCCCGCATCCCGGCCTCCTTACTCGCCCGTGTCGCGCACCTTCCGCCACATATGCGCCGTCGAACTCGCACACGCGCCGCCGTGTTCCGCCTCGCATTCGTCCAACCACGACGCCGGCACCGTCCGGCCATTCTTCGGCCGCCGCGCGATCAATTTCGCCGCCTGACTCACGAACACGCCGACCGAATACCCGTGGTCCCGAATCCACGGATCCCGACTCGCAAAAAAATCCGCAATCAATTCCTTGACCCGCGCCGCGCCGTGACTGCGACACAGTTCCGCGACGAGCTGCGCGTCCTTCCCGCGTCGAATCACCGCCTTTTCGCCGAATCGCAAGACGTGCAAATCGTCGAAGTACGTGAGGAGTTCCACCGTCGGCGCCGCGGAAACCGAATTTTTCGCGCGCGCAGTTTTGCCTTTCATGTACCGATCCCCAACGTACGATCCGATCCAGACGTGAGCCGTTTGCCGGAGCCCACGAGCAGAGCCCTCCCCACTCCCATTCGCAAATGAGAAAAGGAAGGACTCCGCGCGCGCGCGCGTCAGCCGTAGCCGTCGCCCGTTCGTGCAAGGCGCGCGCGATCGGCGCGCGCCCATGCGATCCGTGTCGTCGACGCCGATCGCGTCCGAGGACGGCCGTCGAATCGTTCGCCCTGGCCTGGCCGCTTTGTCCACTTGTCTCCGGTAGCGGTCTTCGTTCCCTCACGGCGCCGGCGGTCAGCGCCCGCCATGAGGTTTCGTTCCTTCGCCGTAAACCCGTCTCGATCCCAGTCTCCGAAAAACACGCCGCGCCAAAATTCCGCGAGATCCTTTTCGAGCTGCGCGCGACAACGCCGGCACGGTCCGCACCCATCGCCGCCCCAAGCCGATCCGAAAAAACACGTTACCGAGGCCATTCCCGGATCGGTTGCATTCCTGGCGCATGCCCGTCCTCAGAACGAAATAGGTTGTGTTTCAGATAAACGCGGCAACCGGCCGCGCGCGCCTGTTGATACAGATCGACGACCCACTCAAATGGAGGCGCGAACGGTTCCGCCTGTTGCGATCCCGTCGAGGCACCAATCACGACCCAATCGAACATTTCCAAGGAAGAAAATCGCAACGGTTCGAGTAGCGGTTCGCAGCTCAACCACCGAATCCCGGCCTTGACCCGCGCGAAACTCTTTTCGGCGACCTGGACCCGATGTTGACGATCGACCGTGGTTCCGGCCCAAACATTTGCCGGCCATTCGAGATCCGCCAGACGATCCGGAAACTTTGTCAAACACAGGAATTCCCATTGCGGATTGTCGCGAATCTGTTCGAACACGGCCGCGATCCACTCTTGCGGGACCCACTTCCCAAATAGATCGGCCATCGAACACGTAAACACCCGACGCCAGGCCGGATCGTCCTTCGCTTGCGCCGGAACCTTCGTATGTCGCGGCGCCGGCAACCGTTCCGGATGAAACGTCGGCACAAACTTTTCCGGGTAAAACCGTTCCGCGAGGTCACGCGCATAGCAGTACTCGCAGTTATGCAAACATCCCGTAACCGGATTCCACGACCAGCGCGCCCAACCAATGTTGTCGTTTACTTGATTGAACGTCGCCGGCGCCGCCGGTTTCGCCGGAACCGCCTCGACCTCGAGCACCGCCGGCAATTGCCGCAAAATCGCGCGGCGTTCGACCGTGCCAGCAGCGACGAGGCGCCGCACGATCGCCGCATGCGCGGCCATTTGCCGGCACTGGAATTTCAATTCGTCATTCAGATCTGAAAACTCATCGGCAGACGAGGAGTTCCCTTTTTTCGGCCGGCCGGTTTCCTTCGGCGCCTTCGCGCGGCCGAGCAGATCACCGATCACGACCTCCGTCAACCGTTGTTCACCGGCCAGCGCCGCCCGCGCCTTTTTGTCGTTCAAGTACGCGTAGAACATATCGAGCCGACGTTTCAGTTCCCGTACGGCCCGACCATCCCGGCGCGCCTGACACCGCTCCCGAATCGCGCGCGCCGTTGCGATAATCTTCGGCACGGCCGCGATCGTCGCCGTTTGCGGATCCGGCAGTGTTAGCGCAACGCTCATGCCGGTTTCCCTTCGCGCCGGCAATGGCACGGATAGCAGATCGGAAGGAGATTCGACGGTAGATCAAACGTCCCCCACCGCGGATATTTCAGATGATGGACTTGTGTCGCCTTCGCGCCGCAGTCTCGACAACGGTAGTTCGCCGCCATCATGGCCGCCGCCCGCGCCGCACGAAAAATCGGATGCTGCAAATACTCAGCATAGGTCCGGTAAAAGTGATAGCTGAGGAATCCCGCACGAAACGTTCTCGAGTTCGTCGCAGATTCCGCGGCCGATGATTGAAGCACTGTCATAGAAACCTAGCGACGTATAGCCGTACGCGTGCGTTTGCATGGAGCGGCCGACGCATTGAATCCAACTGTTCCCTTTGATCTGAATTGGCCGCGTCCACATCCACGACGGCCGCGAAAACCAACGCGAGAATTCCGAAATCGGATGCAATCGTTTCGCGCCCCAAGCGCCGCACCCGCGTTGAATGTGTGGCCGTTCTAATTTGAATGATCGAACGTTCAAATTAAGAAACAAATCGAATCGCGGAAACTCCGCGCAAAACAGACGCAAGGCCTCCCAAGGAATCCCGTTGTGGTACCCGTTTGGATCGATCAGAATCGATCCGACCGCATATTCCGGCCGGCGTTCCCGCGCGCGAACGAACTCCCGAACGATCGGCAGCAGCTCCGCGTTATCGCCTTCGTGAATCGACAACCGATCGCGCGAGTAGGCCAAGACTGCCGGTTGTCGAATCAATTCCTCAATCGCAATCGGATCCCGATCAACGAAAAATACGTAAACGTTCGACCGGCCCGTCCGTTCGACGGCCCGAAGAAAATTCAGCGGACTACCTTCGACGCCGGCGTCCGCGTTGAATCCGCCGCCGGCATTGAGATCAACGTGATAGTACGGATACCGGACAACACTCGGCGCCTTCGAGATCCGTAGACTTTGCGCGAGGACTGGCGCGAATCGTTCCTGCTTGAATCGTGTGTAGCCGCTTTGCCCTTGCATTTCGTTTCACGCCTTCCGCCTGGCCGCCTCGAGCGCCGCCCTGTGTTCTGCCGTCGACCGCGGAATCATCGGCGCCGCATGGCCGCACTTCGCACAGACCAGGTGTAAGACCTCGAGGCCGTACAAGAGCCGGCGTTCCCGGTACGTATGCCGATGATTGCAGCCGACGATCGCGCGCCAAATTCCCACGGCGTTACCTTCGCCAGGTTCCGAATGCCGTCGCCGTTAACGTTGCGAATCCGGCCGCCGATCCTTCCCGGAACAATCGGCCGTTCGTGAAGATTTGCACTTGCAGAATCCCGGACGGCTGATACAACAGCGGGACGATCGCCGTCCCCTCGAGGGAAAGAAAAATTGACGCCTCCGTCGACGAAATGTCCGCGACGTACGGCAACGAATTGGCGACTTGCACCGTGAGGCCGTCGACGCCGTTCGTAAATTTGATCGTGACCGGCGCGCCACCGGTATTGCCGAACGCGCGGAATTCGATCTTGTCGGCGACGACCGGCGCCGGCGTAGTGCTCGGCGCCGTCGGCGACGTCTCTTTATCGCGAATGTTGTAAATCTTCGTGCAGCTCGAGACGGCCAGGACGACGACGAGGAGCGAACGCCACAGGTACCGCATAACGCCTCCTTACCCGACAATGTCCGACGGTTGTCGCCAATTTGGATCCGGATCGGGAATGACGACGTCCAGGCGATCGGCCGCGAACGCCCGAATGTTTTCGCAGTACTCGCCGAACGTGATTCGGTTGAGTTCCGCCGTCGACCCGCCGATTCGTTCCTCGGCGACGATCACGCCGGCGCGGTCCGTGAGAATCAGCGGCCGGACGTTGAATTTCAGTTTGAAATATTCGTGGAGATCCCGCGCCGGTTGTCCCGTCGATTCCTCAATCAGGCCGAGAATCGCGCCCCAGTACCACGCATTTTGTAAGAGCGAACGTGACGCCACTTGCCGATCGATCACGACATCGACCGGCCCGTCCTTGCGGCCCGCCAAGAGCGCCGCCAGGCGCGGCCGATTGATCCGCAACCGGCCGGCCTCGAGACGTCCCGATACGGCGATCGGCCAGAACGCCACGGATCAACCCTTGTCGTCCAGCCGTTCGACTTCCACGTACGACCAGGCACCGGCCGCGTACGCCGCAACGAGCGTGTACCCGAGTTCCTGAGATCCGGATACTTTCGTGTCGTTGTTGCGAAACTCGAGGACGCCGGCGACCGTCGCGATCATGCCGGCCGAAATATCGCGTTCTGTTCCGTCCGCTAACACCAGGTGAAATTTCCGCATGTCGCCTCCCGTGCTACTTCAGAACGCCGACGGACGTCGCCGGCGCCGTCTTGTCGTGAATCCGCCCGCGGACGTTGTCGTACCGCCACCGGGTAAACACGCCGGCGCGCACCACCACCACGCGATACAGCCGCGTCCGTCTCATGCCCGCCGTCCTTTCGCGCGTGTCGCGCCGGATTCGAAGGCCTCGAGGCCCGGCACCTGGAAGGCCGATTTGTCCGACCGCGCGCGCGCGTTGACCGCCGTCCAATTGATTTCGATCAACGTGATCGACGCCTGGCCGGCGACAATCGCGCCGACCAGTTCCACCACGCGCGCGATTTGCAACGGCGTCATGTCGGCGATCTTGGGATTCGGATCGGCCGTCGCCGGCGTCCCTTTCGGCCGCGCCAACCACCGCGCGATCGGCGTCGATCCTTTCAGCGCCGGCGCCGGCGCCGTCTCGACTGGCGCGGCCGTCGCCGTTTCGGCTTGGCGTTGCAGCTCCCGGACGGCCTCGGCCGGCGCCCTGGCCGCCTTGGCCGCCTCGGCCTCACGCGCCAGCCGCGCGCGTTCCGCCGCGTCGGCCGCGGCCTGGCGTTGCCGGCGTTCCTCGGCCGCCACGGCCTCGAGGCGCCGCGTCTCCGTAAAGATCCGTTGTCCGATCGTCTTGATCGCCGCGTCGGCGGCCGCCGTGTACTCGCCGAGCAGCGTCGTAATGTGCGCGTGTAAGCGATGCGCCAGTTTTTTCGGTTCGTCGAAATCGGCGCGGACGGCCTCGAGTTCTGCGCGCAACGTTGACAGCGCCGCGTCGGCCGCCTCGAGGCCGTTCGTCCCCGTGACGGCGATCTCGAGCGCCCAGGCCGTGACGCGATCGAGGCGCGCCTTTTTGGCCGCGTCCGGCACGAACTTGATCAGCCGCGGCAACGGAAAGTCAGCCGGCAGGACGTCGACGCGCGCGGCCGGGACCGGCAAATCGTCGTCGAGCAGCAGATCACGGATCGGATCGTTGACGGTCATCGTCCGATCCTCCGGACGGCCTGGCGGTAGTAGGTGACGACGAAGGCCTGGAAGTACTGCGCGTCCTTCCAATGGTCCGGCGTCGCCGTGAAATTGTGAATGCGATACGGGACGGCGCGATCCGGCGTGAGTTCCACGGCCCACCGTTCCCGAATCAGCCGATCCGGATGTTCCGAGTTCCACAAAATCGCGTACGCGGCCGTCTGATACTGCGCGGCGGCATCGTCGACGTCGCCCGTTTTCAAGTCGATCAGAATCAGGCGATCGTGATCGCCGTTCCGGACACAAATCGCGTCGACCGTCCCGCAGAATCCGAGCGCTTCCGAGTACAGCCGGCGTTCGCGTTGTAACGGTTCGAGGCGCAGATTCGCGCGACAGACCGCCCAGGCCTCGACATACGGCAGTACCGCCGGATGCACCGTCGCCAGATCGAGATCCCCATCGTCGTAAGCGTGTGCGTCCAAGTGCAGCGCGCGGCCGATTTCCTGTTTGCGATCGATCGCCGCGGCCATGGCCGGCCCCTGACGGCGCAACAGCTCCCAATCGGTCGAGACGCCGACGGCCTCGAGGATCTGCGTGACGGACGGGACCAGGAGGCCGTCCGGCCGGCGGTACTCATGCGTCGATTCGACGAACAGCAGATCGGCGCCGGTCATGGTTCGTCCTCGATCGCCGGCCGCAGCTCGAGGACCGACGGCGCGCGCGACGGATCGGACGCCGGCCGCGTCGTCAGTTCCACGACGACGTCCTTCGCCTCGAGAAATTCCTTAGCGGCCGCAATGATTTCCGCGTTGCGCGTGCCGGCGACCAGGCCCGTCGACAGTTTGATCAACGCGCCGCCGTCGACGTCGCGCACTTCGGCGATCGTGCCGACCGTGTTAGGTGTCGGCGCGGCCGCCGGCGGAGGCGTCGACGGGACCGGCGGCGTCGGAATCGGCGCCGGCATGGGCGGATCTGGCCGCGGTTTTGGCGGAGGCGTCGGCGCCGGCGTCGGCCGCGAGGCCTCCGATTTGCGCGCCGCGGCGTGAATCGGCGCGCGCGGACTGGCCGCCTGGCCGTCGTCGTCCTCGAATCCGGCCGACAGACCGAGGATCGATTTCAGCGCATAACGCCGGAGAAACGTGATTCCCGATCCGATCGATTGCGGCGCCGTGTCCGGCACCGACGCGATCAATTCGTTGTACAGCCATTGCCCGCGGCCGCCGGCCTTGCCATAGACGAGCATCGTCCGCACCACAACAGACGCCGCCCTGGTAAATGGGAGCTGTAGAACTGCTAGACCATGTTTCGACAGCGCCGGCCGGACGGCCGCGAGGACGTCGGCGAGGGATTCGTACGCGTACGTGTAGGCGCCGCCGGTCCGTTGACTCTGGATTCGCGCCTCGAGCGTCCGATCGACGTCGCCAAATTCGCCTTGCGCCGCGGCCAGCGCCGCAAACAGCTCCGCGCAGTCCGGCGACATTTCCAGGATCGACACGGACGGCGCCGGCGTTGTCGACGCCTTCCGTTCGTCCGGAACGACCGTCGTCCGCGGCGCCGGCCGCGAGGCCTCGGCCGGGACCGGCAAGGCGCCGGCCGGTTCCGGCAAATCGAGATCCGCGCCGACCGTCCGGAGATCCGCCCAATCGCCCGCCATCAGTTCACCCGGCCTTTCGGGACTTCGAGATCCTCGAGGCGCGTCCCGATCAACGTCGTGACCTTCGCGAGGATTCCGCGATACAGCGCGATCGTTTGGCCGACCTCGACCCGGAACGCGCCGAGTTCCGCCTTGTGGCGATTGGCCGCCTCGAGGCGCGCCGTCCGTTCCGCGTCGAGCAGCTCGAGCGCCCGATCGGCGCGCGCCTCGGCATCGGCGATTCGGACGGCCGCGCGCCGCATGACGCCGAGCCCCAGGACGATCGCTACGGCCGCCGCCGCCGCCATCAGGCCCGACAGCACTACCAGGCCGGCGACGATCATCGGTTCCCCGCTTTCGTCAGGACCCGTTTCGACTCCAACCACCGATCCAAATCCGCGCGCAGATACCGGACGACCTTGCGAGAGATCCGCACGAACGGCGGCCCCGAGCTGCGCCCGATCCGCGCGTCTCGCAGAAACGCGATCGAGACGTCGAGATACTTCGCGGCGTCCGCCTCTCGCAGCGCCGCCGGCCGGATCGACGCCGGCGCATCCACGGCCACGTCGATGCAGGCCCGCGTCACCTTGGCCCGCGTCATGGCCGGCCCTCCTGCGGAATAAAATCCGTAGCCTTGATGCCCGTCAGATCCTCGAGCCGTTTCGCGACCGGCAAGGACGGCACGCGCGATCCGTTCAGGATTTGGGACATCATCGTCGGCCCGATCCCGACCTTCGTCGCCAACCAGTACTGCGTTTTGCCGCGCGCCTCCAACCAGAGGAGGACTCGGCTTTTGACCGGCACGCGACGCGCCAACCGTCGGAGGCCCATTCAGGAAACGTCCAGGGGGGAACGGACGACACGATACGCCCGCCAAACGCAAATTGCAAGGCCCGTATTCGCAATAAGCGCAGACTGAGACGCTAATTGCGTGTCACACTATATCTGGTGCTAAAGTTCACTCACAGCAAACTTGTATGCTACGGTGTCGTAGAGCTTCCTATGCCGATCGACCCGTTGTCTCCCAGCGCCGAACGCCTTCGGACGAATATTGCCGGCCTCCTCAAAACGCGACAGCTCCCGCCGCGGGACCTGGCGAAGGCCGTCGGCCGATCCGGGACATGGATTTTTCAGTTACTTCGGGGCGAACGTAGTGTACCGTTAGACGTACTCGATCAGATCGCGCGTTTCTTCGATGTCGCCCCCGGCCGACTCCTCGAGGATTGGACCCCTGCTACGTCTCACGAGGAGGCTCCGTCTCATGTCGTCCCCGCGTCGTATCTTGCCCAACGGCAGGAGGCCGTTATCGATCGTGTCCTCGGCCTCTCGTTCCTTCTCGAACGCCTGGCCTCGGAGCGAAACGTCCTCGAATTTATCGAGGCCAACGTCCGGACCCTCATCGAAGACGCGAAAACCATCCGTGCCGCCCGAGATCTACGAGCCGATCATTTCCGAACTCGTAGCGACCGCAAGAGCGCTCCTAAACAGCGAACCGGATCACGTTCGACACTTGCTGCAGGAAGCTAAGATCCTCCTCGCGATCAGCCAGCGCCGTCAGGCCCGCATGGCACCCGTCGGCGTCTAAGCGCCGACGGACGGCGCGGCCAGTCGTTCGATCGCCGCGGCCTTATGGCCTGGTGCCAAATGCGCGTACCGGAGCGTCATTTCGATCGTCGAATGGCCGAGCAGCTCCCGGACGGTATTCAGATCGACGCCGGCCATGACCAGCCAGGAGGCGAACGTATGCCGGAGATCATGAAACCGGAACCGCGTGATCTTGGCGGCCTTCAGGACGCCGCCCCAGGCCTTGCGGACCGCGCCGAGTTCGTCGCCGTCGTCGCCCGGGAAGATCAGATCCGCGTCGGCCGGCGCCGTGATCTGGCGCCACGTCGTCAGGACCTCACGTGCGTCGGCGTGCAGGGGGACGGCGCGCGACTCGAGATCCTTCGTCTCGGCGCCGCGCACATGGAGCACGCCGACGACGCGATCCCAATCGGACCAGCGCAGCGAAAAAAGCTCCCCGCGTCGCAGGCCCGTGTAAAGCGCCACAAGCACGATCGGCGTCAGGTAGTCCGTATACGTCCCGTACGCCGGCCACACCCTGTACCCACGATCGCGCCGCCACTGGTTCGCGTTATCGCGCCGGAGCCGCCGCGTCTCGTCGCGCAGCTCGAGCGCCTTCCGGAGCTGCGCGGCCTCGTCGGCCGACAGATACCGAACCCGCGGCGCCTTATCGACCTTCAGCGGTTTGATCGTTCGCATCGGATGGTCGCGGAGGATCCCCGCCTCGATCGCCCGCGAGAACGCGCCACGCAGCGTCACCAAATCCCGGTTGATCGTCGTCGCCTCGATCCCGTCTTTTCGGCGACCGGCGCGCCACGTCTCGATCTGAAATCCGGAAATGTCCGTGATCGGCGTCTCGTACCACGCGCCGAAACACGCCTTGAGGCGATCCATGGTGTCGGCGTCGGCCCGATGATGCGTTTCGACCCAGGGCCGATACTCGTTCTCGAGATAGGCGCCGAAGGTCCGCGTATCGTGCCGTCGCATCGCGCGGATCTTCTCACGCGCCTTCGCTTGCGCGTCCTTATGCGACACGGCCAGATCGTTGCTCACTTCGATCGACGCGACGCGGCCCACCTTCCCGGCGAGTTCCGACGCCGCCGTCCGCGCCGCGTCGATCGTCAGGTTGGCGACCTTGCCGATCGTCACCCACTGCCCCGGCGCCAGCCGGTAGCGGTAGACATGCCGCCCCGACTGGCGCGTCCGAATGACCAGCCCATACACCTTCGCGTCCCACACGTCGCGCCCCTCGACCGCCTCGAGTTTCGCGATTGCGTCCACCGTGAAATTAAGACGCATGTCGTCCGCCCTCGCGTCTGGACGTTTTGGGAAGCCGAATGATTCGGAGCGGCCCGATCGCGAAATAGCGCCCGACTTGTGCGATCGGGGTCCATCCCCACAGCCAGTGTGACCACCTAAACAAGATTTCCCAATTCCCAAGCCGCCAAATATGGCTATCCATCCTCAGCCCCCAGACCCCAAATCGGACCCCAGAGCCGTTTTGCCGATTCGGCCCGTTTTCCAAAACATGCGATTGACCCCCGTAAACATTGACGTTTTGTGGTGCGCCCGGCCGGATTCGAACCGGCGACGTCCGTCTTAGGAGAGCCTTACCGCGCGTCTCACTAACCCGTATTATACACGCGTTATTCCGTAGAATTAGGTGCAAATTCGTCAATCTGTGTCTCAATTAGGGCGCCAGTGATACGGAGAAATACGGGGTAAAACGGACCCATTTAGACCCCAAAATGGACCCCAAAACGCCGGAGCAAGTTTGCTACCAGTGAAGTGCTAGACTAACAGCCAGAATTGAGGACTCCCCGCCCATGTCTGTGATGGTGACTGAACTCTACGACGCCTTGCGGCAAGCCGGCATCGACGAAGGCCCGGCCCGCGCTGCCGCCCGCGCCGTCCTCCCAGTCGAAGCCCGCAGCGACCTAGCGACCCAGCCGGATCTGGCTGGCGTCCGGACCGAAATCGCGCAACTCCGTTTGGCGACGAAGGCCGACCTCGCCGAGCTGAAAGCCGACCTGATCAAATGGAACGTAGGAACGCTGATCGCTATGACGGCCATCTACGGTGGCCTAGTCGCCGCCCTGAAGGTATTCGCGTGATAGACTAGACGCCTTCCAACCGACGACACCAGCGCCGCGCGATCTGTTTCGGCCAAACCGCGCGGCGTTTTCCTTTACGGCCGCAGCCGCGGCGCCAATTCCGCCGTCACCTCGGCGAACACCGGCGCCAGATCGACGTCGTCGGCGCGCGGCGTCGCCTCCCACGCGCGATCGCGTACCAGCATGACGGCCGTCGGCACCAGATCGGCCAGCGCCCGCGGCAACTCCACCACGCCGATATTCTTCGCGCCGCCGGCGCCGCGTTGTTTGCCGAACGGCCAGGCCTCAAAGAGCCATTGCGCGCCGTAATGCGGGTACCCCAATTGCGGCAGGACGATATCGTGCAACGCGATCCAGGCCCGCGGCCGGAGGATCGAGGCCACATGCAACACGTCAAGGAGCGGCCACGGATGCGAATGATTGGCGTCGACGAAGGCGAAATCGACGATCGGGACTTCCGCGCGAATCCGGCGCGCGTCCGACCCTGGCCGGAGTTCCCACCGCGCGCGGTAGGCCGGATACATCTCGGCGACGGCCGCGCCGATCGCCCGATGCGGATTGAAATAACAGGCGGACGCCAGATCGACCGAATACAGGACCCGCGCGGCGCCGCCGTCCGGCAATTGATCCAGCGCCCACAGGAGCGCCGCCGACGACGCGCCAGCCGCCACGCCGACCTCGAGGACGACATTCGGATCTTGCGCGCCGATACAGCTCTCGAGAAATTCGACGTCCTCCGTCGAACAGTGTCCCGTCGACCAGGCCGGAGGCCGGTACATCGCGCGCAGTGTCTTAGGCAAGGCCCCAGTGTTCCCGGACCCACGCGAGGCGTTGCGCCTTCGGCGACCACGGATCGACCTGGCCATGAAAATTGATCACCCGCGCGCCAGCCGGTAGCGGCGCCAGAAACCCGCGCCGTTCGATATGCCGCCGGTAGGACAGGACGCCATCGGCCGGCGTATACACCGCTTCGCCCTTGCCGAGGACGTACGAAATCCAGGCCTGATCGCCGCCGCGGCCGCCAGCGTCATACGCGATCTTCGGCGACGTCGCCGGATCGAACGTCTCCCACACCTGACGCCGCGCGCCCGTCGTGAGGAGCCAGATCGAGGCGTTGTAGAACTGCGTAAACGGCCAATCCGTTTCGTTCCAAATGACGAACGGTTCCGGCCGTTCGAAGATCGGCGTCAGGTCGCCGACAATGACCGTGTCCAGATCGAGACTCACGAACCGATCGCCGAACCAGCTCCGCGCCTCGGCCGAGAAGGCGCGTAACCGCACGTAGCAGGACGGCCACTGCGGCCCCTCAGGCGGATCGATGCCGTGCGCGTCCGGCCAGAGCGGCATCGTTTCGACGTCCTCGAGGCCGGCCGGATCGTCCGTGACGCAGACGAATCGATGCGGCCGCGGATAATGGCGCCGGACCATGTCGCGCAGCCGGAGCACTGTCACGGCCGGATACTTCGATCGATAGCCCGCCGGCGGCCGCCAGCGCCAGCAGACCACCGTCAGCACTAGAGGACCTCCCATTCGTGCAGGTAGGCGTTGATCACGCCGAAGGTCACCTCCCCGCGATCGGCGCCGTGGGCAATCGTGTAGTACCGCCGCGTCGCCGGATTGAAAAAGCCGGCGTTGTTTTGTTTCGCGTTCCCGACCGAATCGATCGGCGCCGTGACGATCCCGAAATCGGCCTCGAGGTTCGATTCGACCGTCGGATCCGGGACATAGTCGCGATCGGTATTCTTCGTCGCCTCGAGCGTCGCCCACGGATAGACGGCCGCCCACGGAAACCGCGCCGTCGCGACCGGCCCCGTGATTTGCACCGGCGACCCGCACCCGTGGGAACACTGAAAGTTATTAAGGCCCGTCGCATACCACATATGCGCGGCGCCGCAATCGTGCGGATCTTGAATCGGCGATCCGGCGACGCCGCCGAAGAAATAGATCCGATCCTCGAGGGGAAAGATCCCACCGAGCGAGTCGTTATCGCCCCACGATCCGACGCCGCCGTACTTCGTCGGATCGACTTGGGTACTGGCCGTCTGGCCGGGAAAGTATTCGTACACGTACGGATCACGTCGGCGCCGCGCCGATTTGATCGGACCGGCCGCCACCCCGGACGCCGGATCGACCAGGCCATTCATGCAATAGCTGTAGAGCCAGCGATCCGTCAGGAGGAGATTCGGCGCCTCCGGCGCGGCCAGCAGCTCCGGCGTCGGCCACGGCGCGCCCGTCGCGCAATTGGCGCCCCACGGGTACGCCGTGTTCCCCGATCCCATCGGAACCGCCGTCATGACCTGGCCCGTCCGCGGATCTTCGCGCACGCAGCCGGCCGCATACGGCCCCTGGCGCCGCACGCCGGCCCCGTCCGTGACTTCGAAGCGCCACGGCCCGAAGGCCTCCGTCGTCCCGTCCGGATGCAGCCGCAAGGCGAGGAGCTGCCAATCGGTCCGGCCCGCGACGTTGTAGGTATCGCCGTAGCCGATATACAGCAGATCGTTTCCCGAGTGGTAATAGTGCGTGCCGTTGACGGCGACGGTCCCGAAATCGATCCAGGTGTACCCAGACTTCGGCAGTCGGCCGGCCAAGCGGTCCCACCAGCGCGCGCGCGCGGCCGATTGCGGATCGGCGTGATCGATCGCCCACTGGCGGAGCGCGGCGGCCGTCTCCCGCGCCGCCGTCGCCGTGACCCAGGTTCCGCGTTTGCCGTGATAGGGATTCCACCACTGTTGAATGACCGTGGCGACCGGCTGATCGTCGGCGATCGCGACTTCATAGATCGGACTGTCTTGTGTCACGTCGCCGGAAAAGATCAGCCGGACCTGGCCGTCGACGACGCGCCCCGTCAGGTCGCCGTACGCGTAGGCCATCCACAAGGACGGCAGCCCAATTTTGCGACGATATTTCAGGCCGAGGCCGTTGATCGGCGGAATGCCATTCGGTTGAACGGTGACGGTCGCCGCGGCCGAATCGACGGCCCCGCCGGCGTTCGACACGCGACACCAATAGGCGGCCGTCGTCGCTGGCGCGCCCTCGAGCGTCGGCGCTGTCGCGCCGGGAATCGCCGCCTCGGCGCCCCGATACCATTGAAAACTCAGCGGCGCCGTCCCGATCGCCTGGACGGCCAAGGTCGCCGTCTGGCCAGCCGTGATCGTGACGCCGGCCGGTTGCCCGACGATACGCGGCGCGACGACGGCCGGCACCACCGCGACGGCCGCCTCCGCGATCGCGTCCCCGCCGGCGTTGGACACGCGGACTTGATAGGTATTGACGGCCTCGGCCGGCACGTCGACAAGCACCGACCCCGCTTCGCCCGCGATCGTCGCGCCGTTAACCGCCCACTGATACGCCAACGGTTCCGATCCGGAGGCCTCGACCGTGAGGGTGACTGTCTCGCCGTCGCGCACGACTTGCGAGGCCGGCGCGGCCGTAATCACCGGCGCCTCAATCTCGAGATCCGTCAGCGTGAGATCCCCCTCGAGGCGCGACTGTTGCCCCGTCGGCGCCGTCACCGTCAACGCGACGTGATACGGCCCCGTCGGATTCTTCGGCGTCATTTGTCGCCCTTCCCGCCGGCCGGCGCCTTGACGTAGTCCAATTTGTCGTTGAGCTGCCAGCCCGGGACCGTTGCCGCCTTGATCAGCGTGTCGGCCGCGCCGCGCGCCGTTTGCAGCTCCGTCGCCGCCGCCTGAAATTTCAGCGTCGCGATCTCCACGGCCTGGAGCGCATTGATCAGTTTCAACCGATCGACTTCGGCGAGGACCGGCGGCGTCTCGGCCTTCGTGCCGGACGCCGGCGCCGCTGGTGCCTGGCCGACCAGCACCGCCCACAAGGCGCCAATCAGGAGGCCGACGAAAAAGAACTTGATCGATTTCATTGTTTCCCCCCGCCGCGCGCCGCCTCGAGGCGCGCGATCGTTTTCTCGAGTTCCGCGATCCGCGCCTCGAGCGCCTCGACTTTCGCGACGCGATCGCGCATCGCGCGGAGCGCCGCCACCAGGTACGCATTGAAGGAATCCATTAAGACGCCGTCCGGCCGGCCGTCCGGATCCCGAATCACGGCATCGGGCGCGACAAGGGCTAGATCCTCGGCCAGGACGCCGACGCGATCGCGCGCGCCCGTCGAGATCCCTGGATCCGCCTTGAAATCGTACCGATAGAGCGGCAGCTCGAGGAGCGCCATCGCATCGGCCGGCGCCCACGGCCGGAGGTTCGTCTTGTAGCGCGCCGACGAGGTACTCCGCGCCATGCAATTACAGCCCGTGTCAAACCAGAGCGGAAACCCGCCGCCGGCGGCCTGCGGCTGCGCGTCCCAATAGATTGTTTGGCCGCCGTTGAAGTGCAAATGATCGCCGAGATGAAATTGACCCGTCGTCGCGCCGTTGAGGCGGAACGTGCCGTCGACCGTGAGAAACCCGAACACATGCCCGTTGCCGTTGACGTCGAGATTCCCGCTATCGATCATCGTGCCCGCCGAATTGCCCCACAATTCGACGGCGCCATTCGAGAACTTGATCCGCGCCTCCGCGGCGCCGCCGCCGTCGCCGAGTTTCATTCCACCGTTGTCTAAGGTGACGCCATTCCCGCCGCCGGCGTTGATCGTCGATCCGGTAATGTTCGTCCCCGAAATCGATCCGCCCGTGATCGTGTTGCCGGAAATGTTGCCGGCCGTCACCGTGCCGAGATTCGCCGAAATGGCCGACAGGCTCGAGACGGAGAGTTTATCGGCCGTGATCGATCCGCCGGCGATCTCCGTCGCCGTGATCGTGTTCGTCGCGATATTGCCGGCCGTGACGGTCCGCCCCGCCAGGCGATCCCCCGTGATCGTCGACGTCGCAATGTCGGAGGCCGTAATCGTTCCGGCTGCGATATGTGCCGACGTGATCGAATCGGCCGCAATATTCCCGCCCGTGATCGTGTTGGCCGCGACATGGCCACCCGTGATCGTCCCGCCGGCAATGTTCGTTCCGGTAATCGTCGACCCGGCGATCTTGTCGCCGGTAATCGTCCCGGCCGCGATCTTGTCGGCCGTAATCGCGCCGGCCGCAATATGATTCGCTTGAATCGCACCCGTCTTAATGATCCCGCCGGTAATCTCCGTGAGGCCGGCCGGCGTCCACTCGGACACTTCCGTCTGATTTGGCTTGGCTTCCGCCAGCATGGCCCGCACGAAAAAGAAATACGAATTGGCTTGCCCGACATCATGCGTTTGATACATGAGGACTTGCGCGCGCACTGTCCCCGCCGGCGCCGTCGTTAATACACTCGATCGACACCACCCGTACAGGTACCGGCCCTCCGTCATTTGATCGCCGCATGGATTGCCCGTCGTCGTCGAAATGGCCGCGCCGGTACTATCCACAAACTTGAGATAAACGCGACTGGCGCCTTGAATCGACGTCCACAGATTGCCCAAATAGGCGCTCGCTTCATAGCGTTTGCCCGCTTGCGCCGGATACATCGGACTCGCCCATCCGTAAATCTGTCCGGCCGATGTTCCCTGCGCTTGCGCCCAACAGGTCCCAGGAACATCGTCGAATTGAAACGGCGACCCGATCGAAATTCCATACGTCGGCGCCGGCGTGTTATACGTCGGCAACCATCCTTCTAAACCGTTTTTGCATTCGCTATTGGCGATCTGATTCGTTCCGGTACCGGACGCGATCTTGTCCGCCGTCACCGCCCCCGCGCTTATTTGCGTCGCCGTGACCGTCCCCGTTTGAATGTTGCCGCCGTTGATATTCGTTACGCCGGCGCCGTTGCCGGTAAATGTCCCGTTATTGATTACCATCGCGCCCGACTCGAGCAATCGGAGCGGCGCCGTTGCCCGATTGGCGTACGTCGCGCCGGCCCAAAATCGGACGTCATCGCCGCCCGTGACCGTTGACGCCAGGCCGAACGTATCGCCCGTATCCCGCAAAGAATCCGCGCCAATTTGAAACCCGCCGATCGTGCCCGCCGCCGCGAAGACCGTCCCGCTAAACGTCGCATTCCCGGCCGTATCGAGCCGAATGTATTCCGTCGTCGCGTTCCGCACCCGGAATCCGTTGACGGTATCGATCGTCAGATTGATCCCGGCCCCATCGCCGAACGCGGCGCCGTAGACGTCGAAGTTATAGCCATACCCGACATTATTGAGATTGCCGAGCGCCCACCGCGGCGCAATCGCATTAAACGCCGGCCCGGTCCGCACCTGGCCGACGATCGTCGGCCCGTAGCCGGTCAAGATGCCGGAGAGCGCGTACAGATCGATAAAGCCTTTGCCGGCCGACCCGGTATTGACGACCGCATCTCCGCTGTACCACTGATTCGCGCCGGAGCCGTCAAGATTGCGCGTCACTTGATAGACGTACGCGCCGGCCGTCCCCGAGGCGCTCGAGCTCACCGCGAGAAATTCGACTTGCGGAATACCGCCCGGCGCCGCTTGCAGGAACAACCGATCGCCGGATTGCAGATTGTTATGCTTGACCGTAATCGACGTCGCGCCTGGCGCCAGATCCGCCGTGAGGAGTGTCGTCGGCGCCACCATCACGCGCCCGCCGATCGTTGCGAGGACGTCTTGCGCGACGAGGTTCTCGGTCCACAATTCGCCCAAATGTAACGCCAGAAATTTCGCCTCCGGCGCGCCGAACGACACCGTATAGTTGCTCGCCGGGACCACGGTCCGCGATTGCGGATCGAGCACGATTGAGCCCGTCGGCCGGAGCGTCAAGGCCCCGGACGCCGAGACGAGCGGCGTTGAGACGCTCGAGAGCGCCGCGATCGCGTTCACCGTCGGCGAGCTCGAGAACGCCGGCGGCCCGGCATTGCCGACGAGGACGCTATTGGCCGCCGGCGCCGCCGTGACGCCGATCGGCGCCGTCCCGTTGCCGTAGAGGACCCCATTGGCCGCGAGCGTCGAGACGCCCGTCCCGCCACGCGCGACGTCAACGATCTTCGAGACGTTGATCCACGTCGCCCCGACTTTGATCCATAGATCGCCGGCGCCCGTCTCGAGATACACCTCGCACGCGGCGCCGCCCGTCGGCGCGCCGGCGCCGGTCCGGAGGAGACAGGCCGAGCTCGGCCCGAGATACAACCGATCCGCCGAAAGTGTCGTTTGCGCCGCCGCCGGCGCCGCCGCCAGGAGGACGGCCGCCACGAGCGCAAGAAGTGTTCGCATCATTACACCGCCTCGAGACTCCCGATCGCGAAGACGCCCTCCCCGGCGGCCGACGCCATCGCCTCGAGGCGATACGTTTTCCCGGCGAAGATCGAGACGTCAAACGTGATCGGGACGGCCGTCGTCGACGTGATCGCCGGCCCGTTTTGCACCGGGACGTTATCCGTCACATTAAAGAGCCGCGTCATGACCGCGACGCCGGCGCGCCGCGCGAACACGTCCGCGCGCACGCGCCCAGAGAAATCCGCGCCGGCGACAAACGGCACGTACTCCGGCACCGGCAACCAGACCGCCGGCGACGGTTCCAACGAGAACTGCCGCGATCCGCCAAGGTAGACCGGCGTCGCCGCCCCGCCGCCGGCCGTCCCGCCACCGTCGCCCCCGCCGCCACTGACCACGGTCGTTCCGGATCCGCCGCCCGTGAGCTGTCGCCACCCGTCCAGGTAATTCCCCTGATAGAGCGCCGATTCGATCGCGTCCAGCCGGTACTGCCAGAACCGATCGCCCTGCGTCGTATCCAACACGATTTGCATGCCAACGGCCGTCACGAGAAACGATCCGGAAATCGCGCGCGTGATCTCGAGTTCCACGTCCAAGGCCTGGCCCGGATCGAATCCGTCGACGTCTGTTGTGACTTGAATATCGCGGCCGGCCGCCTGCGAGGAGGCGAGGAGCTGATCGGCGATCTCCTGGCCGACCGGAATCGACATGACGTCTGGCCGCGTTTCGACATATTCGACGATCGGCCGCGCGCCAGTTTCACTCGAGACGGTGAACGGAAATTGCCCTTGATACCAAATCACAAAATACTGATCGGCCGCCAGGATCGGTTGATCGGCCCGTTGCACGACTTCATTCGTCGCGCGTTCCACCATCCACGGATACGCGCCGGCGCCGTCGTCCTCGATTACGCCGACGTTGTACCCGCCGTCGTCCAGGCCCGTCGTATCGTTGCCCGTCCGCAAGGCGCCAATGATGGCGACAAATGGCGCATTGAGCGGCCAGCGCCGGCGCGTCCCGTCGCCGTAGTGTTTTTCGTCGGCCACTTCCGCCTGGCCATTCGGCCCGCAGCTCACCGTCACGCGGTTATAGGGAATCCGGTCCGCGTCGCGCCACGTCAAATCGTGGCAATTCGGCGTCGCCTCCGTGAGACTGACCGGCGCCGCGATCGTCCCCGGAACGAACATGGAGAGGAGTTTCGCCGGCGCAATGCGGACGACATAGCCCGTCCGATCCGAGAGTTCCCGCAGCGCATCGGACACGCGTTTATTCGTCCACGTAAACGGCGACAGCGTCGGCCCGATCACTTGCGCCGGATCCAAGGCGATCCCGTAGTTCGTCAAATGATCGTTGACGAGATCCGTCAGGACGTCGATCAGCGTGACCGGCACGTCATAACTCACCGTCGTATAGCACCAGTCCGCGTACGTGAACCAATCGCCACATTCGACCGTCAGCGTAAACGTCGGATCGTACTGATTGCGCCCCTGAAACGCGCGTTGCAGAATCACGCCGCCGAAGATCGGTGTCTGCCCGTCGTAACTGACCAGTTCGTCGAATCGCGTCGGCAGGAAATCGGCGAGGACCACCGTCGCCCGCGCGCGATCGTTGAGCTGCGACGACATGGAAAACGCGTCGACGATCGGCGTCCGTTCCTCGCCGTCGATTAGGACTTTCCAATCCCCCGATACCGGCATGATCGAGATCCCCAACCACTCAATAACTAGTTGCGTGACCCGCGCCGGCGTCGTCCGTTGCGTCAGGACCTCAACCGCGTACGCCGTTGCTCGAGCGCCCGCCGGCGACGGCCCGAGGACCTCGATCGCGTCCTGCGTAATCCGGCCCGGGACCGGCCCGGCCGTCAGAACCTCGAGCGCTGCGGCCGTGATCCGCGCGGCTGGCGGCGGCGCGCCGGTGAGGATCTCCGGCGCCGTCTGTGTGACTTGCGCCGCGGCCGCCGTCGCCGCCGGCGCCGACAGAATTTCGATCGCCGCTTGCGAGACGCGCGCCGACGTGCCAGCCGTCGGCCCTATGCCGCCAGGGTAAATACCTCCGAGATACCCACCACCAAGCACATGCGCCCTTTACACCTATGCAATCGAGTAGGCGCCGGCAATAAACACCGAATCGCCCGCGGCCGCCGCGACGGGACTCGTTTTCGTATAGGCCCCGCTCGTCCCATAGATCCGCATATGAAATTGCGCCACGTTTTGCGGCATGCCGGACACGCCGTAAATGAGTCCCCCCGCGAGCAGATGGCCCGGCAATTGTTGGTAGTACGCGCCCGACCACGGCACCGGAAACCCTAAGAGATACGCGACGCCACCCGCGCCGAAATTACTCGTACTGCCCCACGTCAGCGTAATAAAGACGTGACAGAGTTTCCCGACGAGCGTATAGGCGCCGCTGAGTGTCCCGTTGCCGATCGCGAGCGATCCGTTAGTGTCGCCAAACGTTGGCGTAAACGGAATGAGCTCGCCCATCGGGACCGTCCGATCGCGTTCGAACAGTCGCCCGCTCCGATCAATCGACAGCGATTGCCCGGTATACGCCGTTTGATCGTCCGTGAGCGGCTTGTAATAAATCCGATCGCCCGCATTGAGGACTTGCCAATTCCGCGATCCCACCGGCCCGCTACTCGAGGCAAACACCAATTCGGCATAGCCCGACGCATGGGCTAATTGATGCGACCCCAGGAACGTATTGGCGACGTCGCGCCGCGCCACATTCGCCGAGAGCCGCGCATCGAGGAGCGTCCCCGCGTTGAGCTCGCCGGCATTCCGCAAACTATCGAGCGTCACCGCCGTCATCGTCGCCGCGAGTTGATCGCCGGCGACGATCGCCCGCGCCGTCGATCCCTCTTGCGCGCGCGTGAGCGTTAACGTATCCGTCGCGATCGCCGTGACACGGACGATCTCCGCGTTGACTGGATCGGGAATCGCGCCGGCCGGCCAGACCGTGGCATTGAACGGCGCCGCGGGAAATCTGGCGCCGTGGCCGGCCGCCAGGACCGCCGACGTCCCACTCGAGGCCGGCGCCGGCGGCGTCAGGACGACGCCATAGGCAAAGTTTTTGTACGCGTCCATTTACGCCGTCCGCTTGTAGCCGAATTCGGCGAGGTTGAAATCCGCCTCCAGCCATTGCGCGCCTGTGGCGGGATTCGTCGCCTGGACGACGCGCGTAAAGGCGTACGCCGTCGTGAGGCCCTGGCCGGCACTCGGATAATCGACGCCGCCCTGGCGCACGACGGCGCCGATCGCGCACGTCCCGGCGTCCATTTTTTTCGCGTTGATATTGTGTTGCACGCCGAAGATCACCGCGCCCGGGACGGGCGCGTCCTGGACGACGAAGGTATCGGTCAGCGGCGCCGCCGTCGCCGCCGTGTAGTCGGTATCGTCATTCGGCGGAATTTCGTCCACGCAGCTCCAATTCGCGCCCGTCGACGGCGTCCATTGCGCCTCCGCGCCGGCCCCGGTTGGCAGCCGCACGTCCACGCGACAGTCCCCGAGCAGCGCATTCCAGGGCGCCGCGCCGGTTCCATCGAGGACATACAGATCATCGAAATCGACCGCCGGCAAGGTCTGCGCCGACGATTCGGCATTGCCGATCGCGAACGAATTCCAGATCGCCGTCGACGTCCCGAGCGTATTAATACCCGTCAGCGCCAGGACCGATTGGCCGTTGAGCCGCACGTCGACCGTGCCGGCCGTGGCGTGAATCAGGACCTTGAGCTCGAGATAGTTGAAGATCCCCACGGACAACGGCGCCGACGTCGTCCCGAGGAGCGTCCCGCCCTGGCCCCCGCGCGTGACGCGGATCGTCCCGTCCGGCGCCAGGGCAAAGGTGACCTGCGGATTCCCGCCCTCCCGCACGGCGATCAGCGACACATTGCCGCCCGTCTGCAAGCCGGACGGTTTCACCGCGAGGCCGACGACACAGGTCGCGCCCGACACGCCGGCCGGCGACAGAATGACGTGGCACGTTTGGAACGCGCCAGCCGCGATTCGCAAACTCGCCGAGGCGCGCCGGCCCGCGCCGGCCGTGATCGCGATCGATCCGCCCGTCCCGATCACTTGAGACGTCCATTTCTCGAGCAGATCGCCCGTCGCGTAATGATCAAAACTGTCCATGAACAAAAGCGCCATACCGGCCCCGCGTTAGCTAAACGTGCAGGTCATTAAGTGCGTATCGAGCGCCGCGAACGACCCGCCGTGTTGCGAGAACCGCGCGCTGATCTCGACATGCCCATCGGCGCCCTGACGTTGCACCGGCGTCCCCGTCGTCGAGAACTGGAGAAAATTCGCGGCGTTCCCCGGATCCTCGATCCGGATCAGCGTGCCGATCTTCAGCGCCAACAGTTTCGCCATTTGATTGATCCCGTCGCCGTCCTGGTAATCGAAAAAGACCTTTGACAGCGTCTGGAAATTCGCCTCTGTCGCGTCGACCTCGACCGATTGCCGGCGCGGCGGCGGCGCCGTACTGGCCGACCAGCCATACCGCGTGTCGTGTAACGGCACCGTCCCGCCGTGCGTGGTAATCACGTTCTCGATATCCGTTTTCGCCGCCGGCCGATTCGCCTCCGGAATGGTATTCAGGGACTCGACCAGTTCTGTATTCTTCGCCTCGGTATGCCGCGTCACCATTGGCGCGATCGTGAACTGCGCTACCATGCGTTGAAAGAATTCCGCCTCGGTTTCGGCCGCCGGCGGCGCCGACGTCGGCGGCGCCCCGAGCATCGGCCGTTGCGATTGCTGATAGGCGTACGCGATCGCCTCGTCCTCCGGCGTCGTCGTCGTGATCGTCCACGTTCCCATCTAGACCCCCGCCAAATTGAGCTGCCCCGGTATGTACTTCACCTGATTGCGCGCCACTTCGCGGCCGTCCAATTGACTGACGACGGTAATGTTCAACGCCTCGGCCGCGCCGGCGTCGTAGGGAATCGGCGCCTGGCCGCGCGCGGCGTCCTCGAGGACCGACCCAGGATTCATATCCGCCGCCGAGTACGTCGGCATCTCCGGCGCCGTCGGCCCCGGCCCTTGCTGTTCGAACGTGTACGGCATCTTGAGGGGATGCGCCTTGAACTGATCCTGGATGCCTTGCGCGCCTTCGGCCGCCGCCTTCGGTAATCCCGTTTTCAGCAGATCCGCGATCTCTTTCAGAATGTTGACGACCTTATCCAAGGCCTGATCCGGCATGTTCTTAAAGGCGATATCGTCCAAATTCGCGATCTTGTTGCCGTTCTCGTCGACGAGAAGACCCGCGTCGATCAGTTTTTGCATGTAGGGCTTCAGCGTGTCCGGCAACGCCGCGCCCGTCTTTTTCGCGTCCTGATACAGACTCGAGAGTTCGTCCGACATGCCCTCAAGGACTTTGTCCATGTTGGCGCCCGAATCCGCGAACATTTGCAAATCGTGCGTGTAGCCGATCGCAATATCACTAATGCGCGCCTGTTGAAACTTCGGCCCGAGCGCCTCGAGACTGATCCCGAGTGTCTCGGCCTTGGATTGGAGCGTTTGCCAGGACGGATCCTGCGAAACGCCCTGGAGCGCCTCGCGAATATCGTCCGGCAAGCCCGTCATTGACAGCAGCGAATCGACCGTCGGCCGCAAGGCCGCCGGCACCACGCCGCCGAACACTTCGAGCGCCGACTGTAGGCCGCCGATCTTGGACCGCGCGCCCTCGAGCGCCGTCGCGACTTCGTCAAATCGCTTTTTGATCTGATCGATCGCCGCGAGATTCTGTGCCGCGCTCCCTTGCGTGAGCTGGACCCATAGCCGTTCGCCTTCGTCGCCGAGCGTCGCCAGTTTGTCGTGGAGCGCATCGAACCCGCCGAACGACTTGGCAAAATCCTCGACCGATTTCCGCGCCTCCCGATGCCCGTCGCTAAACACCTTGAAGAGCGTCCGGATCCCGTTGAGCGCCGCGTACGAGAAATTGATCACGGCCTTAAACACATTGCCCTTCGCCAGGTCGGAGAGTCCTTGCTCGACTAACCCGAGACTGTCGAGCACGCCGCCGATCGCCTCCATCGTCTTGGTAAAGGCCGCCGTCGCCGCCATCCCGAATTCCTGCGCCGTTTTCGACACGTCGTAAAAGAGGCCGGCGAGTTCGAAAATGTTGTGATTGAATTCCTCCTGTTTCTTTCGCGCCGCGGCCAATTGTTTTTCGTAATCACCAATGACGTCGATCGCGCCGATCTTCAGAATCTTGAAAATGTCGATCGTGTCGTTGATTTTGTTATTGAATACGTCGATCTTGGCCGAGACGCCGGCGTACTGATCGCCCGCCATTCGGAGTTCGCCCGCCAGATTCGGCGTCAGATTGATCAGATCTTTCGTCGCTTCCTTGACCGGAAGCATCGCGGCCAACAGATCGACATGCGCCAGCCGGAACTGTTCCAGGTACGGCGGTAATTTGTAACCGGCGACCACCCACGCATCGAGCTGTTTGACGTACTTGTCGATTTGATCCGCGGCCAGGCCACCATACGTGGCCGTCATCTTCAGGATTTGATTCGTTTGCGCGATCTGATCGTTGACGCCGGCGACGCTAATCGCCCGCGCCGATTGGCTGAGGCGTTCGAACGCCGCCGCCTCCTCTCTGACGGCCGCCGCGGCCGCGCGCGCCGCCTTTTCGCGATCGCGTTCCTGTTGCGCGAGTTCTTTCGCCAGTTCGCGTTCGATGCGTGCTTGTTCTCTGTTCGTGAGCGTTGGAACCTGAGCTACCGATCCCATGAGGCCGGTTTCGCCTTCGGGCGCGACCGGCGTCGGAATGACCGGCCTTCCGGCCATCGCGCGCAGCTCGTTCCACTCTTTATGAATCCCTTCGACGTACTCCTTGACGTCGCGGAGTTTCTGTATGACTTCGTGATTGAGCCAGGCGTCGAACGCGATCTTGACCAGTCCGGTCGCCCCCCCGACTTGTTCGAGGCCCGGGACTAGCCCCGTCAGAATGTCGTCCGTCAGATCGCGAAACTCGGCGCCGACGTCATCGAGCACGCCGAGCGCGCGCGTTGCGCCCTCTTTCATGTGATCCCAGACGTTTTCAATGGCGGGACCGAGTCCGGTGAACTCTAAGAGGTATGGAACGACTTCGCGAAGCACGACCTTAAACGCGTCCAGCCCGAGCTGCGCGGCGAGCGTGCCCGTCGCGAACTCCGCGGCGCGCAGCCCGAATTCTGCGAACGTCGTGCCCAGCCCGCCGACGTCTTTTGCAAATGTCGCCGTGGCGTCCCGTAACGGGCCGACGTTGTACTTTTGCTGGAACTTGGTCCATTTATCCGTACTCGTATCGAGCGCCGTGGCAATCGTGGCGCCGGACTCGGCCATCGCTTGGCTGAATTTTTGAACGTCCTTCGTCGCGTCGCCGAGTTTTGTTTCAAACTCGGCCGTGTCGGCGACGAGGAGCGCACGCAGAATGCCGACGACGGCCGAATTAGCCACGCGTCGCCGCCTTCGGCGCTGGCGGACTTATCGGCCGCAGCGGAATCCCGTATTGCTGACTGAGGACCTCGAGCGCCGCCCGCATACGCGCCATTTTGTCCTTGGGACCTGGAGCCGATTCGTCCCGACTCAGTAACGACTCGAGCGCCGGCACCCGCTTTTTCGATCGCGTCATGGCCCAAATAGCGACGACATGCCAGGCTAACCGGACGTCCCGATTCGCCTCGTCGCGCCGGCGCGCCGTCGCCGCGGCGAACTCCTGGAACAGTTCCCGAACCGTCGACGACCAGAATTCGGCGCGCGTCAGGCCGATTTGGCGCGCCTGTCGGTAGAGCGCGCCCCAGTCCCAGGCGGCCGGCCGCCTGGGACTGCGGTAGGGCGCCCGTCGTCGCCCGTGTCACCGGCCGTCGCCGCGTCGTCCTTGTCCGGCAACGCGGCCGCCGCGATCTTCGCCAGGTACGGCGCGAACGCGATCACGCCGCCGACCCCATCGATGAAGGCGCCAGCGTCCTTGACCGTCAGTTCCCCGTGATGCCGCCGCAACGCGCCCCACGTAAACGCGCGTATGTGCCGGACGTTGTTTTTCGTGACGCCCTGGAGCACGTCGGCGAACGCGATCGGTTTCTCCGGCGTACTGAGGAGTTCCTCGATTTCCGCCATGGCATTCGTATCGATCACGAGCGTATAGGTCTGCCCGTTCGATTCGACGGCGACCTCCCCCCGACGGACGTTCGCCATTTATGGCAACGCCGCCGAGAAATCGCCGAGCGGCGTGATCTCGGCCGTAAAGGGAATTTTGGCGTCGCCGGTAATTTCGCCCGGCTGGAACTTCGTCACGACGCCGCGAAACGGCCACTCGAGGCCCGGCGATCCGAACGGCAACACGATTTTGAAATTCGCCTCCGTGCGTTTCCGCCAGAGCGCCACCAATCCGCCCGAGGTAAACCCGTCGCCGCCGGCGTTCGACTGCGATCCGTGGTTTGGCCGCCAGTTCCCCGTGATCGAGAACGGCCCCGAATCGCGCAGCCCCGCGAGTTTTTCTTGATGCGCCTCCGGCGATCGCAAATGCGTTTTGGTAATGACGTTCGTCGTCATGTCGCCCGGCGTGATCGTTTCAATGTCCGCGATCGCTGCGAACGCTTCCGGACTGGCCCCGCCCTGGCCGACGAGCAGCTCCGCGCCATAGCCCGTCACGGCCTCGCCGTTGTAGTAGGTTCCTGTTACGTCCGACATGGTCTGACCCCATGCAATGTCCCCTAGGCCGTGACGCCGGCGTATTCACTTACCAGGCGGGCCACCCCTTACGCGGCCGCCTTGAACCAGACGAAATACTCGGAGAGAACGCGCACGACTTGCAGCTCCTCCGGATCGAACAGCTCCCGTTGTCCCGCGCCGTTGATCGCGAGAATGACCACGTCGCCGATCACGCCGCGAAACCCGACGAGGCCCGTCGGCACGCCACCGGCAAATCCGCCGCGGACCGCTTCGGCAATGCCCCAGGCCGCCGCGTAGGCGTCGCCGTCGCCTTTCTTGACGAACACGTCGACCTGAATCCGCGACGGCCGCAGATCGGCGGCGCCGCGCAAATGCCCGAAATCGTCGCGGCTGATCTCCTGCAACCGAATCGATCGCGACGTCGGCGACTGTTGCGAGAGCAGCAGCGTCACCCGATCGCCGACTTCGGCCGTGACCGCCGGCAAGGCCAAGATCCGCGCGCGGACGGCCTCGAGTATCGTCACGCCGCCACCGTGATCGACGCCTGGAGCGCCGCCCAAATTTCGCGCTGAATAATCTGCAAGGATGTCGGCGCCGTCTCGTCGAACGCCGGCCGGAGAAACGGCCACGCGCGCCGCATTTTGATCGTCCCGTACTCGAGAAACAGGCCGTAGTAATACGGTTTCTCCGGCCCGACGGCCACGGCCGCCTGGTAGTCCGTCACCTTGACCGAGCGGCCGCGCCCGCCCTCGACCGATCCGACACTGCGCGCCAGACTGATCGCAATGTGATCGGCCAAATGGCCCGTCCGTTGTTTGGCGGCGGCGGCCGTCAGCGTCCGCGCCCAGGCCGACCGTTGCGACGGCCGCACACTGGCCGGAATCCGCGCCGTCGAGGCCGACCCGTGCGACGGCGCCGGCCCCGCGCCCCGCGGCGCGTTGCTGGCGGCGGCCGCGCGCATCGGTTCCGCCGCCAGCCAGAGGATCCGAATCAACGTGTTTTTCCGGACGGCCAGCGGCAACGCCCGCAGGTTGGCCGCGAACTCCCGACCGCCCTCGAGTGCGAATCGTGTCGTCACTTTCATGACACGGCCTCGGCGAGCGTGGTCCCGGCCGACGTAATGAATTCGATCGCGCGGCCGCGGCCAATGACGGAGGCGCCGAGGACGTTGAACGGCCGGCCGCCGTAGATCAGCCGGACCCGCTTCGGCACGTCGACCACGTCCGGATCCAAATCGGCCAGGTATTCGCACTGCCAAACCATTTGTTCCGTGGCCGAGATTTGATCGGCGACGAATCGTTCATCAAACGCCATCACGCCGCGACTCATGTAGACCGATCGGTAATCGCTCCAGTCGTCCTTCGGCAAGCCGGAGGCCTCAACGTCATCCGGGGCCGGCCGCCACTGAATTAGCACGTACCGATCGCGCCGGCCCGAACTGTCCGGCCCCGCGTCGCGTCCGCGTCGAATTACCGGCATACGCCGACCTCGAGCGCCTCGAGCAGCGACCGTCTCGGAAAGGCGTCCAGCCTCGAGGCCGGCGTACAGTTCAAGACCTCAACCCCGATCAATGTCAGGACGTCGACGATCGTCCGGTAGTGCGATCGGAACCGCGCGTACAGCGTCTCCGAGGTTTCCGGCAACCCCGCCGGATGGCGGCCGAAGAAATGCGACGGCCCGACGGCCGGCGCGCCCAAGTCATAGCCGAGCAGCAGAATCCGCGCGACGCCGTAATGGACGGCCAGATTGATCGCCGCATACCCGGAATGGTCGCCCGATTTCAGACTGTCCGGATCACGCGCCAACCCGTCCGTTCCCGCGTGGCGTAACACGCCGATCTCGAGGTACGGCGCGATCGGTTCTGCCCGTCCAGGCGCCGATCCGATCGCGTACTTGGCGCCTGGAAACTCCGGCACGCCGCGGTAGTGTTTCCACCACCGCGCATCGGACGAATAGAGGACGTCGGCCCACGGGACCAGGCGGACGGCGTCATTGACGGCGACGACGCGCACCTTCCCGCGCAGCGCCGCGACGTCGGCCGCCGCGAGACTCGGCCCCGTGGCGCAAATCGCCACCGTGTCGCCGGCCCACGACCGCGCCACTACGCACATGTCGGATCCTCGATTTGCGCGACAATCCGAACGACCATCGGATCGAGATCAAATTTCGCGTTGAAATCGTCCCGACTGTCCCGGCCTTCGTCGTCCCCGCGGAACCGATACAACGCGCACGTTTGCGCCAGGACCGCCGCCTGGACTTGCGCGAACACCGGATCGGCCGCCGGATCGGTCGCCTCGGTCCAGACCGGCGCCTCCCGCGTCACGTACGCCGCGATCCGGTTCAGTACCATCGCCGAGGCCGTCTCGGCCTTGGCCATGATCAGATCCATCTGATCGTCGCCACTGAGGCCGAGTTCGCGTTTCGCCTGATCCCAGGTAATCAACGCGCCCATTCCGCCCGTCCGTAGTCGCGCCCGTCCGTGCCGTCCTTGCCGCGGGCGCCGTCTTTCCCGTCTTTCCCCGGTTTCCCGTCGCGGCCGGCCTTACAGCTCAATTGCCAGACCCGCGACTCGATCGCCGTCAGGCCTGGCCGCGCCGTCGCCTCAGCCTTTGCGATCCACATGGCGCCGCCCCAGGTCACACAATCGCCGGCCGCATACGTCCGGCCTTCCTCAAACACGCCGCGATAGATCACGCACGGCACGACGAACCGCCGAACCTCGAGGCGATCGCCATCGAGCACGTCGCGGCGTTTCCAAGTGAATGTAAACGTCCGCTCGCCGTCGTGACTGATCTCCAGATCCGCGCCCTCGAGGCCGTCGGCGCCCGCCGGCCCGCGCGCGCCCGCGGCGCCGTCCGTGCCGTCGACGCCGTCCCGGCCGTCCTTGCCGTCGCGCCCGTCGCGGCCGTCCTTGCCGTCCAGGCCGCGTTCGCCGGCCGCGCCGGACGCCCCGGCCTGGCCCGCCGGCCCTGGCACCGGCGCGCGCTCCTCGAGCACGGCCACGCGCGCGGCCAACGCCTCGAGGCCGGACGCCACGAACGCCCGAATCGCCGGCGCAATCCCGCGCACCAGGCCCGCCAGATCCGCACTCACGGCCGCGCCTCCAGTTCCAGCCGGAGCAGCCGATCGAGTTCCGCGATCGCGCGCGCGTCGAACGCCTCGAGGCCCCGCGCGGCCGGCATCGGCGCCGGCACCGCTGGCGGCGTTTTGCTAAACGGATCCGGTTGCGCGTCGCGTTTCGCCAACGCCTCGAGGCTGTAATTCTGTTGCTGGAGGTACGGCGATTCGCCGCCCGTGACGGCCGGCAGATTGAACCAGCGCCGGCGCGCCTCATTCGGCGAGACGGCGCCGGACCCCAGGAGATCCGCCGTCGCCTTCGTTTTCGTCGTCGTGTCCATGCGGAGCAGCGTGTCGAGATCCAGCTCCGTATACAGACCCGGCGTCAGCGCCAGGCCTTCGTCGAGGAGTAACTCGATCGACTCGATCAACGATTGCAAGCATTGCGTGTAGTACTGTTGTTGCAACGCCTCCACGTTGTTGTACGCCGGCGGCGGCCCAACGCCGACCATATAGGCCGGCACATGAAACGCCGTACAGACGTTTTCCCCCGTCCAGCGCAATTGTTCAATGAGCTGCGCGTCGATCGCTTTCATACTCATTGCTTCGAACTTCAGGCCGTCGCCGAGAATGGCGACCTTGCCGGCGTTATCGCCGGTGAATTCCGTTTGCCAGGTCGTTTTCAGGCGCGCGACGACGTCCGGCGGAATGTGCCCGGGCGCCGTGAGGACGCCGGACGGATTCGCGCCGTTGCCGAAAAACGCCGACGAGGATCCCTGGACGTGGAGGCCTTGCACGGCCGCCAGGCCGCACGCCGTGATCGGCGAGACGCCGATCAAGGGGTGATACAACGGCACCATCAGATCGTGAATGATTTCCGACGCCGGGACCGTGACGTCCGCCTCGAGGCCCGCGAGGTTATCGGTCTGGAGCCGATAGAATACCGCGCCGTCCGGCGAGACGGCCGGCACGACGCGCGCCGGATCGAGAATGTACTGCGCCGTCACGACGCCGCGCGTGTCGCGTTGCTTGAGGACGTACGTATTGCCGTTGAGGAGTTTCGAGACGATCCAATTCTCGAGAAACTTGATCCGGTTCTGATAGCTATTCGGCCGCCGCAGGACCGGACTGTACGCCGAGTTCTCGATCTCCGTCGTGATCCCGTCGGCGTCCTCTTCGACCAGTTTGATCCGGAGTTTCCCGATATCGGACGCGATCAACGTGACGCACGCATAGACGACGGCGTACGTGAGGACGTTCGACAATTGCAGTTCTTCGTTTTGCTGCCAGGCGCCCGGCCACGGTTCCCGCACAATCGGAAACCAGCCGCCGCGGCCGGCGCCGGCAACCGCCTGGAGCTGCGCCGCGGTACGCGCCGTCGCCTGACGGAGCGCCTTCGTCCGCGCGATCGTCAGGCCGAAGAGTTCCACCGGATCAATCCTCCGGCCGCACGTCGCGCCGTTTCGATCGGCCTTTAGGCGGGACCGCCTCGGCCGGCGCCTCGGCCTCGGCCGGCGCCTCCGGAACGACGTCGCGCCGCAACCCTGGCGCGTTCGCGAATCGCGCCTGACGCCGATAGACGTAGATCGCCGCCTCGACCGGCGCCGCGTCAAACGTCTCGCCGGCCTCAACCCGCCGCCCCTTATACGTAAAGCCGACCGCCGCAATCATCGGAACGGTTTTCACGATGCAGATCCTCGAGGCCGTCCGCCTCGGCGACGTCGCGCCCCCTCTCCGAACACGACGCCGCCGAGGCCTGTCCTGGCTAACCCGTTTACGATCCCGTCGGCGATCCCCAGACGACGCCGTCCATCCAGACGACGGCCGTCGGCCGCGCCTTCGCCCAATTGACATAGCGTTCCGCGCGCAACGCGATCGAGTTCGTCTGGAACATGGAGATCAACGCCGCGGCCGGCGGCGTGTTCGTGACCGAGTTCGACACGGGCGCGTCCGACATTTCCAACGAGGTTTCACGCGACGCGTCGATCGTGACCTGATCGTCGTCGGCCAGGAGCACCATCCGCGTATTGACCGCGATCACCATGTTCTTGACCGGCGCCGTCCCATGCGTGGCGTGTTGCGACGTCACGATCGGAATGCCTTCGATCTGGCCGCCCGCGGCCGTCACGCCCGGGAATTCCTGTTGGCCCAGTGGCGTCCGGAGTAACCCGACTTGCATCGCCAGCGTGGCCGGCATGATCAGGACCAGACCGGTGACGTCCTGATTCGTCGACGTGTAGGCGCCGACAATCGTCGCAATGTCGGCGCGAATCGCGTCCGCCGACGCGCCCGCCGACACCAGCGCCGTGACGCCATTCGTGATCGACGCCGGCGAGACGGCGGCCACCGCGGCCTTGGCCGGATCAATGAAATCGGTATCGATGCGATGCACGATCGCGTCCCGCAGATCCTCCCGAATCATCAGTTCCGCGGACGGCGTCGAGAAGCGCGCCAGTTCTTCCGAGAGGACCGAAATCGCCGCTACCTTCGTCCAGAGGAGCGTTTGCGCGTCGAACGCCGCCTTCGTCAATGGTTTGGCGGCGCCCTGGCCGACCCAGTAGCCCGTGCCGCCGGCCGTCTGGCCCGTGATCCGGATGTTGAACGGCACGCGCCGCAACGACGGCACGCCATTCATGCCGAATTTCCCGAGCACCGTCGCCGGCCGGACGAACTCGAGAAATTCCGTCGCGAGATTCGTCGGCGAGACGAGCGCGCCAGCCCACGTTTGATCGATCGTGTTGGCCGCCGGCACGTTCGCCTTCGCGAGGTACTGCGCGATGCGCGGACAGTCCGGGTACAGCACCTTCGCATACTCGAGCGGCGATCGCGATCCTTGATCGAGAAACGCGCGCAGTTTGCAAATCGCCATGCGGACGAATTCCTGGCCGAGCGGCAGATTCGTTTTCACCTGGACGGCCGAGACGCGACTGTCGCGCGATTCGGCGGCCGCCACCGGCGACGCCACGACGACGGCCTTCGCGGCCGCCGCTTGTTCCGCCTCGAGCGATTGCAGCCGCGTAATATGCGCGTTGATCGATTTGATCTCCGTCTCGAGCGTCTCGAGTTCCTCCGTGGCGGCCGCGTCCGGCAACACACCGTCCGCCTCCGTTTTCCCGAGAATCTCCCCGCGCCGATCTTCCTTCGTGCGCCGCGTGTTTTCCCAATCCCGGATCTGTTCGCTGTATGGCTTTTTCATACGTCCGCCTGGCGATTCGACCAGGCGAATCGCCGACGGCCGCGCGACGCCGCGGCTGTGGACTTCCAGGACACGCGGACCCGCGCCAGGCGCGGCCAGGTACGGCGCATCGAATTCCCGCACACTTTTCACCGTGAGAATGCCGGCGCTGGCGTTGGCCGGAATCGTCACCGCCGACAGTTCCAACCATTCCCAGGCCGAGAACTTAAAGCCGAGCTGATCGCCGTTCTCGATCAGTTCCGGTTCTTCGGTCGCCCGAAAACCGACCGACAACCCGCGCACCAGGCCGGACTTGATCAACGTCCAGGCCTCATCGATGCGCGCGATCGCGACTTTCGCGATCTCGGCCGTAATCTCGATCCCGGTTTTGGAAACTTTGGCGGCCGTCACCGTGCCGATCGGTTGATCGGCGCGATGCTGCCAGAGCAGCGGCAGCGGCAGCGCATACGTCGCGCCTTTCGGGTCCAGAACGTCGCCGAGGCGATCCGGTTCCGGCGTCGACGCAATGCCGCGAATGACGCGCGCGTCCTCCTCGAGACTCTTGATTTCAAACGTGGAATATGCGCGCCGGAGCAGAACGCCCACGGCGTACTAGCATCGGACCGCGGCCGCGCTAGTCCGGTTTTCTAGTAACTAAACCTCGAATCACGGACGACACACTTACGCCGCGCGCGCGCGCCAGGCGGATCAACCGATCGTGATCCTTCGCCGGCACCCAGGACGAAATCCGCGATCCCGGTTCCGGCGCCGGCGGCCGTCCGCCGCGCCGGCCGGCCGTGAGGACGACGAGCGTCGGATCCTTCGGCGTCATGGCGCGCCGCCAAGAAACTCGATTTGATACGTCGGCGCCGGTTTCCGTTCCCGCCGCACGATCGCGCCCTCGATCGCGTTGAGCACCGCCGCGATCCCGTCGATCTTTTCTGGCGATCGTTCCTTCGCGATCCGCCGTTCGTTCCGCGCATTCGTCAGCGTGACGACATTCGACGCCATCCAGGACAGAATTTCTTCGTTGCCGTGGCAGAGCGTCCCCGCGGCAATCAGCTCGAGGAGCCGCTTGATCGATTCCTGTAAGGCGAAGCCTTGCGTAATCGGGACCATGTCGACGCCCTCGGCCGTGAGGAGCTGCGCCGTTTCGCGCGCCGTTTTCGTGTCGTAGAACACGGACGTCATGCCGAGCGTTTTCCAATCCTCGAGAATCGTCGCGCGGATCGTCGCGTAGTCCGTGACGTCGCCGTCCGTCACCGTCAGGAGGCCGGCGCGCCGCCAGGCGTCATACGGCCGATTCGGCCAGCGTTCCAGCGCCACGTCCGGCACCCAGTACCGCACTTTGACGACGACGCGGCCGTCCTCGAGGACCCACAGCCGCGCGAACGCCGAAAAATCGTCCGTTTCGCCCAGGTCCAACCCGCCGAAACATTCCGCGCCGACCAGGTCCGCGTCCTCCGGCACCGGCCCACACGCCGCCCATTTCCCCATGTCGATCGCGCGGGACACGCCTTGCGTCCAGACACAGAAATTGAACCGCAACACGTCCGAGACTTCCGACGGCATGCCCTTGGCCTGTTCGACGCGTTCCCGTAAGTACTGCCAGGACAGCGAGACGCCGAGATTCGGATTCGCCTTCAGCCAATGCGGCCCTTCCGTCCGCCAGTCGTCGCACGCGGGACAGTCGTCGGCCGGAAACCACCGGCCGGCCGCGACGTGTTCCGCGCACGGATCGAGGCCCGCGATATACGCGAACCAGGAATCATTCGCTACCGTCCCGTCGAGGACTTTGCGGCTGTAATCGTGGTGATACCAACAGACCGAGGCGCGATCGAAGCCGCTATTCGTGATCTTGACAATCAGCGCCGAGCGCCGGCCCTTGACGCCGGCGCGCATTTTATTGACGACGATCGGCGTCCCGTGTTCGTGCAGCTCATCGACGAGCGCGCCGTGGACGCGTTTCCCGTCGAGGCCGCGGCGTTCCGACGAAATGGCACGCAGATACGATCGGCGCGCGAGAAACGCCAGGTTGTTCGCCGTTTTCTCGAGCACCGCCGACAAGGCCGGCGACCCGTCGACCATACTCTCGGCGTCGACAAACGCCAGCCGCGCCTGTTCCTTCGTCACCGCCGCAATGTAGACTTGCGCGCCGTACTCGCCGTCGCCGACGAGTAGATACAGCATGATCCCGGCGCCGAGCGGCGTCTTGCCGGATCCTTTCGCCGTCTCGATATACAGCTCCCGGAACCGCCTGGCGCCCGAGGCCGTGTACCACCCGAACGCCGATCCGACAATGAACGCCTGGAACGGCTGCAGCTCGAACGGCACGCGATCGGCCGCCGTTTTCGTGTCGTCGATCGCCTCGGCCGCGTCCGTCCGTTCCGGCAAGATCAGAATCTCGCGAAAGAACTCGATCGCCTCGAGCGCCCGATCCGGCCGCCAGACGAGGCCGCGCGCCGCGCCCGTCTCGAGATCCGCCAAATGGCGTCGGCACGCCTGGCCGACGAGGCGCGACGCGACGATCCGCCCGGACGTGACGCCGAGCGCGTACCGATTGACTGGATGTTTCGCGGCCGCCTTCGTCATCGTGCTACGATCCCCGTCCCATGCTCCCTAGCTGGCTACACTGGATTACTGTCTTCGTCGCTAACCCCGCGCAGCTCTCGAAAGACGCCTCGAGCGCCGCCGCGCAAGCCGTGATCGCCGAGCAGCGCCGCGCGCCGCCGGTTACGCCGGCCCCGGTTTCTTCAGAAACCGATCGAGCGCCGATCCCGTCGCCGGCACGTCCCACCGTTTGACGGCCGGCGTCACTTGGACTTTCGGCCGCGTCGTCGGCGTAAAGCCGAGCTGACTCTCGACCTTCGTCAGCAGTAGCAGCGTTTTGTTCGCGTTCGTCCGCGACACATTCGGCATTGCAAAATTGTTTTTCCCGTAGATCTGAACGTCCGGCGACTTGGCCGCCTCGGCAATCTGCATCGTCCAGGTGTCGAACAAGACGCAGTAGTGCATGGCCAGCGCCCGATCGGCCGCCGTGATCATCCCGATCCGAATCGCCGGCGCGATCGTCCGCCGCCATTCGCGCCGCGCGACACGGCCCGTTAGCTCACGGGGCACCGCCTCGGCCAGCGCCGGCGGTTCCGGTTCCCGTGCATTGAGCGGCCGCCGGCCCGGATTGCCCCGTAACACCTTGAGCGCCGTCGGCGTCGGTTTGCCGGCCATGTCAGCGCCTCGGCAAGACGTTGGGCAGGACGACGAAATGCGACACCAGCCACAAGAGCAGGACGATCAGCGTAAACACCTGGATCGTCGTCGCCCACCCTGGCGGCATTTGGACCTTCGTCGTAATCACGTAGACGAGAAACCCGACCAGCGCCACGACCAGTACCAACAGCACCAGATCCATTCCCCACCCCCTGGCCGGACCCCTTGAGGACCGGCACCCCACCCCCCGCAGACCCCCGACCCCGTGACCTAAACCCCATACCCCCCCTGTCAATTCCCTGACGACACTCCGCGACGACGTCTACGCCTC
>Ga0066903_100000100_pt1 | contig 39950 bp, 62 predicted proteins | sample PanSoiMetaGPlot1_FD_67491 | JGI IMG/M metagenome (GOLD analysis project Ga0066903, IMG submission 67491) | Tropical forest soil microbial communities from Panama analyzed to predict greenhouse gas emissions - Panama Soil - Plot 1 (version 2) | ecosystem: Environmental > Terrestrial > Soil >... | reverse complement strand
TGCGGCGGGCGCTTGTGGGGCCGCAGGCGGCGGTTGATACGCAGGGGCTGCTGGTTGAGCGGGCGCGTAATGGCCGGGCGGCGGCGGCACATTGTGTCCACCACCATGCTGGACTGTGCCGCCATATTGCGCCATCCACTGCGGATTGTCGGTGGTGTTTTGGAACGTGACGAGATCGCGCCCTCCCCCCTGATCGGCTAGCACATCGATCGGCCCGCGGCCATCGCCAAAGTCGATTTTGTCTTCACCAATTTGCTGCGCGTTGAAGCCTTTCGAGCGGGCGTAGTTGACCATATCGCCCAGATTGCCGCGATTGAGTTGAATGCCTGCGCCGAGACCCTGTGAAAAGACCTTCGCAGCGGGTGAATACTTCGTATTGCTGTAGTCACCAGAGAGTTTCGCAGTTTCAAAGCCGAAGATGCCTGCCTTATCCGGATTGTAGATGGTCTGTCGTCCAGCGGTAGCCTGTGCCTGTGGCTGCGCTTGCGGTTGCGCCGAGGGAAAGACCTGATTCCCGCTGGTGTCGCGAATTTGACCCGGATCGGTCGGCCCCGCAAAGGTCCCGCCGTAGATCGATCCCTGCCCCGGACGCGCAAATGTCTGCGGCACATTCGCGGCGCCGCCGGCCTGTCCGATGCCGCCCGCCGTATTCCCAGGCTGTCCAATATCCCCCAAACCCGTGCCGCCGTAGATGGAACTCTGGCCCGGTCGCTGTAACGCGAGTGCCTGCGGTTGATTCGGCTGTGTGGGATCCTCCGGATTGCTGTCAGGTGCCCGACGCCGAAGGTTCGGATCGTAGTAGAGCGCCACGTTAGTAGGCTCCTCGAGGCCGCATCATGCCTATCGGCACACCGGACGGACCCATCGGCGGTCCCGTTGGTGGACCCATCGGCCCAGGTCCTACAGGCAGACGCGGAATCCCGCCAATGACACCAGGAGGCACGTTCTGCGAGCCGATATAGCCCGCTGGGAGGTTCGCCTGCCCGATCTGGGCCAGCCCCATACCCGGCGCCCCATAGCCCGCAGGCGCCCCATATTGCGCCGGGATGCCGCCATATTGCCGCGCCATGAGCGCCGCCAATGCGGATTGTCCGGCTGTCCGATAGGGTGCGAGCGCGGCCTGTTGGGCCTGCCATGCCTGCTGATTGAAGACTTGCGCCTGATCGACGGCCTTTTGCTGCGTCTGGGCGGCCCGATTGGCGGCATTGGATTGCATCTTGGCCGCGCCGAGACTGGCTGCCGCCGAAGCTCCGCCGACCAGCGCTGGAATTAGGGCAGCAGGCATCAATGCACCCCTTTCGTCACCGGAAACGTGTAACTGGCCGGGAATGGCTCCGCGCCGAGCGCCTCGAGCATCGCTGCGACACTCGGATTCATCGCCGCAGTCCACACGGCTTGCCCACCCATTGCCGGCACAATCGTGCGCATTCCGCGTAACAGATGTCGCGCGACAGCGGCTTTCCCCTGATGGTCTTCCCGAATCCAGACGCCTTCGGCATGCACGGCCCACAGAAACGCCCAGCAGCCGACAATGGCGCCCTGATCGTCTTCGACGACAAGCACCTGCGTCGATTCTGGCAAGAGCTTCCACACGTCTACGAGGCTCGTGTCGTCCTGCTCGAGCCGGGGCCATTCCTCACGCGGCAGAATGCGATGCGTCATTTGCCGATTACCGTCCAATTCGTGCCGTTATACCAGCCGAGCACCTTGTTCGCTCCGCCGCCGGCGATCGTATTGCCCCAGACGGCCGTATTTGAGTCACTGATCGCTGCCGTCATGCCGATGACTGGGCCGGCCGGCAGATTGGCAAAGACGACACTGCCGGTCTGCTGGTTGATGATCTGCAGCAACGTTGTGTAGAAGCGCACCCAGAACCGCGACATCTGCGTTATTTGACCTGCCGCCTCAAACATGGGCGTTTTCTGCAGGCCGGCGGTCAATTCGAGCATTAGTTCGTCCCCACCGTAAACTGCAAATCCGCATCGACAATCCGAAACGGCACCGGATCGCTAAACGTGATCTGATCGACGCGGTTCCGCGCCGATCCCAACTGTTCCCACTTCACGCGCGTGCCGTAGGTGCCAATTGGCCCGGCCGACGTCCACCGTTCATTCCCGAAGGTGCGCCCACCATCATTGGAACTCTTGAGCATGACCTGCGGATCGCTCCCCTGCCCTGTTGACAGCCCGATACCCACGTCCATCACTAATTGCAGACGATTGTAAAAGACCCGCAGTTGATTCTGCGACAGCCGCGGCGGTTGTCGCATGCGGCGCATGCCGGCCCCGTCCACATCGGTATAGAGATCCGTCCGCATCTCATAGATGCCGCCCGTATTCCGATCGCCCACCAGGTGCTTCCCGAAGGCATAGCAATGCGAGGCCACGCGTAACGCCTGCCAAGAGCTCGTCATCCTGTTCCAGTAGAGCCGTTCACCCCACCCGGCTGGCCCGAGCGAGACATCATAGTGAAACGATTGATTCGCCGTCGGAAACACTGGCACATAGAACAGATGCCCATCCTGTTGATACGTGAAACTCATTCCGTCCGCAACGGTGGATGCCTGTTTGAGCACCTGTTCGATGCCGAACGTGCTGACACGTTGCGGCTGATAGCCGTTCGCCTGCCAGATGACTCGTGCGCCCTGTTCATTCTGCCCAAGCCAGAATAATGGCGATCCGCTCCGTGTCGCGGAAAACGGCGCTTCAATGCCCTGCTCGAAAAACGCGCCAGGAATCGGCTCAAATGGGAACGGGGACGCCCCGGCGTCATACCAGACTTCGCCTGTGCGATTGCCCCAGAGCCAGATTTCGTTGTGAATCACGGTCATCGAGATCCACGGATCGGCCGCAGCGCTGCGTTGCGCGATCATGGTCGGGTTAAACGTCGTGCTCAGTAGATCCGAGGCTTGGAGCGTGGCGGTATTCGCATCGAGCGCCAAGAATCGATTCGACAGAAACGCGCCCATTGTCGCGCCAGAGGCCAGCACGGTCGTGAGGATGTTCGTGTTGAGGTCATAGCCGTAGCCGACGCCGCCCGCCGTAATGAACATCAGATGCGCATTGGGACCGTTCCAGCAGAGCGTGGCCGGATTGGCGTCAAAGGCGACGTTTCCGCGCAGAATCGGCACGCCCGTCGAGAGCAGTTCGTAGAGTGCCTGCCCGGCCACGAAGAAACACCGACTCCCGATCGCGGCCATCCCACGAATGGGCGCCTGCTCGACCAGCGTCACTTGTGTGAAGCCTGGTGCGGGCAAAATCACGAATGGATTCGGCGCGGCTGGCGATTCGTTCTTCTCAAGGATGAGATTGATGAGCCGTTCTTGATCGGCCATCGTGCTGGCCGACTGATACGACGGACCGAGAAAGCCGGGATAGGGCGCCATTAGCCGACCCCCATCAGGGGGAGATTGCTGGATGACCCGCCAGCCAGTTCATACGCTCCGGCCGCATTCACATACGCCAGCCCATCGAGATCCCAAGGGATGACAACATCAGCCGCCGTGGGAATCTTGTTGCGCAGTGGCGAGTTCGCGGTGAGATGGTAATTCCCGCCGCCAGTGCCGGCAGTCGTGTAGGACAGATCGTTCACGAACTGCGCGGAAGCGTTCCGCGTCGAGCGATTGCCCATCAGAAACGACGTCGTCCCGTTCGTGTAGTAGGGCAACTGCACCGGATCGACGATCGCATCCTCCATGTGATTGCCGGCACAACCGACCATATAGGCGACCGACCAGGCGCCGATTTCCAGCCCCGTCCCGCCAACGAACACGTCGTGCTTCGTAGCGATGCGCTCCACCGCGCAATACTTGAACGCGATATTGGTGCGCGAGGTCACCGTGTTGAGCACGTCGTTGTAGAACCCATTGATGCGCCGCCCGGCGAGCGTCAGATGCCAGATCAGCACGTTGTGGCACGCGTTTGTATTCCCGTCCGCCCAAAACGCCAACACGGCGATGTCGTTTGTGATCTGCTCAAACAGATTGCAGACCACCGCGACGTTGTTGAACGCACCGTTGGCCGAAAACATCGTGCTCGCCGCATCGGACTTGTAGACCTTGTTGTAGGCGATGACGGTGTTCGCCCGCGAGACGGTCGTGAACCGAGCAAAGCCTGTCGTGCCGGTGAAGCTGCTGGAAACCACGGCCGTCGGTCCTTGTCCGGAACTCCGTTCCACGCAATACTTCACCGAGGTCACGGTGCAGCCGCGGACAAGCTTCGGCAGATTCAGCACGCCGTTGTCGCACCACGGCGGGATGTCCATCTTCGTGCACGTGCAATGCGTCGCATAGAGGAACCCGAATTCCCCCATGATCTGGTTCGTCAACTGGGTCGCAGGCGCAATGTCCACGCGATCCAACCATGCCGAATACGTCGACGCGCTCCCCCCGATGTAAGAGAGCGAATTCGGGAGCAGTGTCAGATCGAAGAGCCGCACTTTCGGACCGCCGGTATACTGTGTCGCGCCGTCTGACACGATCTTGACATTCGCTTTGGCCACGCCGATATCGCGCGTGATCGTGATCCAAGCGTTCGCGGCCGCTGGTGAACCGCTGCCCCACGCCGTATGATTGCCGGCGCGCAGATAGACCGTCCCGCCGCCGCCGTCACCCGCATTCGCGGTCGTAATCGCGGCCTGCGCGGCTCGAGCCGTCAGGAATGGCGAGGCTGAGGCCGTGGCATAAACTGTGGAGGCGACGCCAGTGCCGTCGTTGCCCGTGCTGGCATCCACGACGGCCACATACGGGTTATAGTCGGCGTTTTTATCGGCCACGAGCGGAAGCGGCCCGAGCGCCAAGCCGCCAGGCGTGCCGCCGGACGTATCGAGGATGGCCGACGCGTCCCCAATCCATGGATAGGCCAGGATGTTCCACGTAATGACCGTTTTCGCGGCGTAATTGCTCGCCGTCATCGTTCGCTTGTAGACCGGCAACGCATCCGGCCCGGTGGATTTCGTCATCGACGAGACGAGCACGTCCGCGGTCACGCCATCGAGGAATTTCACGCTTTCGACAGGCTTACTCGACTGGCCGAAGCGCTGAAACGCGACGAACTCAATCTCAAGCGTCGTTGGCACGACCTGATACGGTGGAATCGCCCATTCCCCGATGACTTTCGGATAGGTTTCTGTCGAATTGTTCGTGACCGCGGCATTCGTGGCCGCATTGTTGGGCGTCGTGCCGCCGTTTTTGTAGAAGCCTGAGGCAATCGTCACGGTCGGATTCGTGCCGCTCGTGCCTGCGCCGCCAGCTTTGTCATCCGTATAGACAAACTCTGAGAGCACCACCGTGATGATGACACCGCCGGCGCCATTGCTGCGTTCATTGTGCACGGCCTGATTCGGGTAGGCTTTGTTTTCGGCCGGACGCGCAAAGACCGTCCGCGTGCGTGTGCCCAAGACGCCGTTGGTGTAGCCTTCGCTTACCACCGTGAACACACACTGGGCATTGGCGACATTTGTATCCGTATCGCCGTAGTTATAGGTGCCGCCGGTGGAAAACAGATCGATATTGATTTCTGCTTCCCAGCCGGTTGCGAGAATCGTGGTAGACAGAATGTCCCCAGACGCCATCGCCGTGAATTACCGATAGCCAATCGTGATGTAAACTCCGGTCGCCGCGTTGGTGTTGTCCGTGCTCGAACCGCCTCCCGTCAAACAAAAGCCGATCCCGGTCGCGAACCAATGCCCGACCGGAAAGATGCGCTGAACACCGCCGCCAGACGTGCTCGCCGGAATGGGCACCGATTCGACAAAGCCCGTCGCTGAGGAACACGTGGGCGTCGCCGCAAGGTCATACATTCGTAGGTAGTAGATCACGGCGGTCGTGTTGATGAGCGTCATATCGTAGACCGTGCCTGGTGACGCGCGACACATCGTGGCATTCGTCGAGGCGGCACTGGTCAGATAGCAGGTATTCGAGGTGATGACCTGGGCCGGCGCCAAATCGCTGGCTACGAGCACGAACAGACATCCGATGAACAATCGTCCGAACAGTCGCCGCATGGTCTAGCCTCCGCTTCCCGTGAGGATATTGTAGCCGCCCCGCTGATCATGCGTCACGGCAGGATCTTGCGGCAGATCGGTCAGTTCCGTATTCATCCGCTTGAAAATTGCCAACGAATTGAGCGCGCGACTGCCTACAACCGGCAACAAGTCCGCACGACCATACGGCGTCGCGAGTTCTTCGGCCAACCCATCACTCAAGGCGCGAAAGGCCGCCGTCGGCAAGTCCTGCGAGGCTGTCAGCGAGGGAAACAGCCCAATCGGGAGCATCCGATAGAGCACGAGGCTGTGAAGGGCCGTGTTTGGCACCGGCCACAGGTTGATCGTGCCGAGATCGCTCGCATACGTCGGGTTGTAGTAGACATCCGTGAATAACGGATTCGCCAGATCTTTGACTTGGATGGCTTCGTAGCCATCATCGGTCAAGAGCGCACGTGGGATTTCAATCGCGGGCGAGCTGCCGCCCAACAACAGACCACAGCCGTGAATTTCGCTGACGGACGCGGGGCGCGTCGTGACAAGATTCCCGGTCGGCCCGATGGTATAGGGATTCCCTGGCCCGCCTTTCCCGCTGGTGAGCGTGAACACTTCGCGCGTATTCACGACGGCCGTGAGTGGCTGCAGTTTCCATTGCTCCTGCAGTCCGCCGAGTCGAATCAAGGCGAAATTCGCATCCGGCGCCGGCACCGAATCGCCGGGTTGAAACACCCCGAGCGTCAGAAAGGCATCGGTAATGACGTTCTGAGCGGTCGTGGCCACATCGCCCCCGCCTCAGTAGCTCCGCAGTTCGGTTTCAACGATCGTGTTGGTGCCCGAAAACGAGGCGCCGCCGTTCACCGACAGCCCGATCACCGATCCGGCGGGCGTTGAATCGAAGCCGCTGGAGACCGACGTGATCTGTCCGTTCCCAGACGCGCCGGTCGAGATCAATCCCGTCGCCGCGAGGGCGTGTGAACAGTAGGCCGTGCCCACGACCACCGCATTCGTGCCGCTCCCCACCGTGCGGAAGTGCGCAAACACTTCGAACGTGCCCGTATCGGCCGCGGCCGTTCCGGCCGCAAACGCGAACGAAATAATGGATGCATCGCTGGTCGATGCCGACGTGCCGATGCGAAGCGTGATCGTGAACTGCGCCGTCCCAGCGGCGGTTTTCACCATGTCGAACGTGCATTGATAACGCGCCAACGCGACGAAGCCACCCGGCGGGACCGTAATGTTCGAGCCGGCGAGATACGTATCCGCCGCATAGCCAGCCGAGACGGTGGCCGTGCTGGAATTGCTCCGGATGCTGCTGATGGTCGGGCTGACGTAGGTGCCAGACGTATCCGTCGCGCCGGTGCGGTTGTAGTTGCGGTTGGGGAGATACGCCCCACCAATGAGTTCGTCAGGCATCGGTTATGCTCCAGTCGTATCAATCTTGCGCGGACGGCCGCGCTTGCGCACTGGCGTGCGCGGAATCTCCGCGACATGCTCCGCGACAGACGCATCGTAGGCCCGCGCTTCAGCCTGGGCCGCCGGACTCATCTTCCGATCGGTGTAATCACGTTCGGCTGCGGCCACGGCGATGTCTTGCTCGAGCGCTTCCGCTTTGGCAACGGCCAAGTCTGGGCCGATAACATAGCCCTCGCGCTCCAATTGTGCCCGTTCGGCTTCTGAGTGCGCTTGCTTGCCGGGCATGATGACATCGATCTGGTTCTGGTCGTTGCGGCCTGCCTTGTAGAGCATGACCGGGAACGGTTGAAAGCCGCGCTTCCGCTTGCCGCGAATCGGCTTGTCTGGGTCAGACTGCGGATAGATTTCGTCTTCGTAGTGATCCCACATCCACAATTCTTTCCCGTGAGTGGTTTCCGGAGCAATGAACACAGGCACGTGATTCCCTCACTGTTCCACGTGAAACACGGGAGACGGCGACTCCAAGCGCCGCCTCCCGCACGGTTATGCGATCGCCACCGACAGCGCCGTCGTCGTGCCGGTGATCGGCGTGTTCAGCACCAGCCAGAAGCCGTTGCAGGCCACGACCGGGATACAGCACAGGCCAGCATTCTGCAGCGTCAGCACGTCATAGCTGGACCCGGCATTGCCAAGGCCCACGCTGGACGGCGTGAACTGCACCGTGGACGCTGATTTGCCGTTGCCGACGATGATCAGCAAACACCCATCCATGTCGGCGGTCGGCTGCGCAACCGTCATCGTCAGCGTGCTCGTGCCGTTGATGACGGCAATCGCATCCGTGCCCGGGGCCGGGAGCGCAATCGCCCCCGACGCCGAGTAGCTGGTGATGGAGCGATTCCGGCCGGCCAGCGGATAGGCCACGGCGACGGCTGGCTGAGGATTGGCGAAATCCGCGCCGGTGCCGACCGTCGCATTCGCGCCAGAGACATGCGCCGCCGCGTTGGTGCCATTCAGGCCACGCCCGTCGAGTGGGATGATCGTGCCGGTCGTGTAGGTCTTGCCGACCCGCACGAACTCGGAATCGATCTGCACATAGCTGCCGGCGGCAAAGCCAGTGGCCGATGAGACCGTGAGCTGTCGATCCGTGAGCGAAAACGCCGCCGCGAGAGTCGTTGTCGTGAGCGCCATGATTGCGTCTCCTTAGCTCCACGCCCGCACGGCGTAATACGGCAGAATCGGCGCCACACCCGCGATCGTGTCGATACGCGAGGGATTCTGGTCCGTCTGGATGTTGTACTGCTCCGCGTAGCGCATGGACAGCCCGCGAATCTTGCTCTGCACCCGTTCAGTCTTCGCGCCAGCCAGATTCGACTTGAGATCGGCCATGACGAACGCGAACGCCGCCGGATTGAAGATGAGATTCTGCACGGAGGTCGTCGCGCTCATCGTCGCATTGACCGTGCCGGTCGAGCCGAGGAACGTCACCGCGGCGTTGTTCGCGGGCGAGACGTTCACGGTCTGCAACTGACCACTGGTGATAATCGACGGCGAGATGTTCAGCGTGACGGTCGAGGACCCCGAGACATCCGATGTGACCACGAACTGCTGCAGATACCGCGTCGTGGTGTAGCTCAGCGGATTGACCGCGAAGACGCTGTCCACGGTGAACACATCTCCAGCCTTGAAGGTATAGGTGCCAAGGCCAGACAGCGCGAGCGTTGACCCAGTCTGACCCGCACTCGAGACGACCGGGGTCGATGAGGTAAACGTCCCCGTCACATGCGCCGGCATCAGCGGATCGACATACCAATCATCGATGCCGAGCTGCTTCGCGTTGGCGAACTGCGCATTGCGGAACATCGATCCCACGAGCGCCTGCGGATTGAACAATGCGATATTCGCGTTCGCAATGTCGGCCTGCGATTGCGGGTCCAACACCGCACAGAACTCTGCGGGAACCGCCATCGAGCGCAGAATGGCCTGCGCGCGTGTGTAGGTGCTGTTGGCGGTAATCGCCGTGCCGGGCGTGCCGACCGAGAAGTACACCGACCGATAGACTTCCTGGCCGGCGGTCGCATCCCACTTGCTGGCAAGTGCCTGTCCGGCTGGACGGGTATACCGGTCCTGCACTTCTTCGACTTCAAGCGTGGCCTGCGCCGAGGACCAGCCCATATCGACGTGATACTGATGGTTGATGGTGATAGGCACCGTCTGATTCAGAATGCTCTGTTGATTGAGCGCCTGTCCTTCCGAGACGGTAAACCGCTGCTGAATGCGCGCCTGCACGGTATAGCCGATCTGCGCGCCTTCCGGCTTGTCTTTGAACGAGTCGTCCCAACTGCGATCGAACTGCGACAAAAGCGCCAGTTCGTTGTCGAAATTGAGCGCCACGTCCTTCGTCACCCAATTGGGCGTGATGAACGTATTCGCCATGATGCGGACTCTACGCGGCTACTCTGCCGCGGGTGCCCGAGCCGAATGCTGCTACCGACGACCCGCACGACGACGCGCAGCCGGTCCCCAGACCCGATCATGGTCTTCGAGAGAGCTGTTATCATCTGGGAGGTCTTCCCCAGCAGCAATCGGCCCAGTCCGCACCGGATTCGGCGGCTTGGGCGGTGACGGCATCACGGGTGCGGCCGATCCGGTGGACTGCGCGGCCTGCGCTCGTGAAGGTTTGGACGGCGTGGCAATGGCCACGAGAGATTCGAGATACCGTTGCATGACCATCGGACTCGCCGGGTCATGGAACCACGAGTCACGCGCCAGCGTCAACGCCTGATCAGCGTTTTTGCCGAGCGCATAGGCGATTTCGGCACCCTTTTCCGAGGCTAAAATCGCCGCGCGCATGACGGGGGATACCGTAATCGCATTGGTGACGACGGTATCGAAGTCCTGATACTTCTTGCGGGCATCGACGAGTTGCGTGTTGTAGGCTTTGATGCGGTCGCCTTCGACCCGCGCCGATTCCTGCTGGGCAGTGACGATCTGACTCGCCCGATGATTCAGTTGCCAGCGCCAGTCGGCCCGCTGATCGGTGTAGTCATCGTAGCCTTTGTCGCCATTGCCCTGAATCTGAAGCCACTGATCGAACGTCGGGAACTGATCGGGCAATGCCTGCGGCCGTAACGGCGGCTGGAACGTTGATTCCGGCTGGCGCGATTCATCGGCAGTCCGAGGCGTGCCCTGCGCCTTGAGCGAATCGCGCTCGCGCTCCGTTTCCCGCAGTTTTCGCGTAAGTTCCTGAATCCGCGGCACATCTTCGGCACGGGCTTGCTGTTTCTGCGCCCGATGCCGCGGCTTGACGAATCGGCCTTGCTCATCGCGCCCAAGCGCCGCTTTGGTGGGGTCATCCCAATTGGGATCTTCGTCGAGCGGCGGGGATTCCGGTTCAGGCTCCGGTTCCGGGGCCGATGTCGCAGGCGATGGCTCCGGCGGCGTAGATGGCTCCGCAGGCGCGGGCGCAGGAACGGGTTCGGTTTCAGCGACAGCCATGCGTGGAATTTCGCAAATACGATACCGCGAATTTTCGTGATGTCAAATGTGACTAGCCGTGGGCTTTGCCGGCGCGCACGTCACGGGCGTGTTTCTTCGCCATGCGTTTGCCTTTGGCGGTCACTTTGTTGCCGTGCATCGCGCCGATCTTGTTCATCGTGCCGTAGGTATAGGCATCCGCGCGACGACCTTCAAAGCCTTTCGCGTGCGCTTCAGCTTTCAACCGCTTTTCTAGAAAACTCGGCATAGAACCTCCGCTTACCGTCGATGGCCAATCCGCCAGCCGGCTTCTTCTATCCGTAACCGCTCGAGTTGCATTCGACAGACTGTCCGATCTTCCGTCGTCATATCGTCGGTATGCGCATTCCGCAGGAGTTCCAGAATCACACGCCGTTGGTCTGCAATCGTCCGTCCCAGACTCCGACACCACGCGCGTTGCATTTCTGGACTCACGCGGGCGCTCCCTGCGATGATTGCGGCGGCGGTTGTGCCGCCTGCGCCTGTTGCTGTTGGGCCATCGCTGCCTGTTGATCCGATGTCTGCGCTTGCTGCGCGTGCTGCGCTTCCATTGCGGCCATGCCCACGTCATGCGCCCGATCCAGCGCCGCCGCTTGCGCATCAGCTTGTAATTGCAATCCCGTTGATAGTCGTTCTTCTTGTGCTTCGATCTGCTGCGACGACAGTTCTTTCGCAGCGGTGATGCGGGCCACTTCGATCTTCGCCGCGTTGTCCATTTCCTTGAGCCGAATCTGCAAGGCGGCATTGCCCTGCAGCTTCATCTGTTCAATCTGGCCCTGCGCCTGATACTTCGCCGTATCCTGCTGAATCTGTTGCGCCGCCTGCTGGAGTTGCTGCTTGAGTTGCTCGTTTTCACTCTGCAATTGCTGCATCGCGCGTGGATCAGGCTGGCCCTGTGATTGCTGTTTCAGCAGCGCCTGCACAGGCGCCGCGAGCATCGCTTTCGCGCGATCCGCCATTTCCGCATGGCCTGGCCCATCGAGATTCTTGAAGTAGAGATCGCCAAACCACGTCATGAGCTCCGGCTGCGCGCTGATGAGATCCCCCACCATCGCGGCTTCTTCCTGCCGGCGCGTATCGTAAGCCCGCGTGACCTTGACCGCGATGTCAAAGTGCGCGCCGTCCGTCAACGTGAGATGCTGCGCTTGCTGATCGCCTTGCTGCGCTGGTTGTGGACGTCCATTCGCGGCCCGCGTGAACGGTTGATGTAGCATGACACTCTCAGCTTCACCCTGCGGATTCAAAATCCGCGCGATCCGTCCCGGCCGCCCATAGATGGCATAGAGCAGATCGTTGATGATGCGCGCCTCATACCGCATGGACCGCGTGAGATTGTCTTGGTAATTCGACGTCGCAAGCGTGCTCTGATCCTGCAGCGCCTTGATGGCGCGTCCACTCTTGGCATTCGGGGCATCTTTGCCGAGTGACGGATCATGCGTAGCGGAGGTGCTCTGAATCGCTTCCGCGAACATCTGCACTGACAATGACAACGGCCCGATCACCGCCCCGAGATTGCGATCTGGTGCCGTCGGCGGACCGACTTGATTCCCCACAAGATCCCGCGTCTTGTAAGGCAGATACGGCAACGTCCGTGTATTCGCCGCGTTATACCACTGCTCGTAGCCTTCGACCTGCCCCTCCGCGACCAGCAACGGCGGGATGGGCGAGAGCGCAATCGTTTCGACCCACTTCGACACCATGTAGTTGAATCCACGGTTGGATTCCTTCATGGGGCGCACCATGCCTTCCGCGCGCCGTTCGCTATCGTGCGGATGCAGTTCTTCGCCCAGCACTTTGATGATCGGAATGTATTGTCCGGCCCAGTCCGTTTCGTCGAGAATCTGCGTCGCGTCGATTTTGGCCCACCGCACGATCTTTTGCGTGACCTCGCGTGTGTCGTAATCCTGTTTCTTCTCGGCGACCGTCAGATCGTCTTCCCAGACATCTTCACCGCTTGAGAGCATGGCGAGTGTGCGCGTCGTGCGTTCCGTGTAGAAGTATTCGACCACGCGATACAGCCGCTCGGTCCCGTCCTGCTTGAACCATTCAGGATACGCTTCGCCCAGCCCTTGAAATTCTTCATCCGACGAGCCGATGATGCGATTAGGCTTGTTGTCCGCCGCCGTGGGGAACTCGGCTTCGTATTGGTCTTTCGGGAGATAGCTGCCGATGAAGCCCCATTCCATGTCGGAGCCGTCCGGCTGTTCGTGCGACGGATCAATCGTCACGCTGGCCTGATTGAAGATGCGTTCGACGCGAATCTCCTGATCGCGCGTCTTCCCAGGCAGATACCGCGTCATCACGCGATAGAAACCACGCCCAGCAACGACCGCCCGACTGAACGCCCATGTCCGTGCATCATGCGCTTCCGATTCGCGCTGAATCCGCCGGACTAACCCTTCGCGCAATCGAATCTCGGAGTCGTCAATCTGCGCCCCGCTCTCGGCAAAGTCATCCGCCGGCACGACTTCGATCCCGATATCGCTTTGCCGTTCCTGATTGAGCACCTGCCGCACGGGTTCGCGCGTTTTGTTGACCGTGATGCACGGTCGCGCTGGCACGGGCGGCAATCCGCCACTGGCATTCTGTCCGGCTCGAGCCGTGCGGACATCCTCCGGCCACTGCTCCCCGTTGTAGAACTTGAGGTCACTCAGTTCGCGCTGGATTTGCTTGCGGGTCGCGTCTTGGCCTTGTTTGAACCGCGTGCGGGCTTGCTCGAGGAACTTCTGAACATCTTTGCGGGACCGTTTGCGTCGATCGCCGACGGCTGGCGCATCGGGCGTCTCGACAGCTTCTGATCCACGTCGCTGAAAGTCATCGCGACGGGTGATCATCTGCGGCCGTTGCCGTTCCCGCGCGTTAGGCATGGCCCCTCAAGAGCCAGCGAAGACGAGCCATGAAGGACAATCGCTCGAAGCCATCCAACTGCGCTCGAACCGCCGCGATACGATCAGATTGTGCGTTGAGGCGCTGGTCCTGCTGTCGGAGTGTCGTGAGGATGTCCGACAAAAGCTTCGTGTGATGCACAAGTGCGGCATCCTGGTCATTGAGCACTTTCAATGCTTCGGCGCCCATCGCGCGTCGCAAGTCACGGCGTGTTGCCCGATCCGCCGATTCACTCATGACGCAGCCGCCGGTTCATAGATGCGATCATCGGATAAACAGTGCGCGGTGATGCGATAAAAACTGCCGTCACCAAGCCAGTCCTCTCGTGATTCGCGGTGAGCATCACGTCGTTGGCCACAATGCACACACGGCCATGCATCAATGATCGGCTGCCAGCGCTGTGTTTCCACGCATCCCATCGTTGACGGCCACGGCACTACGCGCGCGTCACTCATGACGTAGGCGCCCGACGACGGCTCCCCAGCAAAGAGGCGGGTCCTGTCCCAGACCGGTATCTCGTGGCATCGTCGGGCACCGCGCCGGATTCTAGCACAGCTTTACCCCATCCAACCCGTCGCGCTCGGCAGCACCGGCGCAAACGCCGCCGGCTTCGGCTTGTTCGGTGTTGCCTGCGTTCCAAAGTTCACCTGCAGATACTCCGTCGCATTCTGTCCGTGCTCATACCAGCCATCTTTCAATGGTCGCCGCACTTGCTTGTTGCCGACGCTGACCATGTGCTCGTCCCAGACGTAGCCGGCTTCAAACCCATCGGCCAGAAACCGATCCATCGCCACGCCGTCCGCCGAGATCACCAGCCAGCGTTCCGGATTGCTGTTCACCCCGAACGCTTCCGACCGATTCGCGGCCCGCTTGCGCATCTGCGCCGCGATCTGCTCGATTGCCGCTACGCGAACCGCTGGACTATTGCTGTCGGACTGGTAGACCGGAAATTGCCCGAACTTCGCGCGCAAAATCGGGTTCATGTCGATGCCGATGGGATTTGACACGCCAGCCGGATCGCAGCACTCCCGAATGCTCACCGGATTCGGGAACCACTGCGACCGATACTGCAGCACGAGATCCAAGAAGTCATCCAGAAACATCTCCTGGCCCATCAAGCCACCCAGATAGCGCACCTGGCCCAGTGGCGACACCTGCCGGAAGATCGCGCACGGATTGTGCTTGCCGAAGTCGAGCCCCATTTCCAACGGAATCCGCGGGTCATACTCCAGCGGCACTTCGTGCAAGCCGCGATCGAACGCCCCTTTGTAGACCGGCTCGCCGCGGACATTCATGCCGCGCAGCCCGAGAATCACGCTGCGATGCTTCGCATGCTCCGGCGGATAGGCCATGAGCGCAGACGCCAAGAGTTCCCGGGGCAGATTGTGCGCGTTGTCGTGGATGCTGACATGGTAATACTTCCGGCCCGGCAGATGGTTGTCGGTTGGGAACTGCGTCGCCAGCCAGTGATTCACATTCGGCGGGTTCGGGCTGAACAGCAATTGGTGCGGAAAGCCCGGTTGCCGGAGTCGCAGTCGGAGCTCAAGGCTGAAGTCTTCCGGCAATTCCTCGGTCTGATCGTTGTAGATGCCGCTGACGCCCATGCCGCGCATCTTGGAATAGCGGCTGAGCGCATCCGGTGACTTCAGCCCGTAGCTGTAACACTTCGACCCGCTGGCAAAGACATACGCGAGCTCGTGCGCGTCCCATTGGGGAATCTCGCCAGCCTGTTGGCAGATGGCTTCAAACGCGGGTTTGATCTTGGTCTGCGTCTCGCCATCCCCGTAGCGACCGACCCACCAGAAGATGCCGCTGTGGTCCGGATGCGTCAGCGAGTTGAAGACCTTCCAGAGGCAGGCCGTCGTCTTGCCGCTCGAGAGCGCGCCTTCGAGGTCGATTTCGGGTGTGGGATCTTGCAAGAACTCGGAGACGGGCCCTTGCCAGCGCATCCGCACGACGCGATCAGTAACGGTCATTCGCGGCGGCTACGCGGCCACATCTCGGCGTTCGCAGACCACGCGCGGATGTAGGCGTTCGTGATCACAAACAGCAGGCTCAGCACGGGCACAAGCGCCAGGATCGCCGCACCAGCCAACCAGACCCACCAGGACGCCATTAGCCCTCCGTGAGCGACACCACGAAAGCCGCAAAGAGGCACGCGAGCCCGACCGCCAGGAACCACGTGAGCGTCATATCTTGCGCCCACGCTTCGCATCATACGCGCAGACGAGCAACCAGACAGCCCACACAATCACGCTAAACGTGAGCATACATCACTCAGGCTTGGTTAGCACGACATGCTCATGAATCACGGTCGTCCGCATCGGCTCGCCATCTTTGCCCGTTAGCTCTGTCCGCGCTAGCTTCGGGATGTGATACTCCAGCAGGTCCGCCACGCAACGAAAGGCAGCTTCTGGGCCCTTTTTCTGAGCAATTTCGTCCAACCAGCCCGCCATTCGAGGCGCATTGTCGTCAATGAACCGCGCGATAGCCTCGCGAGCTGTCGCGGTCGCCTTGTTGGGAATGCCTTTCTTGCGACCTGGACCAGGCGTGCCGGCGCCGATGGTCTTCATGTCTCTCGCTGATAGTTTATCGTCACGGTCAAGCTACCAAAACTGTAATTCTTGGGTTTGGTCCAAGCGGTCCACGTGGACCAGTGATCGCTACTCTTCCCACGCGCGTATATGCGTACAATATATATTTTACTTGGACCACATGGACCAAGAGGAGAAATAGAGACGGGTCAATGGTTTGCGCGGTCCATGCGCGCTTGGACCAATTGTAAAGTGCTTGGACCGCTTGGACCAGTTGCATCAGTTAGCGCCTGTGTGTCCTATTTTGAGGGCAATTCCGGTGTAATAGCGAGGACGTGATTCGGCACTATTGGCCCGAGGTCGCGTGGACCGGATGTCTGGGAATGCGGCATTCATGCGCGAGCCGAACTGTTCTTCGGTGCCGGGATGGTCGCGTCCGCGATCCTTGCACCATCGCTGATAGGCCGTGAAGAGGTCGCGACGCGCCGTGGTGGCGTGTGGGTCAGAACGGTCACAGCATTCGACCATGAAGCCGTGAATCGGGCTGTTGAGTTCGCGAAGGTCAGCGCGCATTTCCTCGCTCATCGCCAACTCAAGGAATTTGCCGCGTTCGTGGAGACGCAGCCAGCCGGCTCGAGCCCAATTGAGAATCCCTGGCAGTTCTGCGGTGAGCCGCTCGGTGAGCGTCAAGTCTTCGCGCCCGAGGAAGTTTTCAATCAATGGGAGAAGTAAAAATCGAGAGACGAGCGCACCGGACATGTCGTCCATCTTCGGCGGTTCGTTCGTCAGGATGGTAAAGCGCGTGGTGAGCGGCCCTGTCCAATCGGGGAGATTCTTGCGCGGGATGGTTTGCTGATCTTCGCCACTGATGGAGAGCAAAGCTTCGGTGATCGCGGCGGTATCCATGCGCCCGCTGATTTTGGCATCAGGGAAGATAGCCGCCATTTTGCCGATGAGCACTTGACGACCGAACGGCTGTCCAAACGTCGTCAATGTGGGAGAGCAGACGTTTGGCGCACCGAGGAGCCGAACGAGAATACGGGTGATGGTGCCTTTGCCGCTCCGCGGCGGGCCGATGATTACGAGAATTTTCTGATGGCGCGTATCAGGCGTCAAGAGATAGCCAGCCCACTCCTGCAGGAGCGCAATCGGTTCTGGTTCATCGGGCCACAGCGTATCCATAAAGTGAAGCCATTGCGTCGGCTCTGGGGCATTTGCGTCAAACGCGAAACTTAAGGCGTTGACTGAGAAGAAGTCAGGCGTCGGAGGGAAGACGTAGCCTGACGGGATGTGCAGGATCCCATTGGTGCAGAGCACGCATTCACGGGGATCGCGGTCAGAGTCAATGAGCCAAGATGGACTTTGGGCCTGGCGATAGGTGAGCTGCTGCACCGCATCAACAACCAGCGAAATGTCATCGCGGGTCGGTTGAAACGGCATGGACCCACCATTGGCTGGTTTCACGGATTGATCCAGAAATGCGCCAATACGGGAACGGAGTTCTGGCACGGACATAACGCGGTAGGCTGGTGATTCCCACAAAAAGAACTGCCCATCAATGAAGTGCACACGTTGCTCGAGCTGGTCTCGAACCATCCATGCTCGAGCAGACTTTCGCGGGTCGCGTGGATTCAGGAGAAGTCCATCTGGCGGGGGTTCAGATGGTTGCGAGGGGCGGTCAAAAGGAACGACCCGATCGCGGCTCACCGCAACACCCACCGCTGCAAATCATCCCCACGTTGAAAGGCGGCGAGAATGCGTTTTAGTCGCGCATTTGTCGGGATACAGCCATCATCGTAGAAATAATGCTGCTGTTTGTATTTGACCCATTCGTCTCGTCGCGCGGGCGTGGCGATTCCGCTTTGACGTTCATAAATAGGCTTATAACGACGGTTAAAGAGCACTTCACGCCCGTCGGTACATTGCCAAAACCCGTAAGGCAATTCATTCCAGCGAAATTCGCGAGCCGAACGCATCTGAGCACCCCTATCTAGGTGTGTGAAGGGCGTCGGGCCATGCCGTGAGATAGCACAGCATGCGCGTGAGCGAGGCCGGCCAGCCCGCCCGACGTTCCGACAGTTTATCGTGGTTTTGCCACGGCGCAGTTTACGTCTGAGTTACGATTCAAGCAATCGCTAGAGATGGTATGTCGGTAATTTGACACACTATTCTGGTCCCACGGCCCTGCAGCTCGAGGCGTATGGGAGGTCTGCGCTGGCGCGATCCATCGCCCAGAGGCGTCTAGGACCGCATTAGCGCCCGCAGGAGGCACGCGCGGCGGCTGAGCGTCAGTCTGTGCTCTGTCCATTCGTGGCCTCTTGCGTGGGCGCTGGGAGGGCTGGCAGCGGCATCCAATGGGTCGGCGGATAGTGAGACGAATATCCCGTCCATCCCGCTCCTGCTTCTAGCCATTGTCGGCACTCTGGATGGTAATAGCCCATAATCGCGCATCTTGAAATATAGGGCCATGCAAGCAGGACATTTGTCCCGTCCTTCGGGGCTGTTTCGATAGGCTGCCAGTCGCTCATGGTTTTCTCCATGGGCCACGACCAATCAATATAATGGTTAAAAACGTCAGAATGAAGCCAATCCACCGTAAGCAGATTAAAACTTCTGCGGCTTGACTTTCTGTCATGGCGTCGGCTCCACTTGTGGCGGCGTCTCGCACTCCAACAGCATTTTCTTACTACAAGATTCGCGTGTAGCCACCATCAAACGCCTCGGCCGGCGAGAATGACGTGTAGCCGTCTTCGTACTGCACGAAGTAGCCTCCTGGCTTCGGGTCGTGCTTCCGCACGTACTCGGCCGGCACGCGGAACGTCGCGAAGCCAGCATCGGCCGGCACGATGAGGCGCGAGCCGTCGGATTCGTTCCCGTCGATAGTCGGATCGAGCACGTCTGCGATCTTCAGCGCCCACACTTGCTTGTGAGACTGGTATCGCGGCATCGGCGTCGAGATGCTGCCGCGTTCGCGCTCGAATCGCTCGCGCGCTAGGAAGGCACGGACGCGATCGTCAGGTGCCTCGAATGCCTGTCCCATGTGATGCTCCTTTCAGTCACTTAATTTTCACTGCAACCTAATGCTTAGCGCCATCAAGTTCATCCGCTTTTTCAATCAACATTGCCGCAAGATCGCGCGCTTCTCGCGATGGTAATCCTAACCATCCAATAGGTTTTCCGAACAAAATTCGGACAATCCCATTCGGCCTATCAGTGGCAAGCGCGAGACGAAGTTCGCCTTCATCGTCATCGCCAGCTTTGCCGTAAGGATAACGACCGGTTGCACCAAGTTTGAAGTCTTTGATTTTCATTGCGAATCCTGACCATTGAATGGCGGCGTCTCACATTCCAGCAGCATGTCTTCAGCGGTCAGCGGTATCCGCGGCGTGCCGTGCAGGTCACACCAGTCGCTCCAGCGCAGCACCACTAGCGCATTCCGCCGCGGTTCTCGGCACGGTCCTGGCCGGTGACAGGCCGGCAGTAGCGACAACACGCGGATGAGGCTTGCATTTCGACCGCGGCGGCTCATTCACGCACCATCTCACGGCCATAGCGGGCAATCTGCTCGCGCAAGTCGGCAATCATATCGCGCTGTCGGTCGCAGCAGCGCTCGCGCTCATGGAGCAAATCCAGCGCGGCCTGCGCCATCGTGCGATAGATCGCGCGTTCGTGCAACGCGAGACGAAGCGCGGCTGATTGCAGCGCGCTCATGGTTTCAATTCCCAATCCGGCACAATCCACCGCCGCTGTTCGATTGGTAACGGCATTTGCTGGAGGGCCCGGCAATACGCTTCGCCGCGTTGTGTGAGTTCGTACGGCTGAAGGTCTATTTTAATAAGGCCATCCAATACAAATTTCTTGAGCGTGTCTTCAAGAATGGGTGTCCATTCTGGTTTCTCAGCGATGCAAAAGAGATGCAGCAATAACCGAATTTCGTAGGGCGTCATGGCTTGCCGAACGTATCAAGGTGCTCACGCTGAACTTCAGCAGGCGATTTCATCCGGCGCATCTCGAGAACCGGAAGACCACGCGTTGGGTCTGCAATCGCGCCGCACGATTCGCATGTTTCCCGGGGTCTCGTTGTCGCCCACCATGCACGCGGGACCGACACAACGCCGCCACACTTGCCGCATTTTCCGATTGGGATCAGATTGAGATTGCTCATCTACGTCTTCTCCACGCCGGAGGCGGCCGGTACTCGAACATGTTCGATCGCCTTGTCGAGTGGCGCCGTCCGCCAGTCCGGCCACGTGCGGGCCTCGTTCTTCGCCTGTTTCGCCATGAGCGCCGCGATGATGGCCTCCGGCGCGTGGCCCGCACGCCAGGCGCCGTCGAGCGCGAGGATCACTACGTCGATCCACTCGCTCAGCTTCGCGGGCTCGGCCTCGATCTCGCGCAGCTCTTTCCGAATGTGATCGAGCACCCCGGCCGTCCGGGCGCCAGGGCCGAACGTCCGCTCCGAGAACGCGCGCTGACGCCGCAGATGCACGAGAAAGTCGAACGCGGCCACCTCGAGGATGGCCGCCAGTTGGTGCAGCGTGTCGACGGCCGACGTGTGCAGGATGAAGATCCCGCCCATCTCCTCCCACAACGACTGGTACTTGAACCAGTCGTCGATCAGGATGTCGCCCGGCGTGCCGTACCGCCGCTTGTCCTTCGAGCGACAGCAGATCACCGGCGCGTCGCCAATGTGCTCGCGCACCCACTCGCGTTTCTGCTGCTCCGCGCTCGGATTCAGCGGCAGGCCGGTCAGGATGACCGGTCCCGGATGCAGCCGGCAGACTCCGTTCCAGAGCGCGAGCGCGTCCGGCATCGGCGGCAGCTCACGGAAGAACTGTCCGTGGCCGTCAATGTTCGTCCAGAAATCAGGCGGATCCGGCGCCGCCCGGTCAGGCCGGATCCCGAAGCAGGTCTCGTAGTGGCCGTCGAAGTCGGCCAGGACGCCGTCCAGATCCACAAACACTTGCCTCACGCCTTCACCTCCGGTCCGTCGAAGAGGGGCAGCGGCGCGTGCGGATCCGCGGCGATCCCCAAGCCATGAAGAAACATCCGATCCTCGCGCGTGATGGGCGCCGCCTTCGGCGGCAACGGCGCGTCGAAGCACTCGCCGGTCTGGCGCCGGCCATACGTGGCACAGAGCGCCGTGCAGACGTGGGCGCCGCCGGTCTGCCGACGATAGCGGTGGTCGAGCTTCAGCAGATACGCCGCTTGCCTCTCGGTTAGCTCGAGACCGTCGTGCATGTTCCGCCGGAACCGCTTGTCGTACGAGGCCACCGGCATCGTGACGCGTTGCAGGTGGAACAAGATCGCGCGCTGGTCGGCGTTCATCGGCATCTCCTCTACTACGATCCATCGAATTCGCTCGGATCGAACAAGTTAAACACAATATCCGCGTAGATCAACCGCGCCAGTTTCGCGCTTGCCCGCGCTGTGAGCATATCGGTCGGATATTTCACCCATCCGCTGTTCGGGCGCACGACGCCAGCCTGCCGCGCTTCCTCAATCGTGAACGTCAGCGAGACGGGCGGATCATCGCCGCGCTGCGTTTCCCAAGTCGCCCGCGTGTCTGTGCGTTCCACCGGCCTGAAATACTTCGCTTTGCCGCTCCTGATAATGAGCGCGCGAATCAGGTCCGCTGAGAGCGTGGGGCGGCCTTCGACAAGATGAAAGCCGCGGAGAGAGGCCATCGCGGACATGCCGAGCTCGCGTCCGGCCATGATGACCATCAGCACGGCTTCGGCGCTTCCGAACGCAGAAAACAGCTTTGAGCGGAACGAATACTGCGCGATTTTCCACGCTTCTTCGATGTTGCGCGGCTCGAGTTGCTGTTCGAAATCAACCGGCGTTGCTGAAATTGGAACCAACCCGAGGCTTCCACGACCCAAAGCCGTCACTCGGAGTTCTTCTGGAGATGGCAGGCTGACATGTTGCTGCGTGTCCTTGATGCGCTCTGCGACTTTCGCGGTAGCCTGCCGCAACGCATCGACGGCGGCGCGGTCGTTCAACGGCTGTTCCACGCTTGGCGGCAATGGATTGTCGGCTGGCGTTTCAAAGTTACGATGCACATTGCCGTGTTCGATGCTCGGCAGTATCTCGCGCATTTCATCCTCGGTGTGCAGCGGTTCCTCCATCGGCGGCGCCGTGCGTTCGACCGCGATTTCCGCGAAGGGAATCGGCACGTCTGTCGTCAGCGAGACAAGATACTTTGTCAGCGGCCAGCGGTCACGAAACTCTTGCAGGTTCGTGCGGAGTCCTACCGGAATCCCAGGCACGACGCCCTTATCGATTTCGGCGTAGACCCGCTCGAGCGACCCATGCCGCTTGAGCAAATCCGACGCGATCTTGATGCCGATGCCTTTCGCGCCCTTGATGTTATCGGATTCATCACCAACAAGACAGAGCCAGTCGTTCATCTGCGACGGCTTCACAAGAAATTTTTCTTCGATTTCCTGTGGGCCGCGAATCAGGCCATTCGATTCCTTCGTCAGGCTCTTGATGCGGACTCGATCGCTGACGAGCTGCGCGAGATCTTTGTCGCTGCTGGCGATGAGCACAGACGTGTCTGGATCGCACTTCAGCGCTTCCGCCGTCGCTGTGGCGATGATGTCATCGGCCTCGTAGCCGCCAGCGCTCCAGATCGGAAAGCCATCAGCCTTGAGCACTTCGCACGCGAGCCGCACCTGGTGCAGATAGGGTTCTTCCTTCTCGCTGCGATTGGCTTTATACCCTTCGTATTTGCCGTCGCCCAGCGCACGCCGCGGGCTGAGATCGTGGCGGAAGCTCTTCCCGCTGTCGCAGCAAATCGCGGCATGGGCGTGGTTGGACGCGAGCGCACGGACACGTGAGACGATCTGTGTGCTTGTCCAATCGGGGTCAGGCTCGTTGCCGGACATCTTGTAGATCGGATACGCCAGCGACGAGAGGTCGATCAAAAGCAGTTCAGTCACATTCATCTGCATTCTCCTTCGTGAGAAGTTGTCCCGAATCTCCATCCCGCTCGGGACCACACGGGTCGAAGGACGCGCGCTCGCTCCAGATCAGGACGGCGCACGCCACGGAGCTTCTAATCCTTCACTTCGATTGCAGTGAAATCAGGTTTCGCTTTTTCGCGTAGTTCATCTTCAAGATCGATGAACTCGTGCGTGAATACAGGTCTGCCCATCAATTGCTCGGTGTAGATGTGCAGATCGGAGAATTTTCCTAGCAAAAAGCCGGTATACGCCGAGACGATGGCGGCTTCGCGTTTCGTCATGGTTCCTCGCCGTTGTTTTTATCCTGCGGTTGGCTGCGCTTCTTCCGCGGTCGGCCGCGCTTTGGTGCGCCACCCTCAGCCTCCAGCGTCACACCGCGCAGATAATCACGCATGGCCTGCAGATTGGCGATGTCTTCGTCGATCTTCGCAATAGCCTGCTCGAGTTCTGACACTTTCGGCATGGAGCCTCCATTTGAGTTTGAGTTGCCATTCCAGCGCCCACTGTGCGCGGATGCGCCAGCGAGCGGATTCCGATTGCAGCGCCGCGAGCCGATGACTGATATCGCCACGAGTGCATTTTGGGCCGTCGTTCGGCCAGGTCATCTGCAAGCCAACCAGAAAGTAATCAGCGAAGCGATAAGACCGGCCGCAAAGCCACAAAGAAGTCCAGCGCGAAACGCAGATTGTTCCATCGTGGATATGCTCATCGTTGCAACCTCGCCATCTGCTCGCGGCACTTCACTGCGCCGCACGTCACATCGCCGAAGCGCGATTCGTGCTCGATTTCGCGTCCGCAAATGAAGCATCTTGCTGTTTCGTGGCGCCGGCCAGTGCGACGAGCGCTGGAGCCTTCGTCGCGGTCCCAGGTGGCAATAGCGTCAATGTCGCGTTCAGGATCGCTCATGGACGGCTCCGTTCATCCGTTGGCGGCTGTGGATAATGCTGGCGCACGAGGTCGGCGCATTGCTTGAGCACGTCCGCGCGCTTTGAGCGCCAAGCGGCGGCGGCGGCGGCGGCGGCGGCGGTGGTGTAGGCGGCGGTGTAGGCGACGGCGGCGGCGGCGGCGGCGGCGGCGGCGGCGGCGACGGCGGCGGTGTAGGCGGCGTCGGTGGCGTCGGAGGCGGCGGCGGCGGCGGCGGCGGCGGCGGCGGCGGTGGTGTAGGCGGCGGTGTAGGCGGCGTCGGTGGCGTCGGAGGCGGCGGCGGCGGCGGCGGCGGTGCGCACGTCCTTTGGTGTCCCGCCTTCGCTGCGTGCCCATTGTTCGGCGGTTTCGATCGCTTTCAATGGTCGCATTTCACCAGCGTGCACATATGGCAACCCGAGACGGGCGCATGCACAGGTGGCTAGCACGAGGCGTTTGCGGCTGTCGCTTTCCGGTGCGCCCGATAGTCGTCCTGCCAGCCAGAGCATCCAATCGCCGCGATCGCAAACTTGCCATGCCTCAGCGAGCGTTGAATAGGAGGCCGCCCATTCGCGTGCCTCGTGACAGGCCTCCAGCGAACGAAGCAGATCAGTGAGTGATTGTTGGTCAATCATGGCGCGGCTCCACGGCGTCATCCGCCGCTCGTTCGATTTGGCACGCTTCGCAGCCGCAGTCGCCGCCGTGCAGGCCATCGTCCTCAATGGTGAAATCCATCAGCTCCACGTCCGGCCGATCCACCGCGCCGATTTCGCGGCCGATGTTGCACAGCCAATTGTAGAAGGTGCGTTCAAGGCGGCGCCGATTAGCAGGCGCCGTTGCTTCCGCTTCGGTGTAGAAATCAGGATTGTCGTAGTCGCCGTCGGCAGCCAGTTGCACGGTCGCTCTGACTTCCAAGCGGTAGGTGATGGTCTTCATCGGCCCACCTTCAGCGTCTGTTCGCGCAATTGCTTGCGAACGGCATAGGGCGGCAACTTGGTGATGCAAATGGCAACTCCTCGGTGGGCCAGGATGCTTTGTTCCGCTGGGCCGATAGGATCGTTCGGGCCGAGACCGACTCGCGCCTTGATTGCTTTCTCGGCTTTTCTCGTCTGCGTCTTGTTCATCTGGCCTCCTTCGTGTGAGCCACGGATAGCTTAGCAAAACGCTTGGCTAGTGTCAAATCGAGCGATTTTGCGCCCATTTTTGCGCTTTATGAGGCCAAGCGACGACGCCCAGGACGCGGACGCTGCGCATTACGACGAGCTGCGGCGGTCTTCGCCGCGCTTCGCACTTTGCCGCCTTTTCGGCCCAGCGCCACGGCATGACGATTTTTTCTGCTCATGGCGCTTGATTTTAGCGAAGCGCTGTGCTAAAAGCAAGTGCATGAACACCGACAACAGCATCATCGTCGGGAAATGCGGAATCTGCGGCGGCGTCGTGTCGGTGCCGCGCGCTTGGTGGGCCAAGCGCAAGGCATTGATAGACGCCTTGAGTGTACTCAAGCGTTTCGAGGACCAAGATCCAGACGAACAGTTTTATCCCGCTCGATGTGGGCAGGGGAAGCATTGGTGGCACGAAGACGCAGACACCGAAGGCGACACCTGTAATTGCGGCAAATGGTATCGCTTTGCGGATCGCATTGAGGAGGCCGAGCAATGACGCAGAGAAAGGGCGATCCTCGCGATGATGACGCCTGTGTATCGCGGATCGAGATCGAATTTGCTATCCCGGTTTTTGTCCCGGTTGATTTCATGCGCGACCTTGACGATCTGCTCTCTGCGCTCGTGAAGTTGAAGCGGAACCAGCCCGTGGGCGGTATTCATTGGGTCAGCGGCTGCGGCAGCAAGCCGAGTTGGTCGCAAGCGGACGCCCGGTTTCTGGGTAAGTCAGTTGCCGACGATGCGTACGCGACTGGTGAACCGACATGGGACGATTCGATCTACCACGTCGAAACGACGGCGCGGCTGTATGGAAGCGAGAAAGAACGCACGCGATACGAGAAAGAGGAGGCGTAGGTGGCGACATATCTGTGTGGCGGAATAAACGGGTTGAGCGACGCGGATTGTCGCGATTGGCGGGAAACCGCAAAGGCGAATCTCCGGACAGAGACACTCGATCCTATGCGCCGCGATTATCGCGGAAAAGAAGACGATTCAGTGAACGAGATCGTCGCTGGTGACCTGGAGGACATCGGCCAGTCCAAGTACGTGCTCGTAAACGCTACGAGACCCAGTTGGGGCACAGCGATGGAAATCGTGTACGCATATCAGGCCAAGAAGTGCATCGTCACGGTGACAGGGGATGGTCCGGTCTCGCCTTGGTTGAAGTATCACAGCACATTTTTGTGTCTGTCGCTGGCGCAAGCGATCAACACCATCAACGAAATGGAATATCTCAGCGCGAGTGGAATGGCATGATTCACTACCACGGCCTTCCCATCACGCCGGATACGGCCGCAGAGGTCGCGCTGCGAGCTGGGCACGCGTTTGTCTCGTTTGCGCATCCGGGTCAGATGGGACTCGCGGTGTCAGCATGTCAATCCTTTGCGGTGGATAACGGGGCGTTTTCTACATGGAAGAAAGGCCATCCTATCACAGACTGGACCGAGTATTACCGCTTCGTTGAGGCGGCCAAGCGTCAGCCGTCGTGCGACTTCGCCGTGATTCCGGACGTGATCGATGGCACGGAGGGCGAGAACGACGACCTCGTAGCTGATTTCCCGTTTCCGAAGTGGTTCGGGGCGCCAGTGTGGCATCTCCACGAATCATTCACGCGTCTTGAACGACTCGTTGCGCGGTATCCGCGCGTGTGTTTGGGGAGTTCTGGCGCGTTCGCACAGGTCGGGACCGAAGGATGGTGGCGACGGATGCACGAAGCAATGCGGACAATCTGCGACGACGCCGGACAGCCACCGTGCAAACTGCACGGGCTGCGAATGTTGGATCCAGACGTGTTTCAGCGTTTTCCGTTCGCATCTGCAGATTCGACGAACATCGGCCGGAACATCGGTCTTGACTGTCGATGGGAAGGGCCATATGCACCGCCGACGAAAACCGCACGTGTGCAACTGATGCGAGCGCGCATTGAGGCCATCAACGCTCCTGATCGCTACGATTTCGCGCCATTGCAAGGTGTGATGGCGCTATGATGTGGAAGCTTATGTTTGACGCCGTGTCGCCGACATGGCGGGCGTATGGACGTGCCGTTTTTGTGACAGCCGACACATTCGCCGAAGCGCAGCGTCTTGCTGTGGAAGCCGCTCAGTCAGACTATCCAGAATCCACGATTCATTTTGTGCGATTGGGCGAGAGCACGCCGGAAGCTGCGGCGAGTTTCAAAGAACGAAAGGCATGCGAGAAGGCGTGGATGGAGAACAACCGGCGAGGGATTCCGAATGACCGAAAAACCATCTGAGCGAGACATCCACGCCATGTTAGCGATGGGCCAGTGCGGTGTCGAATTTCTCATCGCAGATGAACTCTGGCGAATGGCCCGTCGTGGGGTCAATTACGAGCGTTTTGTGCAACTCGTCGGACGATTACTACGCTGTGTGTCTCTGGATGCCCCGAAGGAGTCGGCATGAGCGAACAGATTCTCGCGCGTCTTCGCGAGCAACCGCATGAGCCACTATGTCTGCGCTGCTACGTCGGACGGGAATCTGATCCGTGTAGTTGTTGGCTCGGTCGCGCGACGGAGTTTATTGAAGCGGCCCTATCGGAGTCAGCGACGCTCATGGAGGGAATCCGACGGCTGATTGAGGAATGGCGCGCCAAAGCGGATCGGTTGTGTCCAATCATCGATATTCGTTCACTGCCGGCAGACGGATGGTCACAGCAGCAATTTCAAGATCGCCTCGTCGGCGCTGTTATCGCGGACATGGCATCGCAATTCGCCGCCCTGCTCGCGGCGCATGAGAGGAACCAGTGAAAGCGCGCTACAACTGGCACGGCATCGATCTCGCGCTGAATGCGGCGTCATCTTATTTAGGCGAAGCTATGAAGCATCGACGGCATGGTAAGCGTATGAATGCACTAAGCGATCTTGCACAGGCCAAAGACGCGATCATTGCTGCAGAGAGATTGCTGTTAACTCCGACTGTTGCTGATCCGCTTGTGGCGCATGAGAGGAACGGCTGATATGGCGCAGACACCGGAGCGAGCGACATGTACATGTCGCTACGTGCGACAACAAGGCGTTGAACGTAATCCAGAGTGTGTGATTCATGGAGACGGAATACTACGGCAAACGGAGGCCCACGCGATGACGGACCAGCCTACGAATACTAACCGGGATGAAGTGCTAGCGAGTAGTTCCGGCGAGGCCGCTACGGGCCGAACCTCGGGCAACGGCGTAGTTCCGATCCCGAGCCTTGACCAGCCCACGGTGGAGCGGATTGCGGAACTTCTTTTGGACCTGAAAAGGCAATGTCCTCGCAGCAGTCACGTTACCGCCGACCACGCGCTCTGTATTGACGGTGAATGCATCAACTGTCGTGCCGCCGCGCTGGTGCAGCAGCAGGCCGAAAGTCTTGAGAATGCATGGATTCAGGTCAAGCTACTTCGTGACGCGATCCGAGAAGTGACAGGTTCACGCGCGGATGGCGTGGATATGCCCGCCGAATTGAGTCGATGGGTGCAGCAGCAGGCCGAAGAGTTATCGATAACACGCGCAGACGCCGACGAGAAGGCGCTTAATCTTCAGGCAATTCGCGAGCAGCATAGCGGCCCACCGCCGGTTGACGGCCGAAGAACGGCACCAGCGCGTGCTCGCCTTCGTCACGTTCCATCCTGGCGTCACGATGCCTGACGTTCAGGCGGGGAACAGGGCTGCCGGCGGAGCGTGTCAAAGATTCGCTCTGGATGCTCTTGCAGCGTGGCATCCTGATCCGATCACATCGGTTCGCAGACGATCGCTCGCGGCCGGAGCGGTGGAGACGCGTGGCGTAGCGCGGGACGATCAGTGATCGCGCAGGGGAGGGCGAGAGAATGAACGCGATCGTTTCAATGGCTCAAGACACTCGCTCGGCCAAAACCACCAGCGAAGAAGCGTTTCGCTTCGTGCGCCAGTTCCGCGACTCGCTTGGAGAGCATGCGCGTGTTGGTGTTTTGGGACAGTTGTGGTTGTGGGCCAACAAGATGTTGGAGGCTCCCTCCCCCGTGGCCACACCGCCGAAACTTGGACAGGATTGGATCACCAAGACGACGAAGGCAGACGCACCGGACGAGCCTGCCGTGCTTGGTGCTGGGGCCGCGCGAGATACAGAAGTGGAGCTGCGCGCCATCGTTGACGGTGAGATATTTGGAAGGGTTCGCCGTGTGCTGCTCGATCCAGCCGTCTCGGTTGACCCAAATATAGCCCCCGTTGTGGCGGACGCGCAGATTGTTCTGCGTCAAATCGATGCCGCTCTTCGTGTGGCCGCGTCGGAATCGCAGGAGGAGGGCGTCAATTCTGTCCGCGCCCTTGCGCCTCTGCCCGACGCGGCCACACCGCCGGAGAAATGAGTAATGAAGCGCTCGCAATTTGTCTATGAATTCAAGGATGGTCTCGCCGCCAGCCGAGCATGATGCAGCGCCATTCGCCACGATTTATCTGACTATGAAATCGTCAGCGAATCCTCGGCACAGTCGGCCCGACAACGCCGAAAATCTGTAGCAGCCACAGCACGACGACGAGCACGACGACGACGCGAATGATCGTCTTGATCGGCGCGGCCATCGGCACGTAGGTTTCCACAAGATAGAGACAGACGCCAATCACGATCAGGATGAGCAGCAAGCTAATCAGTGACATCACCAGTCTCCAGTCTCATCGCTCCAGCCAGAGAATGTTACGCCGCGATCCGTATTCCGCCGCGATGCGCCAGCCGTTGACCGCCACAGGCGCATAGCTGGCCGTCGGCAGAGCCGCCACCGCATAGGCCCGAGTGCCGTGCAGATAGGCGACAACTTCATCGCTCGTCTTGCCTGCTGTTGAGGCCAGCGGATGATCGCTCAAGCCATCGTGCGTGTAGGTGCCGGTCGGTGCATCGGCTGGAAAGAAGTCTATCGCTGCGAACATGCGCCGCCCACATTCGCGTGAGACATCGCCAAACAGCACTGACTGCACGCCGCGATCCGAATGGAAATCCGCTCCTGCGCAGCCAACGCCCCAGCCTGCCCCGCCATCCTCGAAGGCGTCCGGCCGGTTGTCGCGGCGGCCATAGTTCGGCGTGCCAGGATCGTCGGTGCAGCCGATGGGCTCGTCAGACACAACCGGCGCCGGTTTGCAGCCTTTCCACGCCGGCCCGTTGGCGCTCGCATCCCACCCGCCATACAGGAAGTGCCCTTCCTTCCCAGCCTCTCCCGGCCACGTCTGTTTGCGCTCGAGATGGTTGTTGAAGAAATCCAAAATGATCGTCGCGTTGTTCGTCCAGTCGTAGTTGCCGGTGCAGATCGGCACCTTGCGTTTGGCCGGATCGGTCAGCCCGAGGTCCTTGGCAATGAGGTCCACGTCGCAGCCGTTCTTGCCTGGTTCATTGCCGAGCTCTACAACGACATTCGGTTCTGCGGAGACCACCTCGAGCACGGCGCCAACCCGTTGCACTTGCGCCGCGTGATTCATGCCGAGCTGATCGCAGTCGGCCAAGATGGTGAACTCCACGCGGAGGTTCCGCGCTTGCAGCCAGCGCGCGGTATCCAAAATCAACTGCGGCGTATACATCGCGGCCGTCAGCGACCGCCCAAATGGTTTGCCGATGCCAGCGGCGTCATATTGGCAAAAGAGCCGGAGCGAATTGGCGCCGATGGCCTTACGATCAGCCGCAATCGGTTCCATGTCCTCGCCACGAATCGTCAGCCTGTCGCCAAACGGGAAGTCGCTACTCCGCTTGATACGATGCGGCGTGCCATCGGGATAGCGGAAAATCATACCGGACGGGACAATCCGCTCGCTGATGCGCGGATCGCCGCCTCCGCTGCCGCTGCCGCTACCCCAGTAGGGTTGAACAGGCAGATAACTCATGCTAAACTACCTTTGTGCTTGTTGCAGCGTGGAAGGACACGCAGAGCAGCGCCAACTGTTTGGATTCCCCGAATAGCGACCAGATGTCTCGATCGCATTCCAACCGAATGCTCCCATCGCGACGGTCTAGGAGAATCAAACCGGTATCAAGGCCGGTCAGCGAGCACAACTTCATCCCTGTTTCACCCACGTCAATCCAGCGGCATGAAACGGGCGTCCGTGATTCGCGCCCTGCTCTTTGTAGATAACCTCAGCGGTCACGACGCCATCCGCCCAGACGCCAAAGGCCCACATCTCGTAAAAACCGGGATCGGCCGCCTTTGCGTAATACTCCAGCGCTGGATTGCCGGTCGGATTGAACCCCGTCGCATCAGCCCCGACGATGAACTGCGGATAGGGCACAGGACGCACCACAGCCCGCCCGTAGGCATCGCCGGAGATGGGGCTAGCTTCCAGCAGGTCTGCGTCGGTGAGCTCGTTCCGGTCAAAGGAGACAGCGCCAGCGGCACTCACGGCGAGGGCCTTGTCGCCAGGGCCAATCAACCAGCCACGTTCGGTTTGCATCTGTTATTCCTACCGAGAAAAGACTGGTAACTGATACAGTTCGCGCAATTGGCACCAGAGCAGCGAGGCGCCCGTTGGGGTCGCGTAGCAGATCGCCACGAGCGAGCCTTTGCGTTGACCGATCGGGAATTCTCCAGCGACGGCTTCGACGAGCCGATAGACCTGGCCGCCTTCGCTGGATGGCCGTCCATCCCAGAGGACAATCGCCGTCGTCCAATTGGCCTGCCCAAGCAGGAGCGTGCCATTCTGCGCGAAGCTGAGGTCCGTCCACTTGTTGATGCCATGAAATGGGGTCAGCGTGGCATCGCCGGTGATGATCTGATTGGGCGTCGGCGTATCGTCAGGACAGACGTAGCGGTAGCCCTGTGAGCCGACGCTACTGTCTGCGATATGCAGCGTGCCGCGATTGTCCCAGATGACGGGCTGTGTGCCGGCTGGCAGCTTGACGAGCTCGCCCCATCCGCTATCGGCATTCCAGGCCTGGGCGCCGCGGACGGTGCTCTGTGCTTGGCCAGCAATCGTGAACCGGCCTTCGTTGGTGATGCGCGGATAGAGCACGGCGGACGGCTCCCACGACGGGAGCGGCACGAGACCGAAATGCGTCTCAATGCCTTTACCAGGCACGCAGACGGCAAAGCTACCATCTGTCAGAACGTCGCATTCCCCGAGCGTGGACGGAATGTGCAGTTTCCGCGTGCCTCACCAAGTGATTTTGTTCACGACGCCGAACGTGTTGGCATGGTCGCCAGTCCAGCGATGGCTGACGACTGTGCCCACGTCCCATTCAAACTTGTCGTTCTTCAGCACTTTCGTCGCCACGGCTGTTTCCACTTTCTCACCGTTCGCATAGACGACGGCAGCGCCATTGTGGCCTTCTGGAATATCGAGGCTTGTGTTGAGCGTGTCGGCAATGGCCTTCCGCACCGCCTCCGGCCCGAACGACGTCGGAATGTCCGGCGTCATGGGCGGGGGACTGGGACGGTCGCCACGTCCTTCGCTCCCTGCAGCGGGGACGTCGCCAGCTTGCCGCTGATCGTCGCGATGATCATCGCGGCGAACTGCAGCCACTGATGATAATCCCATTGCTGCGGCGAGAGATTGACCGAAAGCAAATAGGTTACAAAGGCTCCGCCAATACCGAGCCACCAGACCGCCGAATCCCTCGTCACCATTCCCCATCTCCTATCCGTTGTTGAGCCAACCGGACAACACGTTGACCACCCAGTTTTCGTTCAGATGCGTCGGATCGTTCGCCGCATTGATCGGCGCCCACTTCGAGCCCATGTAGGCCACGAAGTCCGCGGCGTGATCGTTGCGGGCAAATTCCCACAGCCGATGCACGATGCTGCGACACGTAATCCGGAGCGCCTGTTCTCTCGTGGCGACTTCCGGAAATGTGCATTGCACGGCCTTCACGATGTTCCCTTCGGCCCGCACAATGGCCTGGAGCAGCATCGGGTCCAGATTGAATTCTTGCGCGATGCGCCGCACATCAGGATCTGGCGTCATTTATTCTCCAATATCAACATCCGACGCTGGATCGAGTTAATTGCATCACGTAATTCTTTATCTCTGTTTTTCTGCCACAATGCGACGGCACTCGGTTCTGGCGGCTTGGCCCCGAATACGGCCAGTTCCAGCGCCTCTGTCCGCGTATCCTGAATCTTTTCTTCGTTGACCCGTCGTTGCTGCCACGCTTTCAGCGTTTCTTCCGTGCGTGCGAGCTGCAACTGCAACGCGATTTCACGTTGCATGAGCACGAGCGTCAGCACGGCATTGAGCACGGTCATCACGAGAAAACTGACCACGACGGTGAGCGCCGTATACTGCGGCTTTAATCGAAGCATCGCGTCCGGTCCCCCTCGGTTTTGGCCGCCATGCTGCACATCCATTGTTGGAGCCTGAACTGTCGATCGAGAATGGTCGTTTGCCGTTCTTCGGCCTGCTTGATCTCGATCATTTGGATTTCGAGGGCCGCTTGCCGTTTCTCGATTTCCGGCAGCTTGTTCCCGAGCATCCACACGAAGAACAGCGAGATGACCGTGGTCGGGCCGAGCAGCGCGGTCGCTTTCACCCACGTCGGCAGCCCCATGAGCAACGGATTGCCTTCATCGTCGCTGCGTCGAATCCACGAGCGGCGCTCCAAGTCGTCATTGTAATCGCGGTCTTCAGGGACCATCACGGCGTCTCATACGGCCCGAGGTCTTGTGCACGCACCGTTTCGAAATCGTTTTCGGGCATGAAGATGCAGCCCTGTTCGACGCCTCCCACGCGGATCTCAAAGCCATACCAACGGCGCTCGCCACGCAGACACCCAATAAAGAGGCCCACCAGCGATGAGGGGCGCCCGTAGCGGGGATGCCCGACTTGCCAAATACGCCGCGTGAGGCCCGTGAGCCGATACATGTGCCGATACCGGAACTTGGGCAGCTCATTTGCGGCGAAGGCTTTCATACGCGAGGGCCCACGAATACACGACCGCGGCAATCACCATCAACCACATGATGAGGGAATCGCGTTCGAGCATCCATACCCGCATAATCCTAGGGCGTCGGCGGTGGCGCCAGCTCGCAGAAAAATAAATACCACTGGTCGCTGCCAGGCGTGAGCGTCGAGCAGTAGATCGACCAGCCGTTTGCGTTCGCCCGAACAGCGCTCGCCGCGAGAAAGACGGCCACGAGGATGCCGATAAGCCAGCGCTTTTTCATGTCTAATACCCCCGACAGAGCACGGCGATGCGAGATCCATTCGTGAAATTGCCCACACCGGGCCCATAATTAATTTGCGCAGACGTGGTCCCGACGGTTCCCATGAGCAGAGGATCGGCCGTGGAAATGGCAACGCAGACTGGTGCGGCATTGAACGTGTGCGCAAAATTCACCGTGCCGGTTGCGCCAGAGGTGCTCCCGACTGTCACGGCGAACGCATAATCCGCTCCGGTAATAGTCGGGCTCGTGCCGAATCCGCTGCCAATCGTGGGCGTGCCAGATGAATCAGCAATATGAGAACTCGCCCCGAAGGTCGAATCCCCGGCGCTATTGATGCCCCACGCGAGCGTGCCGGCATTCACGTAGAACTTGTGGCCTGCGGTCGTTGCGGCATACAAGACGAGATTGTTCGATGTGCCGCTGATGATCCCGCGTTCCAAGCCGACATAATCGGCCACGCTCCCATTGTTGGCAAAGCTCACATAGGCGCCTGACCCAGCAGCCGTGCTACCGTTGATCTGAAGTGTGCTGGCCGCCCCAGTGCCGCCGCCGCCAATCAGATGTGACCCGGTGCCCGTGGCATTGAAGACACCAGTCGTCGTCAGGCTGCCATTGATTGTTCCGCTCGTGGCCGTCAACGCGCCTGTGTTGGCCGTGCCGTTCAACACCAACGCTCCTGTCGCATCGATGGTCGCGACCGAGGCGCCGGTTGAATCGGTAAAGACAATCTTCTTCGCGCTGGTTGTGCCTGGTAATCCACACAAGATCAAGTTTGAGCCGTCATAGCTGCACTTGTTACCAGACGTGCCGATTGGCGACGTGAAAATGAGCGAGCCTACCCGCGCCCCGCCAGAACACGTCGTGCTCCCAATGGCACAGCCGATGAGCAATGAAGAGGTCGTGGTATCGGTCGTCTGCACCGTTGATGCGAGCAGCGGTTGCACTTGCGGCTGCGCGAAGGTGACGGCGCCAACGACGATCACAAAGAGTTCCAGCGCTACAATCGTCACCAGCGCTTGCATCCATCGAGACATGCGATCCCTCTCTAGGCCGTCCGCTTCACGCGGATGCCCCATGCAAAGCCGGTATTCGCGCTGACCTTGACCTTAATGCCGTAGAGCCGCGCGGATCCAGGCGCTCCGAAGCCAATCGCACTGCTCTGCACGACGGCGCCAGTTGTGGAGGTCGTCGTCGCGGTCGCCAGCGGCGTGTCCGGTGTGCCCGACGACAAGTCCACGATAGATACGGACAACGTGCCCGCGCCGGACATGACCCCGGTCATTTCCACAACGTAGGTGCCTGACAGCGTGGCTGAATCGACCGAATAGACAGCCGTGCCCGAGTGCAACTTATCGAACGTGGCACCGGATGGATAGCTGGTCTGCGTAATCGGTGTGGCTGAATTACCGCCGAATACGAAGATTTCCCCGAGGCCAGACACGTTCGCATTCGTGGCATTGACCGGATCATATGTGCCGATGGGCGTGCCATCCGACAGTGTGACGATGAACTTGTAGGCACCAATAGCCGGATCCAGATACGCCACGATGCGGCCAGCACTGTCTGTCAAGGCCGGATTCGTCCATGGTGAGCCGAGCGCGGCATCGTGATAGAGCGGACTTGGCGTGCTCGTGCCGGAGAGATAGCTGTTGATCTTCGCGCCCACGGCGATGACCCCATTGCTATCGAAGTAGGTCTGATACGGGGCGGGCATCAAGGTGCCAGTCGCCATCTATTCACCGCCTCCGCCGCCCAGCAGCGTTTTCGTTAACCAGTAGGCTCCCGTGCCACCGACACCAAGTGCGGCACCCTTCGCCGCATAGGGGATCGCTTGCTTCGCCCCTTGTAGGACTTGTCCCATCGCGTCGCGGAACCGCATCGCCTTCGCATACTCCGTCATGGCCTGCGCGTATTCAGCGCCTTTGCCGGCTTTCGCAGCGGCTTCTCCGACCGCTTTATTGAGCGCGACGCGTAGATTCCCGATTTCGTATTGCAATTGCGGAGCAAGTTTCCGCGTTTCATCAACCGACAACCGGCTGATATTGCTCGCAAAGTCTTTCGCAATTTCGTAAGTCATCGGGGCTTTGTTCGGGTCCGTCGCCCACTGAACGAACTGTCGCACCGGTCCTGGTCCAAAGGTCGTCCCACCGCCCCGCTGCGCGAGATCGACAATGCGAAGCGCGACGTTCCCCGGTTCTTGGAGATTCACCGGCACGTCTTTCGCAGCGGTTTTGACAGCTTGAAACAATTGTCCTGATCGAGCCGCACTGGGAATCGCTTTCACGGCTTCAGCCGCAGGCACGGCGAGTTCCGCTGCGGTTTCAAGGACTTTGCCAACCCGCTGCGGCGTGTTCGTGGCCGTCGTGACTTCTTCAGCGCGCCGTAACACAGGCGATCGCATAGCCGGATTCAACAGCGATGGCGTCACACCAGGCACCATGCCAGCATTTGCGGCCATTTCACCGATACCAGCGACAGTGGACCCAACACCCTTAGCTACGCCAATACCAAGATCTTTGGCGGTATCTAGCCATGTGCGCGCTTTCTCTGGGCCAGCTTGTGCATGCGCGTCGTAAATTTTCAGTGCTGCCGCCAGATCGTCATCATTGAGATTCGGATCGTCGGTGAGCAATTTCCGTGCGAAGTCCATGCGGGGGTCAGGCATTATTTCGGCTCCGGTCCGACTTTACCGCCTACACGCCACACACGATGCTCGAGCGATTCTGCGGTTGGCGCTGGCGCTGTCGCTGGTGTTGAAACGCCGCCACTCGTGGCGCCTTGCATGCGTCCCATGATGCGCTGAATCTGTTCTCCAGTGGACAGTAGACGATTCGCGCCTTCCGCATGGAGCGCTTCAATTGAAGCGATCATCTGTTGGACGGTCGCTTTCGGGTCGATCAGGTTCCCGCCTTCGCGGCGAGCCGAATCCGTCAGTTGTCCCGCAAGATTCGGCTGCGCAATGATGCGCGAATACTCGTTCTGAATCGATTGCAGATAGGCGGCGACTTTCGACATGTTAGGATCGCCCACCACGTTCTTTTGGAATGATCGCAACGGTTGATTCAGTAATGGGATCCCGGTATCAGGCAGTTGTTGCACAGCCGCACGCAGCAATTCCGTATTCTTGTCTGCCGTGTTCATGAAGGACTGCACTGCGTCAGCAGCTTTCTGCTGTTGCGCAAGGCTAGCGGCATTCGACTTGTAGAATGCTCGCAATGATGGCACGTCAAGACCCGCTGCTGCCGCAATCGCGCCGACTTTGGCATTGATCGCTTCCCGTTGCGCAATGGCGATCGGATCGGTGCCACGTCCCGTCGGGGGATATTGGCCATTGGCAATATACGCTTGCGCCGCCTGATAGAGACCATTCGGCGTCATGCGAATCGTCGGATCGGGCTTGTTCCCTTCTCGTCCAACCGGCCGCGCATCCGACAACGCGAAGTCCGGCATCGTGCTCGCTTGCCGACGTTGATCATTGATGATCAACGAGGCCGGCGGAATCGGTGTGATGCGGGATGTGACATCTTGCCCGCTCGCATCCGTGGCTTTCCCAGAATGCGGATCGAAATTGACAATTGCACGTTTGCCGTCCAGCATCACATCTTTCTGCTGGAAAGACGGATGTTCCGGTGCTGTAAAGAGCGGTTTCCCCTCCGGGCTGACGAGCGTGGCCCCAGCTGCGACGGTCGAGGGCCCACGTTCAGCCTGTTTCATCTGAATGGCTTGGTAATACGGTGCGGCCGATCGGGTTTGCTCAAGAAACGTCCGCACCGCATCAGGACTCGCTGCCATCAAATGCTGGCCGATGCGATCAACATCGTTGGCTTCCTGTGGAAACTGCTCTTTATACAGCTGCAATGCTGTTGACAATCCTCCCTGTAGAAGGTCCGGCGTTGTCCCATGCGTCAGCACGCCATCCGCCATATGACCAAGATGATCCAATCGTGCATTGTTGAGATCGCCTTGGAGTTTCTGGATTTTGGCCGCGCTTTCATCGGATTCGTCGAAAAACTTCGTCAGCGTGGGAATCGTGTGCGGCGCGTGATTCGTCGCCCATGCCAATGTGGCTCCGCGCACACCCTTCCCTTCGTGCAACGCTTGCGCGATATCGGCACGGTCTTGGTTCGCTTGTGCAATCGCTGCCGTCTGTTGTCGACGCTGTTCGGCAGCCGCCTCGCGTTCTTCCCGTAACGTGCGTGCATTCTCTTGCTGCACTTGCAACTGCTGAAACTGCGACAAAATCTCCAGCGGATTCGGCATCCGAATCGGTTGCACGCCAAGCGGAATTGTCGGATCAATCGGCATCGTTACACCAAGGCTGTCGGACCTGGCGGCGGTGCATTCTGGTGCATATAGTCATAGATGCCGTAGGCTGCCATCCCGGCTCCGGGAATCTGCCCGAGCGCGTTCGCCCATGCATTGGCACCGCCGACTTGACCCGCCGCCGCGGCGTTGCCAGCCTGTGTCGCATAGTCGCCTGCGTGCGCCCCGTATTGTCCGGCCGCATTGCCATATTGTCCGGCCGCCGAGAGGCCAAGATTGGCAAGGGCATAGCCTTGGCCGAACTGCTGCTGATCGGCATTGAGGCCGTAGTTGGCCCACCCAAGTTGCTGATTGCCGAGCCCGAGATTATATTGGTTCCCAGCACTGTAGTAGCCGAGTCCGAGATTGCCAAGTCCGAGTTCGCGCTGAATATCGGCCTGTCGATTGCCAAGCGCTAGCTGACCCTGCCCCAATGACAGGTCATTCGCCGCGCGCGTGTAGCCGAGATTGATGTTCCCGAGTCCCAATTGCTGTTCAATGTCGGCTTGCCGTTGCCCGATATTCCACGCATTGGCGATCTGCTGCGCCTGTTGATTCAACCCACCATAGCCGAGTCCAGCCTGCACGTTCGCCTGATAGGCCGCGAGCGCGTTCTGCTGGTTCATTTGTTGCGCGGCCTGCTGATATTGATTCGTCAGCCCGTAGGACTGCGCGAGTGCGGCATTGTTCGCCTGATTCGCGGCCAGCTTCGCCTGCCAGTTCGTGCCGAATTGCTCAAGTGCCCGCTGATTCGCTGCGGCGTATTCCTGCGAGGCCATCTGGCCTGCGACATCGCCCAACCCCTGCACCGTGTTTGTCGAATGCAGCAAGCCACGTGCGGCAGCCTGGTTCTGCATCGCGTTCATGGTCTGCTGGAGCCGCCATTGATAGGACGGATCGCTTTGGAGTTGTGCGGCGGTCAGGTCGGTGAACTGATCGGGCGAACCAACCTGCTGGAGCGTCAACGCATCGGGCGTGTTGATGGTGCCCAACTGCAACGGGTTGGGCGCCGTGTAGGTCTGCGCGGTCTGCGCCTGCCACGATGGCGGCGCTGGTGCGGCGGGCGCTTGTGGGGCCGCAGGCGGCGGTTGATACGCAGGGGCTGCTGGTTGAGCGGGCGCGTAATGGCCGGGCGGCGGCGGCACATTGTGTCCACCACCATGCTGGACTGTGCC
>Ga0066903_100000099_pt1 | contig 39956 bp, 27 predicted proteins | sample PanSoiMetaGPlot1_FD_67491 | JGI IMG/M metagenome (GOLD analysis project Ga0066903, IMG submission 67491) | Tropical forest soil microbial communities from Panama analyzed to predict greenhouse gas emissions - Panama Soil - Plot 1 (version 2) | ecosystem: Environmental > Terrestrial > Soil >... | reverse complement strand
CGGAGCTGAGCGGCCTCAAGCGGACCGCGATGCCGCTGTGGCAACTCGCGGCGAAGTATCCGGAGCAGGCGAGGAAAGCCCTCGAAACCGTCTCGACGCTCGGTTTGTCGCGCACGTGGAGCCTCGTGCAGGGGCAACTCTCGGCGGGGTTGCCGGTCGGCTACTCGGCGGCGGGCGTCGTGATCGAAGTGGGAGAGGGCGTCGCAGGCGTGCGGCCTGGCGATCGCGTCGCGTGCGCCGGTGCGCAGTGCGCGCATCACGCCGAGCTCATTCGCGTGCCGACCAACCTGCTCACGGTCGTGCCCGATGGTGTGGACCTCGATGAAGCCGCGACGGTGACGCTAGGCGCGATCGCGATGCAAGGCGTCCGCCGCGCATCCCCCACGCTGGGCGAGACGTTCGTCGTCATCGGTCTCGGCGTGCTCGGCCAGCTGACCGCGCAGCTCCTGCACGCCAATGGCTGCCGCGTGATCGGCGTCGACCTCGATCGGCGCCGCCTGGCGCTCGCCAGCGAGCTCGGCATGCACGCCTCACTGCACGCGGACGATGGGTCGGATGTCGAGCAGGTGACGCGGCTGACGCAGGGGACCGGTGCGGATGGCGTCATCATCACCGCGGCGACGCCGTCGGACGCTGTCGTCTCGACCGCGTTCAAGATGTGCCGCAAGAAGGGGCGCGTCGTCCTGGTTGGCGACGTCGGGCTCAACCTGAAGCGCGGCGATCTCTATCAGAAGGAACTCGACTTCTTCATCTCCTGCTCCTACGGCCCCGGACGCTACGACAGCGCCTACGAGGAGCGCGGCGTCGACTATCCCATCGGCTACGTGCGCTGGACCGAGAACCGCAACATGGCGGAGTACCTCCGCCTGATTGCCGATCGTCACATCGCTGTGCGGCCGCTCGTGTCGGCGACCTATCCGGTGGATCAGGCGGAGGCCGCGTATCAGGCGCTGCAGTCGCCCGAGCGTCCGCTCGCCGTGCTGCTGTCGTACCCGGAAGGCGATGGCCGGACGGAGCGACTCGTCAGGACGCCGCGGCCCCTCGAGGCCCGCGCCGGGGCGGTGCGGTTCGCGCTCGTCGGCGCTGGCGGCTTCGCGAAGGGCATGCACCTGCCCAATCTGCAGGCGCTCGGCAGCCTCTGCCACCTGCGCGCGGTCGTGTCCCGGTCAGGCCACAACGCCGTTGCCACCGCGCGGCGCTACGGCGCTGAGTATTCGTCGACCGATTTCCAGGACGTGCTGAAGGACGCCGACGTCGACGCGGTGATCATCGCGACGCGGCACAACCTCCACGCGTCGATGGCCCTGGCGGCGCTTCGCGCCGGCAAGCACGTGCTGCTCGAGAAGCCGCTGGCGCTCACCCAGGCCGAGCTCGACGAGATCGCGAAACTCTTCGCAGCGCCCGGGGCCAAGCCGATGCTGCTGACCGGCTTCAACCGGCGCTTCTCGCCCTTCGCGCGCCAGTTGCGCGAGTGGACTGAGAAGCGCAGCAACCCGATGATTCTGAACTACCGGATGAACGCGGGATACATCCCGCTCGATCACTGGACGCAGACCGGGGAGGGCGGCGGGCGCAATCTGGGTGAGGCCTGCCACATCTACGATCTCTTCACCTTCCTCACCGACTCGACGGTCGAACGCCTCGACGCATCGCCCATCACGCCGGCGACCGGCCACTACAAGGGCCAGGACAACTTCGTCACCACGATCACGTTCGCGGACGGGTCGGTGGCGACGCTCACCTACACGGCGCTCGGCTCCAAGGAGTTCGCGAAAGAGCAGCTCGACGTGTTCGTCGACGGCAAGGTGATGCACCTCGACGACTACAAATCGCTGACCGTCGCCGGCTCCAGGGGGCGCCCGGTCCGATCGCGCGTACCGGACAAGGGCCAGAAGGAAGAGCTCGCGGCGTTCGCGCGGGCGATTCAGACGGGGGGCGACTGGCCGATTCCGCTCTGGCAGCAGGAACAGGCGACGCGCATCTCGTTCGACGTCGAACGGCTCTTGACACGAGGACACAACTAATGTGCGGCATCGTTGGCACGCTCGTCTTCGAGAACAGCGGATTCACCGTCACCGAGCCCTACGTGCGCGCCATGCGCGACACGATGGAGCACCGCGGCCCTGACGGCGCGGGCATCTGGGTTTCCGAGAACCGCCGCGTCGGCCTCGGGCATCGCCGGCTGTCCATCATCGACCTGTCGACGTCGGCCAACCAGCCGATGGCCAACAGCGACGGCTCCATTCAGCTCGTTTTCAACGGCGAGATCTACAACCACGCCGAGATTCGCGCCGAACTGAACGCCACCGGCCCGCATGTCTGGAAGACGGATCACTCGGACACCGAGGTGCTCCTGCACGCCTACGAGCAGTGGGGCATCGACTGCCTGCACCGCTTCCGCGGGATGTTCGCCGTGGCCATCTGGGACGGCCGCACCCGCCGGCTCTGGCTCGTGCGCGACCGGATCGGCGTCAAGCCGCTCTACTACAGCGTCCACCACGGCCGCATCACATTCGCGTCGGAGATCAAGGCGCTGCTCGCCGATCCGCAGCAGACCCGCGCGGTCAACGAAAGCGCGCTCTATCACTACCTCTCGTTCCTGACGACGCCCGCGCCTGAGACGCTGTTCGAGGGCATCTACAAGCTGCCCGGCGGCTGCTGGCTGTCCGTCGACACGCGGGGCACGATTCAGCAGCATCGCTACTGGGACGCCTGGGATCACACGCGGCCGCTCACGACGGCGTCGGAAGAGGAAATCGCGGAGCGCATCCTCGCCGAGCTGCGGACGTCCGTGAAGCTGCGCAAGGTGAGCGACGTGCCCGTCGGCGTGTTCCTCTCGGGCGGCATCGATTCCAGCACCAACGCGCGGCTCTTCTCCGACGGCGACGGGTCGCCGGTCAAGACCTTCAGCATCGGGTACGACGGCGAGTACAAGAGCTATCAGAACGAGCTCGACTACGCGCGCATGGTCGCCGAGTACGTCGGCGCCGAACATCATGAACGCCTGCTGACGCAGAACGATCTGATGGATTTCCTGCCGTCGATGATTCACCTGCAGGACGAGCCGATCGCCGATCCGGTGTGCGTGCCGGTCTACTACGTGTCGGCGCTGGCCCGTCAGAACGGCGTGACGGTGTGCCAGGTCGGCGAGGGATCCGACGAGCTCTTCTGGGGCTATCCGACGTGGCGGACGAAGCTGCGGCTCCAGAAAGCGGCGTCGCCAGTGCCATCGTCGCTCAAGCGCCTGGCGCTCGCCGGCCTGCGGCTGGCTGGAAAGGACCAGGGGCATCCCTACGAAGCGCTGCGGCGGTCGGCGCTCGGCCAGCCGATTTTCTGGGGCGGCGTCGATGCGTTTACGACGTCGCAGAAGCAGCATCTGCTCTCCAAGCGGCTGCGACGTCAGTTTGCGGGCACCACGTCGTGGGACGCGCTCGACAGCATCTGGCAGCGTTTCCAGGACAAGGCGTGGGAGCCGTCGCACCTGCACTGGATGTCGTACCTCGATCTGAACCTGCGGCTGCCCGAGCTCCTCCTGATGCGGGTCGACAAGATGAGCATGGGCGTCTCGCTCGAAGGGCGCGTGCCGTTCCTCGATCACAAGTTCGTCGAGCTGGCCCTGAGCATTCCGTCCGCCGTGAAGACGAGGAACGGAGAGCTCAAATACATCCTCAAGAAGGCCGTGCGCGGCGTCATCCCCGACAGCGTGATCGATCGTCCGAAGCAGGGGTTCGGCGTGCCGGTCTACGAGTGGTTCTTCGGGGCGCTCGGCGATCGCACGCGCCGCGAGCTCGATTACTTCTGCCGCGAGACGGACATCCTGGACGTCCGCGCCATCAATCGCCTGGCCGACCAGAACCAGGGTTCGCAGCTCTGGTATCTGCTGAACCTGGCGCTCTGGTGGAAACACTTCATCGCCGGCGAGCCGATCGACAGCGTGACGACGTCGAGCGGGACGCACGACTCGCCGGTATCGTCGTCGGCCTGGGCCTGATCAGGCGACAAAAGTCTGCTTCGGGGCGACCTGCGTATCGGCCCGAGGCGGAATTGGCCGGTTTTCGTGCAGGTCGTTGGGAACGGAACGGATCGGTTTTTGACCTGTAACCCGGCCGTGGTAAGAGCACTGCGGCTTGTCATTCTGACGCTTGCGATTGCCTGCTGCGCCCAGAGGCTCGCGGCCGCGCAGACGGCCACCCTCGTGTTCCCCGCCAACGGCGCCACCAGCGTCGACCTCACGCAGCCGATGCAGTGGACCTCGGTGGGCGGCGCCACCGCGTATTACCTGTACGTCGGCACGACGGTCGGCGCGAAAGATCTCGTCAACACCGGCGAGATCCTGCAGACGTCGTATCTGGCGGGCTCGGCGCCCATCGGACAGACGTTGTATGCGCGTCTCTGGACCAAGAGCGGCGGCGTGTGGCGATTCGTCGACTCGACGTTCTCCGCCGCGACGAGCGCGGCGCCCATCGCCACGCTGACGTCGCCCGCCGACGTCGCCGTCAACGTCGATCTGTCGCAGACGATTCAGTGGACGACAGTCGCCGCGGCGCAGGCGTACTACCTGTACATGGGCACCACCGTCGGCGCGAAGGATGTCGTCGACAGCGGTGAGCTGCACCAGACGTCGTATGCCGCGACGGCGACCGTGGGCGGCGGACAGCTGGTGTACGCGCGACTGTGGACCAAGGCTGGCGATGTCTGGCGTTACGCCGACAGCACGTTCACGACGCTGCCGGTGGCAAAACTGACCAATCCGCTGAACAACGCCGTGAACGTCAACGTCGCGTCACCCATGACATGGGGAAGCGTGCCGAACGCCCAGGCCTACTATCTGTATGTCGGCACGACGTTCGGCACGAAGAACCTGATCGACACGGGCGAGATCGCGCAGACGACGTATCCTGCCAGCACGCTTGCCGGCAACCAGACCGTGTACGCGCGGCTGTGGACGAAGTTCGGCGGCGTCTGGCGCTCCGTCGACAGCTCGTTTTCGACCGCACCGATCGCGCGCGTCACGTACCCGGCTGACGGCGCGCAAAACGCCAATCTTTCGCAGGCCATCCAGTGGTCGAGCGTCGTGAACGTGCAGGCCTACTACCTGTATGTCGGCACCTCGCTCGGCGCCAACGACATCGTCAACAGCGGCGAGACGCAGGCCACGTCGTATCTCGCGGGCAGTGTGCCCACGGGACAGACACTGTACGCGCGCCTCTGGACCAAGGTCGGCGGCGTGTGGCGCTCGGCTGACACCACCTTCACCGCGGCCGTGCAGGCGCCGGTCACTGCCACCATCACGTATCCGGCCAACGGCGCGGCGAACGCCGATCTCTCCTTGCCGGTGCAGTGGACGACGGTGGCGAACGCGCAGGCCTACTACCTGTACCTGGGAACGACGGCCGGAGCGGCCGATGTGACCAACAGCGGGGAGCTGCACCAAACGTCGTTTGCGATCGGCACCTTCCCGACGGGGCAGACGCTCTACGCGCGGATCTGGACCAAGGTCGGCGGTGTGTGGCGCTACACGGACTCGACGTTCTCGGCCGCCAATCTCACCGCGACGCTCATCTACCCGGCCGACGGCGCCGCGAACGTCAGTCCCGAGCAGCCGGCCACCTGGACCTCGGTACCCAACGTGGAGGTCTATTACCTCTACGTCGGATCGACGCTTGGCGCGAAGGACATCGTCGACAGCATCGAGACACCGCTGACATCGACGTCGCTCCTCGGCATCCCCTCCGCCCAGACGCTATATGCGCGTCTCTGGACGCGGGTCGCAGGCGTCTGGCGCTACCGCGACTCGACCTTCACGGCGGCGCCGATCGCGCCGGTGTTCGTGTACCCGATTGACGGAGCCACGAACGTCGACGTGGCACAGGCGTTTTCGTGGCTGCCTCCTGCGGCGAGCCAGAAATACAAGCTGGAGATCGGATCCACGCCGGGCAGCCACGATCTGTTCGACAGCGGCGAGATCTCGTCGACGAGCGTCGTGCCCTCCGGCCTCGCGCCGACCGGCGACGTCATGTATGCGCGCGTCTGGTCGCAGATCGGCGGCGAGTGGGCGCGCCACTCCGACATCGCGTTCACGACCGTGGCGACCGGGACGTCCGCGGCCATCTCGATTCCGGTCGACGGCGATACGGCCTTCGACGCCGGACGCGCCTTCGAGTGGTCGTCTGCGCCGCTCGGTCGGGCGTATCGCCTGACGATCGGCACGACGGTCGGCGGCACGGATCTGCACGACAGCGGCGAGATCCACGTGCTCAGGCGCTTCGTGCCCAACCTCCCGGCCGGGACGCCTCTGCACGGTCGCCTGTACACGAAGATCGACGGCCAGTGGCTCAGCAATGATTTCAACTTCACGGCGACGTCGACGGCTGCCTCGTCGGTGGCGCAGATGAAGAGCGTGCTGTGGGCCGCTGACTGGGTTCGCAGCATGTCCGACATCGACGACCGCCCGTACGGCTGGACCGAGCTCCTCCGCGACGTCGGGCCGCGCTACGTGGCGGTGTGCAGCGACTTCTCCGCGACGCTCCTGCGCATGCTGGGGGAGATGAACGTGAGCCTGCAGGCGCGTGCCCTGCACATCGCGTTCGACACCAACTCGTTCGACAGCCACACGCTGGTGGAAGTCTTGGATCCCGTTCTGCAGCGCTGGGTCCTCATCGATCCGACCTTCGACATGCAGCCGAAGCGGGTCGACGGCACCGGGGCGACCGCCGAAGATCTGTCGCAGGCGGCGTTCGCGTTCGACTGGGCGTCCATCACCTTCGACGTGCTGAGCGACGCGGGCGACGCGTACGCCCGTGCCTACTACATCGACTACCCGCAGCTGTTCGCCAACGTGTTCCATGAGGGGCAGTCGCAGGTCATCGGCCAGGGCAATTCGCCTTTGCCGTTCCTGCAGGAGGACACGATGCCGGCCGGCACGCCTGGCGTCGCCGCGGTGTTCGCCGTCCAGTGTCTGAATGGCGCCACCAGCACCACGATCGTGAAAGACACCGTCGCCACGCAGGTCGAGTGCAACGGCATCGACGCGCTGTCCCCGGCGTTCTCGGCGGGCACGGTCGATGCGCCTTCCGGCGGCCAGCCGGCATTTCGCCTCTATCGACTCCGCCGATTCGTGTTCTGAAACCATCGGCCCGGCCGCCAGGCCGGGCCGGCGTGATCACCGCAAACCGTTCGCTCTTTGAGCCGCCCATGCCTTCGACCGACGCAGCCGTCCGTGAACAGTACCCCGGCATTGCCCGCATTGCGCGCGTCCTTCGCAAGCCGCCGCATGTTGTCCTGCACCGCGTGCTGACCGAATTCAACACACGCATCGACCGGTACCGAGCGCCCTGGCGCGAGCACGGCTTCGACGCCGACGCGCTGTTTGCCGCGACCGAAGCCGCCGACATCCATCAGCTGTGGCGGCGGACAGGCGATCGGCTGCACGCGATTCCGATCCGGCCGGTGTCGGCGCGCGCCTACGACCGCGCGTGCCCGGGGGATCACCATCGCATCCTGGCGGCTGCCGACGAGGCGCTCGCTCGTCGCGTCAATTTGCTGGGTTCCGGTCCGGTGGCGCTCGGCACGCCGATCGACTGGCACACGGACTTCAAGACCGGCCGGTCGTGGCCCGTCGACTTCATGCGCGACATCGACTACGCCAACCTCGGTCAGCCGAGCGACGTCAAGGTGCCCTGGGAGCTGTCGCGCGTGCAGTGGCTGATGCCGGCCGGCCAGGCGTATCTGCTCACCAACGACGAGCGGTATGCGGAGGTCGTCCGCGACGTGCTCGACGAGTGGATGGCGGCCAATCCGTACGCCCACGGCGTGAACTGGGCGTGCACGATGGAAGTGGCCCTGCGAATCGTCACCTGGACGTGGTTCTTCCATATCTTCAACCGCAGCCGCGCGTGGGCCGACGAGGGCTTTCAGCTGCGGTTCCTCCGGTCGCTGTTCCTGCACGGCGAATTCACCGAGCGCTACATCGAGCGATCCGATATCAACGGCAACCACTTCACGGCCGACGCCGTGGGGATGGTTTTCGCCGGGCTGTTCTTCGGACGCGGCGAGCAGGCCTCGCGCTGGGCGAATGACGGCTGGCAGCTGCTGTGCGATGAGCTGCCGCGTCAGGTCTTCGCCGACGGCGTGAACTTCGAGGCCTCGGTCGCCTACCACCGTCTCGTCACCGAGCTCTTCTTCCTCGCGGCGCGGTATCGCGAGGCGTGCGGGCTCGAGGTGGCCGACAGCTATCGCGACCGGCTGGTGGCGATGGCCCGCTTCACGAAGGCGTACGCACGCCCCGACGGGACCACCCCTCTCGTCGGCGACGCGGATGACGCGCGCGTGCTGCCGTTCGGCGGCCAGCCCATCGGCGATCACCGCTACCTGGTCGGTCTCATCGGCGTGCACTGGCACGTCGACGATCTGATGGAGGCCTTCGACGGTCCGCGCGCGGAGGTGTTCTGGACGCTCGGACCTCGCGCCGCGGCGTCGCTTCCGTCGTCGCCGGCCGAGAGCCAGAACCGGTCGGCGGCGTTCCGCGATGCCGGCATCTTCGTCATGCGGAACGACTGCGATCACGTGTTCATCGACTGTGCGCCGGTCGGCACAGCCGGCCGCGGCGGCCACGGGCACAACGACTGCCTGTCGTTCGAGGCCGCGCTCGACGGCGTACAGCTCGTCAGCGATTGCGGCGCTTTCGTCTACACGGCGAGCGTCGACGAGCGCAACCGGTTCCGTTCGACCGCGTCCCACAACACGCCGCAGATCGGCGATCACGAGCTGAACCGCTTCATCCAGTGGGATCACCTCTGGACCCTGCACGACGATGCCAGGCCCGAGGTGATTCGGTGGGAAACGAACCGCCAGCGCGACCTGTTCGTCGGCAGCCATTCCGGCTACGCCCGTCTCGAGCAGGATCTGCGGCCCATTCGCTCGATCGCGCTCGATCACGAACGCCACCGGCTGACGATCACTGACGACATCGAAGGCGATCAGAGCCACCCGGTGAGCATCCCGCTGCATTTCGCTGTGGGCGTGGAGGCACGCAGAGTTGGCGACGCCGCGGTGCTGCTGACCGCCGGCACACGGCAGTTCCGAGTGACGTGGAGCTCGTCGGCGGAATGGCAGGTGGCAATCGAGTCGGCCCGCATCTCGCCGAGTTACGGTGTCGCGATGCCTTCGAGCCGGCTGGTGTGGCGCCGCACGGGGCCCCTGCCGGTCACCCTCATCGTCGACATCGAACCTGTCAAGGTGGACGTCCAGTGACGCGCCGCGCCTCCGTCTCGATGGTGATCAACACCACGGGTCTCGAGTACGACGACCGGTTGCGCAAGGAAGTGGGCTCGCTCAAGGCCCGCGGCATCGACGTGGCCATCGTCGCGATCGAGTACGCGAACACGGAGGGGCGCCGGCTGGTGTACGACGGCGTGCCCGCGACGACCTTCCGGCTGCGCTCGCGCACGTGGTTCCCGCGCAGCCGAGGCGTGATCGTCAAGACTCTCGAGCTGTACTTCCGCATCATCGCGCGCCTTCTCCTGACGCGGCCGTCGGTTGTCTGGTGCCACGACCTGGAAATGGGCGCCCTCGTGCCGGTGCTGGCGCTGATGCGCGCCTGCGGCGCGGTGGATCGCGTGGTGTGGGATCAGCACGAATTGCCTGCGGACCGTCTGCTTGCCAGCCGGGCCTACCGTCAGCTGTTTGCCTGGCTCGTCAACGGCTGCGATCGGATCGTCGTGGCCAGCGCCGAGCGGCGCGAGTACATGGCCCGCTGGCTGGATGGGCGCGTCCGCACGCCAGTCGACGCCCTCGAGAACTATCCGGACGCCACCTTCGCCAGCCTGCCGGTTCGCGATCTCCCGGACGATCTTGACGCCTGGCTCGACGGTCGTCCGTACCTCGTGGCGCAGGGCGGCGCGAATCCGGACCGCCATCTGCCGAACCTGGTCGCCGCCGTCATGCGGACCGGGTTGTTCAAGCTGGTGGTCGTCGGCCCGTTCAGCGCGCCGCAGGTCGAGGCGCTCGAGCGCGCGCACGGCGCTGCGCTTCGCGACCGCGTCTTCTTCACCGGATTGAAGCCCCAGCTCGATCTCGCGCGCTTCCTCGATCACGCCGTCGCGAGCGTCGTGCTGTACCAGGCCAGTTCGGCCAATACGCGTCTGTGCGCCGCCAACCGCCTCTATCAGGCGATCGTCCGCCGCGTGCCCGTCATCGCCGGCTCGAATCCGCCGATGGCGCGCGTCGTGTCCGCGCTCGGCTGCGGTGTGGTGCTCCACAGCGACGGCGCCGACGTCGACGACGTGTGCGACGGCATCCGCCGGCTCGCTGACGGCCTCTCGGACATCCGTCCGGCGATGGCGGGCGCGTTCACCTGGGAGTCCCAGGCGACGAGGGTGGCCGAGATTGCCGAGGCGTCTGCCGCGACCGATTCGTATGAAAACGCTCTGTCTGTTGCCGGTTGCGAGCGACGCTAGGATTCAGCGCCGCCTCGCGGCGCTGCGATCCCGCGGCCTCGATCTCGACGTGCTGTCCTTCGATCGCCAGTACTACGCCGGCAAGGCGCTGCCCGGCGGCTACCGGTCGCTCGGTCACATTTCGCACGGGAATCTGGTGAAGCGCGTGCCGGCGATCGCGCGGGCCGTGCCGGCGGTGCGGGCGGCCGCGGCTCAGGCCGACGTCATTTACGCGTTCGGATCGGATCTGCTGGCACTGGCGTGGCTGGCCACGCGCGGCGTCCGGCGCCGGCCCCGGATCGTGTACGAGGTGGCCGACATTCACCCGGTGCTCGTCGGCGAAGGATTCCAGGCCCGCGCGATGCGCGCATTCGAGCGTCATCTGGTCAGGCAGATCAGCCTGATGGTGGTGACCTCGAAGGCGTTCATCACCGAGTTCTACGAAGGCATTCAGCAGGTGTCTGGCCTTTCTTACGAGCTCGTCGAGAACAAGCCGGAGCTCGGCAACGTGGTGCGGGGTGATCGGCCGGTCCGATCGCCCGGCGATCCGCTCGTCATCGGCTATTTCGGCGTCATCCGATGCGAGCGCTCATGGACGGTGCTGACGCGCCTGGCCGCCGCTGCCGGCGGCCGCGTGCGCGTGCTCGTCCGGGGCGTCCCGCTCGGCATCCAGAGCTTTCATGACGACGTCGCCGCGTGCCCGTGGATCGAGTACGGCGGGCCTTACACTGCGCCGGACGACCTTGCCGGCATGTATCGCAGCGTCGACGCCGCGTGGATTGCGCATCGCGTGGACGACAACAACTCGCTGTTGTGGAACCGCCTGAACCGGTTCTATGAATCGTGTGCGTTCCAGACGCCGATGATCGCGCAGACCGGTACCCAGGACGCGAAGGTCGTGTCGGAGCTGGGTCTTGGCGTCTGCCTCGATCTCGCGGACGTCGACGATGCCGTCGGGCGTCTGCTCTCGCTCTCGCGCCGCGATCTCGATGGGCCTGCCCTGAATGTCGGCCGGCTGCCCAGACGTGTCTACGCCGAGTGCGGCGAACACGATCACCTCATGTCGCGCATCCGCGCCCTTGCCCATGCCGTCTGACGCTCGAGACCTGTCCGCCGGGCTGGCGGCCGTCGCCATCCCCGACGTGTCCGCCGCCGATCGCCTGCACGCGCTCGCGAGCCGGCTCTGGCAGATCGACCGCCGTGTCGTCGTCACGGTCGCCGTGCGGATGGCCGTCATCGCTGCGGGCATCGTGACCAGCATTCTGAGCGCACGGTTCCTTCAGCCTGCCGGCCGCGGCGAGTACTTCATGATCGTTACCGCGGCCCAGCTGCTGGCCCAGTTCGGCAACCTCGGGCTGTCGTCGAGCAACACGTTCTTCGTGGCCGGCGACCGCACGCTGCTGCCGGCCCTCGTCGCCAATTCGATCTGGGTGTCGTTTCTCGCCGTGCCGCTGGTCGGGCTGATGCTCCTCACGGCTTCATCGGCGTTCGGATGGAGCGTCTTCGGCCAGGGCGGCAGCTGGTTCGCGCTTGCGCTCGCGCCGCTCATTCTGTTCAACCTGCTCGGCAGCAATCTGCTCGTCGGCCTCAACCAGATGAACCGGTTCAATGCCGTGCAGTTTGCCGGCGCGGTCGTCCTGTTGCCGTTCATGCTGGGCGCCGGGCTGCTGAGGCTCGGACCGCACGGGTTCCTTGGCGCCAGCATCGCGGGCTGGGGGCTGACCGCTGTCGTGACCCTCGTGTTGCTGCGTCGCGGCAATCCTGGACCGCTGCGATTTCAACCGGCCGTCTTCCGCTCGACGCTGACGTATTCGCTCCGAGCTTACCTGGCGACCATGGCCGGCTTCCTGGTGCTCCGAATCAACGTGTTCACGCTGAGCGGGCTCGTGGGAAGCCAGGACGTCGGCTACTACTCGGTGGCGAGCCAGATCGCCGACACGGTGGCCGTCCTGCCGCAGTCGATCGCGCTGGTGCTGTTCCCGTCGCTCGTGGGGCAGGCGAGCCGCCGTTTTCGCGCGACCCTCGACAGCATGCTGACCACGGCGCTCCTCATGGCCGTGATCTGCGCGGGCCTCTGGGTTGCCGGTGGTCCCGCGATTCGAACCGCCTTCGGCCACCGGTTCGATCCTGCGGTCCCCGTGTTGCGCTCGATGCTCCCGGCCATCTTCCTCCTCGGCGTCACGTCGGTGCTCTCGCAGTATCTGGCAGCCAGTGGAATGCCGATATCAGTCGTGGCGACCTGGGCGGCCGGTGTCGGGCTGACGGCATCACTCGGGCCAGCGCTCATCCGGCGTTACGCCGGCGTCGGTGCGGGCATCACGCTGTCGGCCACCTATCTCGTCATCTTCGTCGTCCTCTTCATCCTGAGTTGGCGGGCTGAGGCGGACGCGGACTCGTCACGCTAGATCTTCGGGAGAAGCCTTGGAATACGCGCTGACAACCCATCCGCTCTCAACGGCGTTCCGCCATCGGTTCGAGAACGCGGTAGGTGCGCGGCCGACGTATCTCGAGTACCCGGAGCTTCGCAAGCTCTCGCCGGCCAATCTCGTGCAGCGGCTGCGGACGCTCGGCGCGTCCCGCCTCTTCCTGCCGATCGAAGACGAAGCCAGCCGGTCGATTCTGCCGCTGCTCAAGGGCATTGCCGCGGTGACCGACGCGAAGACGATTACCGTCGTCGATCCCGAGTGCCGGTTCGAGTCGGTGCCGCGCTGGGCAGTCGGCCGTGCCGTCGCCGACCTCGTCTCCGCCTCGGTCCGCTCGGCGCGCGACATGGCCCGCTGTCAGGCGGAGGTTCGGCACCTGCTCAGCTCGCCGCGAATTGCCGACAAGGCCGTCGACCGGCAGACGGTGCTGTACGTGAACGCCAACGTCCTGTTCGGGCTGAAGTCCGGCGGGTCCATCGGACACGTGGCCGGCGTCGTCAACGCGCTCGCTGATGGCGGTCGCGACGTGGTGCTGGCGTCGCAGGCGCGAACGATGATTCGGCCGCAGGTCGGGCACGTGCCGCTGACCCCTGGCGTGTACGGCCTGCCGTTCGAGAAGAGCAGCTATTCGTTTCACCGCGCGATGGTCGAATTGCTCATCGGCCATTACGGGTCGTCTGCTCCCGGCTTCATCTACCAGCGCATGTCGCCTGCCAACTACGCGGGCGTGAGCTTGTCGCGCCGGTGGGGTGTGCCGCTGGTGCTCGAATACAACGGCTCGGAAGTCTGGGTCGCCAAGAACTGGGGCCGCGCCTTCAGGTATCAGGAAATCGCGCAAGACGTCGAATCGGTCTGCCTTCGCCACGCGCACGTGGTCGTCACCATCTCGGAAGTGCTCGCGGACGAGCTCGCCGACCGTGGCGTGCCGCGCGACCGCATCGTCTGGTATCCGAACTGCGTCGATCCGAGCGTCTTCGATCCGGCTCGCTTTTCCAGCGCGCAGTCCCTTGAGCTGCGGCAGCGTCACGGGATTGCCGACGACGCGCTCGTCATCACGTTCATCGGGACGTTCGGCCAGTGGCACGGCGTGAACGTCTTTGCTGGCGCCATTCGTCGCCTGATCGACGAGAACAGAGCGTGGATGGAGCAGAACAAGGTTCGTTTCGTTCTTGTCGGCGATGGTCTGCTGATGCCTTCCGTCCGGCAGGCCATCGGCGCTCCGGACTGCGCACCGTTCGTCACGCTGACGGGCCTCGTGCCCCAGGATCAGGCGCCCTCGTATCTGGAGATGGCGGACGTCGTCGTCTCGCCGCATGTGCCGAACCACGATGGATCGCGATTCTTCGGATCGCCCACCAAGCTGTTCGAGTACATGGCGATGGGGAAGCCCATCGTTGCATCCGATCTCGATCAGATCGGCCAGGTGCTCGAGACGAGCGTCCGCGCGGAGAGTCTTCCGGCCGGTGATCCCGGCCACGAGGCGCGTGAACTCGCCGTGCTCTGCCAGCCGGGCGATGAACAGTCGCTGATGGCCGGCATGCGGTTCGTGGTCGAGCGTCCGTCATGGCGCGCGCGGCTCGGCCGCAACGCGCGGGGCGAGGCGCTGTCGAAGTACTGCTGGTCGCACCACGTCGACGCCATTCTGGCCGGTCTCGATGCGCTGACGACGCGGGAGGCACTGTGAACGTTCTGAATCGGTTTATCCGGCGGCGCGGGGCGGCGGCCCATCCGTTCGGCGTCGGCCTCATCGTCGCGGCCCTGTGGGGATTTCACGCGGCCGCCGCGGATCTGCCGGGCCGTGCGTACTTCCACCTCGTGCAGCTGAACATGGCGAAGGCCGTCAGCTTGAACGTGCTGCTGCAGCCCGCCATCGTCTTCGCGGTGGTGGTGCTCGTATGGCGCATCTCGTCGCGCAAGATGGCGCCGCCGGCCGTCAGCCGGAGCGGAGTGTCTGCGGGTCTGTTGTGCTGGTTCGTCGCCGCATCGTTGAGTGTCGTGCTGAACTGGGACACCGACCAGGTGCTCGTCACGTACTTCGCCGTGTTCATCGCCGGCGCCGCCATCTACGCGGCGCTCGTCGGGATCGAGCTGACCCAGGCTGATGTCAACATCGCCGTCGCCGGCCTCGCCATCGGTGCGCTGTTACCGCTCGTCAACGGGCTGCTCGCATTCATCAACGAGTGGGGATTCTCGGACAGCCAGACCGTCTTTTCCGCCTACAAGGACCTGATGCGCATGCAGGGTTACGAGGCGGCGACGTTCGGCAACCGCGGCAATACCGCGGCGTTCGTGGTGATCATCACGCCGCTGCTCGTCACGATCCTGCTGCAGAAGGGGCGGCCGATGCTGCTCCGGATTCTGTGTGGCGCGACGACCGCCTGCGTGCTCTTGAACCTCGTTGTACTCCAGGTGCGCGCCGCGTTTCTCACGCTGGGTATCTCGATGTTCATCGTGTGGGCCTACCGGTACGGACTGCGGCGGATCCCCTTGCTGCTGGGCGCCGTGGCCATTGCCTGGTTCGGCCTCGTCCGGTTCGCTCCGGACATCGACACGATGATGGGCGAGCGCTTCGTGCCCGTGCTGACGCTCGACACCGAGGAAGACGTGTCGGTCTTCGAACGCACCGAATCCATCAAGGAAGGCTGGACGATCGCCAAAAAGAACTGGCTGCTCGGCGTGGGGCCCGGCGGCGCGCTGACGGCGCACTCGGCAACCGCCGCGCATCAGTTCCAGATTCAGCAGGCGATGGAGCTGGGAGTCCTGGGTTTCGTCGGGTCGACGATCTTTTCGATCGGCATCTTCGTGTGGCTGGTGCGGGTGGTGAAGCTCGGTCCGGATCGAGGCGTCAACGACGCGCGCTTCGCGATGCTCATCGGGCCCGCCTCGTTCGTCATCTACGCCGTCATGGCCAACGGCACGTTCAATATCGGCTACGTCAACACCTGGGCAGTCCTGCTCGCATCCATGGTGGCTCTGGCACCCGGGTTCGGGCGGGCGCGGGCGGCCCAACGCGACGCGAGCCACTCAGCGTCCGGCCAGGTTTTCGATCGACTCGTTGCGCGGCGGCTTCGCGGCGCATCCATCTGAGGAGCAAGCAGTCATGCACATCCTTCACGTCGTCGGCGCGCGGCCCAACTTCATGAAAGCCGCGCCTGTGGTTGCGGCATTCAAGGCACAAGGGGTTCGGCAGACCCTCGTCCACACGGGCCAGCATTACGACGCGGCGATGTCCGACGTCTTCTTCGAGCAGCTCGGCATCCCTGAGCCCGATATCAACCTGGCCGTGGGATCCGGGTCGCACGCGTCGCAGACGGCCGAGATCATGACGCGCTTCGAGCCCGTGGTGCTCGAATCCAAGCCCGATCTCGTCATGGTGTACGGCGACGTGAATTCCACGGTCGCGGCGACGCTGGTGTGCGCGAAGCTGCTCATTCGCATCGCACACGTCGAGGCGGGGCTGCGCTCGGGCGATCGCACCATGCCTGAAGAAGTCAACCGCCTGGTGACGGATCAGCTCGCCGACCTGCTCTTCACGCCGTCGGAAGATGGTGACATCAATCTCCTGCGCGAGGGCGTCGATGCCCAGAAGATCTACCGTGTCGGCAACGTCATGATCGACACGCTCGTCCGGCTGTTGCCGGTCGCGCAGCGAGTGACGCGCGATGACGGCGTCTTCGATCGGCCGTATGCCCTTGTCACGCTGCACCGGCCGTCGAACGTCGACGATCCGGCGACGCTCGAACGCTTGCTGCGCGCGCTGCGGACGCTCAGCCAGGACGTCCCGGTGGTGTTCCCGGTCCACCCGCGCACGCGCAAGCGCATCGAAGGCCTGACGCAGTGGCAGGCCGGGCCGAACATCCGTCTCATCGATCCGGTCGGCTACATCGAATTCCTCGCGCTGCAGACGCACGCCAAGCTGGTCGTGACCGATTCGGGCGGCATCCAGGAGGAGACAACCTATCTCGGCGTGCCGTGCCTGACGGTGCGCCGCAATACCGAGCGGCCGGTCACCGCCACGATCGGCACGAATGTGCTCGTGGGCGATGACTTCGATCGGATGCTCGCCGAGGCGCGCCGGATTCTGAAGGGCCAGGGCCGCAACGGTTCGATTCCTCCGCTGTGGGACGGCCAGGCGGCGGCGCGGATTGCCGACATCGTGCTCGCCACGCAGGTGGAGATCGAGGCGCAGCTGACCGGGAGCGGCAACTGATGCCCGATTCGAACCCGCGGGCGGCGGCCGGCGACGCGGCGGGCGTCGGCGGCTGGCTGCCGACCGTTGGTGCGCTGCGGCAGCGCTGGTACGCCGATCGGCTGCGGCGCGATCCGGTCGCGGCGTTCGTGCATCGGCTGGACGGCGTCCTGAAGCCGCGCGACGTCGTCCTCGATCTGGGTGCCGGCGCGGGCGAGCTGAACGCCTACGCGATCAGGGGGCACGTCCGTCGCATCGTGGGCATCGACGTCGATCCGCGCGTCGAAGCCAATCCGCTGCTCGACACCGGCCTGCAGGGCGATATCTGCGCGCTGCCGTTTCGCGACAACACGTTCGACGTCGCGTTTTCCATCTACGTCCTCGAGCACGTCGATCGGCCGGCCGCGCTGGCCGCGGAGCTGTTCCGCGTGATGCGCCCGGGTGGTCTGTGTCTGGCTCTGTCGCCCAACGTGTTTCACTACGTCACGCTCGCCTCGCGCCTGACGCCGACGACGTTCCATCGCTGGTTCAACGAGCGGCGCGGCCGCGCCGGCGAAGACACGTTTCCGACGTTCTACCGCCTGAACTCGCGCCGTGCGCTGACCAGGTGGTTCGGCGGCGCCGGGTTCGAGACCGTGGCGCTCGATACCATCGAAGTTCAACCGAACTATCTGAGTTTCAGCCCGCTCGCGTACGCCGTCGGGGCCGGCTACGAGCGGCTCGTGAACGCCACCGAGTTCCTGTCGGCGCTGCGCGTCAACCTCATCTCGATCTTCCGCAAACCTCGCGCCTGATGTTCCGGCGGCTCCGACTGCTCGCGCGATCGGTGCGCCACACGCGGCCACGACAGCTGGTCGCGCGTACGCGGCTCCACGTCTCGCGGCGCACGAGCCGGATTGCGTACCAGATCATCGGACCGCGGCCCGCGCTCGCGGCCGACGCCGGGCGCGTCGCCGCCGAGCCGCCGCGGCGGATCCTGCCGCCGCGAACCCAGCTCGTCCCGCGGCGGGGCGAGGATCTCGTCGTCTCGCTCGTCAACCGCTCGTGGCCGCTGGAGATGCCGACGGCCTGGCATCCCGGCGATCTCAGTCATCTCGAGCGGCTGCACCTGCACTACCTCGAGTACCTCGAGGGCGTAGACGACGAGGCCTTCACGGCGATCGTGCTGGACTGGATCGCGCAGAACCCGGCCTATCACGCCGGCTACTGGATCGACAGCTGGAACGCGTACGCGCTGTCGATTCGCAGCGTCGTGCTGATGCAGGAGTACGCCGAGCGTGCCTCCCGGCTCTCCGCGCCCACGCGTCAGGCGATCGAGCGATCGGTTGCGGCGCAGATCGGTTTTCTGGAGCGGAACCTCGAGGTGGACATCGGCGGCAACCACCTCCTGAAGAACATCAAGGCGCTCCTGTGGGCCGGTTGTTTCTTCACCGGTCCGCGCGCGCTGTCGTGGCGCGTCCTCGGCGAACAGCTGCTCGAGCGCGAGCTGGACGAGCAGGTTCTCGCCGACGGGTTTCACTTCGAGCTGAGCCCGTCGTATCACATCCAGGCCTTCGTCGATCTGGTCGAGTGCATCCCGCTCGTCGCGGCGACGTCGCTCCGCTCGCGCCTGCGCGACAGCGTGGCGCGGATGGCGCAGGTGGTGGCGGACATGACGCACCCGGATGGGCAGCCGAGCCTCTTCAACGACGGCGGCCTGCACATGACGTACTCGCCGGCCGACGCGCTCCGGGCGTTCGAGACGCAGGTCGGGGCGGCCGTCAAGGCGCGCGGCAGCTTCGCCTTCGAGGACGCCGGCTACTTCGGCATCCGATCGGCCGGCGATCTCCTGATCGTGGACTGCGGCCGGGTCGGCCCCGACCACCTGCCCGCGCATGCACACGGCGACATCCTGTCGTTCGAGTGGACGGTGGACGGCCAGCGCGTGGTGGTCGATCCCGGGGTGTCCGAGTATGTGCCCGGCGAGTGGCGCCGCTACTCGAGAAGTACCGCGGCCCACAACACGGTCACGGTTGCCGACGCGGATCAATGCGAGTTCTGGAAATCGTTTCGCATGGGCCGGCGCGCCAACGTCACGCGGCACCGGGCCAGCACGACGTCCGGCCTCGTCGTCGATGGCAGCCACGACGGCTTCGCGCCGCTCGAAGGCGCACCGTGTCACCGCCGTCAGCTCAAAGGGACGGGGCGCCGCCTCGAGGTCAGGGATATCGTCAGCGGGGGAGCGGGGCAGCCCGTGGCCGCCCGGCTGCTGTTTCACCCCGGCCTCAGGGTGGTCCGCACCGACCGTGGCGTCGAGATTTCGAACCGGAAGGTCCGGGTGCTGTTGTCGACCGAGCACGAGGTGACGGTCGATCGGGCCTGGTGGTGCCCCGATTTCAATGTCCGCCTGGCGACCACCCAGGTGACTCTCCACTACGGCGCCGCCCCCTGCGAGGGCCGGTTTCATCTGGCTGCACAGACTGACGTCGCGAAATAGAGACGCGGTGCGCCGCGCGCGACACAGACCCGCCGCCGATATGCAATTTCTTTGTGTCGCGGGCCCCGATTCGATTGACTAGCCCCTCGGAAATCAGCGCAACGCATGAAGATTCTCTTCCTCTCGCACTACTTTCCGCCCGAGGTGAATGCGCCCGCGAACCGGACGCATGAGCACTGCCGCGAGTGGGTGAAGGCCGGCCACGAGGTGCACGTGGTCACCTGCGTGCCGAGCCACCCGGTCGGAGCGCCGTTTCCGGGGTATCGGCAGTCGTGGTACCAGCGCGAAGAGGTGGACGGCATCGTGGTGCACCGCGTCTGGACGTACCTCGCCCCGAACAAAGGCGTGCTCAAGCGGACGCTGAACTTTCTGTCGTTCGTGCCGACGGCCGTCTGGCGTGCGCTGCGGCTGGGCTCGTTCGACGTGGTGATCGGCACGTCGCCGCAGTTCTTCTGCGCCGTGGCCACCTGGATGGTCGCCGCGCTGACGCGGACACCCTGGGTGTTCGAGCTGCGGGATCTCTGGCCCGAATCGATTCCGGCTGTCGGCGCCGCGCGCCGCTACATGCCGCTGTCGCTCCTCGAGCGCCTCGAACTGTTCATGTATCGCCGGTCGAGCGCCGTCGTGTGCGTGACGCGCGCATTTATCGAGAACCTCGAACGCCGCGGCATCGACGGTGGGAAGCTGCATTACGTGCCGAACGGCGTCGACGCCGACCGGTGGGCGACCGGTTCGCGGCCGGCCGGCCGCGCGATGCTCGGCGCCGGCGATCGCGATCTGCTCGTGACCTACATCGGCACCATCGGCATGGCCCACGACCTCGGCACGGTGCTCGCGGTGGCGGCCTCACTGAAAACCAGTCATCCGGAGATCAGGTTCGCGGTGGTCGGCGAGGGCGCTGAATTGCCCGCGCTGCGCGCGGAGGCCGCGGCGGAGGGACTGTCGAACGTCACCTTCACGGGCCTCGTCGCGCGCGAGAAAGTGGCGGATCTGCTGGCGGCGACGGACCTCTCGCTGGTGACGCTGAAGCGGTCCGAGGTGTTCAAGACCGTGCTGCCGTCGAAGATGTTCGAGTCGATGGCCTCGGGCACGCCGATTCTGCTGTCGGTGAGCGGGGAAGCGCAGCGCACGCTCGAACGCGCGGGCGCCGGCGTGGCGGTGGCGCCGGGCGATCCGGAGGCGCTCGAGCGCGCGATTCTGGATCTGGCCGCGGATCCGGCGCGCCGCGAAGCGATGGGGACCGCGGGCGCACAGTTCGTGGCGCGGGAATTCAGCCGGGGCGTCTGGGCGCGCCGGTACATCGACCTGCTGGGCGCGATGCGCTGGCAGCCGGTCGAATCGGTGGCGGTCAGCCGCTAGGTCCGAACCCATGATCATGATTCGCATGCGTGCATCGCGTCGGTCGGGTGAATGATGGGGACGCTCTATTTCCTCGCGCCCGCCGTCGCCGCTGCCCTCGTCAGCTATCTGCTGACGCCGCTCAGCGGACGGCTGGCCACAGCCGTCGGCGCCGTCGATCTGCCGGGACCGCGCAAGGTCCACCAGCATCCGATTCCTCGGCTCGGCGGCCTGGCGGTCGTCGCATCGATGGCGATGGTCGCGGCGGCGATGCTGCTGAGGGTGGTGCCGGGTGAATGGCCGCTGCTCGAAACGCTGGCCAAGGCTGTGGGCGCCGGCCTGATCCCGATCGTCGCAGTCTCGATTGCCGACGACATCAAGACGCTCAAGCCCGGACCGAAATTCGCGGCGCACCTGCTCGGGGCCATCATCGCGGTCGCCTGCGGCATTTCGCTCAACAGCGAGCTGCACCTCTTCGGCCGCACGATCACCATCGGCGTGCTGGCGTTCCCGCTCTCGGTGTTGTGGATCGTCGGCGTCACCAACGCGTTCAACCTGGTTGACGGCCTCGACGGGTTGTCGAGCGGCCTGGCGCTCATCTCGTCGCTGAGCCTCGCCGGCGTGTTCCTGGTCGCGGGGCAGAACGGCATGGCGTGCGGCGTGCTGGTCATGGCCGGCGCGCTGGCGGGTTTCCTGCCGCACAACCTCTATCCGGCGCGCATGTTCCTAGGCGACACGGGCGCCACGGCGGCCGGTTTCGTGCTGGCCGCGTTCGCGCTGAAAGGCGGCGCGACGCTGTCGGCCGGCTTTGCGACGCTGCTGCCGATCTTCGTGCTCGGCATGCCCATCGCCGAGACGCTGATTTCCATGACGCGGCGCATCATGCGGCGCCTCGAGCACCGCGACGCCGGCGGCGTCTTCGAGCCGGACCGCAACCACATGCACCATCGGCTGCTCGCGCTGGGCGTCGATCATCCGCGGGCGGTGTTCATCCTCTACGGCGCCGGCCTGGTCCTGGCGTGCGCGGCGTTCGTGTCGATGTTCATGGCGGCGCACGAGTCGGCGCTGCTCGTCGTCGCGCTGCTGCTGGCCGGCTTCCTCGGCGTGCGCCGCCTGGGCTACGACGAGTTCGCCGTCATCCGCAACGGCGTCGCGCTGCGCGTGTACGAGGCGCCGGTCCTGAACCAGTCGATGTTCATCGGGTTCATCGACCTGGTGATCGTGGCGACCGGCGTGTACGGCGCGGTGGCGTTGAAGACCGACGACTGGAACCTCGCGCTGCACCGCGACTGGGCGCTGGGCATGATTGCGGTGCTGGCGCCGATCACGGCCATCGTCTTCTCGCGGATGGGTCTGTACCGCGGCTCCTGGCGGCTGGCGGGCATCGAGGATTTCGTCCGCGCGTGCTGCGCCGTCGTCATCGCGACGCTGCTCGGCGCGACAGCGCGCATGCTGCTGTTTCCCGACCGTCCGCTGAAGGCCTTGTTCGCCATCTATGCGCTCGTCGCCATCGTGCTGGTGATTGCCTCGAGGGCTTCGTACCAGGTTCTCGTCGTGGCGCAGTGGCGCGCGAGGCGCCAGGGCGCGCCGGCGGTCATTTACGGGGCGGGATGGCGCGGAGCCGGTGCGCTGCGCGAATTGCTCGCGAGCTTTGCCATGGCGCTCCACCCGGTGGCCTTCATCGACGACGACCCCGAGAAGGCCGGCACCCTGGTCAACGGCCTGCCGGTTGTCGGATCGTTCCGCACCATGGAGGCGGCGATTCAAGAGCACGGGGCGCGCGCGGTGATCCTGTCGTGCAATTCGATTCCGGGCGAGCGCCTCGCGGAAATCGGCGAGGTCTGCGAGCGGCTCGGCGTCGCGCTGCTGAAGATGCAGGTCAGCCTCGATCCGTGCACGCTCGAGGCACGCACGGCGGCGCCGACCCCGCGCCTGATGCCCGTGGTGGCCGAAGCGCCTCGCGCGGCCGTGGTCGAACCGCAGCCCGTCCCGGCGCTGGCGGCTGTCGCGGCTCCGGCAGCGCCGGAAGGCGCCTACGCGTACGGCGTGCGTTTCGAGAAGGCCTGCGTCCCCGGCAGCCGCGTGCCGATCGTGTCAGGCGTGCGGTGCCCGTCGTGCCAGTCCTACAAGGTGCACCGCTCGCGCGCGAAGAACGTCCGTGAGCGCGTACACAAGGCGTTCACGCAGAAGCGGCTCCATCGCTGCGAACACTGTGGATGGCGCGGCTGGCGTCAGACGCTCGACCCCGCGATCAGCGAGGCCGTTCCGGGCAGTCAGGTCCCGCGTCCCAATTTTGATTCGATCGACGCGGTTCTCCGCGCGCGCCCGTCGGGCGCGATGGCCAATTAATCTCCGTTCAGAAGGACGAGTACCTCGATGACTGACGCCACGGCGATCGCGTGTCAACATTGCCAGTCGCACCGGGTGCACCGGTCGCGGGCGCGCAACCGGATCGAAGAGCTGCGGAAGTATTTCACGACCAAGCGGCTGCACCGCTGTCACGCATGCGGGTGGCGCGGGTGGGCCGACGTCAACGCCGCGCTGATCACGTCGGGCCCGGAGGAGGCGCAGGCCCCGCCGCTCGATATGACGCTGCTCGATCAGCCGCCGCCGCAGCACTAGGACGGCGCTCGTCCCGCCGACGTCCCGCCTTATCCCGCCCCTCTTACCGCTCGAGTGGACGGCCGTTCATGTTGGCCGCCCGCACGATGAGCGAAGTCTCGAAGGCTGTTGCCGCGAGGCCAAGTACGAACGCCGTCTTCGGACGGGTGCGGTGAATCTTCTGAAGTCCGTACACGAACGCCGCGGCCATCGCGCTTTTCGAGACCGCGAAGGCCACGGGCTGGTCCTGCCACCAGGCGCCGAAGGCCTGCTCGCGCGCGCTGCTTTGCCCGATCTGGTACATCGAGACGGCGACGTCGGTGGCCGCTGTGGTGATGAACGAGGCGAGCAGCAGGTTGAACGTCGGGTCGTCCGCCGGGCGCGCAGCGGGCGCGGCGGGAGATTCGGGCCAGCGGATCTGCGCAACGGATTGCGTGATGGCGCCGACCGCGACGGTTTCCTCGGCCTTCGGCACGGGCTCTTCGCGATCGCGCTGCGCCCAGCAGGGCACCGCCGGCAGCGCGCTCATGACCGCGACGAGCGCGATCGCGCGACGTGTGGCTCCGTGTCGGCGCCGCGTGCGTGCGGGCGCGTCGCGCTCACGGTCGTGGATCGTGCTCATCTATTCGCCCTCCGGACTTCCGCCGGGTTCCGCCCCCGCACCAGACCGCTCACGATACGCGTTCACGCGCGGCCATCGAAAGAGGGAACTCGTTCGTCCGACATTTTTTCTTCGCCGGCGGAAGACAAAAATCAGACTGGGGGTCGAGACAAAAGTCGGCCGAACGTCTGCTGAGCTGTCGGCGTCCGGGGACGGTGCGGCGGGTGCACGTGGAGGCGGTTCGTCGGCGTTTTGTCTGCCTCGAGGCCGACCCACGATCCATTTTTCACAAGCGAAGGCCCATTTTGCGGCAAAATCGCACGCTGAGCTGGCGGCACGCTTGCACGACGTCGCCATCGCCCCAATGCAGACTCCCGAGGGCGGTCACCCGAGCCGCGCCTTCCCCGCGGGTTCGCTCCCGGATGAGCTGCGCGACGTCTCGGTGCTCCCGCCGAGCACGTGGAAGTGGCTCGAGGAGCTGCGATTCCGATTCGAGCTCGCCATCGAGGTGCTCGATCGCGACTTGCAGTTCATGCTGCCGCCGGCCAGCGCCGGCCGCGCCGCCGATCTCCGCGCGGCGCTCGCGGCCAGCCCCGCGATGCGCGATGCGGCCCAGTCGGTGCTCCGACTGGCCAAGCCGCGATCGTTCTCGGCCGGCCGCGTCCGCGCCCGCATTTCCCCTCTCTTCACCGGGTCGGTCGTCCCGCGCACCGTCGCGGGCCTGCTCCTCGTCGCCGACGTCGCGTCCGGCGACGCCGCGTCCGCCGACGTAGACGCGACCGATCGACGCCTCGACTCGACCACGCAGTGGCTGGCGGCGTCGATTGAAGCCGCCATCGACTCCGCCGGCACCAGCGGCGATCAGTCCCGCGCCGCGCAGCGGTTCGCGACCGTCATCGACGTCGTCGACGCGCTGACGCGGCTCGACGAGCCGCGTGCGATCATCCAGCTGCTCGTCGAGGCGATCGCGTGGTGGTTCGACGCCGATGTTCGTGCGTACCGCGACGCCCTCTCGGATCGGTTCGCGCTCGACGTGTGGCTGGCAGGCGTCGAGCCGGACACGGCCCGCACGCTCGACGCCGACGACATCGTCGCGCGCGACGAGGTCTTCACGCTCGAGTCCGAACGCGAGTTCGAGGCGCTCGGGTGGGACCCGCGGCTGCACGACACGCTGTTTGTGCCCGTCGCCGTCGACGGATCCGTCGAGTGGCTGATCACCGTGTCGGGCGCCGGCCAGCCGCGCGCGCTCGATACGCTGGTGTTTCTGCAGCGACACGCCAGCCTGATTCTCACGTCGGTCGATCGGCGCGCGACCGAGCAGGTACGCCGCCGCGTCAGCGCCGCGCTCGGGCTGAGCGACGCGCCGTTTGACGCGCTCGTGCGCCTGGCGCTCGAGGCCGCCGCCGTCGAGTCGGGTGCGTCGTTCGCGCGCCTGTCGGTGTTGTACAGCGCCGCGCCGGCGCTGACGCTCTCGTGGGGACAGGCGACCGACATAGCGCCCGCCGCGGTCGCCGCGGGCACGATGGTCCGATCGCCGCAGCAGGTGGCAATTGGCGCCGCCATCGGGAAGGGTGCCTCGGCGGTGTTCACGTTCCGCGCCGCGGGCCGCGCGTTCAACGCGGCGACGGCGCGCATCGTCGAATCGGGCGTCGCGGTCCTCGGGACGTGGCTGTCAGGCGTGTTTCTGCGCCACGGCGAGATTCGCCGCACGCAGGAGACGTCGCTCGATCTCGTGCGACGACTGCAGGGCGAGGTCGATCGCACCGGCCGGCTGCGCGTGGGCGGCGCGATGGCCGTGCTCCTCTTCGATGCGCCGCCATCAGGTCCCGATCTCGACGATGTCATACAACTCGTCCACGATCAGGTTCGGCCTTCTGATATCATCGGCACCGTCGCGGGCGCCGGCGCGGGCGTTTTGCTGCGCGACGTCCAGCGCGACGCGGCGGCCGTCATCGTCGGACGCCTGCAGCGCGCGAGCGAGGCGCGAGGGTTCGGCCGCGTGCGCGTCGCCGCGACGACGTTCAACCCTCTGTCCGAATCGCCTGAAGAACTGCTTCGGCGCGCGCTGGCGAGCGCGCGCGAAGCCTAGAGGCTGGCCTGAATGGTTGCGAACCGTCAGATGGGCGACCGTCGCGCGCAGGTGCGGTATGACATCTCGGGCCAGCTCTGGGGCGCGTTGACCGTGCACGCGCCGATTGTCCTGAAGAACATCGCCCCCGGCGGAGCGCTTCTCGAGGCCCGGTTGTCGACCGGCCTCAAATCCCTGCGTACGGGGCAGATCGTCCTGCGCGAGCACGGGCCCGAGCTGAACGTCGTCGTCCGTCACGTCACGCCCGCGACGACGGTGCCCGGGGAAGATCGCTATCTGGTCGGCGTGGAGTTCGTGAACCTGTCGCCCGCCGCGCGCGCTGATGTCGAGCGCTGCGTGCGCGAGTGTCAGGACCGCCAGGCCGGCGCTTAAGCCCGTTTTTTCCTTCGAAGAATTCCACCTCTTAACGGACTTTTGTCCTCGGTTCCGGATCCCTTTGTCGGCCCGGTCCCCGGGACCTTCCGCCACAACGGCACCCGATGGCGGCAAAACCGCGATCATCTTGGTGTTTCCCCCGGAAAACCTGCCGACAACTTTTTCGCGCCCCGAGCGACGCGTTGTCCGAAGTATGGCGATGCCCTTGCAGTGCGGCTGGTGCTGGCCTGAGCCACGCATGGACTGCGCACTTCGACATCCCTGCCGATTGGCTATCGACGGCGGCTATGAGGACCGACGGATGGACGGGAACGGTGTGAACCAATTTGGGATTGAACGGCGCCGGGCGCCGCGGCTGCAGGCCGGGGAAGGGCCGCAGCTGTCGCTCGATTCGGCCATCCCCGTGCAGGTGCTCGATATCAGCCTGTCGGGCGTGCTTCTGGCGTCGAAGGCCGAACTGTGTGTGGGAGATCGCGCGGAATTCCGCGCGTCGGTCGGAGCGCGATCGTTGAAGGTTCCGATCGAGATTCGTCGGGTTTCCGTTGACAACAGCCCGGTCCGCGGCGGCATGCGGTACCGCGCGGGCGCCGTGTTCGCTGCGATGAGCGCCGAACAGCGGGTCGCGCTCGAACAATTACTCGGCGGGGAGCGATCGTAATGGCACTTAGAGGAGCATTCGCTGGTCGGAGCGTACGGAAATCCACACAGACGCCGCTCATCGGCACGAGCCGGCAGATGGCGGATCTTCGCCAAGAGATCGAGCGCGTGGCGCGATCAGACGCGAAGATTCTCATCACCGGTGAGAGCGGTGTCGGCAAGGAAGTCGTCGCCCAGTGCATCCACCAGCAGAGCGCGCGCGCGGGCGCCGCGTTCATCGCGGTGAACTGCGCGGGCCTGCCCGAGACCCTGCTCGAGTCGGAACTGTTCGGCCACGTGCGGGGCAGCTTCACCGGCGCCTACCGTGACAAGCCGGGCAAGCTCGAAATCGGCCACGAGGGCACGGTGTTCCTCGACGAAATCGGCGAGATGACGCTGCGCATGCAGGGCCTTCTCCTGCGGTTTCTCGAGACCGGCGAACTGCAGAAGGTCGGCGCCGACAGCGGCGGGCGCATCGTCAACGTCCGTATCATCGCGGCGACGAACCGGAACCTCCGCGACCTGATCGCCCAGGGCGCGTTCCGAGAGGATCTGTTCTATCGCCTCAACGTCATCCACCTCGAGGTGCCGCCGCTGCGCGAACGCCGCGAGGACATCCCGGTGCTCGTCGACTACTTCCTCGACCAGTTCACGCAGGACAGCGGCTGCGTCGTGCGCACCATCGGCACCGAGCCGATGAGCATCCTGACGCGCTACAACTGGCCGGGCAACGTCCGGCAGCTGGTCAACGTCATCGAGCGCATCGCGATCACGGGACGAGACCAGGTGGCCACGGTCGACGACCTGCCCGCGGAAGTTCGCGTGCAGGACGGCGTCGGGTTCAGACCGAAGCGCGAACGCCGCCGCACGGTCGCCGACGATTTGTACAAGCGGCTCACCGAAGAGCACGAATCGTTCTGGTCGTGCGTGTACACGCTCTACATGGACCGCGAGATTACGCGCGGCACGCTGCGCGAGGTCATTCGCAAGGGACTCGAAGAAGCGCGCGGCAACTACCGCATCGTGGCGCGCCTCTTCAACCTGGAAGCGCGCGATTACAAGCGCTTCCTCAACTTCCTGCGGAAGCACGACTGTCAGCTGCCGTTCAAGGAATTCCGACAGTAGGGACAGTAGGTAGGACGGGACGTTTTTATGTATCGACTCATTGCTTGCATCGTGACGCTCGGCGTGTCGGTCCAGATGGCTTCGGCACAGATTCCGCCCAGGCCGGCGGCGGCGCAGAGCGCGCCGACGACGACGGCACCTGCCGCGACGGCGCCCGCTGGAACGGCGCCCGCCGGCGCCATCGTGCCTTCATCCGACTACGTGATTGGTCCTGAGGATCAGCTGAGCATCGTCTTCTGGCGCGACCGCGACATGTCGGCCGACGTGACCGTGCGGCCCGACGGCAAGATCTCGCTGCCGCTCCTGAACGAAGTGGAGACCGCCGGCCTGACGCCGAACCAGCTTCGCGATCGCGTCACGGAGCACGCCAAGAAATACATCGAGGATCCCGTCGTGTCGGTCGTCGTCCGTCAGATCAACAGCCGGAAGGTCTTCGTCACCGGCGAGGTCGTGCGTCCGGGGCCCTACGCGCTGAGCGGGCCGACGACGGTGCTGCAGATGCTGGCCATCGCCGGCGGGCTCAAGGAATACGCCGACGACAAGCACATCCTCGTGATGCGGACGGAGAACGGGCACCACGTCACGCTGCCGTTCAACTATCGCGATGTGGCCAAGCGGCGGAACATCTCGCAGAACGTGGAGCTGAAGCCGGGCGACACGATCGTCGTGCCGTAGCCGGGTGATGGTGGTTGGTTTGTCGGGAACTTCGAGAATAACCATGGACACGAAACACATGATGGCGCGTGCGGCCCTGGTCGTGGCATGCGGCCTCGTCATCAATCACGGAGCGTCCGCGCAGACGCTGACGGCTCCGACGCCCAGGCCGGGGCACGGCATGTTCGACCGCGCCGGCACGGGTGATCAGACCCTGGACGTCACGATTCAGACGCTCGGCGCCTACGACGACGACATTACCGCGGTTGGTACCACCGCCACGCCCAATCCGACCACGCAGCAGGGCGGCCCCTACAGCATGGTGTCGGCCAATGTTGCGTATTCCAAGCGCCTCGGCCATGGCACGTTCGGGCTGTCGGAAGGGTCCGCGTTCCGCTACTACCCGACGCTCGACGCCACCTACACGGCGCAGCACGCCGGCGCGATGGGCCTGGCGCTGGATTTCGGGCAGACGAATCTCTCGTTGTCGGAATCAGTTGGCGTAACACCGTGGTTGTCGTTCTCGCCGATTCCGGGCCTGTTCACGCCCGGAACCGCCGAGTTGCCGGCATCGGGCGCCGATCAGGCGGTCGACCGGCGCGATCAGATGTTCTTCAGTTCGCTGGTCAGCCTGACGCAGCGGCTGTCGCCGCGGTCGTCGCTGACGTTCACCTCGTCGTTCCAGCGCGACGAGTTCACCGGGGACGGAACGCACCACACGACGAGCCTGCTGTCGGGACGCTACTCGCACAACATGAGCCGCGACCTGAGCGTGGTGCTCGGGTACAGCATGCAGCAGCGCTCGTATCAGACCATCGGCGGTGGAGTCCTGCCAACGACGCGCTTGCACAACGTGGACGCCGGCGTCGACTACAACCGCGCGCTCGGCCCGACGCACCGGACCACGGTCGGCTTCACCACCGGGACGGCGCTCGTCCAGGACGCGGTCGGATACACGCAGCCGCAGATCACCGGGAACTTCCGCGTCAACCGGGAGATCGGCCGCACGTGGCATCTGGTCGGCGCCTACCGCCGCGGCGTGGGGTTCGTCGATGGGTTCGCGGGCACCTTCTTCGCTGATTCGTTCAGCGGCAGTTTCGGCGGGCTCGTGAACCGCCGCCTCGAGCTGGCGTTCGGCGGCGGATGGTCGAACGGCGATCTCGGCGCCGTCGTGCGGAGCAGCCACAGCCAGACGCTCAACTCGTCTGCGCGAGCCCGCTTCGCGATGACGCGCAAGGCGTCGCTCGTGGCCGAGCACAACTTCTACGGCTACAGCTTCGACGATGTGCTGGTGGTGCCGAACGGGCTGCCGCCGACGCTCAATCGCCACAGCTTTCACGTCGGCGTCGAGTTCTGGCTGCCGGTGATCCGGTAATCGCACCAGGGTGTAAGTCAACGAGGATGGGAGCGGCGCCCCGCGTGACTACGAATCGAGCGACACTGTGATTCCCGGCAAACGATACAAGCTCAGCGATCTCACGACGATCCTCCAGCGGCGCTGGTGGTTGATTGCGCTGCCCTGCGTGCTGGCGGCGGTGGCCACGTACTTCATCGCCAAGCGGCTGCCCAACCGGTACCGCTCGGAGACGCTGATTCTCGTCGTGCCGCAGCGCGTCCCGGAAACCTACGTCAAGTCGACGGTGACCGCGCGCATCGAGGACCGCCTGCAGTCCATCAGCCAGCAGATTCTCAGTCGCACACGGCTCGAGCGAATCATCCAGGACTTCGGCCTGTACGAGAAGGCGCGCCGCACCCAGACGATGGAGGATGTCGTCGACGGGATGCGGAAGGACATCGACGTCCAGGTGATCAAGGGCGACGCGTTCCGCGTGAGCTTCACCGGCGACCAGCCGCGTGCGGTCATGCAGGTGACCGAGCGCCTCGCGTCGTTGTTCATCGAGGAGAACCTCCGCGACCGTGCGAACCTCGCCGAGGGCTCCTATCAGTTCCTGGAAGCGCAGCTCGAAGACGCGCGGCAGCGCCTCATCGAGCATGACAAGCGGCTCGAGGAGTACCGACGCCGCTATTCAGGCCAGCTGCCGACGCAGCTGCAGTCGAATCTGCAGGTGATTCAGAGCACCGAAATGCAGATTCAGACGCTGACTGAGTCGGCCGCGCGCGACCGCGATCGCAAGCTGATGTTCGAGCGCCAGCTCGCCGACGAGATGGCGCGCGAGACGCCCGAACTCCCGATCGTGGCGCGCCCGCCGGGCTCTGACGCCGGCGATGCGACGACCACGGCGAGCGGGAGCCTGTCACAGCAGCTCGAAGCGGCGCGCCAGGTCCTGCGCCAGCTGGAGGTGCGGCTGACGCCCGAGCATCCCGACATCATCCGGCAGAAGGGCGCCATCGCCCGGCTGGAAAAGAAGGTCGCCGAAGAAGCCGCGCAGCCCCTGCCCTCGACGCCGTCGGTCAGGCCGCTCGACGTGGCCCGTCACAACCGCATCCAGGATCTGAAGAACGAAATCGAGAATCTCGATCGTCAGCTCGCGCGCAAGGACGCCGAAGAGAAGCGGCTGAGAGGCGTGGTCGGATCGTACCAGACGCGGGTCGAGGCCATTCCGGCGCGCGAATCGGAGCTGACCGAGCTGATGCGCGACTACAACACGCTGCAGCAGCAGTATCAGACGCTCCTCTCCAAGCGCGAGGAATCGAAGATCGCGGCGAACCTGGAGCGCAACCAGATCGGCGAGCAGTTCCGCATTCTCGATCCGGCCCGCATGCCGGAAAAGCCGGCGACGCCGAACCGCGTGGCGATTGAGGCCGTCGGCACCTTTGCCGGGTTCGCGCTCGGACTCGCGCTCGTCGTCCTGCTCGAGCTCGCCGACGCCACCTTCAAGAGCGAGGAGGACGTCGTCAACGCGTTGTCGCTGCCGGTGATGGCGCTCGTCCCGCGCATCAGCAACTCGCGCGATCGTGGCCGGTCCCGCCGGCGGTGGTGGAAGTTCGCGGCGCGGGCGTCGGCGATCGTCGGCGCTGCCGCGCATCTGGCCGCGGCCCTGTTTTCCTAAGGCCACAGCCCCATGTACGCAGAGTATTACGGCTTTCGCGAGCAGCCATTCGACCTCACGCCGAATCCCCGTTACCTGTTTCTGACGGCGAAGCACCGCGAGGCGCTGAGCAACCTGCAGTACGGGATTTCGGGGCGACGGGGCGTGACGCTGTTGCTCGGCGAAGCGGGAACCGGCAAGACGACGCTGGTGCGGACGGTGCTCGAGCTCGCGGGGCGACGCAACATCCGCTGCGTCTATCTGAACAACCCGACGCTCGAACGCGGCGAGTTCATCGAGTTCCTCGCGCGCTCGTTCGGCTTGACCGATCGCGCGGCGACGTCGAAGACCGCGCTCCTGTTCGAGCTCGAACGGACCCTGACGGCCGATCGCCAGCAGCAGCGCGTGACCGCGCTGCTCGTCGACGAAGCGCAGGCGGCGCCGCTGGAACTCCTCGAGGAAATCCGGCTCCTGGCCAATATCGAGACTCCCACGGACAAGCTGCTGCCGGTGGTGCTGGCGGGCCAGCCGCAGCTGGCCGATCGGCTGAACGACCCCGAGCTGAAGCAGCTGAAACAGCGCGTCGCACTGCGCTGCGATCTTCAGCCGCTCCAGGCGCGCGAGACCGCGGCGTACATCGCCGAACGCATCCGCATCGCGGGCGGCGACAGCACGCGCGTGTTCACGCGCGGCGCCGTCGAGCTCGTGCACCAGTGTTCGCGCGGGATTCCGCGCACCATCAGCGTGATCTGCGACAACGCGCTGGTCAGCGGGTTCGCGATGGATCGCCGGCCGGTGGACGAGCAGATCGTCGCCGAAGTGTGCCGCGATTTCGATTTCCACCCGGCGGCGGCCAGGCCTGTGGCCGTGGCTCCGGTGGCGGTGGCCAGTCCCGCCCCGCAGGAGCGGCCGAACGGCAATGGCAATGGCAATGGCAATGGCAACGGATCTGGCGCGCACGCGGCCAGAACGGCGCCGGCGCGCGAGAGTGCGAGACAGGGGCGCGAAGGTTCGGGATCGTCGATGTTCACGATGTTCAACCGGCGCCGGCGGTTTTCCTTTTTCTGACGTCCGTTGGCGGCGACGCGCCGGTGTCGCTGCCGCTGAGTGAGAGCGATGAGCCGTATCGAAGAAGCATTGCGACGTGCAGGCCGTGGGCAAGGTGGTGATCTCGCGCAGGCAGAGCCGATGATGCCCATGTCGGCGGAGCTCCCCGATCCGGTGAGCGGCGCGGGCGAGGCGTTCGTCGGCATGGACGAGGGCGTCGACGAGGTGGACGACGTCGACCCCGCGGCGATCGAATCGGTGCCTGCCACCCGCGAGGTGCCGCCGTCCCCGGAGGACGCGAAGAAGGCTGAACGGCTCATCCTGGGGCCGGTCGAGCCAATCGTCATCGAGCAGTACCGGAAGCTGGTCGTCTCGCTGAGCCAGATGGAGGTCGAAAGGGAAAGCCGCATCGTGATGGTGGCGAGCGCGATGGCCGGGGAGGGCAAGTCGCTCACCGCGGCGAACCTGGCGCTCACGCTGAGCGCGTCCTTCCGTCGTCAGGTGCTGCTGATTGACGCCGACCTGCGCCGGCCGACGATTCACACGGTGCTGCAGATTCCGAACGGATCGGGGTTGCACGAGGCGCTGATGTCTCCAGAGCCGCAGCGTCCCTCGCTGGTGCAGTACTCGCCGACGCTAACCGTGCTGACCGCGGGTCAGGCGAACGGCGACCCCATGGCGCTTCTCACCTCCGACCGCATGCGCGCCATCCTCGAGCAGGCGGGCGCGAAATTCGAATGGGTGGTCATCGATACGCCTCCAGCCGGCCTCCTGCCGGACGCGAACGTGCTGGCGGAGATGGTCGACCTGATTCTTCTCGTGATTGCCGCCGGCAGCACGCCGTTTCCCACCGTGCGCCGGGCCGTCGATGCGCTCGACGCCAAGCGGATTGCCGGCGTCGTTCTGAACCGCGTTGCAGCCATCCCCTCCTCGACCTATCACGGCTACTACGACTACGCTAGGGCGGCCCGCTAGGGCCGTCCTGACGGCGTCGTAGCCCACGGCTCTTCCTCCCTTCCTCCGTTAGCGATCGACTCCTGCGCCTGTCCACGCCGATTGGTCCGCTCCCACAGTGCAATAGCGTGAAGTGGTGTGTCAGTCGGGTTAGTTGCGCGAGCCACGCGCGCCGGCGGCGCGTGTGCTCGAGACCGCAAACGCGACGAACGCCCCGGTGGCGAGAGAGACGGCGCCCCCGACGCGCAGGAGCCCTGTGTCCCGCATCGCTTCCCATTCGAGGATCGCCTGCGCACGATAGGGCCCAAGGAACAGCGCCGAGAGTGCCTGCATGCACATGAGAGCTCCTACAGCACGCAGGGTCTTTGGCGCACGCGAACGCGGCGCTGCCAGGATCACCACGAGCCCCATGGCCAGGCGCACGGTGCCTGCCGCATAGAGACCAGCGGGTGTCGCCAAGTACAACCGCCGAACCGCGGTCAGGCTGGCCGGCGAGATGACGCCCACGACGCCGACGACCACGGCAAGAAGTGCGACGAGCAGCGCGGCCGACTTCACGATGGGCCCAGTGTACTGGGCCTTTTATCCTGGGGGCGGTACGATGGCGACGAACGTGCTGTCGACCGAGCGCCAGACGCCGCCGACTTTCGTCCACAGGCGGGCGTAGAGCGTCACGTTCAGCGGCAGCGTGTGCGTGGGGATGTAGTACGTGTCCTGCAGTTCGTGTGAGTCGACGAGATCGACGCCTCCGGGCGTCGTTCCCACATACAGGTAGTAGGCCTGGGCCTCCGGGATCACCGTCCAGGAGAACCACGATCCCGGAATCAGGTCGGTGGCGAGGTCGTAGGGGTGAGTGAGCGTCGCCACCGGCGACACCGTGAAGATCGTCTCGCTGAAGCGCCACGTTCCGTTCACGCTGGCGCCGACCCGGGCGAACAGCCGCACGCCCGACGGCATGCTGAACAGCTCGGGCGCGCGGTACGACGTGGTCGTCAGGCCGGTCACGTCCACGAAATCGGTCCCGCCCGGGTTCAAGCCGATGCTCAGTGAGTACGCGGTGGCGCCAGGCACGGCTGTCCAGCTCACGGACTTAAGCGGATTGACGCCGGCCATCCCATACGCCGGATACGTGAAAGCGGGGGTCAGCCGCGCGATCGATATCGAGGTGTCGATGTAGCGCCAGACGTTGTCGGCTTTCGTCCAGACGCGCACGAACACGACCTGGCCCGGGACGGCAAACGTTGCCGTGGACGACGCGGCTTCGCCCTGGCTGTTGATGGCGATGACCTGAACCGGATGCGACCCTTGGGACGTCGGCGGAACGGGCACGCTGTAACAGCCGTTCGTCGGGTCGTCGGGACAGCTGGTCGACGCCGGCAGCCCGAAGTCGACGCGATTGCCGTCGACGGTGAACGCGTAGCCCGTGACCGGAATCTCCGATGCCGGCAGGTTCCATTCGGCGTGCGCGCCGTTGCGATACCAGGCCGGCGACGGCGTGAAGGACGTCTGCGCCAGCTCGCCGCTGTCGACGAGGTCTTTTGCGCCTTGGGTCGTGCCGACGTAGAGGTAGTACTTCTGTGCGTTCGTGATGGCCGTCCAGCTGAAGGTCGTGACCGGGTCGACGTTTGTGGCGTTGGGTGCGGGTGAGGTCAGCACCGCGAGCGCCGCGATGGTCGTGAACGTGCTGTCGGTGGAACGCCAGATGCCGGCGGCCCTCGTCCAGAGACGCGCATAGATCGTCTGGCCAACGGGCAGAATCGCGCGCGGCTGATAGACGGTCGCGCTCAGCTGTCCGCTGTCGACGATGTCCTTCAAGCCGAGCGCTGTCCCGAGATAGAGGTAGTAGGCATCGGCGCCTCCGACAGCCAGCCACGTAATGGCCTGCTGCGGATTTACGTTGACCTGGCCGTTCGCCGGCGACCCGATGGTCGCGAGCGACATCGTCGTGAAGGTGCTGTCGACGGAGCGCCACAGCGTGCCGGTGGCTGTCCAGATCCTCGCGTAGAGCGTCACGCCCGCGGGCAGGCGCGACGGCGTGAAGGCGGTCACCGTGCTGGCCAGCTGATGGCTGTCGACCACGTCGCGGCCCCCGACAGTGGTGCCCACGTACAAGTAATAGGCCGTGGCGCCGGGTGCCGCGGACCATGTAAATACCGGATTCAGGTCGACATTGACGGCGCCGGCGGCCGGCGCCGTGAGATTGGCCACGGCGGCCGTGGAGAACTGGGTGTCGACGTAGCGCCACACGTCGCTCTTGGTCCAGAGCCTGACGTAGAAGTGCTGGCCAGGCGCCAGCAGTTTCACGGTCGTGTATGCCGTCAGCGTCGTCTGGTTGCTGTCGATGACATCCTTCGCGCCGACCGACGTTCCCACGTACAGGTAATAGGCCACGGCCCCCGGTACGGATGTCCACTGGAAGACTGGTTGGGCGGGTACGTCGGCGGTGGCGTCGAGCGGATACGTCAGTTGAGAAACCTGCGCCCGTGCGGCCTGTGGCACGCCGAGCCACAGACAAACCATAGCCGCAAGCACGAAGCGGCTTCTGCCGTGGGGTCGCATTTGGGAATGGTTGAGCAAGACCGCGGCCGGTTCCGGCGCCGCACCCGGTTCATGAAACCACGAAGTTTGTGGGAGTTCCGCCGGTCGCCGAACCGTGCTGCCGCGAAAAGTCTGCCGCAGGGATGACCGATCGTCATCCCCGCGGAGACTTTGTCGGTGGTTCAGCGCCCTCGTGTGTTCGATCGTGATGATCCAGCTATGCGGTCGTCTTCCGACGTGCGCGGCGCACGAGCGCCAGCGCGCCGGTGCCGAGCAGCGTCAGGGTCGCGGGTTCCGGAACCGGCTGCGCTTCTTCCACGCCCGTGAACGTGAGCGTGTAGTCGCCGCTGTACGGATAGCCCACCGGCCCGCCGTTGAACCCGGCGAACGCGTTCGCTCCGCCCGGACCCCACGGACCAACCTGCGGTGAATCGACGTCAGGGAAGATCAGGTTCCCACCGCTGTCGATTGGGTCAATGTTGTAGGGGGCCACCGCCAAGTAGTACGTCCCGGCAGACAGCGCTCCGCAAGAGAGCGCTGGGCACGAGATCGTCGACGGCAACGCGCCTGTCGGATTGGGGTTCAGGGTCGGGTCATCGTCGTCTCCGGCAACGCCGTGCCAGAAGGCGTCGAAGAGAAACAACTGTGTGTCGATGCCCGTGCCGAGCGGGTGCTGCGTCGTGACGGAGAAGGCGCCGCCCGTGACGGTCAACTGCCAGATGTCCGCAACCTCCCAATCCTCGATGGTTCCCTGTCTCACGAGTGGTGCGGCCGATGCGACGAGCGGGGTGACCGCGAGCGTCGCGACGGCGAAAGCCAATGCCCGAGCTACTTTCATCGTTCGTACCCTCCTTGACGTTTGTTACGCGGTCACGTTTGGGGCGGAAGGCGCAGAATGCCCGACACCGACATCGACCGCAGTGTTCGTGCGCCGTATGTGCGCGGAGCGTGCCAGATGGGCTTACAGAAACAGGCGTGTTTTTCGCCTGTATTCGAGCCCCCCTCTCGATAAAGGTTTTGCCGTCGGCGCCTTTACGCAGCGGGAGCACAAAGGCAGACGGGCGCACACGCGCGATTTCCCTCAGCAAACAGGTCGATCTCGCGTGTCTGGCACGCGACCTGAGTTGTTCGGCGTCTCGGCTGACTTTCGAACGAGACAAATGACTGCTTCACTTCGGCGCCTTTTTGACGAAAGGCGCCACGCACTCGGACTTCCTGCGTTGCGGGCATTCGAATCACGCGGCTTTCCCGCCGATCTTCGCGGAATACCGATTGCAGCCCGAGCCTCACTGCGGGTTTTGCCCGGGCGCCGCGGCGTCGCCCATCACGCAGCCTGAAGGGATCCGATGATTCAGCATCGATATGTTCTTGGCGTGACGCTCGGCCTGTGCGTGTCCCTGGCCGTCGCCGCGTGCTCCGGCAACCCTGAAGTCGCGAAGCGGAAATACATGCAGAGCGGCGACGCGTACATGCAGCAGCAGAAGTTCGACGCGGCAGTCCTCGAGTACCGCAACGCGCTCAAGCGCGATCCGCGATTCGGCGAAGCGCGATTGAAGCTGTCGGAGGCGTACGCGAAGCAGGGCGACGGCCGCAACGCGCTGGCCGAAGCCGTTCGCGCGGCCGACTTGATGCCCAATCGCACCGACGCACAGATCGCGGCCGTCAATCTTCTGTTGATGGCCGGCCGCTTCATCGACGCGCAGACGCGGGTCGACGCGCTGCTGGAGCGCGAGCCGAACAACATCGACGCGCAGATCGCGCGCGGCCGCGCCCTCGCAGGGCTGAAGGACCTCGACGGCGCCGTCACGCAGATCGAAGAAGCCGTCTCGATCGATCCGGCGCGCGGCGCGACCTACGCGAACCTCGGCGCGTTGCAGGCCGCGCGCGGCGATCTCGAGGCGGCAGAGAAGTCCTTCCAGTCCGCCGTCGAACACGATCCGTCGTCGCCCCAGGCGCGGACGGCGCTCGGCTACTTCTACTGGCAGGCCGGACGACAGGACGACGCCGAAGAAGTGTTCAAGGCGGCCATCGCGCAGGCGCCGCGCGACGCGCTCGCCAACCGGATGGTCGCCGCCTTCTTCCAGGGGACCAAGCGCAGCGAGCTCGCCGAGCCGTACCTGAAAACGTTTGCCGAGGCGGACGGTTCGCCGGCCGCACGCCTGGCGCTTGGCGACTACTACGTGTCGCTCGGACGCTACGACGAGGCAGCGTCCATCTTCGACGCGCTCGGCGGCGATTCGAAAGTGGGCACCGTCGCCCGCATCCGTCGTGCGGGCCTCTACGCGCGCGTGGGCGATCTCGACGGCGCCGACAAGGAAGTCGATCTCATTCTGGCCAAGCAGCCGAAGAACGTCGACGCGCTCGTCGTCAAGGGCGGCATCCTCGCCGATCGCAAGAAATTCGACGAGGCGCTGGTGAAGTTCGACGCCGCGCTCGCCCTCGACTCGCGGCTCGTGCCTGCGCTGTTCGCCAAGGGCCGCATCTACTCCGCCAAGGACCGCGTGGAAGACGCCAAGACGGCGTTCAACGACGTCCTGAAGCTGAACCCGCACGCGTCGGCGGCGAAGGTGGAGCTGGCACGGCTCCATCTGAAGACCGGTGCGCCGGATACCGCCGTCGGCCTCGCCGGCGAAGCCGTGACGATCGATCCGAAGAACCTCGACGCCCGGCTTCTCCTGGCGCGCAGCCTGATGGCCCGCGGCAACCTGGCGCAGGCCGAAACCGCGATGAAGGTGCTTGTGGCCGGAGCTCCCGAAGCGGCCAGCGTGCATGCGGCGATGGGGTCGCTCTACATGCTGAAGAAGGACACCGCCTCGGCCAGGCCCGCGTATGACCGCGCCCTCGCGATCAACCCGCTGAACGTGGAAGCCATCGGTGGACTCGTCTTCATCGATCTCGCGGCTGGCCGGATGGCCGAAGCCAAGGCCCGCATCGAAGCGGCGCTCAGCGGAGCGCCGCGCAACCTCGACCTCCTGGTGCTGGCGGCGCGCACGTTCGTCGCCGCGAAAGACGATGCGCGCGCCGAGCAGATTCTCCAGACGGCGATCGCGACCGACCCGGCGGCGCCGACGTCGTACACGATGCTCGCCGAAATCTATGTGCGGACCGGACGGCTCGACGACGCGCGCGAGCAGTTCGAGAAGCTGGCCACGCATCAGTCGAACAAGGTGCCCGCGCTGACCATGGTCGGCGTCATCGAGCAGATGCAGGGGCGGACGGCCGACGCGCGTCAGACCTTCGAGCGCGTCATGGCCACCGACAGCCGCGCGGCCGTGGCCGCCAACAACCTGGCGTGGATCTACGCCGACGCCAACGAGCAGCTCGACACCGCGCTCCAGCTCGCGCAGACCGCGAAGGCCGCGATGGCGAAGAACGCCGCGGTCGACGACACGCTCGGGTGGGTGTACTACCGCAAGGGGCTCATGTCCCAGGCGATCAGTTCGCTGCAGCAGAGCGTTCAGCTGCAGCCGACCAACGCCAGCTA
>Ga0066903_100000098_pt1 | contig 40059 bp, 52 predicted proteins | sample PanSoiMetaGPlot1_FD_67491 | JGI IMG/M metagenome (GOLD analysis project Ga0066903, IMG submission 67491) | Tropical forest soil microbial communities from Panama analyzed to predict greenhouse gas emissions - Panama Soil - Plot 1 (version 2) | ecosystem: Environmental > Terrestrial > Soil >... | reverse complement strand
TGCCTCGCGATGCCGATCTCGACCAACCTGCAGGGGATGGGCGAGTACGATGCGTACCCGACGGCGCTGACGGCAGCTTCGGGTACTCGCGTGGCGGGCGCGTCCAGCCAGCCCATGGGCATTCTCACCCGCGCCTGGATCTTCGCTCGCACGAACGCTGGTGCGCTGTACCAGCCGGCGGCGGGCTCGACCATCGCGCTCGACGTCGTCAACGCCAACGAGACCGCGGGCGCCAACCAGGTCGCTACCAACATCGTGGCCGCGGTGACGCTGGCCACGTTCAACACTGCGATCTGGAATCCGCTCACGTTCGCTTCGTTCGCCGGCACCGACCGGGCCGCTGCTCGGCCGGACGGTACGGTCATGACGAGCTGGATGTACCTGTACGCCGGCGACCTGGTCTTCGCCACGTTCACGGTCACGGGCGCGCTCGACGTGCGCACCAACCAGCTCTACGTCATCCTGGAGTGGGTGTAGGCTTCACCCATGGGCGCACAGATCGGAGCCATGCAGGCCCCCCACCTCAACGCGATGAAGGGGCAGGCGGTGCAGCTCGGGGGCGTCGCTCCGGGTGCCATGCAGACTCGCGAGCGCGGCATCGCAGGCACACGCTCGGGGCTCGATCAGTCGCGCCGGCGCCGTCGCACGGGCCAGCTCCGCGACACCGGCCGCGGGAAGCACAGGGCTTCCCGTCGGGCCGGCCGCCTGGGATAATGCGGCCATGAGCGGCGTCCCGGCACAGAACACGGTCCAGCAGGACTACCGCGACCACATGGTCTACGACTCGGTGGCGGCCGGTGTCGCCGGGCCGGGCTTGCGGCCGGGTACCAGCCCCTCGATGGAGTTCATCGAGAACCTGCTCGGGCAGCGCACCGGGGTGGGCATCACCACGCCCTGGTCCACGCCGATCCGCACCGGCATGCGGGCGGCGCCGTATACCGACACCGGCTCGGGCGGCACCGTGACGTACGCGGCCGGGCCGCCGGCCACGGCCACCGATACCGCCAAGGCGTGGACGGCCAACCAGTGGGGGGCCGCGGCGACGGGCGGGTCCCGGACCCTCTTCGCCCTGACGGCGGCGGGTGCGGTGACCAAGTTCAAGATCGCCTCGAACACGCCGACGGTAGCCAGCGCGGCTGCCGCGGTGGGCTGGTCCAACGGCACCCCGCCCGCGGGTGCGCTGTACTGGATCGCTCCCGACGGCTACCCCAACACGCAGCAGGGGCAGTCGGCCGGGCTCACGTTCTTCGGCGACAACTGGTGGGCCGAGCTGCGCCAGGCCCCCGGCAACCCTGGAGGCGAGTAACCGATGGCGAAGGGCGCCACGCAGCGACCTCGGAGCCGCGGCCCGCAGCCGAGCGCCGTCTTCCTGAACGAGGAGAGCCGGCGGGCGACCCTGGGCAACGGCAGTCAGGTCATGCCCCGGCCGACCTTCACCCAGCCGGACAACGGCACGTTCTCGTATGCCCCGGGTCAGCTCGGGCCGCACATGAGCATCGTGGGCCGGCGGATGAAGTCGGGCAACGTCGAGACGGACCTGAGCGGCGGCCTGTACTGATGGCTCGGCGGATCTCGGCACTGCCCCGGATCAAGACGCGGAAGTTCCGCGCGAGCAAGGGGAAGCGCCGCAGCTCTCGCCGGAGCGCAGCGTACTAACGCGCGATGGGAATGCCCATGCCCCCGTCCATGGACCCCGCGGCGATGGCGATGGCCGGTGGTGGAGGGATGATGCCTGGAGCCCAGATGGGCGGCCAGGGCATGCCGATGCCGCCGCCAGCGCCTGAACAAGCGCCGGACCGAGGGTCACGACACCGCGGCAAGAAGCACCGCAAAGGAGGTCGGAAGATGGCGAAGCGCGGCCGTCGGCATCGCCGGCGCTAGCCTCGGCTCCGTGAGGAGCTGAGCGAGGACCGAAGCCCCTGGTTGAGCTCCCTCCCAGGGGCTTCGTGTATGCTGGGCCAGCGCGCGATCGGTCCTCCGGAGGGGTGACGGCGCCAATCGGAGTCGTCGCCCCGTTACACTGCCCGCATGACGCTCGCGCTGGGCAATGGCCAGCCGGACAGCTTCTTCGTGGACGAGGTCCGGCGCATCTTCCGGGATCAGGGGCACTTCGTTCAGGAGGCCCCGGGCGCTGACGGTCAGCGTGGCGGGTATGGCTCGGCCGCCAGCTCGCCGATCAAGCTCCAGCAGGCGCCGGTGCTGCGCACGCTCGTGTTCATCACCGCGCCGGCGGCACTCAACCAGCCGCTGCCAGGCACCGCGACACAGCCGACTTACCTGCCCATTTTCGACCCCCTGTCGCCGACTTCCGCCATCCTGCCCACGCCGGTGCTCACGGCCGGCGGTGCCGGGATCTACCCACAGGGCACCTACCAGGTGGTCTTGACATATCAGGTGGGCGCGGCCGAGGTTGGGATGTCGGCGCCCAGCAACGCGCTTCAGCTCGGTCCCAGCCTCTCGATCACGCTCGGTGCCCTGGCTGGGTTGCCGAGCGCTGTCACCGCGATCAACGTGTACCTCATTACGAGTTCAGGCGGTCCGATCTTTGTGGGCAAGCTGGGACAGATCACGGTGGTCGCGAACGCCACGCCACAGACGACGTATAACGTCGCGGGCAACGGCGTGCTGCCGGTACTCATCGTCACCGATACCGGCGAGCTGTGGTTCCCGCTGCCGCCCACCACGGGCTCGATCCAGATTCAGTACCAGACGGCTCGCTACAGCGATCAGCAGATGCTGGAAGCGCTGTACGAGGGGTTGGGCATGCTGTGGCCGGAGATTTGGTCGTACCAGCCCTTCGACATCGCCAGCGTGCTGCCGAGCCCGGTCCAGTACGAGTACGTGCTGCCGGTCACGCCCTACGCTGATCCGAAGACGGTCATCACCCAGGTCGAGGTCCGGCCGCCGCAGGCGTGGATCAGGTACCGGCGCATCAGCGGCTGGCGCTTCGCTCAGGATCCGCTGACGCCGACGTTGATCTTCGAGAAAACGCCGCCCACTGGGGGCCAGGTGCGCATCACCGCGGTACAGCCCTTCCAGCAGCTCGCCGACGTGCCCAGTCTCGGTACCACCGGCATCCTGCTGCCGCCGGCCAACCTGCCCGTGTATTACGCGGTTGGCCGGCTTCTGGCCGATGCCGAGGTCATGCGCTCGCGCGCCGACGACCTGCCGTCGCTGACCGCCGAGAACGCGGGCTCCGAGAAGGGCGGCAACCTCCAGACGGCCACGTTCTGGTTCTCGTCCATGTTCGCGCCCGAGCTGAGCAAGCTCTCGATCGGCAAGCCGGCACGGCGCATGATCGCGCATCGGATCGTGGAGCGCCTGGGGCTCAGCTCGATCTGGCAGGAGGCAGCATGAAGCGTCGCAGCCCGATCGGCCGTGTCACCCACGTCGCGGTCCCGCCCGAGCTCGTGCAGGGCGTCCAGCCGAGCGCGGACTACACCCGCGTCTCGCGCAAGCTCATCGCCCGCCAGAACCAGCGCGGCCGTCCTCGCGAGGCGGTCACGGTCGAGGGCATGGGGACGAGCCGGCTTCAGCTCGAACGGACCCGCGTCGATCCTGAAGACCTGCGCGAGCAGGAGCGAGCCGTGGCCGCTCGCCAGCAGGGCGACCAGTCGCGGGCGCTGGTCGACGCCCTGGGCTTCGAGGCGCGGGCGCGAGCTGCCGGCGCGATCGGGCGCCTGACGCCGGCGGCCGAGTTCCAGCTTCAGCAGCGTGAGGCCGAGCGCAGCTATGCCTACCCGCGGACCACGCGCTGACGGCCGCGACGCGGCAGTATCGGCCAGTACAAGGCGCGGGAAGCCTAGTCATGGCCGGATGCCCCAGGTCGCCGCCCAGTCGCCCGAGGAGCCGCCCGAGCTGCGGACCCCCGATGCTTTCTACGATGCGCTTGGCGCCCTGGTCGGTCAGGACGACTTGCGCATGAAGCTGTCGAGCACGTTCTTCCAGTACATGCTCTACCTGCACGATCCCGACGCCGGCCGTCCCAACCTGCTCGTGTACGGTCGCTCGGGCTCGGGCAAGACCTTCGCCATCCAGCGCTGCATCGACATCGCCGGGTTGCCGGTCACCATGCCATCGGCCGCCGCCCTGGCACCGCCTGGGTACCGCGGCCGTGTGTTCATGGATGTGCTGATCGATCACTACCGGCGCTGGAAGACCGACTACGGCGTCGTCTTCCTGGACGAGATCGACAAGTGGTGCGCCGCGGCGTCGCGCCAGAACGCGAAGAGGACGGAGCCGGCTCGCGCCAGTACCGAGCTGGAGATGGGCGGCATCGCGCTCCAGCAGGAGCTGCTGCGCACGATCGAGGGCGAACTGGTCACGTTCACCGACGAGGCCAAGGATGTCGAAGACCTGCAGGACGTGACGTTCGATACCAGCCACATTTTCTGGGTCTTCGGCGGCGCCTTCGTGAACCTGGATCGGTACGTGCGCCGGCGCCTGAACCCGCACATGAGCGAGGAGGAGGCTTGGGAGCATGCGATCCCCCAGGACTTCAAGGCGTACGGGATGACCAACGAACTGGCCGACCGGATCTCGACTTGGGCCTGGACGAAGCCGCTCAAGGTCCCGCAGATGATGCAGATTCTGCGCGAGCAGGACGAGCCCCGCTGGTGCAAGCGCTTTGCGGCGCTGGGCTGCGAGCTGCGGCTGAAGGACGGCGCCCTGGGCGCCTGCGCGCAGCATGCCTGGGAGATGCGCGAGGGGCCGCGGGTGGCTCGCGCCATGCTCAATCGGGGCATGGACGACGTCCTTCATCACGCCGCGCGTCGGGCCGTTGCCGAGCCCGGGTGGGACCGGGTCGTGACCGTCCAGGCCGGCAACGTGAAGTCGGGGACGCTCGACTGATGGGGGCCGCTCCCCAGGCTCGCGAGGTCGGCCCGGTATACGACCTGCTGCTGGGCACCCGCGATGGCGTGACACTGCCCTGCCGGAACAAGGATGGCCAGATCGTGAACGTGGCGCAGGTCGCGTACATGGGCACGATCGACCGCAACCAGGGCCAGCGCGAGGAGACCGAGCTGCAGCACAAGGACGAGCTGGTCCAGCTCGGCAGCTCGAACATCATCGACCGCGAGCTGACGAACTGGCCCCAGGTCACGCAGGGCGACTGGTCAGGCGGCATGCTCCAGCGTGTGTTCAGCGGCCCCGGTGCCGATCCAACTCGGTACTGGGAGGGTGACGGGGTCCTCTGGCCGATCAGCGACTACCTGCCCCAGCGGCCAGCGCAGTTCGCTCCGTTTCAGGCCGAGGGTGGCGCCGTCATGAAGGGCATTTTCTTCATCGGCACGCCGGCGGGGTCGATCAGCTCCATCGGCATGTCGTACGCGTTCCTGTACACGACAACCGTCGGCACCATCGCCACCAACTTGGTCATTATCAACGGCGACACGCGATACACGATCACGAACCCGACCGGCATCGCAACCGGCAACGGATCGCCGTCGGCTCCGCAAACTCCCGCCGAGTTCATGATCGGCGCTGGCGCGTTGTGGTACGTCGTCCCGAACGGCGCCAACACCGAGATCCGTTTTGTGACCGTGGGCAGTCCCACGACCACGCTCTTCGACACCATTGCTGCGTCGTCACCGTCGCTCGGGAACAACAACTGCGCGATCGGCTACGTCGGCAACAAGGTCTACCTCGCGGTGCCGTACCTGAACAACGCCAACCCGACCACGCGCATCCGCATTTACGAGATTCAGGCGGGCGTGGCGACGTCGTTCACGGAGTTGTTTTTGGCTGACACCACGACCGTGCTCGGCAGCAGCGATCAGCTCAATGTAGCCAGCACGGTCTTCGTCGGTGACACGCTGTACTACACGATTCAGACCGGCAGTGGTGACGCGATCATCGTGGCGTACAGCTTGGTCGCAACGTCGTTTTCGACGGTGGCCATGTTGCCGGGCGAAGGTCAGCTCTTTTTGACCGCTGCCGCGGGAGTGATCTTCGTTGTATCGGGTGGCGGGAACATGTACTTGTTGCAGGGCGGATCGCTGCAGCACATCGGACCGCTTCCGCCGCAGATCGGACCGGTGACGATCAGCCCCGGCACGCAGGCCAATGCGTTCTCGAACAGCAACTCGCTTTCGCGTGCGGTAGCGTTCGGACCGTACGCAGTGTTCGCGGCTTCTTACTACCCGCCTGGGGCTTCGGTTTCGATCGTGGCTGTGTACGCGTACGACGTCCTTCGTGGCCGCTTGTTCCGGCTCGGAATCCTCAGCAACTTGGCTCGAAACGTGGCCATGGGCGGGGCGCGCATCGGCCTGATGACGTTCGCGACTCGTACGCTTGCGGGGGGCGTGGCCATCACCCCTCAGTGGTCGATCGTGGCACCGATCCTGAGCGTGTCAGGGCTGCCGCTCGACGTCTCCAATGCGCAGATCCTCGACGTCGGATTGCGACGTTTGAACTTCGCATCCACGCAGCTTGGGTTCCAGGTGACGTCATCCATCATCGACTTCACGTCGTCGCAGCCCAAGCTCTACCGCGACATCCCGGTCACGTATCTGCCCCTGCAAGCGGACGCGAGCTGCGGCGTGCAGGTCGATGCCTGGCTCGACCGCGACCCGGCCAGCTTGAGCCCGACGCCTGATTTCACGACCTCGGTCTTCGGCGACGCCGGCCCCGGGTCCACGCGCCTGGTGCTGCCGATCAACACCATCTCGACCAAGCTCGTGTGCCGGGTCACGACCTACGGCGGCCAGGTGGTCGGCACCAGCTTGCTTGACGCGCCCAAGCTGGTCTCGGCCATCGTGCGCGTCGCCACCGGCTGGGTGCAGACGCTGAAGCTCGAACTGGCGCCGCAGCTCCAGAGCAACAGCAAGAACGTGCAGGACGTGTGGACGTACCAGGGCATCGACAACGTCGTCGCGTACAACTTCCTGCGCCAGCTCTGGCGCCTGAAGGGTGGGCAGTGCGTCATTGCGCTGCCCAATGGCGATACCGGGAACTGGCAGATGGAGGATGGGCAGTTCGACTCGCCGAAGCCTTTCGGTGCAGTCTTCCGAGCCGATCAGGCGAGCGGGTTCAAGTGGGTGGCGACGATCAAAATTCGCGAGGACATCGACTGATGCCGGGGCTGCCTGGCGCGCAGATAATTCCGCCGCAACCGACGTTGCAGCCATCAGGGCTTCCGCAGGGGTTCGTTGCGACGTCCGTACAAGGGGGCGCGAAGCTGCTGGTATATCGCAATGCGGTTGTCAATGTCGCCAACACGTTCACGTTCACCACCATTCCATTCGATGTCATCGAATACCCGATCGGCGTCAGCGATGTGCCGTATTACTCGCGCACTTCGGGTATTCTTACGGTGCCACGGGGGCCACTTGTCCGCGTCGATTCCAGTGTCATTATGAACGCTCCCGGTGCCGGTTCATTAGGTCTTCGTGTGCTCAAGAATGGTGCAACCGAATATCGCCTCGACACTGGATACAACGGCGCGGGGAACCCCGCTGCATCTGGCAGTCGCCTGATTCCGGTAGTAGTAGGCGACACCCTGGTGATTCAGGTTGCACAGAGCACGCCCACCAATCCTGCCAGCCCCTTCACGGGCGTTTCTTTTTGCTGGTGTCAATTTGAGTTTGGAGTATGATCCGCCCATGGCCAGCCAGGTCAATCCGCTCACCGCGGGACAGATCACCGACGACTCCCGCTTCAACTACCGCTTCGGCCTCCTGGCCGGCGGACCGGGTGGCCTGGCCACCTACCCATCCACGGGTGGGCCGCCGGCGAACTCGGTGGGCAACGACGGCGACTTCGCGCAGCGGCGCGACGGTGGTGCCGGGACCACGCTCTACCAGCGTCGGGCCGGGGCCTGGGTGGCGACCGGGGCATGACCCTCGTTCGCGGTCAGCTCGCCGCCACTCCGGGCTTCAGCAACGACCTCGACATCTACACCGGGCTGCCGGGTTCCGAAGAGCAGCTCCCCGGCCCGGCCAACCAGGCGGCCCAGTTCCTGGACTTCGGGCTGTCCGTGGCCTCGGTCCGGATCAAGACCATCGCGGTGGTCGTGGACTCCCCGCTCACGTCGGCCGCCGCCGGTCAGGCCACGATCCAGCTCTTCGCGGCCCGCTCGATCTTCGCCACCGCCGGCAGCACGCCCCAGCCCGGAGTGGCTGGCACCTTCGCGACGGGTGCGTTTACCGGCGGCTCGGGCGGCGCCAGCCAGTTTCCGGCCACCGGCCTCAACGCCACCCAGGCCCGCGGTGCGGCCGTCAACTTCGGCCCCAACACGAACAGCATCGCCGCCGGCATCTACTTCTTCAGCCCGGTGGACATCCCCGAGCTGCAGTGGTACTACCCGGTGGTAGGTGTCGAGATCAAGGCTGCGGTCGCGTTCACCGGTGGCTCGGCGCGCGTGTTTCTGGAGCTGGCGAACGTCTGATGTCTGTCGAATACGAGATTGGATTCAACACTCCGGCTGCTGGCGCCGGCACTGCGTACTTCAACCTGTGGGCGGCGACCAGGGCACTGTATCTGGCCGAGGTCAAGGTCGGAAACTCGACCAACAACGGCGTCTCCGACGTGCGCTTGGTCCGCACTAGTGCGCGCGGCACGCAGACCACGACCATCACTCCGACCGCGGCCAGCAACGCGCTCATTCCGCCGCTCGCGCCCGCGCCCACCGCGCTCATCGACACCGCCTGGTCGGTGGCTCCGACGTTCCAGCCGCTGAACGTGCGGCTGACCGACCTCGCCGCGGCCGTGGAATCCGGTGAGTTCTGGAACTGGGAACAGAACGCCAAGCTCTGGGTGCCCAGCGGCGCCGGGCTGGCGCTCTTTGCTGGTGGCGCCGGCCAGGTGCTACGCGTCTGGATTCGCTGGGGCGAGTGATGGCCACGCCGCTGCGCCGTACGGTGGTCCGTGTTCCGCCCAAGCCGATCCGCAAGCAGGTCGTGATCGGCTCCGGGGGCATGTCGTTCGGCGCGTTCTTCGGCACCGAGGGGCTGCACGGCGGACCGCGCACGGTCGGCACCGCGGCACGCGCTTCGGCGCCGGGGACGTTCCCGCGCTCGCCCCAGGGCGAGGTCATCAGGGGGAGCTGACAATGCCCTACACCGGGACGCCGCCCGGCGGCGCAGACCACGGCCCGTCGATCAGGAACTCGGCGGTGTACGAGGCACTGGTGCGCGAGGGCAAGTCGAAGTCAAGCGCGGCCGCCATCAGCAACTCGATGATTTCCAAGGGGTACAAGAAGGGCCGGCACCGGGCGCGGAGGCATGGTCGCGCCCGGGGACATAGGTGACAGCCCAGGGGGACATACCCATGCTCGAACAGAGCGCACGGATGGAATACCATGACGACGTGCCGAACGTCTCGCGTGATTGGGATCGGCGTCTCGATGAAGCAATCGAACAAGCGGCTGCAGAAGCGCGTGCGCAAGGCAGTCCCGAACTGGACAAGATGCTCACCGAGATGCGTCTTTACATGGGGGCTTGGAAAGACATTGCGCAGTCGCGGCTGCGTGATTTGGGGGTGTACGCGCTTAGCAGGACAGAGCACGAGCACGTTGTGAGGATGGTAGCCAACGCGGTCGCCTTGGAGACCGTTCAGGAGGCAAAAAGACAGGTTGACGCGCGGCACGACGCATGGTGGCAGTCCACCTCGGTCAAGGTCGCGGTCGTCGTCGGCATCGGATCGCTGGTGGCGTCGATGGTGCTTGGCGTTATCAACTTGATCCTGAACAGCAGGCACCCGTAGGGAGGAAGTTTATGTCGCAGGTTCTCGACTACTCCAGCGCTCGGCCGGGGGGCGCCAGGATCAGGGCCGATGGCTACACCGGTGTCATGCGCTACCTGAGTTACGACGAAGAGAAGAACCTCTCGCCGGCCGAGCGCGATGACCTGCACGCCAACGGGCTCGACATCGGCCTGGTCTGGGAGACCACGGCCGACCGCGCACTGAGCGGTCACGGTGGTGGCGTGAGCGATGCCCAGGTCGCACTCGCGCAGGCTCGCGCGCTCGGGCTTCCCGACGCCTGTCCGATCTACTTCGCAGTGGACTTCGACACCACGCCCGAGCAGCAGGCCGCGATCGACGCCTACCTGGTCGGAGCCGGCACGGTCATCGGTGCGCATCGCGTCGGCGTGTACGGCTCGTACTACGTCGTGGAGCGCTGCGCCGCCAGCGGTAGCGCGAGCTGGTTCTGGCAGACGCTGGCTTGGTCGGGCGGCCAGCAGAGCGACCACAACGATCTGTACCAGAACGGCCAGCAGCTCTACAACGGCGGCGCCGACGTGAACGATGTGCGCGGCGACTGGGGACCGTGGAAGGCCGGCAGCTCGCCCCAGCCCCAGCCCGGCCCCGAGGTCGTGGACCCGCGCGGATTCTGGTGGTTCCCGTACGTGGACCTGGAGGGGCAGAGCGCGGACCAGGTGGTGGAGCTGAACAGCGTCTGCCACGCCGACGTCTTCACCGCTGGCGGGAGCTGGTACCGCGGCAACGACCGGATCGCCGCGGCCGTGCTCGGGGAGTACGCCGAGTGGGTCCTGGCCAACCGTGTCAACGGCGTGTGGTACGTCATGGACGAGTCGGGCGGCCCCCAGGGCATGGGTCCCAACGGCCGGCTCGCGCCCGAGCAGGCGTACTGGCTGGAGGACGCCGTCTCCGACTCGACGGGCTGCGGTGGCACCAACCCGCCCCAGGTCGCGCTGTCGGGCAAGGGCCGCTGGTACGCGCCGGTGATCCCGCCGGACCAGCCTGCGCCCGAGCCCACGCCGCCTGACCCCGTGCCGCCTGAACCGGAGCCCGAGCCCACGCCGGAGCCCGAGCCGGAGCCCACGCCGCCCACTGCCAGCGACCCGGTCGCCGCCAAGGCGGCGCTGGTCGCTCTGCACGAAGCCTTCCTGGCCGGCGCCGTGGCCGTGGCCGACCTGGTCAAGGCGCTGGGCCTGTGATGGGCGGCGAACAGGCCGATACCAGCCCCAGCAACCGCTGGTGGTGGGTGCCCAACGCGGTCTTCGCCGGCGCTGGCCTCGGGCTGGTCGCGCTGGGGGTCTTGACCCGCACGGCCGACAGCCACGACCTGGTGGTGGCGGGGGTGGCCGTCATCACGGCCGCTGCCGGCCATGCCGCCGGGAAGCAGTCCCCGACTCCGTAGCCACTTCCTCCCGCTACCCGAGGCCCCGGGTCCCTGAGCCCGGGGCCTCACCTTTTGTGATAGCCTTGCTGTATGGCTACTCAGCAGCCGCGGCCAGCCTGGAGCTGGCCAGCCGGGTACTGGTCATTCGGCCGCGCCGCCGCCGTGGCGTACGCGATCGTCGTCCTGGTGCTCTTCATCGTGGGTCGGCTGAGCGGCGTCGAGCTGGTGCTCTTCGCCCTGATCGCGGCGGCTCTGCTGCTTCCGTAGAGACCGCGGCCGACCGAGACGGACGAACGCCGCCGGGGCGGACAGGTGCTCCGCGGCCGTCACGTCGTGCAGAACGTGCGTCGTCCCTTCCGGGACCTTCGACGGCGCGGACTCCGACCACGGCACCCTCCAGCCGCTCGACTGCGTACTGAACATCCGGATGAGCCTCGGGTCCGTCGTCCGGCCAGACAGGACGTCGAAGAAGGCGCCGATCGTCCTCCTCTCCAGCTCGCGAGCGGCGGCGGCCACCTGGGCGCGGGCGTGAAGCGATTCGAGCAACCCGAGCGCGTTCTCGGAGTCGTTGCCGGGCGCGGGCGGGCTTGTCGATACAGGTGCCGCAGACGTCGTAGTGGCGTTGGAGTTCGTCTTCGACTTCGCGCTTTTCAGCCCACGCCTCTTCTTTCCGCTGATAGCTCTTGCTCCTATCGATGAAGTCCAGTATGGACTCGCCCCGCGCGCGAAGCGAGCGCCCGACGGGACACATGTCGGGCCACGCGAGTTCCGGTATGAGCTGACGCTTGTTCAGCGGCACGGAACCTCCTCGCGTCCCAGCCGTCCGGGTCTACCAGCGCGTACATGGCACGCAGGAGCCTGGCCCGGATCGCACGCTTCTCTTCGTTCTCGCGGAGGTCCCATACCAGCTCGTTCTTCATGCCATAGCGACCCATGGCTACGGCGTCCTGAACCCCGGGTCGCCCGGCTTCAAGATGGTCTTGACCGGTGTCGCGATCCCCGCCCCCACGCGAGCCCGAAGCGCGGTCTCTTCCTGGCCCTCGCGGGCCTGGCGCTCGCGATGGAACTGGGCCATGGCCTGCAGGAAGAACTGCGAGCACGGCGGGCAGAACGGCATGAACCCCTGCTGGTCGTTGTGGATCTTGACCACCTCCTGAGCCGAGCGCGGCAGGAACGCCGGCAGTTCGTTCAGCTTGTCCTCCGGCCAAGCGTCCTCCAGCCAGTCGATCAGCGCTTCGCACAGCACACAGGCAACCGGCTCTTCCTCGGTGGCGGCAGGAGCCGAAGCCCCCGCCTGCTCATCCATCACGCCTGCTCCATCAGGTCCATCCAGTTCTCCTGGACGTTCCCGATCTTGTACGTGCCGTCGAGAGCCCCGTTGTCGAACGGGTCGCCGGTGTCGGCGTCGGTGAAGACCAGCAGCAGCTCGTCGTCCTCCTTCATGCCCATGGTCGGGTTGCGCAGGGGGTGCGTCACGTGGATCTTGATCGGCATTACAGCTCCTCCAGTCGTACATACAGATGCGGCGGCAGGTCGGCGCCGGTGCGCTGGTCGAACGCGTACAGCACCATGAACGGGGGCTTGTGCATCACGATCTGCTTGTCGTCCCAGTATGCGAAGCCCTTCAGCGCATCCCATACCGCTTTCTCGATGTTGTCCAGGTCGCCATCGCGACCCTGGGGCCAGCCGGCCCGGCCCTGTACCCGCTTGCGTGGACCGATACTGGACGGACACGCGACGTGCGCGACCAGCGACGCGGCGAGTACCACGCCCTTCGGGAACATCACCTCCTCTACACGCTCACCGCTCCAGAATTCGCGCTGGTACGCTTCGATGATCTCGGCCCGGTAGCCGGCGTCCTTGGGGTGTAGGTACGTGCGGTGGATGCCGTTCTTCAAGGTGTGCCGAGCCCGCCGCAGCGGCTGCGGGCGCGAGAACACCGTCAGCTCCATCACACGCTTCACGTCACACCACCCTCCCGCACAGCGGGCAGGTCGAGCCCTTGACGACGCCGGCGTGGGTGCAGCCGCGCATGAACTGGTGCCGCAACCAAGCGACGCCAGCGCCCGCGCCGACGGCCAAGAAGGGCAGCCCGAGCAGCAGCACGTTGACCCACCTCACCGCTCGCGCCTGGCGATCCAGCTCTTCGCCCAGTCCTGGATCTCCTGGGCGATGCGCAGGTAGTTCGGACTCGGATCGCCCCTCTCCTCCTGACCAATCTCGTACGCCATCCAGAGCTGCCTACGAAGGTAGTGCGGCAGCCGGCGCCAATGCTCCCGACAGCCCCACATGGCTGGCGGGACCTGCTCCTCGCAGCCGGGCCAGTGGCACTCGTGATCGCGCGTCTGTCCGGCTCGCAGGACGTGACTCACCTTGCGCTTCACCGCTCGCGCCTGGCGATCACGCCGCGCAGCAGGTTGACGTACGCGTCGGTACCCAGCGCCAGCTCGATGCGGTCGCTCAAGCAGCCCATGATCGAGAGCAGGGCCTGCAGCCGGTGCTCCATCGGCACCTTCGAGTAGTCGAACTCGACCTCGCCGGTGCCCTCGTGGTCGGCGCGGAAGGTCACGACCGTCTCCAGGTCGCGAAGCAGCCGCTGGGGCAGGCCGGACTTGAGCGGGAAGCGCTCGACGGCGGGCTCCGGCCGGGCCGGGCTCGGCCCCCAGGCGTCCTGCCACGGCGTCGGCGCCGACTTGGGGCCGGGGTGCAGCGCCAGCTCGCGGCGCAGGTTGACGAGCCACTCGCCGATGACCTCGCCCCTCCAGCCGTCCAGGTAGGGCTCGCGCGACGCCGCGTCCATCTCGGCCAGCACGTCCTCGATGCTCATGTCCTCAGCCACCGTCACACCACCTCCCCACGAGCAGCGCCAGCGCGAGCAGACCGACGACGGCGGCCGTGGTTCTCCACAGCTCCCCGGCGCGGTGCTGCAGCTTCAGCCACCAAAGGCGCCTCGCTCTTGGCCGCAGGAAGATCCGGAAGAAGATCCGCCTTCGTCGGGACCACGCCATCGCTCTCCTCTCGCATGCAGTTGTGCGGCTTCCAGAGCGGCTGGTTAGAACGCAGCTTCTCGTTGGTACGGGCCATGGCCACTTCCCACTGGCCCAGCTCGAAGTCGATGTAGCAGATGTAGAGCTTGTACGGGAGCTGAGCCAGCCACCGCTTCCGCGCCGCGTCGGTCAGGTCGTCCGGCACCGGCTCGTCCAGCGGCGACCACGGCACCGGCTCGAACACGGCCAGGTTGCGGTAGCTGACGCGGCCGTACACGAGCAGCACCGTGGTGCCGCACCGCGGGCACCGGGCCAGGTAGCGCTCGATCACGGCTCCTTGCCCGTCCTTTCCATCTTGCGCCAGGTGGCGAGGTCGCACATGCCGCCACCGACGGTGACGCGCAGGGGCTGCTCTCTCAGGTTCTCCGGCGCAGGGATATTGAGGAATTGCACGGGCAAGAGGTCGCTGTCGGTCACGCCCAGGCAGAACTTGGCACTGCCATCGCGCAATACGATCACATCGCCGAACTCGGGCTCCACTACGGCTCCCCGCGCCGCCGCATGATGTCGGCCAGGATCGCCTCCACGCGCTGGTCCTCGAACAGCTCCTCCATCACGTCGTGCGTGACCGGCAGGCTGTCCTTCTGCGAGCGGCACAGCGTGATCGGCCTGCCACCACCGGCGGGCCGCCAGCGCAGCGACCAGGACCGGTCCGGCTCGCCGTTCGGCTTGCGGCCCTTGTACCGGCTGAACAACAGCCGGCTGCCGTCAGCGACGTTCGTGCTCTGCGTCTCCATTCTGGTCTTCCTCCACGTACAAAGTCTCGGCCAGCTCGCGGCCCAACACGTAGTTCTGGAACGGGGACAGCACGAGCATGTCCCCCGGGACGAAGGGCAGTGCCCTGCCCTCCGAATCGAACGGGAAGTCGCCAGCTTCCAGCTCGCGCATCTGGACGCGTGACGGATGGCGACTGGTGTACCGCTTGATCGGCTTCACAGCCGGCGCAGCTTCTGGTAGTAGTCCCGGTAGTAGTTGCGCTCATCGTACCAGCGCCAGAACGGCAGCAGCGCCAGCTTGATCGCGAACGCCAGGGCGATCAGCGTGATCATGGCGACGATGTCCGGGCTACCGCGCCACGCCCAGACCGCACCGACGCCGATACCGAACAGGAAGCTGACGTCGGCCCAGCGCAGCAAGGTACCGGCGCGGACCCACTGAACCAGGCGATACTGCCTCATACCGACCTCCTCCGGCGCATGCGGACCACGCGCCCATCGGCCTCGCCCGGCAGCTCCTCGGTCAGCCGGGTTACGCCCGTCTTCTCATACCGCTCCCACTCCTGGTGCTCGGTACAGCTAATCGTCTCGAAGTTGCCCAGCCGGCTGTAGTTGCAGTACGAGCACGGGTATGAGTCCCAGGCTCGCTCCGGGTAGGCGGCCGGCAGGTTGAGCGTGGTGCTCGCCGCATCGGCGTCGATCACCAGGTCGCGAGCGATCTCCTCGGGGACCATCCGCATCGACGGGTGCCACGGCAGCTCGATCACGTCGAGGTACGGGTCGCTGCCGTGTTTGGCGCCGGTGAAGTTGCCCTCCATGGTCCCGATCAGCAGGTACGACCGCTCGATCGGCCAGCCCATCGCACGCCCGATGTACATCTCGGTGATCATCTGGACGCGGTAGGTCTCCAGGGCCTCGCGTGGCCCCATCTTCTTGATCCGCTCGCACTTCGAGATGCGCGGGCACTTGACCTGTACCAGCGCCAGCGTGTGGTCGTGATCCGGGTCCTGCACCATCACGTCGGGGTGGCCGGCGAAGACCATGCCGTTCTCCAGCTCGTCGGCGCGGCTGCCGTCGGCGTTGTACGAGCCGCGAGCCTTGGCCCTGCGCACCCACATCGAGAGCAGCGGGTCGTCGCCCTGGTACCGGTGCCGGAACAGCAGCGTCGGCGCGCAGCCGATGACCGCCGGACCGAGCTGGTGCTTCAGGGCGGCGACCGCGATACCCTCGAAGTTGAATCCGCGCAGCATGTTGATCTTGCTGTTGGGGTCCGGGAAGCCCTGGCGGACGCCCATGTGCTTGAACCCCGGCTGGGGGTCATGACCCAGGAACTTCTTCAGCCGCGCCAGCCGGCAGGTCAGGCTGCACAGGCTCGGCGATACCACGCCCGTCTCCCACTCGCCCTCGACGCTGTTGTGCTCGATCTGGAGCTGCAGCAGCTCGGGAACGTCGAGCGCCCGCAGGCCGTCGAGCAGGGCCTGCTCCAGGAAGTGTCTCCGCGCCCGCTGAGTCACGCCTTGACCAGGCCGTCCTGGTACGAGCACACCACGTCGTCCTCGCCGCTCTCGGGGTCCTTGATGCGGTACGCCGGATGGCTGCCCAGCCCTTCGTCGCAGGGCACGATTTCCAACACCTCGGCGGCCAGCTCGTCCGGCATGCCTTCGGTCTTGATCCTATCGCCGACCTTGATCTCGTCCATTTCGCTCCTCGTACCGACGGAAAGGGGCCGGACGCGCTGCCCGGCCCCGGAGGTTCCCGTGGTCTGTTCAGGTTCCCGGCTTCTTCTCGCCGTTGTCCTCGTCGCCGGGGTGCTGCGTGTCCCGCTCCGACGGCTTCTCCTCGCCGTTCTTCTTGGGCGGGTCCGGCGTCTTCGGGGTGGTCACGCCGGCTGGTCGTGCAGCCGCGGCTCGCGCGCGATGGCTGCGTTGGCGTGGAACGCCGCCGTCTCCAGCCCCCGGAGCGCGAGCGTCTTGCTCGGCCCCTCGGGCAGGATATGGTTCAGGAACAGCGCCACCTCGCGGAACTCCTGGCGCACGTCCTGGTGCAGCTCGATTGCCTCGCCGCTGGGCGCGACGTAGGTGAACCAGCTCCTCAGCGTCTCGTCGCTGATGTGGTGCGCCACGCTGCGCGTGGGCCTGTCCCTGTCGTCGCTCGGGCGGTCGTCGGTGGTAGCCATCCCTCACCCCTTCCTGATGTTGCGGGCCTGGAGCGGGCGCAGGACGTTGTCCTTCTCGCACTGGTGCATGATGCCGAACGAGCCGCCGCCCATGGGCAGCGCCCGACCGGTCACGACCACGTTGCAGCCCGGACACGCCTCCACGGAGTCGCCCACGTCGCCCGGCTCGTACACGTGCTCGCTCGCGGGCTGGTTCCCGCGCTCGCGCTGGTCCGGCGGCATCCACGCCGCCTTGTCCTCGGGACGCACCGGCGCGTCGGCCGGGCGCTTGTCGTCGTCCTGGTGGTGCGCGTTCTCGGGCACCTCGGCCTGACGCACGGTGCGCTGCCGCCGCGTGTGCTCGGCGCCGCTGGGAGTGACCGTGCCGTCGCGCACGGCCGGGTTGGGGCTCGTCCTGGACGCGTTGTCCTGGGGCGCGTCGTCGTCCTCGACCGGCTCGCCCAGCGCGTTGCAGCCGTTGACCTCCATCCAGGCGCGCAGCGCGATGCTGTACGCGTCCCGGTACTGGGGCTTGATCCGGCCGCGGCCGACCGGGAAGTCGGTGCCCTTCTTGAACCCGTGGTCGGTGAGCCACTGCTTGATGTCGGGGAAGGGCTTCCCCTCGTCCAGCTCGTACTCTTCCGCCAGCTCCTCCTCGGAGCTGTACGCGTCACCACCGACCAGGTCGCTGACGATCTTCAGGTCGGCCGCCGAGATCGGCAGGCCAGCCGGCGCGGGAACGGCCTTGCGGCCGTCGCTCTCAGCCCCGCCGGCGTCCGCGAAACCCGAGCTACCGCGGGCCGGAGCCGGCTCCTCCTCGTCGGAGCTGGAGCTGGTGCGCGCACTCGGCGAGCGCCTGCGCGACCCCGTCGAGGTCCCCCGGTCCGAGTCGTCGGAGCGCCGCCGCGAGCGAGAAGGGCGCTCTTCCTCCTGGCCGTTGTCGTCGCCGCGGTTGTCGTCGTCCTCGGGCTCGGCCTGGCGGCGGCGGGAGCTTCCGCGGGCGGGCTCGGCCTGCTGCCGGCGCGACGGCGCGTTCCGGCCGGTCGGCCGCCGGGGCTCGTCGTCGGGCGCCACCTCGGCGCCCTTGCTCAGGATCGGCCGCTCGTTCTCCTCGTCCCACTCGCAGAGGTCGATGTAGCGACCGCCGCGACCGCCGGGGACCCGGATCTTGACCAGCACGCCGGGACCCTCGGCGAAGTCGGGGTCCTTGTCCTGCTGGTCCTCCAGCGCCGCCTGGAGCTGGTCCATGAAGTCGTCGCGGGACTGGTGCGAGGCGAGCCCGAGCTTGGCCACGTCGAGCTGCGTGATGCGCCCGCTGTCGTCGGCCTTGCCGGGCAGGGTCTCGCCCTCATACCACGGGAAGATGTCCAGCACCCAGCGCGGGCGCGGCTTCCCGTCGTACATGTTCTCGCCGTCCCACTCCACCTTGGAGATGCCGAAGACTGCCTCGCGGGCGACCATCGCATCGGCGTCCACCCAGGAACCGCCGCCGCCGAACTTCGGCTTGTCGGCGCCCGTCTCCTGACGGGTCCTGGTGATGAATCCGGCCATGTGCTCCTCCTGTACAAACGGGTGATGAGGCGGCTGGTGGATGGAGCGGACCCATCCCGGACCTCAGCGGGTTTTTCACCATTGACCGTCCGCCGCGCTATGGACCAGCCACCCGGGATACTAACCGATCAGCAGATGGTTTGTCTACTCGCTGGAGATGAAGTCGTACCAGCTCGGCCGATCGTCCTCAGCCAGGGCCTGCTCAGGCGCCGGGTCCTCCTGGTTGATCGGGCTGTCCCACAGGGCGCGGAACAGCTCGTTCATTTTGACCAGACTGAAGGGTTCTCCGGCGACGTGCCGCGCGACCACCCGCGTCCAATCGCGGTCCTGGCTGCCGGGTGGCACCATGATACCGCTGTCGCCAGGGGTCTCCTCCCAGCCGTCACCGAGCAGTGAGCGTCGCAGGTCGTACGTCAGCGGTCCTCCTCGGCCGACAGCACTACCAGCTCGACCAGGTGCAGCAGCAGCTCCCGGATATCACGAAGTGCCGCGAACTCCAGGATCGGAGCCTCAGCCTTCATCCGCTTCACGCTCGCGCCCATGCGCTTGTACAGATCCTCAGCTCGGGCCTCAGCGTCCTCCCGCGCATTCGGGCGGCGCTGGCGTCCTGACGGTCGAATCATCGCTCTTCCTCCAGGTACCGTCCACCGGCTTCTCGGCCGGCCTCGCGGCCAGCATGATACATCCGCTCGATCGCATCGCCGCGCTGGAGCCGGCGCTTCCACACGTTGCCGTCCACGCTACCCCGTACCAGCAGATACGCATGCCGCAGGGTTTTGGCCTTCTGCTTCGGCCCCCGGCCGCGGGCTTCAGCCTGGTAGTGCAGCGCGGCGTCCGACCGCGGCTCCCCGAACAGGAACCAGCGGGCTGCCGAGAGGTCGATGCCCATGCCCAGCGACTGGAGGTTGCCGACCAGTACCGGCACCTTCCCGGTCGCGAACTCGTGGCGGATGCGGTCACGGTCGCGAGCCGGGGTGTCGCCGGTGATGAGCGGGGCCTTCAGCAGCCGCGCCACGCCTTCGGTATAGGCGCGGTGCCAGCCGAAGATCACCACCGGCTCGTGGTGCTCGATGAGCGGGCGGCCGGGGCGCTCGACGTGGCGCAGTTCACCCGCACGGAGCTGGTTCAAGTACGCCTCGGTGAGCCGGATCTTGACCGGTACCAGCTCCTGCTGGAGCGTGTCGATGAGGTTGTCGGGCAGATCCACGTCGGAGTCCCAGTCGGCCGCACCATCCCCGACCCAGACCGGGAAGCGATCCGGTATGGCGATGGCTCGGACGTCCTCCTCGCGGATGATCGAGACGTTGGAGAGCTTGCCCCACAGCTCGCGCTCGTTGCGGATGCCGTCGTACGAGATGCCGGTCTGGGCGAACTCGTTCGGTACCGCGTGGCAGTACCGACAGGCGAAGCACCGGCCGCAGGCTTCGCCCTTCCACGGCGCCTTGAAGCACGCCTTCTTGGTGAAGAAGAACGGGTCACCGCCGGGGCCGAATGGCCTGAGCTGCCAGTACACGTCCATCCCTGAGTTGACGTACCAGGTGCCGGAGAGCTGCCACACGTGGTCGGTGCCCTTGGCGAGTTGGTCGAACGCCAGGTACCGCTGCGTCTGCCCGGTCGCGCAGCGCAGGTACATGTGGCTTTCGTCGGCGACCAGGGCGAAGCGCTCCGGCCGCAGGTTCTCCTGGAACCAGCCCAGCCAGTAGGGCAGGATCTCGGGGTTGATGAGGAAGACTCGCGGCGCCCACTCGGGCCAGCTCCCCATCATGTCGCGACCGTTGATGCGCAGGCGCCGGGTCTTGTCCTTGGTACCGCTGAGCCGCACGAACGGCAGATCCAGCCCCATGGCCTCGGCTTCCTCGGGCCAGACGCTGAGCGCGGTGGTCGGCGCCACCACGACCAGGTCGAAGCACTGAGCAATGGCCAACAGCAGCCGGTTGTAAGCGTGCAGCACGGTGCGGGTCTTGCCGACCCGCATCTCGTGCCACAGAACACCGGAGCCACGGACCAGCAGCTCGCTGGAGTCGTCCTGCCACGGCCAGAGCTGATAGCTCACGACCGCAGCGCCAGTACGACCTGCTGCACCAGCGCCGATTGCTCGGCCTGGTTGAACAGCACGACGCCGTCCGGGTTGACCTGCTTCAGGCGTCGCCGGTGTTCGCGCTCGCCCTTGAGCGCCGCCTTGATCGCCTCCCACTCCAGCTCGGAGTACGGAGCGCCGGTACTAGGCGTCGTCGTCGCCATCTTCCAGCTCCAGGTCGGCCAGCACCGGCACCAGCTCGTCGGTCCAGAACTTGGCCGCCTTGCGCAGCTCGACACGGTGCTCGTCCTCGCGCTGCTTGGCCTTGTCCATCAGGTCGTCGTTCGTCACGGCTTCGACGTTGGACCGTACCAGATCGGCCAGCACCTGGGGCTCCAGCGCGTCCAGCTCCCAGCTCTCGTCGCCGTACAGGGCCTGGTAGCCCTCGAACCGGCTGTCGGTGGCCTTGGCCGGGTTGGGCGGCGGGCCGTACTGCTGGATCTGGTCCATGGTCAGCGCCACCCGCTGGACGTCGAAGCGCTCGGGGTACACGACTCCCGCGTGGTGGCTGATGAACGTCACCAGCCGGTCGGTGATGTCGCGCGTCATGTCCAGGCCGGACGGATCGTGGTCGCCGAAGTGGAAGATGCGAACGCGCTTGCCGCCGCGGATCTTCCACTGGAGCCGGCGGCCGGCGGCCCAGACCTCGCTCGCCGAGGCGTAGCCACGGCACGAGAACAGCGGCACGTCCAGCTCGTTGCAGACGCCCTCGAACACGCCCGCGAGCGCGTCCTTCTCGATCCAGACCTCGCAGTACGTCGGCTGGTCGGCCCACCAGTCCTCGTGGTAGCCCTCGGCGGCCGAGCCGATGATGCTCTCGGGGCTTTCCCACGACGACAGCGCGCGCAGAAAGCGCGTGCGATCCTCGATGGCCAGCCAGTCGATCATGCCGGCCATGCGAGCATCGGAGATGACGTTGCCAAGTGCCTTGTACGACTGGAGCGTGTTCGGGATCAGATCACGTGCGACGAACTGGTAGTAGAGCTGCCGCAGCGTGAGCGTGAAGCCGGCCGCCTGGTACTCCGCGATGATGTCGTTCGCCTGCTCGATGCGCGTCGCCGACGTCCGCGAAAAGTTGCGATGCTCGTACGCGATCTTCGGCATCGAAATGAACCTCCCACTACGATAGATTAGTACGGGCTTGGGACCGTACCGCGTAGTTACAGGGGCCGAAGCCCCTGCCCTCCTACTACGTACGAGGAACGCGTCGTTCGGCGAGGAGTTGACGTACGGCCTCCAGTGCGACCTGCTCGGCTCGTTGATCGATGCCCTCGTCGCACTCTTTGAGCTTCGCGCGCAGGTCGGCGTTGTCGTTGGCGAGCGCTGTGGCACGCGCTTCAGCCTCGGCCGTCAGCGCCTCCAGGTTGGCCGTACGCCGGGCCATCTCCTCCTCGATGAGGTCGGCCAGGCTGCGCACGAACGGGTCGATTGGCTCGGCCTCCGCTTCGGCCACGGACTCCTCCTCCTGGGCCGGCATACCGCGCCGTCCAGGGATTTCCAGCCCGGCTCGCCGGAGCTGAGCGACGCTGTTGGCGAGCGCTCGGTTGCGGTCGGGCGGGTCCATGCCGGTGATCACGTGACCGACGCTCTTGTCGGGCGGATACCACGCCAGCTCGGTGCCGTGTTGCTCGACACGCCAGCCCTGCGCCTGCGCCAGCTTGTACAGCTCGCGCATGGTCGGATGGCGCAGGTTGATGTGGTCGCTCACGGGATCGATTCGGCAGGCGCCTCGGTGGTGCCGACCAGCATGCTGAAGTCGTGGTTGGCGCTCCAGTACCGCAGCGCGACGTTGAGCTTGCCAAACTCGGGACCCGCGCCGATGTCGTCCTTTGCGTACTGCTCGTACATCGTCCGCTCCAGCTCGACCAGGTGCTCGGCGCGCTTGGCCAGTCGCTCCAGCTCGGCCAGCGAGACCGAGCAGGTGGTCAGAAACGGGCTCGGCCCATCGCGGTCGCTGCCGACGTTGATCTGGCGCTGGTCGTGCAGGCCGAGGTCGCCCAGAGCCTTGCCCAGCCGCTCACGCAGCTCGGACGTCTTCACGGCTTGGCCTGCCCGAGCGCCACGGCCAGCAGCCCGCCGATGAGCAGGCCGATGACCATGTACAGCACGATTCTCGTTCGTCTGTCCAAGTGTAGAACCTCCTGCCTTGTATCAGGCAAACAGCAACGCGTGCCCCCGACTTGGGACGGGGCGCGGGCGCGTTACAGGGGCCGAAGCCCCTGCCCTCCGCTACTGCCAGATGGTGTCGTAGAAGACGCCGCCGTTGTTGGAGTTGTAGCAGGCGGCGCTGGTGCAGGCCGTGGTGCCCTCCAGTCCGACGTCGTCGGCGCGATTGCCGCAGCCGCCGCCCGAGTACCAGCCCGTCCAGCGCACGCTCGACCAGATGTGCAGCACCTCGAAGTTGAAGCTGCACTGCCAGGTACGCGTCGTGATGCTGACGTTGCTGAGCGACGAACCGGTCCGCGACCAGACGCTGTACCGCTCCTGCTCGTTGCCGCAGTAGTCCTGGTACGCGGTGATGTCGGTGCTGGCGTTCTGGCCCAGCGGGTCCGTGTTGCCGTTGGTCGTGTATCCGACCTGGTGCATGCCGTCGTTGCCGCACGCGAACGCTCGACCGGTCTGGGCCACCGACGCAGCCGGCGCCAGGGCCAGGACCAGGAGCACGATCGCGATGCGCGCGAACCGCCGCATAGAGACCTCCCACGCGGTTGGTATCGCTCGGGCTTGGGACCGAGCCGCCGCGTTACAGGGGCCGAAGCCCCTGCCCTCCGCGCTACTCCGGGACCTGGTCCAGCGCGTTAGTACGGGGCCGAAGCCCCGCACCCCTCCGCTACGGCTGCTGGTACGACGTACAACCGAACCGGTCGCAGTACCCGAGCAGGGTCAGCGTGCTCGGGCTGGCGCTGGCATGGACCGCGGGGGCCTGCACCACGTAGTTCGGCTGCCCGCTGGCCCGGATCGCCACCAGCGCGAGCATGCCGGCGACCGCCAGCAGTGCGACCGCCAGCGAGAGCGCAGGCCCCCGCCAGCTCACCGGTCGGGGTCCGGGTGCGCGTCCGCCAGCTCGCGGTCGATCTCCTCGGCCCGACCGGGGTCGATGCCCTCGGGCGCCAGGTTGGCCTGGTCCCAGCCGGTGCCGCTGCCGCTGGGCTCGTCGCTGCGGTCCTCCATGCCGGCGTTGAACTCCTCGTCCACCGCCATCGAGAAGAGCCGGCGGGCCGCCTCGCCGTCTCCGTTGGCGCCGTCGATCGAGCGCCGGGCCACGTCCAGGATCAGGCTGTGGGCGAAGTCCACGGCCTGGTAGACGTTGGCGAAGCGCTCGGGCTCGGCCTCGCGGTCGGGCTTGTCCACGTGGACGGTCGTGACCACCCGGCACTCGCCGCTGGGCAGCTTCCAGACCGCGAACGTGAGCAGCGGCTGAGCGCCCTCGGCGATCAGCGCCGTGTTGCGCTGGTCCATCATGGGCGTGAAGCTGACGCCCGGACGGCTGAACCCGGCCGCGGGGTCCTGGTAGTCGAGCGGCCGGTAGTCGGCCTCCTCGATCGGCCCCGTGGCGCCGGGGCGCGCGGTCGCGTCGATGCCCTCTTCGTCGCTGCGGTACATCTCGTACGCGTGCCCGAAGTCGTCGCGCATCAGTAGACACCTCCTTGGTGCTGCGATCGGCGAGCACGGGCCTCGCCGCCGCCGTGGCCATCATGCCTGCGCGCTGCCCTGGCCGCCCGGAGCCGGAACAGCACCTCGTCCACCTGGTCCGTGGGTATGTACGGCCAGGGCAGCAGCTCGGACTGCTGGAGCTGGACGCCCGCGCGCGGGAGCCAGTACCACACGTTCGACCGTGACCACCCGAGCATCCGGGCCAGAGCAGTCACGGTCACGAGCGGCGGCCGTTCCATGGGCCGCCAGTGTAGCAGACGCTTTGTTTACTTGTGCCCGCAGCGCGGGCAGCGGTCGCGGTCGAGCGGCACGTGGCCGCCGCAGCGCGAGCAGACTGTGCTCATCCTGGGGTCCGGAAGTGGCTTCTTCTTACCAGCCAAACGTGAGCCTCCTACTAACAAGAAAAAGGCCCCTGCCTCCGGGGGGAGGACAGGGGCCATGGGGGTAGTGGTGGTCGGCCGCTCGCCTGGTACGTGCGAAGTGTAGCGGCTAGGGGCGGAAGTGCTTGCCGCAGCGCGAGCAGTAGTGGCGCGGGGAGCTGTGGCCGCTGCGCAGGGTGCAGCGGTGATGCCCCTCGGTGGCCGGGCTGATGCCCTCCTCGCGCCACACGTAGCCGCACGTGCCATGGGGTCCGGGCTCCTCGGGCTCCTGGTCGAAGACCGGGCCATCGTTGACGTACACGCGCAGCCGGCCGATGCCGGCACCGGTCTCGATTTCGACCACCACAGCGCCGTCGATGTTCGAGCGGTAGGTCACGATCTGGCCGACGGCGTCGAGCGCGTTGTCGGGATCGTCAGTGTCCACGTTCAGCGCTACGTCGGTGAGCGAGCCGCTGACGGGTCGCTCGCGGGTGTCGCTGCTCACAGGTTGGCCAACGCCTCCACGAGGCGGGCCGCCTGCTTGGCCGAGATGCTGACGCGGTTGCCCGGGTAGTCAGCCTGAACGAACTCGGGGTCGATCCCGAGCGCGTCAGCCAGCTCCTGGCACGTGGCGTCGAGCGCCGCGCGCTGAGCAACTTCCTTGTCGATCGGCTGGTGTCGTTTCGCCATACAGAACCTCCTGTCATGGTGGCGTACGGCCTTGGGACCGTACAGGGTAGTTACAGCCCTTGCGGGCTGCCCTCCTACTAGAACGCGAACTCCAGCAGCTTGCCGGCCGCGCGATCCAGCTCGGTGCGCTTGTCGGCGAACGGGAGCGTCTGGCTGTGGCGCGTGATGCCCTGGGCCATGCCCCACACGGTGTTCGGGCTGCCGTCCTGGTCGATCACGACGCTGTCGTACGATGCCTCGATGGTGCGCCGGCTCAGGTTGAGCGAGCGCACGCCGAACAGCTTGTCGAGCACGCCCTCCTTGGTGTCGGCGATGGTGGTGGACATGGCGCGCGAGACCATCATCTGGTCCTTGTCGGTGCCCGAGTTCTGGTACTCCCGCAGCGCGATCGTCCACGTGTACAGGCGGTTGCGGATCGAGCCCACGTGGCGCAGGCTCAGGTCCATGACGTTGCTGGCGCCCCAGATGATGTGGTTGCCGCACATCTCCCGATACAGGAAGCGGGTCAGCTTGAGGCTGCTCGCGCCGACCTCGCTGTTCTCCACGATGACGCCGCGGTACAGCCCGCCCTCCTGGCCGGGCTCGGCGATGGCGAGGTCGGAGTGCGCCAGGAACACGAACATGTCGTGGTCCGACGCGTAGAGCGGCAGCGTGCCGTCGATCTGCCGCATGGTCGGGCGTGCGGGCGCCCAGCCCCGGGTCTCCCACTCCAGCAGCCGCTCGGCGATCTCGTGGTTCCACACGCGCTCGTACATGGTCGTCGTGAGCGCGCGGCAGAGGATGCCGCCGTTGACGTGGAACAGGAGCTTGGCGTCGCGGCCGTCCGCACTGAACGAGCGCGTGGCCAGCCCGTGGTTCAGGTTGTCGCAGGCGAGGCTGGGCGGAAGACCGCGCAGGTACTCGGCCGGAGCGCCGATGCGATTGGCGAGCTGACCGAAGCTGAAGTGCGTGAGCATGGCCGGCGTTCCGGCCTTGCCCACGAGCTGGACCTGGTCGTGGTTGGGCTGGGTGCGGAGGTCGCCCCACGGCACCGATCGCTCGGTGCTCGTCTCGGCGTAGGCGTGCGTGGCCTCGTACAGGGCCTGAAGCGACGTGAACCGCTCGTCGGCGGGTCGGGTGGCCCACTGCTGATGTGCCTTGAACAGCTCCATGACAGAACCTCCAACGTGGCTTGGTTTGCTCGGGCTTGGAACCGGGCTGCCGCGTTACTGAGGCTTGCGCCTCAGTCCTCCGCGTAACGGTCGATGACCTCGCGTGCGGCGCGGTACTGCTCATCGGTGGTGAACAGTGCCGTCCGCATGCGCGACTGGTGGTGGTCGGTGGTCGGGCTGAAGCGCTCCGAGGTCACGACCCACTCATCGGTGGCGGCCAGATGCCAGGCGATCGGCGTCTGGTAGCTGTACACCGCGTAGTCGATGCTGCCCGGGTAGGGGCCGGAGCCGCGACCGTGGTTGGCGCGCACGTACTCCGAGTCGCAGCGGATGCCCCGAAGGGAGCCGTAGCACTCGAAAGGCTCACGCGCCATCAGCACGGGCCGGAACTCCCACCAGGGGGCACGCGTGCGCATCTTGGCGTCTGCCATCGTGTAGAACCTCACCGCGGCCAGATTGCACGGGCTTGGAACCGTGCTGCCGCGTTACACGGGCAGTGCGCCCGTGTCCTCCGCGCTGTCATCCGAATCGAGTACCGCCGATGCGCTGGCCTCGTGCAATGGGGGCCAGGATCTCGTCTATGCGTCGCTGCTGGCTGAGCATGCGACGTCGCCAGTACCGAGCGGCGATCTCGGCACCTACCAGCGCGAACGCTTCGGCTTCCCGTCGCGATAGCCGTTCCTGGCCGCAGAGTTGGGTGAGGCGGTCGCTGACGTTCACAGGTACCGACCTGCACTGTACGACGTCCCGTGGACCATGACGCACTCGACATGGGCGAACTCGTCGCCGCCGTCCATGTTCAGGAAGTGCTTGCCGCTGAGTTCGATCGGTTCGTCGCACTCGCAGCACAGGTCATCGCCGTACTCGATTTCAGAGTATTGCGGGTCGCTGTACTCGACGTCGGACCATGTCGAACCGGAGCCGTCCGCGCTCGTGTTGAACGTGCCATCGGCGAGTTTGTACAGACTGAGCATCGTGGGACCTCCCTGTAGTGCTGTGCTCGGGCTTGTATCCAGGCTTGCAACTGGCTGCACTTGCAGGCGCCTTACAGCTAGAACCGCAGGGGAACAGGGAGGTTCTATCGTGCTGGGGCAATCATCTCTTGTCGTGTCGCAGCTCCGGCCGCCGGGCGGAAGACTCACGCGAGCACTCAGGGAGGTAGCGTCGGGGTACAGGGTTGGAACCCGTACCGGGAACTGAATCCCACTCGACTCACCCGTATGCACTGTCGGTATGGACTTCCGCTCGCCTCGGGGATCGGTCCCCCGTTCGGCCCGGTGAATCGGGCGAGTCACCAGTATGAGCGCCAGCAAACGGCTTGTCAAGGATTTTTTGGTCTAGACCTGATTTTTGGTATCGCCATCGGGAATCGCGCGTGTGCAGGGGTGCGTACTGCATGAGCTCACATGCTTCACATGCCCGAAATCAGGGGTTCACATGCCCGAAATCGGGCATGTGACTTGGTATGAGCTAGTACAGGTGCCTATACAAGCCGGGACGCTTGTACCATTGACTTTTTGGTACAAAGTTGGTACGCGCGCGCGCAAATCGCATAAACCTGGTACCCCAGACTTCCTATGCGCGAATGTTATAGCCTTTCTCAAGTATTTCGGCATGTCGGGCATGTGAACAAGAAGAGTGCACCCCGGTATGGAATACCGTACAGGCGTGTGGGCGTGTCAAAGTCTACTTTTCTCCAGGCGCTGCGCTGGTGGTGTGCTCTCGCGCCTGTGCGCGCGCCTGTGCGCCAGCACGATCGCGTTCGGTGACCGCCTGTGCGCGCGCCTGAGTGTCACGCCAAAATCATCTAGGAGCCTCGCGGGGGGGTCTGGGGGGGTTCACATGCCTGTTGACATGCCCGAACGCGTTGGTTTCCGGCCTGTGCTACACTCCCTCCTCGCTCGCCCGCCGCGAGCCGGGGGTGGAAGCCCGAAGAACCGGAAGTCCAGGAGCCACATGGCGATCGCAGACGAACTGACGTCGGCAGAGCTGAGGCAGCTCTGCAACGCAATCCGACAAGCGCTCGTGTCGATGGGCGGGCGCCGTGCCCCCGGTAAGCGTGGGGACCGCGGACAGGCCCGCGAGAAGATCCGGCACTCCTGCTTGTTCCACGACGATCCCGAGCCCAGCGCCGACTACTACGCCGACGAGGGCTGGTACTACTGCCACGGCTGCGGCCGCGTCTTCCCCATCGAGGATGTCGTCCGCATGCTGCGTCGGCTCCAGCGTACCGAGCTGGACGGCATCGACTACCCACGCCAAGAAAATGAAAACGCCCGCCGTGGAAGGAGCGGGCGTGAGTCGGAGTCCAGGTCGCCGCACCATCATAGCCGATTCGGCGAGCCCGATGTGGTGTACACCTACCGCACTCCGGCCGGCAACGTGTCGCACTACCGCCTGCGCTGGCCTGCTCTCGACCCCGATACTGGCGAGGTCGAGATCGACCCCGAGACCAACAAGCCGCGCAAGCACCTGCGCACCCAGGGTGCCAACTACTCCTGGAAGGATGTCGCGGTCACCTGGCCGGTGTACGGCGATACCACGCTCTGGCCCGGCCTCAACGTCGTCGTCTGCGAGGGCGAGAAGGCCGTGGACACCATCATGGCCCGCGGCGAGATGTACCAGGAAGCCCTGATCGCGGCCGTGACCTGCGGTTCCAACGCCTCGCTGCTTCAGCACACCCGCACGCTGGCCGATCGGCTGGCCAAGCTGGCGCCGGCACGGGTGCTGATCTGGCCCGACAACGACCGCCGGCGGGAGACCTCGCGCTGGGTGTCCCCGCTCATGCGCGCCCTGGAGGCCCATGGCGTCACCGTTGGGCGGGTAGACCTCTCTCCCCTCGGCCTGCCCCCGAAAGCCGGCCCAGATGACTTCATACTGGCCGGAGGGGCCATTGCCGACATCTTCGGCGCCAGCTTCACCCCCGCCGGGGCGCCGACGCTCGACCAGCTCGTCCGCGATACCGTCATGACCCACGACGGCCGGTTCCTGATTCCGGGCACCCGGCGGCTCGCACTGCCTACCACCGAAGCCCTGGAAACGCTCTGGTATCGCCACACCGGCGGCCAGGTCCCCAAGGTCGCCGCGCTGAAGATCCTGCGCGCCGGCCTGCTCAGCCGCGGCTGGGACTCCCGCATCCAGGTCGCGTACCGGCGTTGGCACGATGCCGAGAACACGTGCGTGTACTGGCGGCCGTACTCCGAGGGCTTCTGCTACCGCATCGACAAGAACGGCGTCACCACCACCATGGACCCGCCCGAGACCCTGCTGCTGGTCGAGGACGAGCCGCGGTTCGATCCCAGCGTCGATGAGTCCGGCACCATGGCCGACCTGGAACAGATGGTCGGCATGTTCGGTATCGACGGGCGCCGGGCCGCGCTGCTGCTCGGTTGGCTGGTATGCGCCTTCGTCGGCCTGGAGACGCCGATCCTGGTACTGCGCGGCGAATCAGGCGCCGGCAAGACCACGCTGGCGCACTTGCTGATGTCGGTGCTGGAGCCCGGCGTGCCGCACATGAGCCTGCCCGCCGACCAGCGCGCCAACTTCGACAGTCGCCAGTTCGTGGAGACCCTGCGCCGTGCCTCCGGCGTCGTCATCGACAACGTCACCCGGTTCTCCAGCGAGGCCGAAGACCTGCTCAGCCAGGTCGTGACCGGGTACGGCGTGAGCCAGCGCCGGTTGAACACGCACGACGTCGAGATGCTGAACATGAAGCGGGCGTTGGCCGTGACCACGATCCACTGGGACGTGAAGAAGGGCGATCTCGCGACGCGGCTTCTGCCGCTGCACCTGGAGGACCGCAGCGAGTACATCCCCCGGCTGGAGGTGCCGATTCGCTTCAACCCCATCGTCCGCCGCGTCCGCGGTTTCGTGTTCCAGGCCGCTCAAGAGTTCTTCCTGCAGCGCGATACCACCCCCAAGCACACCCACATCCGACTCGCTGACTTGGGCTTCGTACTGGCCGCGCTCGGATACGACGGCCCGGAGATGGCGGGACTCGTGCATCGCACGCGCTCCGACGTCATGGCCGAGACCGACTACTGGCTCGACGGTGTACGCGACCTGTACCGCGGCCACTACCCGGACGAGTTCCCCAGCGTCGGCGATCACTTCGTGGTTACCAGCTTGGACCTGGTAACCCACATGGTCAACTTCGGGTGCGAGGGCGTGCCCAGCCATCGCAGCCCCGCGCTGGCCCGCTGGCTGCGCGAGCGCAACCCCATGTTCAAGGACTCCGGCTTCGTGGTCGAGCACCTGAAGTACCCCATCCGCGGCTGGCAGTTCCGTACTATTCGTCGTACCGAGTGGGGCGATGACGGTGGATAGATACTCAGAGTACAGGGAAAGGGTGCGTGCGAATGGAGGCGCCCCCCTGGGGACGCCTCCGGGTAGGCCCCGTCAGGACGTTCGGACCTGCCCTGATTGTGGTCGAACTTCAGATCAAGTTGAGTTCAGCGTGGCGCGCAGGAGAAAGGACGGCAGTAGTAATTGGGCGTATCGTTGTAAGGAATGCACGTCCGCATTTGTCCGGAAGCGTCGAGAAGAAGATCCGGGATACGGATACAAGGCTACGTCTCGGTCGGAGTACAACAAGCAGTACGTGTCGGATAATCCTGGAAGGAAGAAGCGGTGGGCGAGAGACGGTCACCTGAAGAAGTACGGTATCAACCAAGATCAGTTCTTGGTGATGTTGCTTTCTCAGGGTAGTTGCTGTGCAATTTGCCATAAGCCTCATAGTGTGTCTCCATTGCAGGTAGATCACTGTCACCAAACCGAGAAGGTTCGCAAGCTGTTGTGCAACGAGTGCAACCGAAAAGTATGGATAGTAGAGTTTGTAAGGGATATGCCCGAGTGGGATTTCATCCGCGTCAAGGCGTACCTTGATGGGTTCGTAGGCAAATGAACCGCTACACCTGGACTCGCAGCGACGTGGACGCGGTGGTCCGCGAGGTCTGGAGCATCTCGCTCATGTCCTGGCAGCTCGATGACCTGCTCGCCTTCGTGCTGGGCGGCATCTTCGCGTACTCGATCCCGACCTACCACGGCAAGTCGATGCTGGTCGAGATGACGCATTGCCTGCGTCTGGTCGGCAACGGAAACCGTCGCCAGATCGCGGTCAAGAGCAACGACACCACGGCCAACGAAGTGGCGCTGGAAGTGTGCCGTCGGCTGGTCATCATGGCCACCGAGGTGAAGCGCGGCGGTGCGCCGGCGTTCCCCTGGGTGATGCCCGTCTGTCGCTGGTACGGACGCTCCGCTGGCGAGGCCATCGACATCGACAGGCACACGCCGTACGGCATCAAGGACGGCTTCGACATCGAGGGCATCGACCACCGCGCACGGCATCGTTCCATCCACTCGTTCCGCGCCTACGGTATCGGCGACAAGGACCTGCAGGGCAAGGGCGGTGACACCAGCATCGATGACGTCGAGACGCTGGAGCACGCCGATTCCGAGGCTGAGCGGCGTGTGCTCGCACGGCGGTTGGACGGCTTGGTGCGCACCATCCAGGACGACATCACCGAGATCCTGTGGATCTTGGTCGGCACGCCGATGTACTCGGAGTCCGTGTACAACCAGATCACCGAAAGGCTGGAGGGGTTGCCCGTGCCCTGGGCGCGAATCCTGCGCCCGTTCATGAACCAGGACGGCTCTCATTTGATGCCGTCGCAGGTCGAAAAAGTCTCGATCCAGCGCGCCATGATGAGCAAGCGCGCGGCTGCCGCCGCCTTCGATCTCACGCCGCCGCGTTCGCGCAAGCTGAGTAAGGACGAGATCCTGCACGCGGTGCGCGACACCACCATGCCGTGGATCGCCAACGAGCGCGAGTTCGGCATGTGGTTTTTGGACTGGGCGATGCGCAATTCGCCGGCGGGGATGGCGCCGTCGAGCTGGCGAAAGTACGTCGAAGAGAAGATCAAGGACGAGCTGAAGCTGTACATCTGCTGGGACCCCGCGACCGAGAACGATTGGGCGATTGTTCTGCTCGCGATGTGGGGTGACTACGGGTGGGTTTTGCGCTGCGTCTCCGACGACACCGACGTGTGGGATCAGATGGCGACGGTGCGTGATATCTGGCTGCGCTTCCCGAGCGCTCGTTTCATCCTGGAGACCAACGGCCAGCAGCGCGTGTTCCTGGACGTGGCCCGCGAGGACGACGTGCTCCAGCAGGTCCCGTACATCCGGCACACCAGCCAGGGCAAGGAGCATCCGCGCGCCGGCCTCCCGGGCATGATGGAGGCCCTGCGCGACGGGTTGATCCGGACGCCGTGGGCGGACGAGCCCCGGGCCGCGGCCGAGTTCGAGGTGCTGGAGCGGGAGATCGAGCGCTACAGCTCGACCGCCCATCCCCACGTGCTCATGGCCATCTGGTTCGGCTGGCGCTACCACCGCCGCTCCCGCCAGGGCAACTCGGTGCGGCGCCGGATTGCACGCGAGGAGCTGAAGCGTCAGACTCAGCCCGTGCAGATCCAGGTGCCGCGACCCGCCGTCGTGCTGCCGGAGCGGACGGGGCCGTGGAGCCCCACTCGTACGGCTGCCCAGCGCGAGCGCAGCGCTCGGGCCTGGAGGCGGCGGCATGGCTAAGTCGCTCAAGGATCTGTACGAGGAGCGCCGGGCGTCTGACGAGTTCCGGGTTCGGGATCAGAAGTACGCCGAGCTGCAGCGCGTGTACGACTCCGAGGATGCGCGCAGCGGTGGTGATTCCAGCTACCGGCCCAACCTCCAGGACCCCAACCAGGGCGGTGACGCCGAGCGCGATGCCGAGGAGATCGTGGTCAACCAGGTGCGTCGCGTGGTCAACCACTTCGCGGCCATGTTCGCGTATCCGCCGCGAGTCATGGTGGCGCCGTTGATCCTGGAAAACGACCAGCAGAAGTTCGTCGGAGCTGATGCGCTCACCGACTACAACAACCACGTGATGAACAAGTCCAACATCGCTACCCTGCATCCACGTGTTTCGCACTGGCTCTCGCTGCGCGGAGACGGGGTCTACGGCGTAGATTGGGGCTTGCTCGGGTCGTGGGGATCGATGGGCAACCTGAAGCGCGGTGTCCGCATCTTCACGTTCGATCCCATGTTCTGCTACCCGATGACCTCGCGCTTCGATCTCGGTGCCGTGGACGACATGCTGATCGCGCTCCAGATCACGCCCGAGCAGGCCAAGGAGATGTACGACGTTGGTGACGAGGTCATCGGTAACGAGCAGAACCCGCGAGTGTTCATGTACTGGACCTCGAAGCGGTTCCGTGTCGCGATCGAGGACCACGAGCTGACCAAGTTCGGCAAGGACTTCGACCTCGGATTCTGCCCGTTCCGGTGGATCTTCGGAGACCCCAGCGGTCGCTTCGCGCAGTCGGACGTTCGCGAGATCCCGAAGCTGCAGAAGACGTTCAACGAGGGCCTGCTGCTCGCCATTGACGCCATCCGAAAACAGGTCGATGCGAGTTGGTGGTACAGCAGCGACCAGAACCAGGACATCGAGCCGGTGCCGGGTACGGCACATGCGCTCGGGCCAGGCGCTGCCGTCGGTCGCTTCGAGATCGCCGCCGACCCCCAGATCATCCTCGGTGTCATGCAGTACTTGGAGCAGTCCATCCAGGCCACCACCGGCGTGTCTCCGATCTCGGTTCAGGGCGCGGCGCCACAGACCTCGCACGTCACCGGTTCCGCGGTTCGACACCAGGTGGAGGCGGCCGAGGCGCGAGCGGAAACCCGCAAGGCGCTCATGCAGGCGGCGTACAGCCGGCTGGCCGAGTACGTGCTGATGGTGACCAAGAAGGCCGGGTTGCAGGAGCCGATCCACTTCCGCTCGGGATCGACGTTGGCCAAGGTCACTGCCGAGCAGATCGCCGAGTACGTGGAGGCGGACGCCGAGTACGGCGGGTTCCTGGGGCTGGCGCCCGAGGTTCGCGTGAACATCGCGCTGGCGGGGCTCGGCCACCTTTGGGATGACGAGTACGCGACGGCCAACGTGCTCGACCTTCCTGGTACCACGCCGTCGGTGATGCGCGAGCGCATCGCTGCGTACCAGCTCAACCAGGCCAAGGCGCAGGCCAAGGCGCAGCAGGCGATGCAGGGCGGCGGCGATGAGCAGGGCGGCGGTCAGCCGGGTGCTCCTGGCGCGGCGCCGCCCGGTGGCCAGCCGTCCACCATGGCACGGCCTCAGCGCCCGGTGCCGCCCAACGGTGGCCAGCTCCGCGCGGCGCTCGCGCAGCAGGGCGGCCAGAACGGACATTGATGGCCGGTACGCAGTTCAGTTCCGATGTCGGCAAGGCGGGGCCGGGGCGTCCGGCCCGCGGCGCTCAGGATCGGCGCATCGATCGCGAGCAGCGCCAGGCTGCCCCCAAGGGGTCCGCGAAGGATCGGGGTTCGGCCGGCGCTTCTCGCGGTGATGGGCCGCATCTGGGCTTCCCCCAGGCGCCGCTGCAGCCCGAGAAGCCGCCCGATTTTCGGCATGTGCAGCTCCTCAGTCAGCACGTCAACATGCAGGGCCTGGGGCGTGACATCCCGTTCGGCGTGCGGGCTTCGTTGACTGGCGAGTTCCACCAGATCCTGCAGCCGGGCCAGGTGCCGTTCGACATCCTGGAGGACATGTAGGTGGCGGGTCCGAACCCGCTATCTTCGCTGGTACCGGCCGCCCAGCAGCCGCAGGCCGGTACGCCGCCGCTTGGCCAGGCGTCGAGCATCGTGCCCGCCGCGCAGTTCCCGGGCGTCGCCGGCTCTGGCTCGGCCGCGGGCGCGGGCTCGCAGTACACGCTCCAGAACCTTGGCCAGCCAGGGGGCCAGCAGGCGGGTAACATCGCCCCGCTGCCGCAGCTTCTGCCGTACCAGGGCCTGCAGCCGTATTACCAGGCCCTGGGCCAGCAACCCCAGCTCGTGGTGCCGCAGTACGACGATCCCACTCTGGCCGCCATCCAACAGCGGTTGGCCGCGGTACAGCAGGCCCAGCCAGTGCTCAACGGCACGGCGGTGGCACATCCCAGCTCGGTGCTGGCCAAGCAGCAGGCGCCGATGAGCCCGCTCCAGATCGTGGGCGCGGCCGGCCAGGCGCTGTGGCAGCAGGAAGTGGTCAAGCCCTTCCAGGACTACATCGACACCTGGCAGCGGAATCCGCTCCAGGCGTTGGCCGAGACCGCGCTCGGGGTGGGCATGATCGCCGGCATCGTCGGCCTGGAGGCGATCACCGGCGGGGCCGCCACCCCGGTCATCTTCGGGGCCTTCGCTGCACTCGCGGCGCCGTCGGTGATCCAGGCCGTGGCTCAGGAAGTGCAAGACCCCACCGACGCTCATCTGGTTCAGGCGATCGTCTCGACCGGCGCCGGAGTGCTCTCGGTCGGCAGCCCGGTGCGCGCGTTCAAGGGAGTGCAGACGGCGCGGTCCCTGCTCAACGTGGCCATGACCGCCCGTCGCGACATCACCACCGCGGACGAGGCGGCGGGGCTCATCCTCGGAGGCCGGGCGGCGGCCGGCGAGCTGCGCACCGGGGTCCCGCTTCAGCGCCAGATGGAGGTGCTGTCGCTCGATCCCGAGGTCGCTCGCGCGCAGCTCGAAGCCCGCGGCGCCAACCTGGAGGGGGGCGCGGCCAAGGGGTACGTCGAGGCAGCCCAGACGCAGGCGGTGCTGCGCGAGCGACTGCAGAACGCTCGTGACGCCGGTGACGTGGACGCGGCCCAGAACCTGCTCAGCGAGATCCGTGACCACGCCAAGAACGTGCTCGCGCCGTCGCTCCTGGCCAGCTCGCACGAGCACCTGATGATCCCCTCGACGCCGTACTCGCACGTGCCCCTGGGACCGATCGAGGGGGTGGCGCCCGAGCTGCAGGCGTCATTGGACGAGGGCGAGGGCGCGATTCGCGGACTGCTGCGCGAGCTGCACAACGGCAACGCGCTCCAGGGCTTGCACGAGCCCGCTACGCGCATCGAGTCGGTGATGGAACAGGGGGCGCTCGATCGCGCCGCTGGCACCGCCTGGGACATGGGCAACCGCGTCCTGACGCGCGTCGAGCAGATGGCTCGTGATGCCGGCTTCGAGGGGCTCAATGACAGCCGCGTAGAGAATGTATTGCAGTCGCTGGAAGAGCCCGAGAAGTGGAAGGCGCTTGGTCCCGAAGAGCAGGCATTCGCGCAGAAGCTGCGCCGGATATCGGACATGATGACCACCGGCGAGATGCGCTTCGGGACCATTTCCCACCCCCTGTTGGGGCGCGTCGCGCACTACATTCGCGGCGTTGCTGGCGAGGCCGAGGCCGAGCCAGTGGACGCGTTCAGTTCGTGGTGGCGCAACCCCACCGGATCGAAGTCACGGTACTGGCGGATGGCGGTGGATGGCGAGACTGGCGACGTGCAGTTTTTGCCGCGTACTCGCGCCGGTATCATCGCTAAGTTCAAGACGCAGACCGAGTTCTACGAAGCGACGCACGAACATCGCCAGCTCTACTTCGCCAACCGCGACGAGATCAACACGGCGCGCCGGCGCTTCGGCCAGCTCGAAGGCGTGCGTGGGCTCGGTCACGGCGACCCCGCGGTGGTCGCCGATGCGCGCCGTCGGATCGATGAAATGCTGGTGGATCTGCACGGTCGGTTGGGTCATCTCGCGCCCGAGCTGGTGACCATGGAACTGAAGCAGCTTCGCAAGATCCGGCGCGCGATGCCAGCTACGCAGGAGCTGGTCACCGGCGGTGAGGCGGTGCGCCAGATGATCGCCCGGCATATGCATCGCATGCACCAGGCGGTGATCGGCGAGGGCTTGCGCTCGCACGCGGACCTGAACATGGAGCGCCTGCGCGGTATCTTCGGCGAGACGCCGATCAAGAGCTGGGGCGCGGCCATGGCCCTGCCGTCGTTCGCGAGCCGGCACGACCTGCCCGACATCCTGCCCGAGACCCTGTTCTTGGGGCAGAGCAAGAACGCGGGCACTGTCGAAGAGAATGCGCAGCGTCTCGGCTACTTCCTCGCGCATCCGGCCATCGGGACGCCCAAGGATCTGCACTACCGGCCCGCGCTCTATGCTCGCGGTGAGCTGGCGAACAAGATCAAGCAGGCCGAGGCTGCGTCGTCGGCGGCCGAGGTTCAGCATGGCATCCTGGGCGCGCTGTACAACCTGAACAACCTCAGCAAGCGGTTCATCATGTACAGCCCAATGTTCCACTTCTTGAATGTCGCCGGTCGTGCCATCGGCTTCGTGCTCAATGATCCCGCGGTGGCTGGTTCGGCGTTCAAGGCGGTGGGCGAGCTGAGGCAGGACAGCGAGGCGTACTACGCGCTCCTGGAAGAGGCCGGGCAGGCGGGCATGGTTCACGCCAACAAGTGGAACGTCTCGCACCATCTGCAGAAGCTGCAGCGCGAGGAAGATGGCCAGCATGGGTTCCCCGGCGCCATGCGAAACTTCGGCCGTGCGATCGATGACATGCACGCTGAGTGGGCCGAGCGAGGGCTGTGGAACGCGGTGGACAAGCTGCAGCTCGCAGCGTACCTGTACGGCAAGACTCGGTTCGCCGAGCGCGGCGTGAACGCTGTCGAGGCTCGACGGCTGGCCGCGCAGTATGCGAACATGCTCGGCGGCATGACGAACCCGTTGTACATGTCACGGCTGTGGCGACATATCAAGTCACAGCTCTTCTTCGCACCGTCGTACTGGGCGACGTTCCTGCACTCGATGGAATCGATGGTGCCGGGCGCGTCGCGGCTCAGCAACTTCATGGCCAAGGCTGGCGGTGGCCGCTTTGTGCGGCTGAGCGCCGTACCGCTGAAGGCGATCGACTACCGGTCTCGTCGTGAGCTGGTGCGCTCGCAGCGCTCCTGGATGCTCACGTACCTGGCTACCTCGTTCATGTCCATGGACCTGATGAATGTCATGTTCTCGGGCCACCACCTGTGGGAGAACGAGCAGGGCCGCATGATGGATATCGACGTGACGAACGCATTCGGAACGTCGCCAGTCGATGCGCAGCACCCGGAGCCGAAGAGGGCGTACATCACCAGTATGCCGTTCTTCCGGCAGGGCGTTGATGTGGCAAATGCCATTGGGCTCGGCCATGACATGGGGTTCGCTCACACGTTTAGCGATCCGACCTGGAGACAGATGGACTTGTACCACAAGTCCGAGGTTGCGATGGGGGCCTTGGTAGACGGGCTCCGTGAAGAAGCCGCCGGCAAGACCGGCAATATCTTGCAGACTGGGTATGGACTGGCCACTGGTCGGTCGTTCACGTCGGACATCGGGCAGGGCGTGGAACAGCAGATCGACCGCCCCGAGGCGCTGCTGTCGCTCGTGCCGAATGGATACCAGATTCAGAGACTCATCAAGCAGTACCAGCAGGATGCTGGACAGAGCACCGGGCAGCTTCCGGGTGCGCTGTCGTTTGCGAAGGATGTGGCGCTCGGTTCGCTCTTGAACGCGACCGGCTTGCCGAGCATGTACCACATGGGCGTCGAGACGCCGCCGATTGACGATAGTAAGTTCAAGAATTGGCAGACGCAGAGGAAGGCCCTTCAGGATCAGCTCCTCTCGTTCAGCAAAGCCGTCTTCAACGCGGGCATGACGCCGCAGGAATACGCACGCCACAAGCACGATGCGATGCAGAGGATGAGCCAGCTCAATCTGGACACATGGGGCGACAACTCGCCGGGCGCGAGCTTGTCGGCCGCTTACGCACAGCTCTCGAAGCAGTTCGGCTTGGACAACCATACGCTCACCGATCAGCAGTGGTTCGAGTTGTACGACGCGTTTCTGCCTGCCTGGGAACAGATGCTGCAGTCGGCATCGCCTTCGACTCGGGCAGCCTGGTGGGAGCATTCGACGCAGCAGTGGACCGATGCTGACTACCTGGAGTGGGAGGCCCAGCAACTCAAGCAGGCGCTGATGGCTTCCGTTGACGGCCAGAACGGCGCGTACATCCGCGCGTTCCAGAACCAGCTCTATCAGCTCAAGCCGACCATGACCGCGGCCGAGTTCACGGCCGCCGAGGAAGCGGACCCGTACTACTCGGCATACCGCACCCTGCTCCAGAATGCGGGGATGACGAGCCCGCTCGGGGCCTTCGTGAGCGCCTTCAGCTCGCCCTTCTCGCAGACGGTGGTTCTGCCCCCGGGCTTCGCGCCCGAGGATGCCCAGGCTCTGGCCGAGCATACTGGGCAGACCGTGGTCCGAGGAGAGGAAGCGCAGGTGCTCGCGCAGCAGGCCCGCCAGCTCGCGGGCAGCCAGGGCGTAGCTGAGGCCGGCGGGCGCGCCGAAGGCACGCCGGAGATCCAGCAGGCGGTGGCCGCGGCTGCCGCCGGGGAGTAGGCGTGGGCTGGCTGAACGACGCCACCAGCGCCATCGGATGGCTCGCCGCGGAGGCGGTAAGCGGTCGAGACCCGCAGCAGCTTCAGCAGGGGTTCCAGCAGCTCGGGATCACGGCCTCCGACTTCCTGAGCTGGTACGGCTATGCGCAGTCGCAGACGCCGGCGCCGGGTACCGCCATGGGGGCTGGCTCGTTCGGCGACCTCTCGCAGTGGTTGACCACTGCGCCCGCTGCCAAGCAACCAGGAGTAGGTAAGCCACCGGCTACCGCCCAGCAGTCGAGCGCCCTGGG
>Ga0066903_100000097_pt1 | contig 40244 bp, 36 predicted proteins | sample PanSoiMetaGPlot1_FD_67491 | JGI IMG/M metagenome (GOLD analysis project Ga0066903, IMG submission 67491) | Tropical forest soil microbial communities from Panama analyzed to predict greenhouse gas emissions - Panama Soil - Plot 1 (version 2) | ecosystem: Environmental > Terrestrial > Soil >... | reverse complement strand
GGGGCGGCGGCGCATCCCGCAGCTCCAGCGACATCGTATGGATATGCTGGTCGAGCTCGATCAGCTTCTTCAGCGTATCGTCGACGTCGTCGGCCCGCGCCGGCACGCCGAGACCGATACCGCCGAGCGCAATGGCAGCGGCTAGCAGGCTCGGTTTTGCCATGAACGTGTTTACTTCTTCGCCGCCGCGGCGGCGCCGCCCTCGCCGGCGGAGATGACGTTCACGCGGAAGTCGATCGCCGGCTTGTCGGACAGCTGGGTGGTGATGTTGCCCTTCTCGTACCCGACGACAGTGATGTTTGTGCTCTTCGACTCGCCGGCCACGAACGTATGGCTGGATTTGACGTTGAACTTGTATCCCTTGAGGTAGCTGAAGACGCCGAAGCCGTTGCCCTGGTACTGCAGGGCGACCGACAGGGTGTGGGATCCCGGCTGGATCGCCCCGTTGTAGACGTCGAACTCCTGCAGGTCCGCCAGGTTGCCCTCGCTCTTGGCGGCGATCTGCACGCCGTCGAGCGCGAACGCGGCCTTGATCAGCTTGAACGAGCTGCCCATCTCGTTCTTGTGGCGGATGATCGCGCGCGAGGCGCCGATGACGCCGCCGAGCACGGTCTCCTTGAGCAGGTTCAACCGGGCCTTGGTCCGGAAGATCTGCTCTTTCAGCTCGTTGACGTTCTTCTCCAGCCCGCGCAGCCGGACGGTGTAGGCCCCGGAATCGGCGCCTCCGGCCGTCGGATCGGCGGGTGCGGCGCCCGTCGGAGCCGGCGCGCCTGCTGCCGGGGCGGCCGCCGGTGCATCGGCGGGCGGCGTCGGCGTGGGCGTGGCGGCCGCGGCAGTTGTCGCGCCGGAAGACGAGGGCGGCAGTGGTGCGTCAGCGGCGTGTGCCTGCGTTGCGAGCCACGTCGGCAGCAACAACATCAGCAGCCCCCAACGCGAAGTCCCTATCCCTAGCGATGTCATGTCGTTACTCCGTCAGGCGTTGAGGTGCGGAGCGGTCACGGAACAATGGAGAGTGGGATTTTTATCAGGCCACGCAAGTATGGTCAATCCCTTCGGCTTTCCGGATTCGGGCCTGTGGCTTCCATCACCGCGTTCGCACCGGATCGGTTCGACAAACTAAGTCGATCCGGTCCGCGGCGGCAGGGCCCGCCAGACGGATTCCAGCAGATCCGCCGTCCCTTCCCCGGTGGCGGCGCTGATGCCGTGAAGGGTGATCCCCCGGCGCGCGAACGGGCGGGCGATCTGCTTCCAGCGACGGCGGACGTCGGGAAGGTCGAGCTTGTTGAGGACGACCAGCTGCGGGCGCTGGGCCAGCGCCGGATCGTAGAGGGCCAGCTCCCGATTCATCGTTTCGAAGTCGCGCAGCGGCGTCCGCCCCACCGCGGTGGCGTCCAGCAGGTGGACGAGCAGGCGCGTCCGGTCGAGGTGGCGCAGGAACCGATCGCCCAGGCCCGCCCCTGCGTGGGCCCCCTCGATGAGGCCAGGGATGTCCGCGACCACGAACGAGCGCTCGCCAGACAGCGCGACCGTGCCGAGGTTCGGCACCAGCGTCGTGAACGGATAATCGGCGATCTTGGGCCGCGCGGCAGAGATGCGCGCGATGAGCGACGACTTGCCGACATTGGGGAAGCCGAGGAGGCCGACGTCGGCGAGCAGCTTCAGCTCGAGGCGGACGGTCCGTTCCTCGCCGGGCGTGCCCGGTTCGGCCTTGCGCGGCGCGCGGTCGGTCGACGTCGCGAAGTGGATGTTGCCGCGCCCGCCCTTGCCGCCCTGGGCGACGACCAGGCGCTCGCCGTGCCCGCGCAGATCACCGACCAGCGCGCCGGTCGCGTCGTCGAACACCTGCGTTCCGGGCGGCACGCGCAGCACCACGTCCGCGCCGGCCTTGCCGTACATGTCCTTGTTCGCGCCGTTCTCCCCGGACGGCGCCGCGAACTCGTGGCGGTAGCGGAAATCGAGCAGCGTCGACAGCCCCTCGTCGACGACCAGGACGACCGACGCGCCGTCGCCGCCGTCGCCGCCGGACGGCCCGCCCTTGGGCACGAACTTCTCCCGCCGGAACGCGATGGCGCCGTTGCCGCCCGCGCCCGCCTTCAGGCGGATCGTCGCTTCGTCGACGAAATGCATTTCGCGGGACGCTTCTAGCACGGCGTTTCCCGGCGGCGCCTTCCGCCCCGCCGCCGGTCGTGCTCTGCTGATGGCCATGCGCGCGGGCGCCATCGTCGCCGTCGTCCTCGCGTCGCTCTCGTCGGGCGCCGCGGGGGCGCAATCGGCGTGGCGGTCTCGGGCCGCCGCGACGGTCGATGCGCGGGGCGAGATCGGAACGGGGGACGTCGACGGCATCCACCTCGGCGCGCTCGGCGCGGGCGTCGAATGGCGGCTGGTGCCGACGTTGCGCCTGCGAACGGTCGCGCTCGTTCTGGGAGGCACGGGCACGACCGACACCGGGCGATCCGCGGGCGGCGGCGCCGGCGGCGAGCTGACAGCGCGGCTGGTCCCGTTTCCGGGCTGGCCCGTGCAGCCGTACCTGCGGCTCTCCGCGGGCTTCCTGCTGTTCCTGCGCGAGCCGTTCCTCCCCGGCGGCGACTTTTATGACTTCATCCTCGGCCTGGGCGCGGGCCTCGCGGTCCCGATCGGCCCGCGGGTCTCCGTCGCGGGTGATCTGCACGTCACGCACCTTTCCAACGGCCAGGGTCTCGGCCCGTTCAATCCGGCCTTCGGCGGGTGGGGCGGCCTGCTGAGCGTCAACTACGCGCTGGCGCCGGAGCCGGTCGAAACTCTCGGATGCTCATCACCATCGGAAACAGAAGATCCGCGGGCCGGCTGGACGCCGGGCGCGGTGGTGGATGCGGTCGCCGGGCACGCGAACGTGACGGTCTACGGCGGCCGGGTGCGCCTCGCCGAACGGCTCGCCCCGCCGTTTCTCGCCGTGCTGGACGCCGAGACGCTGTCATTCGACGGCGTCTTCTACGAGGACGTCGGCCTCGGCGTCGTCGCGCACTGGGACCGCGCGACCGCCGGCGTCCAGGTCGCGTACGAGCACCTGACCGGAATCTCCGCGATCGCCGAACAGGCGCAGATCGAGCTGCACATCTCGCCCGAGACGTCGCTGTTCGGCACGGGCATCTGGGAGCAGAAAACCCTGTTCGCCGACGTCGTGACGGGCGGTTTCGGCCTGCGCATGTTCCCGATCGCGACGGTCCGCATCGACGGCGGCGTCGCGCTGACCCGCATCCTGGGTGGCGAGGCCGAGACCACCGCGGCGCCTTACTGGTCTTTCGAGTGGCAGCTTCCGCTCGGCGTGCGCGCCCTGCAGATCTCGATCTTCGCGGAGCAACAGCTCTCGTCGATCAAGCTCGCGGGCGTCCGCGTCGCGTGGAACATGGGCGGCACGCTCCGCGACGTCGCCCGACGGACAGGCTGGTCGCGTATCCGCTGACGGCGGCGCTGGGCGCTACGCCGCGACGATGCTGGCGATCGTGCGCGCGCCGGAGCGGACGTACTTCACAGCGCCGTCGACCAGCGCGTAGAGCGTGAAGTCGCGGCCCATGCCGACGTTCGACCCCGGGTGAATCACGGTGCCGACCTGGCGGACCAGGATGTTGCCCGCCAGCACGGCCTCGCCCGCGTGGCGCTTGATGCCGCGCCGCTGCGACTGCGAATCGCGGCCGTTGCGGGAGGAACCTTGACCTTTCTTGTGTGCCATCGCTAAACCCCTAGCTCTTCGCGCCCGCGCGGATCGCCGTGATCTTCAGGGCCGTGTACGGCTGGCGGTGGCCGGCCTTGCGGCGGTAGCTCTTGCGGCGCTTGTACTTGAAGATGACGATCTTCTTGGCGAGCCCCTGATCGACGATCTCCGCCTCGACCGTGACGCCCTTGACCGTCGGCTGGCCGACCAGGACACCGCCGCCGTCGTCCGCGAACAGCAGCGGCCCGAACGTCACCTTCGCGCCCGGCCCACCGGCCAGCTTTTCAACCCGCAGGGTCTCACCCTCGGCGACGCGGTACTGCTTTCCTCCGGACGAAATGACGGCGTACATGAATCAGGTTCCTCGCTGGAAGCGGCGTAGTTTATGGAGCGGGGCTTGCTTGTCAAGCAGCGCCGGCGCTCTCATCCCCTCTCCCGCTCGCGGGAGAGGGTTAGGGTGAGGGCAAGCCGCCTGAGGTCGCGCTAGCCAAGCAGCTTTCTCAGGATCTCGTTGACCGCCTTGGGGTTCGCCTTGCCGCCGGTCTCTTTCATGACCGCGCCAACGAAGAATCCCATCAGCTTGGGGTTCGATTTGAAATTCGAGGCCTCGGCCGGGTGGGCGGCAATGACGCGCTGGCAGGCCGCCTCCAGCTCGCCGCCGTCGGAGACCTGGGCCAGCCCTTCCTTGGCCACGATGTCCTGGGCGGTCCGGCGTTCGGACCACATCCGCGCGAACACGTCCTTGGCCAGCTTGCCGGACAGCGTGCCGCCCTCGACCAGCGAGACCAGGCCGGCCAGCGCGGCCGGCGGAACCGGGACGTCGGCGTCGCCCAGACGCCGCGCGTCGCCGACGCGCGCCAGCACCTCATTGATCACCCAGTTGGCGACCCGCTTGGCGGGCGCGCCCGCCGCGACGGTCGCGTCGTAGTACGCGGCGATCTCGCGATCGGCCACCAGCACGCCCGCGTCCTGCGCCGACAGACCGACCGGCCCCGTGTAGCGGGCGAAGCGATCCTCGGGCAGCTCGGGCAGCGTCTTGCCGAGCGCCGCCAGCGTCGCGTCGTCGACCACGACCGGCGGCAGATCCGGCTCCGGGAAATAGCGGTAGTCGTGGGCCTGCTCCTTCGATCGCATCGCCTGCGTCACCGCGCGCGCCGCGTCCCACAGGCGCGTCTCCTGCACGACGCGGCCGCCGCCGTCCAGCACCGAGGCCTGCCGCTTGACCTCGTGCTCGATCGCGTCGCGCACGTTCTTGAACGAGTTCATGTTCTTGATCTCGGTCTTGGTGCCGAACGCGGTCGCGCCGCGCGGCCGCAGCGATACGTTGGCGTCGCAGCGCAGCGACCCTTCTTCCATGTTGCCGTCGCCGATGCCGAGGTACCGCACCAGCGTCCGGATCGCGCGCACGTACTCGGCCGCCTCGTCGGCGGATCGAATGTCGGGCTCGCTGACGATCTCGCACAGCGGCACGCCCGCGCGGTTGTAGTCGACCAGGCTCTTGCTCGCGTCGGCGTGGATGTTCTTGCCCGCGTCCTCCTCCAGGTGGATGCGGGTCAGGCGCACGGCGCGCGCCTCGCCGTGGACGCGGAACTTGATGGTGCCGCCCTCGCAGATCGGCTCGTCGTACTGCGAGATCTGAATGTTCTTGGGGAGGTCGGGATAGAAGTAGTGCTTGCGCGAGAAGCGGCAGCGCTGGCGGATCTTGCTCCCGACCGCCAGGCCCATGCGGACCGCCGCGTCGACCACCGCGCGGTTCAAGACGGGCAGCGCGCCGGGCAGACCCAGGCAGACGGGATCGGTCTGGGTGTTCGGCTCGGCGCCGAACGCCGCGGACGACCACGAGAAGATCTTCGACTTCGTCGCGAGCTGCACGTGCACCTCGAGGCCGATGACGATCTCGTAATTGTCGAGGCTCACGCCGCCTCCGGGGGAGACTTCCGATGCCACTCGGTCCGCGCCTCGTACGCGCCCGCGACGCGAAAGCAGATCTCCTCGCCCAGCGTCGGCGCGATGGTCTGCAGCCCGATCGGCAGGCCCGCCTTGGTGAACCCGCACGGCTGCGACAGGGCCGGGATGCCCGCCAGATCGGGGCCGACCGTCAGCACGTCGGCCAGGTACATCTGCAGCGGATCGCCCATGCGCTCGCCGAACTTGAACGCTGGCACGGGCGACGTCGGCGTCACGATCGCGTCGCAGCTGGCGAAGGCGGCGTTGAAGTCGTCGGCGATCTTGCGCCGCGCCCGCAGCGCCTTGCCGTAGTAGGCCTCGTAGTAGCCCGCGCGCAGGACGTACGCGCCCAGCATGATCCGGCGTTTGGGTTCGGTGCCGAAGCCTTCGCCGCGCGTCTTGCTGAAGAGCTCCTCGAGCGAGCGGACGTCGGAGGCCCGATACCCGTGGCGGACACCGTCGTAGCGGGCGAGGTTCGACGACGCCTCCGCGGTGCAGATGAGGTAGTAGGTCGCGATCGCGTACTTCGTGTTGGGCAGCGACACCTTGACGATGCGCGCGCCCGCGCGCCCGAGCTCGTCGATCGCCGCGCGCACTGCCGCCTCGACCTCCGGGTCCATGCCGGGCTGGAAGTATTCGTCGGGCACGCCGAGGCGCACGCCCTTGAGCGGCTCGGGGCCGTCGGCGCCCGCGCGCGCGGCCGCGCGGTAGGCGCCGACCGGCGTGGGAATGCTGGTCGAGTCGTGCGGGTCGGGACCGGCCATCACCTCCAGCAGCGCGGCCGCGTCCTCGACGGTGCGCCCGAACGGCCCCGGGTGATCGAGCGACGACGCGAACGCGATGACGCCGTAGCGCGAGACGCGGCCGTAGGTCGGCTTCATGCCGACGACACCGCACAGCGCGGCCGGCTGGCGAATGGAGCCGCCCGTGTCGGTGCCGATCGCGCCCGCGCACAGCGACGCGGCGATCGAGGCCGCCGAGCCGCCCGACGATCCACCGGGCACGTGCGCGTGCGACCACGGGTTCCGCACCGGCTTGAACGCGCTGTTCTCGTTCGACGAGCCCATCGCGAACTCGTCCATGTTCAGCTTTCCCAGCATCACGGCGCCCGCGCCCGCCAGGCGGTCGGTCACCGTCGATTCGTACGGCGGCACGAAGCCGCGCAGGATCTTCGACGCGCAGGTGGTCTCGACACCGCGCGTGCAGAAGATGTCCTTCACGCCCAGCGGAACGCCGGCCAGCGCGCCCGCATCCCGGCCCGCCTTGCGGGCGGCGTCGACCGCGTCGGCTCGCCGCCGCGCGCCCTCGGCGTCGATCAGCAGGTAGCATCCGAGCGCGCCGTCGAGGCGAGCGATGCGATCCAGGTAATGTTCGGCGACGTCGCGCGCGCGCCACTTGCCCGCGCGCACGCCGTCCGCGATCGCCACCGCCGTCGCCGCGCGCGCGTCGATCGCGGTCACGACCCGCCACCCTCGCCGTCGGCGCCGGGTCCCGGCACGATTCGAGGAACCTGGAAGAAGTTGCCGTCGCGGCGGGGGGCGTTCGCGAGCGCGTCGTCGAGCGACAGCGACGGCTTCACCTCGTCGGCCCGCGTCGGGCAGTCGAACGGCACGGCGTGGGTCATCGGCTCGACCGCGGCCGTGTCGAGCGCGCGCAGGGCATCGACGTACTCGAGAATCGCCCCCAGATTGTCGGTCATGGCCGCGACTTCGGGATCGGACAGGCGCAGGCGCGCCAGCAGCGCCAGCTCGCGCACCTCGTCGGCAGTGATGCGGGACATGAAGGCGGTTTTCATACCACGGCCCACGATGGCTAACCGGGACGCACCCGGGCGGGTCAGGGTCGGGGCACGAGATATCTATACCGGGAAACCCTCAGAGGGTTCCCGGACCCTCCCACGAATGGTTCGCGGCGAGCAGAGCTCGCCGGCTCCCCACGCGAAGTTCGCCACTGGCCATGCAACGCGGTATAGTGTTGGGTCCGATATGACGCCTTCCGGAAACCGCTTTCGGGCGCTCGTCGTGTGCCTGGCACCCGCCGTCTGCGGCGTGCTGGCGGCGTTCGGCTGCGACGGTGGCGGGCACGTGCCGGATGCGAACACTCAGCCGGCCGCCTACTCCGCGGAGTTGTCGGTCCGCTTCGAGGTCAGCCCGGATCACCCGGCGACCGTCTCCGTGCTCGGATTCCGCGCCGCTGCCGCCGGTCCCGAGGCCGACGTGCTCGGCCTGGTCGACCCGCTCGCGGCCGCGGCGCCCGATCAAGGATGCATCCTGCGCGACGTCGATCTCGCGAACCGCGCGCTCGTCACCCGCGGCAGCTCCGTCGATCTGGAGGAGCTGGGCGGCGTCGGCGTCGGCCTCGGCTCGGCCGGCAGCCCGCTGACCGTGGTCCGGACCTTCCCGCGCGTCTACCCGGACGTCGCCGGCGTCGTCGGCGGCGTGGTCGGCGAGGCCGCGCCGCAGCCGATCACCTCGGTGCCCGAGCACGTCAGCCTGCTTTCCGCCGACTCCGAGCTGCCCGTCGGCGAGCTGCCGGTCCCGGCGCTGCCGAAGCTGCTCGCGATCAACGGTTCGGCGCCCGCGGCCGGCCAGCGCGTCGAGATCAACGGTGGCCTGACGCTGTCGCTCGGGGCGGCCGGCGGCTCGCTGATCGAGCTGCGCCCCTTCGGCGCGACGGTCGTCGTCAGCTGCGGCGTCCCCGCGAACGCGTCGACGGAGGCGCTGGTCACCGTGCCGCGCGCGCTGCTCGCCCATCTGCGTCCGCTGGATGGCACGCCGGCGAACGCATCGGCCGGCGTCCCGGTCTCCATCGAGGTCGCGCGCCGCGTGCACGCGCGCGAGCCGCTGCTGACGGCCGGGGCACGCGTCTCGGTCGAGGTGCGGTCGACGCTGACGGTGGAGCTGCGCCCGTGAGCGGCACCGCGCGCGACACCCGCAAGCACCCCCGCCACAATCTGGAAGTACCCGTGATGATCTCGGACGCGGCCAAGCGCGTGCGCAAGCCGATCCGGTTCTCGTCGGGCGACATCTCGGGCGGCGGCGCGTTCCTGCGGTCCGACCTGCTGTTCGAGGTCGGCGAGACGCTGGTGATGGAGTTCGACCTGCCGGGCGGGCGTCACATCCGCACCCAGGGTCGGGTCGTGCGCGTCGCCCGGGGCGGCGCCAAGGACAGGTTCCCCGGCATGGGGCTCGAGTTCATCGATCTATCGCCCGATGATCGCGCCGCCATCGCGCGGCTCACCTGACGGCAAGTGCCGGAAACGCTCGAAGAGCTGACGTACGATTACGAGGACGAGGGTGTCCTCGTCCGCAAGCAGCTGGATCGCGCGGTCCTGACCAAGGGCGGCTGGGCGACGGTGATGTTCTTGTTCCAGGAGCTGGACCGCGCCAAGGGCAAGTTCCGGCCGCCGAAGATGGCGATCGTCCGGTTCAAGAAGAGCAAGGGCAGCTACCGCAAGCAGTCGTCGTTCAACATCTCGAACGAGAAGCAGGCCCGGCAGATCACCGCCGTGCTCGAGGGCTGGTATCCCAAGATCGCCGAAATGACGGCGGAGCTGGCGGCCGGAGAAGAAGACGCGGGCGGCGACGACGACGGCGGAGACGACGCGGACGCCGACGAGTGAGCGTCCGGCGCAAACCAACATGATCGCGGTCATCGTCAATCCGCGATCGCGCGCGAACCGCCGCAATCCCCGGATCGCGGCCGACTTCCAGGCGCTGGTCGGCGATCGCGGACGGGTGTTCGCGCCCAAGACGATCGAGGAGCTGAACGCGGCCGTCGCCGAATGGCGGCGCACGCCGCCCACGGTCATCGCCGTGCACGGCGGCGACGGAACCTTGCACAAGACCGTCACGGCGCTGGGCCACGCGTTCGGCGGCGACCCGCTGCCTCCGATCGCCATCCTGTGCGGCGGCACGATGAACGTCGTGGCGTCGTCGCTGCACATCCGGGAACGGCCGTCGGTCTTCCTGCGGGCCATCGTCGACGCCGACCGCGCCGGCCGGCCGCTCGAGACGATCCGGCGGCGCTGCATGCGCATCGGCGACGAGTTCGGGTTCCTGTTCGGCAGCGGCCTGGCCGCCAACTTCCTGACCGAGTACTACGCGCCGAGCGGTTACGGACCGGGGCGCGCGGCGTGGCTTCTGTTCCGAGGCTTCTTCTCCGCGATCTGGAATGGACCGTTCATACGCCGGCTGTTCAAGCGCTTCGAGGGGTCGGTGCGCGTCGACGGGCAGTTGCTGGAACGGACGGCGTTCGTCGGCCTGATGGCCGGCACCGTGCGGGAGGTGGGCCTCGGCTTCAAGCTGGTGCACCGGGCGGACGACGATCCCGAGCGCTTCGGCGTCCTGGCGATTCACGGCCGGCCGATGTCGCTGTCGATCGACGTCTGGGCGGTCCAGCGCGGGCGGGGAATTTCGGAGCGGCGGGCGTTCAGCGCCGTGGCCTCGCAGATGGACGTGCAGTCGAAGAACGGCGCCTTCGCCTACACGATCGACGGCGACCTCTACCGCACGCACGAGCCGGTCGCGATTTCGCTCGGGCCGCACATCGATTTCCTCCGGCCGCCCTCCGCGTTGATTGTCCGCCCACGCGGCGATACCATGGGCGGCCAGCAATGAGCTCTTCGTTTCCGCTCGATGGGATGAGGGTGCGGTTCGCGGGGGATTCGAACGTGGGCATGAAGCGCGCCCACAACGAGGACTCCTTCTACCTGCCCGAGAGCGAACGCCTGGCGATCGTCGCCGACGGCATGGGCGGGCACGCGTCGGGCGAGGTCGCCAGCCGGATGGCGGTCGAGACCATCGTCGGCTTCTTCAAGGCGACCCAGGACGATCAACAGCTGACCTGGCCGTTCAAGATGGATCACGGCCATCGCTACGACGTCAACCGGATGGTGACCGCCATCAAGCTGGCCAATCTCAAGATCCACGAACAGGCCCAGAAGGATCCGCGCTGCCACGGCATGGGGACCACCGTCGTCTCGACGCTGTTCCTCGATCGCGCGTTGATCGTCGGCCACGTCGGCGACAGCCGCCTCTACCGGCGACGCGACGGCGTGATGAAGCAGCTGACCGAGGATCACTCGCTGCTCAACGACTACATCAAGATGAAGAACCTCTCGCCCGACGAGATCGCGGCGTTCCCGCACAAGAACGTCATCGTGCGCGCGCTGGGGATGAAGGACACCGTGCAGGTCGACGTCCTCGTCGACAAGCCCGCGCTGGGCGACCTGTACGTCATCTGCTCGGACGGCCTGACCGGCATGATCAAGGACGAGGAGATCGAGGCGATCGCGATGGGCGACGACGATCTGGACCTGGTCTGCGAGAAGTTGATCGGCGCCGCCAACAAGAACGGCGGCCTCGACAACATCACCTGCGTCGCGGTCCGGGTCGAAAAGGCCTGACAAAAGGGCCTCGGGCCTCGGGCCTCAGGCTGGGGGGTGAGTCGGCCCTCATTTTTCGAGCCGCCGCCAGGGCCTGAAGGCGCTTTCCTACCGGCCCCGCAGGACGGCAGCGCCGGGCGGGGTGGAGGTGAGCGGTACATGATCTCGCACCGGTTCAGACGGCGGGCGTTTCTCGGCGCAGTCGGCGGCGGCGTCGGGCTCAAGATCATGCTCCACAACATGGAGGCGTCGGCGCAGACCGCGCAGTCGCCGCCGCGGTTTCTCGTGACGAAATGGCCCCTCGGGATCGTCCCGGGCGAGAACGACGCCCTCTGGAAGCCGACGTCGGGCCCCGCCGGCGGCTACGCCCTGCAAACCTTCGCCGAGAACGGCCTCGCCGGCGACATGATCACCGTTCGCGGGATCGCGACGAACGCGCTCAACCTGAACGGCGGCGGCGCGCTGGAGGGCGGCACCGTCGTCCTCATGACCGGTGTCGGCTGCGGCGGTACGCGCACCAACCGCGGCGAGTCCGACGACGCCATTGCGGCCGGCCCATCGGTCGATCAGATCCTGCTGGCGAACGTCCCCGCGCTGACCCCGCCCGGCGGCGGCGCGATCCACGCGAACTCGGCCTGCGACCTGCGCACCGATGTCGGTGAGATGTCCGTGAAGTGCCTGTCGTACGCGACCAACCGGACGCCGGTGACGCTCTACACCGGTGCCACGGGGACGGAGAACACGCCGTACCAGCCGGCGCTCGCCCCCCTCACGCAGTACACGAACCTGTTTTCCGGCTTCGTCCCCGCGCCCTCCGGCAATGCAGACGGCGGCGTGCCGGTCGCGGACGCGATGCTGAAGCAGCTGGTGGGGAAGCGGAGTGTCCTCGATTTCGCGCTCGACGAAGTCAGTCGGCTGAAGACGATGGGCCCGAGCGACGCCCGGGCCAAGCTGCAAAATCATTACGACGCCGTCAGCAGCGTCGAGCAACAGCTCATCAACGCCATCAACAAGCAATACCCGGTCGTGACCGGCACCGGCAACGGCGCGTGCCCGACGACGCCGGGCCCGCCGCCTGACATCTCGGGCCCGCCGGACTACACGTCGGGCAGCCACGGCAACGCCGGGAGCCCGACGAACGGCTCCACCAACGACATGGCGACCCACGAGACCGTGGGTCGGCTGCACATGGAAGTCTTCCGGGCTGCCTTCCTCTGCGACATCATCCGCTGCGGAACGTTCCTCTGGGCGCCGGGAACGAGCCACGTCGCCTTCCAGGGCATGTACCCCGGCGACCCGACCGGCCTCTACCAGCACTACGCCACCAGTCGCTCGGTCGGCAGCAGCATCGCGACGACGGGGAAGACGCCCGATGATCTCGGCGGGCCCGCCATCCGCTTCCTGTTCAACGTCGAGACCTGGTACTTCGCTCGGCACGCCGAGAACCTGAAGCTGTGGAAGGATTCCTTCGACGCCTTCGGCAACCCGCTGCTCGACACGACGATCATCCCGTTCATCACCGAGGTCGGTCAGCTCAATCACGATCGCAGCAACATCCCGGCGATGATCTTCGGCGGCAAGAAGCTGGGAATGGCCGTCGGCCAGTACAAGACCGGCGGCACGTACACGGTCAACAGCTTCTGGGGCGCGATCGCGCGGGCCTTCGGCTACGACCCGACCGCCGCGCCCGGCTACGATCCTACGACCGCCGCGATCCGCGACCCGATCGCCGGCCTCTGGTCGAAGCCGGCCTGACCTCGGTCAGCCGGGGCGCCGTCTGCCCGCGATCCCGATCGCGCCCGCCAGCAGCAAGATGGCGCCGAGAAGGAAGGGCGAGACGCCGCCGAGCGCCGGGACCGAGGGCGGGGGCGGGGCGACGCACTGGAACTGCGCGTTGCACCTCTGCCCGCCCGGGCAGATGCCGCAATTGAGGACGCCGCCGCAGCCGTCCGGCACGCTGCCGCACGCCTTTCCGGCGCAGGTGATCGGTGTGCAGCAAATGTTGGGAACTCCGCCGCCGCCGCAGACCCCGGGCGGTGCGCAATTGCCGCAGTTCACCGACGCGCCGCAGGCGTTCGTGATCGTCCCGCAGCCGCCGGGTCCGCAGGTGGGCGCGGGCGCCACCGTCAAGGTCAGGTTCGCCTGATTGGTGCTGTCGCCGGTCGGCGTGCCGTCGTTGTTGGCCCCGAGGAAGAAGACGTGCAGCTGCACGGTGGTCGTGGCCGACACGCTCGGCGCGACGAAGATCGCCGAGAAGCTCACCGTCGGGCTGCCAAGCTTCGCCATCGACTGCGTGACGTCCGCGCCGGAAATCTTCGTGCCGGCCGCGTTGGGTCCCCCGATCGCGAACGATCCCGGCCCCGAGGCGATCGCCAGGTCCAGCCCGGCCGATCCGCCGCTGACGACGTTTCCGCTCACGTTGATGGTCGTCGTCATTCCGGACGTGAGGCACAGGTTGTCGGCGTTGAACGTCACGGGCGTCGTGACGCCGCCGGTGTGGCACGACGCGCAGTTGCCGACGACCCCCGCCGAAAACGCGCGCGCGCTACGCGCACCGGCGATCGTCGAGACGATCACCACCGCCAACGAAAACCCGAGCCGCCGAAACACGGCGGCAGTGTCCGGTGGGACGGCCGCCCGTCATGTCACGTTGCCGTTACGTTCGCGAGGCTACAACGCGACGGTGCCGCTCGGCGTGACGATGGCGTCTGCGACGACGCCGGTCGCGACCGCGCCCGGCCAGATGACCGCGCGTTCGACGCGCGCGCCGGAGGCGACGCGCGCGCCCCCGCCCAGCACCACGTCGGGACCCACCGTCGCGCCCGCCTCGACGATCGCGCCCGCGTCGATGCGGCACGGCGCGATCACCTGCGCGCCCGGATCGATCGCCGACGCCGGATCGACGCCGACGAGAGGGCCGGGCGGATCGCGCAGCAGCGCCGGATCGCGCAGCAGCGCCAGGTTCCCGGCCAGGTAGCGCTCGGGCGTGGAGTGCTCGGCGAAATAACCGGCGTGCGTGACGGCCGCGATCGTCTCGCCCGACCGCAGCGCCGGAATGTACGCGTCGCGGATCACGTCGCAGACGACCGGCTGCAGTCGGTCGAGCAGCGCGGGCTCCAGCACGTGGATGCCGGTGAACATCCGCTCGGTCACCGCTCCCTCCGGCGGCCGCGGCGAGCGCGCGTCCAGGATGCTGACGACCCGACCCGTCGCATCGACGCCGATCGCGCCCCATCGCCGCGGTTCGGGATCGTCGCGCAGCAGCATGGTCGCGACCGCGCCGCCGCCCGCGTGCGCCGCCCAGAGCGCCCGCAGATCGAGATCGGCCACGACCTTGGCGTTCATCACCAGGAGCGGCCCGGCCTCGAACAGCGGGCGCGCCTTGGCGAGGCCGCCGCCCGTCCCGAGCAGCTCGGTCTCGACCGAATAGGCGATGGCGATGTCGACGGCCGAGCTGCCGTGCCCGCTCGACGAACGATCTCCCAGGACCGCCTGAACCATGTCGCCGCGATGAAACACGTTGACGACCGCGCGGCGGGCGCCCGCGCGCGCGGCGGCGTGCAGCCCGAACCGGATGGCCGGATGCCCGCACACGGGGACCAGCGGTTTCGGCGCCGCCAGACCCAGCGCGCCGAGCCGCGTCGAACGGCCCGCCGCGAGCAACATGACGTTCACGCGCCCAATATCGCACGCGCCGGGCCGCGGCGGCCAAAGCCCGCCCGATCCGGGCGAGTCGTGGTATGTGAGACGCCATGAAGATTTGCGTCATCGGCACCGGATACGTGGGCCTCGTCGCGGGCGCGGGATTCTCCGACATGGGCAATGACGTCACGTGCTGCGACGTCGACGCGTCGAAGATCGAGGGCCTCAAAAAGGGCGTGATGCCGATCTACGAGCCCGGTCTGGACAAGCTGGTCACGCTCAACGTCGCCGAGGGACGGCTGACATTCACGACCGACGTCGCCAGCGGCGTCGCGGGCGCCGAGGTGATCCTGCTGGCCGTCGGGACGCCGCCCGGACCGGACGGCTCGGCCGATCTGTCGTTCATCTTCAAGGCCGCCGAGCAGGTCGCCGACGCGCTGACCGGCTGGGCGGTGCTGGTGACCAAGTCGACCGTCCCGGTCGGGACCGGCGACAAGATCGAAGCGATCGTCAAGAAGCGCGCCAAGCACGAGTTCGCGGTGGCGTCGAACCCCGAGTTCCTGAAAGAGGGCGACGCGGTCAACGACTTCATGAAGCCCGACCGCGTCGTCATCGGCGCCGACGACAAGCGCGCCGTCGACACCCTGCGCGCGCTGTACGCGCCGTTCACGCGCACGACCGACCGGATGCTGGTGATGGATCGCCGATCGTCCGAGCTGACGAAGTACGCCGCCAACTCGATGCTGGCGACGCGGATCTCGTTCATGAACGACCTCGCGAACCTGTGCGAGCTGCTGGGCGCGGACATCGAGCTGGTCCGCAGGGGAATGGGCTCGGACGTCCGCATCGGCCCGAAGTTCCTGTTCGCCGGGCCGGGGTTCGGCGGCAGCTGCTTCCCGAAGGACCTGCGGGCGGCGGTCAGCACCGGCAAGGACGTCGGCTACGATCTCGCGATCCTGAACGCCGTCGTCGCCGTCAACGAACGGCAGAAGCAGAAGCTGGGCGAGAAGGTGATCGCGCACTTCGGCGGCAGCCTGAAGGGCAAGCGGATCGCGGTCTGGGGCCTGGCGTTCAAGCCCGGCACCGACGACACCCGCGAGGCGCCGGCGCTGGTGCTGGTCGAGCAGCTGCTGGCGGCGGGCGCCAGCGTCTGCGCGACCGATCCGGTGGCGATGGAGGTCGTGCGCAAGCAGCTCGGCGATCGCATCGAATACGAAGAATCGAACTACGACTGCGCCAAGGGCGCCGACGCGCTGGTGCTGGTGACCGAGTGGCACGAGTTCCGGCGGCCCTCCTTCGAGCGGCTGAAGTCGCTCATGAAGCAGCCGGTGCTGTTCGACGGCCGCAACATCTGGAGCCCCGCCGAGGTGCGCGCGGCCGGCTTCAGCTACTACGGCATCGGCCGCGGCAAGGGCGGCATCGGCGCCAGCTAAGCCCGGCGCTCGATCTTGTCCGCGCGGCCCGCTATCTCCGCGCGGAGCTCACCCAGCTCGCGCAGGATGGTCTCGATATTCACCTCGTTCTTCAGGTTCACCTGGAAGTCCGTCTCGGACTGCGCGCGGTCCTTCGTGGACTGCCGATTCTGGCTCATGACGATGAGCGGTCCCTGCAGCGCCACGAGCACCGCCAGGAGAAGGTTGTAGAAGACGAATGGGTACGGGTCGAATGTGCGGGTCAAGAAGACGTTCGCGACTGACCAGGCCACCGTCAACCCAAGCAGCGCGATGATGAACGTCCAGCTGCCGTTCAACTCGGCGACGCGATCGGCGAGTCGATCCTTCCACGTGAGCGTCTTGTCGATCTCCTCCACGACGTTCTTGGCGGCGCGCTCTGACAGGAGCGTGTTCGTCTCCCGCAATCTTTGCGACATCGTGCGCAGGATCGGCAGAGACGCGCCTGGGTGTTGCTCGATGTAACGAGAGAACGTCTCTGCCGTCAGTTCCAGAAGAACGACATCCGTGGTCGCGAGCGCGCTCGCCGAGCGCGGCTTGTGGTCGAAGAGGGACAGCTCGCCAAAGTACTCTCCCCGGGCGAGGTCCTGCAGCGAGACCCGCCGCGACTGCTCTCCCGGCAGGTGAATGTTCACGTGGCCTTCGGCGATGATGAACATGGCCGTCGCCTCGGCGCCTTGATGGAAGATGATCTCGCCCGCTCGAAAGGGGCGTTCGGTCAGGCTCTTCGCCAACTCCTCCAGGTCTTCGGGCCGAAGCCCTTCGAAAAGCGAGATGGCACGAAGCAGCTCCGGCTTGTCCACGGTGACCTCCAGGGAAGGCTGGCGTTGGGTCGCCAGCCTAGCCGAAGCCTGACCGTGGCGGCAGGGCTACGCGTTGCCGGCGGTGATCGACGGCGAGATCGGGATCGGGCCAGAGCCGGTCGGACGCCGCGGGCGGGGCCGGTCGCCGCCGGGGTCGCTCGCGACGGGCGCGGCAGCGATCTCCGGAACGGGCGCGTACGGCGACGACTGTCGCCGCCGCGGGTGCGTGGTCTCGTAACGGCCCGCCGCGATCTCGACGCGGTCCGGGTAGAGACGCAGGACGCCGATCAATCCAACCGCCTCGGGCGGCATCGCGTACGACTGGCCGTCATAGACGACCGAGGCGCGCGGCCCGACGAGGACGGGAACGCGCAGCGCGAGATCGTGCGGCTGCACCTTGAGCGGGCGCAGCCTCTGCCTCTCCTCCGCGAGCAGGATCGCCGGCGCCTTGCCGCCGACCTCGGCCTGCGACCGCGCGTTGTACTCGCGCGTCCACTCGCCAAGCTTTTCGGCCGCGTCGGCCTCGTCGACGAAGTTCGCGTTCTTGAAGAAAGCGAGCTTCAGCCAGTTGCCGAGGTTGGTCCCCGGGCCGCGCTCGGCGCCGCGCCGCGCGCGCACCTCGACGCCGACGCCGAGCTCCAGCGCCGCGTAGGCGAACCCCTGATCCCACTCGGTCACTTGACCGTCGTCGTCGGCGCGCACGCCGATCGGGCGCGGCCGGTCGAACGCCGCCAGCAACGGCACACCGCCCATGACGGCGTGATGCGCGGCCAGCGTGCGCACGCAGGTCTCGACGCTCTGATCGGGCACCACCGATGCGACGATGTAGCGCGAGTACTCCAGGCGCGAGACGAAGAACGTCAGCGTCCGCTCGCCCGCGTCGCGGTAGCGCACGTCGATCTGGCCGAAGCCGTGGCGCGCGATCTCACCGGGAACGCGATCGTGATCGCTGAGCGGCCGCGTGCGCCGTGGCCGCACGCTCGCGATCAGCGAGTACAGAGCGCTCTTGCCGCCGTCGTAACCAGCGGCCCGCGCCCGCGATACGATCTCGAGCGATCGCAGATTCGGCTCCTTGAGCAGGAGGTCGACGACGAACGCTCTGAAGGGCTGCGCCTTGGAGGGGCGGCCCACGCCTCGTTTCACGGTGTCTGTGTTCTTGTCCACGCGCGATATACGAACGAGGCGCTATTTGGATACACGGAAATTGCGGGGATGAAAGTGCGCAACCTACCGCGCAGGAAAAATGGTCGCAAAAACTGAAAACCTTCAGTGGTCCTCGCTTCTACGGCGTCGTTTTCAACAGGTGACGCGCGTCGCGCCTCTCGATCGCCAGCTCGATCAGCCGGGTGATCAGCGCGCTCGGGGCTAGCCCCGAGGCCTCCCACATCTTCGGGTACATCGACACGGCGGTGAAGCCGGGGATGGTGTTCACTTCGTTGACGTAGATCGATTTGAGATCGCGCGTTACGAAGAAATCGACCCGCGCCATCCCCGCCAGCTCGAGCGCGCGGAACGTCGCGACCGCCAGCTTCTGCACGCGCGCGATCATCTCCGCCGGCAGCTCCGCCGGAATCTTCCAGCTGGCGCCGTCGGGGTCGACGTACTTGGCGTCATAAGAATAAAAGCCGTCCTTGTGGTGGACCACGATCTCGCCGGGGATCGACGCCTGGGGATCGTCGTTGCCCAGCACGGCGCATTCGATCTCGCGCGCGTCGACGCCGCGCTCGACCAGGACCTTGCCGTCGAAGCTGAGCGCAGCCCGCACGGCGCCCTCGAGATCGGCCGGACCGGCGGCGCGCGACACGCCGACCGACGAGCCCGCGTTGGCCGGTTTGACGTACCGCGGATACCCGAGGTCGGGGAGGGCGCGCAGCGCCGCCGCTGGATCGCGCCGGAACGCGGCCGCGGTGACCGTGCCGAAGTCGACGACCGGGATGCCGGCGTCGCGCAGGAGGCGCTTGGCGACGTCCTTGTCCATGCCGATCGCGGAGCCGAGCACGCCCGCCCCGACGTAGGCGATGCCGGCCAGCTCCATCGCCCCTTGCACGGTCCCGTCCTCGCCGAACGTGCCGTGCAGGATCGGGAACACGACGTCGTCGACGTCGACGCCTTCGGGGGCGCCGGGCGCGCGCGAGACCAGCGCGTCTTCCATGCCGACCGCGGGCGCGCTCGCGTCCAGCATCACATGCCGTGGATCGCCGGCCGCCGCGGCGAGCGTCCGTTCCGACTCGCGGTGCCAGCGACCGGCCTTGTCGATGCCGACCAGCACCGGCTCGAAGCGCGTCCGGTCGAGCGCGGACAGCACGTTGCGCGCCGACAGCAGCGAGATCTCGTGCTCCGCCGAGCGCCCGCCGAACAGGATGATGACACGGGTCTTCTTCATTTCTGCTTGGTCCTCACTTCGAGCTCTGCAAACACGAACGACCATTCGTCGACCACCTGCGCGATCACCATCGCCAGCGGCTTGCCCGCGCCGTGCCCGGCGTGGCTCTCCTCGCGGAGCAGCACCGGCCTTCGCGTCCGCCCGCGCGGGCTGACGGCCTGCAAGCGCGCGGTCATCTTGCGCGCGTGCATCGCGTCGACACGCGTGTCCGACGCGGCGGTGTGCAGCAGCACCGCGGGGTAGGCCACCCCGTCGCGCACGTGGTGGTAGGGCGAGTACGCGTGGAGCCACCGGAAGGCTTCCGGATCGTCGGGTGATCCGTATTCGGGGATCCAGAGGGCGGCAATGCGGAAGTGATGATAGCGGAGCATGTCCAGCAGCGGCACGCCGCAGACGACGGCGCGGAACAGATCCGGCCGCTGGGTCAGCGCGGCGCCCACCAGCAGGCCGCCGTTCGACCGTCCCGAGATCGCGAGCCGCGCCGCGCTGGTGACGTGATTGGCGATCAGCCACTCGGCCGCCGCGATGAAATCGTCGAAGACGTTCTGCTTCTGCGCGAGCATGCCCGCGCGGTGCCAGTCCTCCCCGTACTCGCCGCCGCCACGCAGCACCGCCAGCGCGTAGGTGCCGCCCGCCTCGAGGAACGGAACCGCCGAGGGCGTCCAGCTCGGCAGCATGCTGATGTCGAAACCGCCGTAACCGGTCAGCAGCGCGGGCTGCTTGCCGTCGCGCTTGGCCCCCTTGCGATGAGCCAGGAACAGGGGAAGGCGCGTGCCGTCGCGTGACGTGACCATCACGCGCTCGACTTCGAACGATCCCGCGTCGACCGGCGCTTGCAGCTTGTGCCACGAGCGCGACGCCGGCGGGCCGCCCGCGACGTCGACGCGAAAGATCTCGGTCGGGACCAGCAGCGACGTGAACCCGTAAAAGATCTCCGCGACGTCGCGCGCGCCCGAGAGGCCGGTCAGCGCGCCCAGGCCGGGCAGGGGAATGTCACCGCGCGCTTCACCGTCGGCCGAATACAGGCGCAGGCGCAGCGCCGCGTCCTGCAGCGACGCGACCGCGAGCCCGCCGCGGAAGTAGGCGACGTCCGTCAGCACCTCGTCGGATTGCTTGACCAGCTCGCGCCAGCCGGCGCGCGCCGGCCGGGCCGGGTCGACCAGGAAGAGGCGGCCGCGCGGCGCGCCGCTGTTCGTGAACAGGTAGAGGCGATCGTCGAGCATCTGCACGACGCTGAACCTGGCGGGCTCGCCCGCGGCGACCGCGACCGGCGGACCGCCCGCGCGCGCGTCGACCAGATAGACCTCGCTCTTCGACCAGCCCTGGCTGACCGTGATCGCCAGCCAGCGGCCGTCGGGCGACAGGTCGACGCCTGGCCAGTCGGTCATGTCGCGGCCGTCGCCGAAGATCTTCCGGTCCTTGGCGGGATCGTCGCCCAGCCGGTGGAAGTAGACGGCGCGGTGGTATTTCACCTCGGCGGCGGGAACGGAGCCGGGCGCGGGGTAGCGCGTGTAATAGAAGGCGCGCCCGTCGGGCGTCCAGGCGAGCGAGCAGCTGCGCGCCCGCGAGATCTCGTCACCGAGATCCTTGCCGGTCGCGACGTCGCGCACGCGCAGCACTGACTCCTCGCTGCCGTCGTCGGAGACGCCGTAGGCGACGCGCGCGCCGTCGTCGGTCGGAAACCACCAATCGAGGGCGCGCGTCCCGTCCGCCCGCTCGGCGTTGACGTCGACCAGGGCGCGGTCGGCGCCGCCGGCACCGTCGCGCACGTAGAGCACCGGCTGGTTCTGCTTGCCGTCGCGCCGGGTGTGGAAGTAGCGACGATCGCCGTTCTTCGACGGGCGCGAGACCGGGACGCCGACGGAGCCGATCTCGTAGAGCTGCCAGAAGCGTTTTTCCAGCGCGGCGCGGCCGGGCACGCGATCGAGCGCGCGGCGCGTGGCGCCGTTCTGCGCGTCGATCCAGGCCTTCACCTCGGGCGAATCGGCGTCCTCTAGCCAGCGGTACGGATCGGGAACGTCGACGCCGTGCAGTCGGTCGACGACGTCATCCTTGCGCGTCGCGATCGGGGGCGGCTTGGCGGCGGCGGCCACGGCGTTCGACAGTAACAGGCAGAGCGCGGCGGCGACGAATCTCACACGTCGCGTCCGTGCATCCGCCGCTTCAGCCACGGCGTCATCACAGCCAGCGCCAGGGCGACGGCGAGCGGGAGCACCAGCAGCACCAGGAAGAAGTCGGCCTGCCCGCCGAACAGGTGGAACAGCGACCCCTGCGCGATCCAATCCGTCAGCGCCGCCAGCTGGCCGGCCAGGAATTCGCCGAGGCCGGTGGCGAGGAACCAGACGCCCATCATCAGCGCGACGACCTTGACGGGCGCCAGCTTGGTCACGAACGACAGGCCGATGGGCGACAGGCAGAGCTCGCCCCAGGTGTGAAGCGTGTACGCAGCCACCAGCCAGAGCGGGCTGACCAGCGCGCCGCTCGCGCTGGCGAGCCCGGCGAACACCATGAAGACGTAGCCGAGCGCGACCAGCACCAGACCCCAGGCCATCTTCGCCGGCGTGCTCGGCTCGCGCCCGCGCCGGCCCATCGCGGTCCACAGCGCCGCGAAGACCGGCGCCGAGACGAACAGCACGAGCGGGTTGATCGACTGGAACCAGGGCGCCGGAATCTCGAAGCCCGCGAACGTCCGGCGCGTGTGGTTGTCCGCGAAGAAGTTCAACGACGTCGACGCCTGTTCGAAGGCGATCCAGAAGGTGATCGAGAAGGCCATCACGACCAGCAGCGCCGTCAGTCGGTCGCGTTCCTCGCGCGTCATTGGTTCGGCCGGGGGCCGCTCCGCCGCGGCCACGACCCGGTTCGGGACGTCGCCGATCCCGGGCAGATAGTGACGTCGCAAGGCCAGGTACGTGATCAATCCGAGGACCATCCCGACGCCCGCCGATCCGAACCCCCAGTGCCAGCCCCAATCGCTGTTGGTCGCGAAGTAGCCGCAGATGATCTGGCCGAAGAACGCGCCCACATTGATCCCCATGTAGAAGATCGTGAACCCGCCGTCCCGGCGCTGGTCGCCCGGCCGGTAGAGCTGTCCCACCATCGTCGACGCGTTGGTCTTGAACAGGCCCGTGCCGATCGCGACGAGCGAGAGGCCCAGGAAGAAACAGGGGACCGACGGAATCGCGAGCGTGAAGTGCCCGGCCGCGATGATGAACCCGCCAATCACCAGCGCGCGGTGCGTGCCCAGGAACCGATCCGCCAGCCACCCACCCAGCACGGGAAACGAGTAGCAAGCGAACGCATAAAAGCTCATCAGTCGGCTGGCGGAGGCCTTCGTCCAGCCCATGCCGCCCTTCGCCAGGGTGGCGGCGACGAAGAGCACCAGGAACCCCCGCATCCCGTAGAACGAGAAGCGCTCCCACATCTCGACGCCGAAGAGCAGGTAGATGCCGCGAGGCTGATGCTGCTTGGGCGCGGGCGCGCTGACCGCCGCCGCGTCCGTCAAATGCTCACACGCAGGCGGCGGAAGCCGGAGCGGAGCGCGACGGGCGCGGCGCCGAAACGGCCGGGGAGGGGATGCCCGCAGTGTGCGCAGGCGCCGTCTTTGACGGCGAAGTGCGTGATCGCGTACCAGTCGCGCCCGATGAGCGGCCGCTCGCAGCGCGCGCAATACGTCGTCTGTCCGTCCTCGTCGTGCACGTTGCCGACGTAGACGTACCGCAATCCGGCGGCGCGCGCGATGGCGCGGGCGCGGCGCAGCGTCCCGGGCGGCGTCGGCGGCAGGTCGGTCATCTTGAAGTCGGGATGAAACGCCGTGAAGTGCAGGGGCACGTCCGGGCCCAGGTTCGCGGCGAACCACTCGGCGAGGCGCCGGAGCTCGTCGTCGCCGTCGTTGTGCCCGGGGATGAGCAGCGTCGTCACCTCCAGCCAGGTCTGGCTCTTGTGCCGGATCCACTTCAGCGTCTCCAGCACCGGCTCGAGGTGGGAGGCGGTCGTCTTGCGGTAAAAATCCTCGGTGAACGCCTTGAGATCGACGTTGGCGGCGTCGGCGTCGGCGTAAAGCTCGGGGCGCGCCTCGTCGGTGACGTAGCCGGCCGTCACGAGCACGTTGTTGACGCCGCGGCGCCGCGCCACGCGCGCGATGTCGGTGACGTACTCGGCCCAGATCACCGGATCGTTGTACGTGTAGGCGATCGATGGCGCGCCCTGCGCGATGGCGAGGTCGACGACGTCGTCCGGCGTGTTGCGGCGCAGCCCTTGCTCGTCGAGCTTCGCCTTCGAGATGTCCCAGTTCTGGCAGAACTTGCAGCCGAGGTTGCAGCCGGCGGTGCCGAAGCTGAGGATCGGCGTGCCAGGAAAGAAATGGTTGAGCGGCTTCTTTTCGATCGGATCGATCGCGAACCCGGTCGACCGCCCGTAGCCGAGCTGCACCAGCTGGCCGCCGCGGTTCTGGCGGATGAAACAGAAGCCGGCCTGCCCGTCGGCCATCCGGCAATAGCGCGGACAGAGCGTGCACAGGATCCGGCCGTCGGGCTGCGCGTGCCACCAGCGCGCCGTCGGTGAGGCGTCAGTACGGCTTCTGTCCGGAGATGTTTCCGCCCGGGGCATAGTCGCAGATCACCGTATTGTGGTACGTCAGCGCCGGACAGTCGACGATCGCGCAGCCGATTCGCACGCTGTCCCGCCAGACGACCTGCGTGTAGTGGCCGGCGTTGCCGCTGTTGGTGGCGTAGTCGTAGCTCGACGCCTCGCTCATCCACAAGGTGACGGCGTCGGCGGGCGCCGCGGTGCGGCCGCTGGTGCCATAGATGTTCTCGCCGACGTAGCCGCTGCCGCCCAGCGCCTGGTAGTCGGTCGACCGGTTCGCGTTGTGGTCGAGCAGGCCGCTCGAGCCCTGGCACTTGAGCGCGTAGTTGTAGACGGAGTCGGCCAGGATCGCGTCCCAGCCGACGGGAGGCAGGGCCGGCGAGGGCGGCGGGGTGAGCGGGCCGCTGCGCGCCTGGTTGTGCGCGTCGACGAACGCGTTGATCTGGTCCTGCGTCAGCGGGTTGCTCATGCTGCCGCCGGCCTGACCGGCGGCGCCCGTCGCGTTGCCGCCGCCGCCCGCGCCGGTGGTGCCGCCCGCTCCCGAACCGGGCGTTCCGCCGCCGGTGCCGGTGCCGCCGCCGATGACCATATCGCCGCAGCCTGCGATCAAGATCAGCGACCCGAGAGCAGCGAGCCTGCGCATGCGCATGCGGACCTCCGGCTGAGGTCAACTATGCCACGGTCGGGCTATGGGCCGGTCACTTTGCGGAAGAAGTGCGGCCCCGGCGTCGCCAGCCAGATCGAGCCGGCGTCGCCCCCGACGTGGGTGTTGTGCTCGTCGTTGGTGCTGCGCGCGGCCGCGGGCGCGTCCGAAGCGAGCGACCAGTTCTGTCCGTCGAAGTGGGCGACGTCGTCGCCCGCGGCCCAGATGTCGCTGGCGCCGCGCCCGAACAGGCTGTTCATGGCGGGCGGGTTGTTCGGGTCCATGCCGATCATGGTGACGGCCGGCGCGTTGGTGCCGTCGAAGGCGCGCATCGTCGCCGTCATCTGCTGGCCGTTGATGATCGCCTGCGTCGGATTCGCGAGCCACAGGACCGAACCGCCGCGCCAGATCGCCTCGACCTGGCTCAGGCCGATCGACGTGTGCGTCCAGTTGGTGCCGTCGAAGTGGTGCACGAAACCCAGGTCCATCGTGTTGCCGATCTCATCGCTGCCGCCCGCCACCCAGACGTTGGTCGGCGAATCGATCCAGATGTCGCGGTAGCCGAAGCCGATCGACGCCGAAATGGTCGGATAGCCCGGGTCGTCGAAGTTGTAGTCCGTCCAGGACGAGCCATTCCAGTGGAGGATGTTGCTGGAGACCGCCGCCCACAGGTCGTTCGCCCCGGCGGCCCGGACGCGGTGGAACTGCAGCTGCTCCCCGAACATCGGCGGCTGGCGCACCAGGCCCCGCCAGCTCTCGTCGCTGAAGCGCGACCAGCCCTGCGCGTCGCGATGAAAGAGGAGGTCGCTGCCCGCGGCCCAGATGTCGCCCGGGCCGGTGCCGTTCACGCTGACGAAGTCGGGCGCGGCGGTCGACGCGGGAATCATCAGCTCGACCGACCAGCAGCCCTGGGTCCAGCGCAGCACGCGCGCGTTCGCGGCGGGCGCGGTCGACAGGGGGTCGAAGGTGCGCCCGGCGAAGAGAAGATCGTTTGCGCCGACGGCGAAGATGTCCGTGACGCGAAAGCCGTCCTGGCCGGCGGGAGGCGCCACCTCGACCCAGGAGCCGGCCGGGCCCGCGGGCAGCGCGCAGCCCTGGCCTTGCCCGCCCGTCCCGGTCGCGCCGCCCACGCCGACGACGCCGCCGCCCGTGCCGGCGCCACCGATGATGCCGCCACCGCCGCCCGCGCCGCCGCGTCCGACGGAGGGGACGCCGCCGCCACCGCCGCGGCCCGCGCTGCCGCTGCCGGGTCCGGCCGGCGAGTTATTCGAGCTGCATCCGCCCGCGCCGATCGTGATGGCCCCGTACGCGACCGTGAACGTCAGCACCAGCGAACCAAACCGTGAGCGCTCCATCCCCACCACCGCCCTTCACGACGAACATGCGGTGCATGAGGCGCCGGTCAACTCGGAGGGCGGGAAAACAAGGTCTTCCCGGACGGAGGCCGGGATCGATCCCGAGGTGGGGCGCCGTCGTCAGCGCGGGCGCGGCAGGGCGGGGGGCAGCGTGTCGAGGAAGGCGTGTACGAGCTGATCGATGTGCTCGGGGTGGTCCGCCTCGAGATCGACGTCGTCGCGCGTATGCCAGAGCACGCGCCCGTCGTACGTCGACACCAGCGTCATCGACACGTACAGCTGATCGCCGGCGAACATCGGATCGTCGTAGTCCACGTTGCCGTCGTGCGTGTAGACCGGCCCGTCGAGCGGGACGACGACACCGACGCCGATGCCGAGGCTCGGCCCGCCGCCCGTGTAGACCGGCGCGCCGCGCGGCACACCCGGCGCGGCGCCGCCGCCGCGCCAAGCGCCGGACCCGGGCGCTGGCGCCGCCGCTCCCCGCGGGATCGCGGCGGCCGTCCCCGGTGGCGTCCCGTGCCAGCCGCTGCCGCCGCCCGAGATCGGCGGCGTTCCATGCCAGCCGCCGCCCGGGGCAGGCGCGCGCGCGAAGCCGCCGCCACCGGAACGCGCACCGCTGGCCGGCGCCCAGCCGGAGCCGCCGCTGTGCCCGCCTCCCTTGGAAGACGCGGCCAGCGCGACTACCACGGCGACGACAATCACCACGAAGAAGACGCCGCACAAGATACTCGCCGTCCGTTTGCCCGGCGTCGTGACCGCGCCCTTGACGTTGAGGTAGAGGACCGCGTCGGATTGCGTCGCCCATCCGACGCGGCTCGCGAGCTCGGGCGCGACCAGCTGCGGCGTCCCGAGCGAGGCGTTGCTGCTGCCCGCCGGGCTGTTGGAGAACGCGAGCACGCCGTTGGCGAGCCCGCCCATCTGGTCGCGGCTGACCAGCACGGAACCGTCCTGGCCGAAGATGCCGTCCCAGCGCGCCGACAGATCAACGTCGTAGCCGCGCGCGCGCAGCGACTGCTCGGCGGCGCGGACGATCTCCGCCGACACCTGCTGGCCCAGCGCCGCGGACTGCGCCGGATCGTTGTCGCCGACCTGATCGACGACCACGAACACGTCGGGCGGCAGCACCGCCACGCGCAGCGGCGTGTACGCGCGCGCGGCGTAGCCAGGATCGACCATGGGCGGATGCGGCGTGATCGCGCATCCCGCCGCCCACCCGAACACGGCGATCACCAGCGCGAGCGCCGAACGACGAAGACTGAACAACGTCAACGCCTCCCAAAATACCACGGCGGCCGGGACGCCCGGGTGACGGCCGCCACCAACCCGGCGAAATGCTAGGATGAGCCGCGTGGTGGCCCTCACACGCCTCACGAGCGCGCTGTTCATTCTGGTGAGCGCCGCCGGTCTGGCCGTCGCGGCGCAGGCATCGGCGCTGAAAGTGTCGGTCGACAAGACCAAGGTCGACCTCAAGGCGCACCGCCTCGAGGTCAAGATGTCGCGGCCCGCGGGCAAAGTGAAAATCACGGTCTACTCGGAATCGAATGCCGTGCTGGCGGACGACGAGCAGGACTTCTCCGGGCGGCCTGGCGGCGCGCCGCTGATCGTCACCTGGACGCCGTCCAGCGACGACGCCGTCGCGAAGATCGAGCTGCGCGCCTACGACGCACAGGGAAACTGGGTCGGCGTCGAGATCGCGCCCTGGTTCGTGAACATTCCGCACGACGACGTCAACTTCAAGACCGACTCGTCGGAGATCGACGCGCCGGAGGTGCCGAAGGTCGAGGCGGCGTTCGGCAAGATCATGGAGGCGCTGACCAAGGACAGCGCGGCCGGGCGGATGCACGCCGGCATCACGCTGTACATCGCCGGCCACACCGACACGGTCGGCAGCTCGACGCACAACTTCAAGCTGTCCCAGGATCGCGCGCGTTCGATCGCGGCGTGGTTCCGCAAGCGCGGCGTCAAGATCCCGATCTCGTACGAGGGCTTCGGCGAGACGTCGCTGGCCGTGAAGACCGCCGACAACGTCGACGAGGTCAAGAACCGCCGCGCCGACTACATCCTGTCCGACGGCCCGCCCACGCTATCGACGACGTTCCACGCGAGCTGGAAGCGGATTCCGTGACCTGAGAACAGGCAACAGGCGACCGGCAACCGGCAACCGGCGATGCAGAGATCAAACGGGATTCAGAGCGCGTAGGAGGCCGCGGGCGGTTCCGAACCGTCCATGTCAGGACATCGGCACACCGCCCACGCCGGTTGCTTCGAAACGTCGGAATGGCGCTACAGGGCGTAGCCGCCGGCTTCGATGACGTGCTTGGCGACCTTGCGGCGCAGCGAGAAGGTGTTGATGCGGTCCAGGTTGTAATAGTTGTTGATGTCGCGGATCTCGCGCCCCCACTCCTCGTCCTGCGACATCCACATCATCATCTCGCGCAGCATGTCGAACACCTGCTCGTGCGCCTTCGCGACGAAGAGCTGGGTCATGTAGATCGGGATCTGGCTTTGGGCCTCACCCTTGGCGGCGATCAGCTGCAGCGTCCGCGAGATCGCCGAATCCATGCCGAAGGCCAAAATCAATGAGTCGGCGAGCACGCCGAGCAGCTCCTGCTTGTCGCCGATCGCCTGCATGTACTTCTGCACGCCCAGCGACGCGCCGTAGGCGATGGCGCGCTTGGCGAAGTCGCACTTCTTCTTCTCGCGCCCCAGCGGCCCGTCGGGCACCCGCCGATCGATCTTGATCGGATCGGCCAGCTCCTGCTGCACCTGGCCCACGAACGCCATCAGCGGCAGGCGCCCCACCATCGCGCGCTTGAGCATCGTCCCCGGCACCAGCAGCCGGTTGATCTCGTTCGTCCCCTCGAAGATCCGGTTGATGCGCGCGTCGCGGCTGACGCGCTCGATCGGGTAGTCCTCGATGTAGCCGGCGCCGCCGAAGATCTGCAGCGTCTCGTCGGCGGTCGCGTGCAGCATCTCCGATCCGAACACCTTGATGATCGATGCCTCGATCGAATGCTCCTCGATCGCGTCGATCTGCTTCTTCTGCGCCTGCGGGTCGGCGGGATCGATCGCCTTCGACCGCGCGTCCAGCAGGCCCGCGGTCCGGAACGCCATCGACTCGGCGACGTAGGTCTGCGTCGCGATCTCGCCGATCTTCTTGCGGATCAGATCGAACTCCGCGATCGGCTTGCCGAACTGCTTGCGCTCGCGCGCGTACTTGATCCCGAGCTCGAGGCAGTACTTCGCGCCAGCCGTCGAGCCGACGCCCAGCTTCCAGCGTCCGATGTTGAGGATGTTGAACGCGATCTTGTGCCCCTGGCCGATCTGCCCCAGCACGGCGTCGATCGGGATCGTGCAGTCCTCGAGGAACAGCGGGCACGTCGAGCTGCCGCGGATGCCGAGCTTGTGCTCCTCGGGACCGACCGTGAACCCGGGCGCGTTGCGTTCGATCAGGAACGCCGTGAACTGCTCGCCGTCGACCTTCGCGAACACCGTGAACAGGTCGGCGAAGCCTGCGTTGGTGATGAACAGCTTCGACCCGGTCAGCTTCCACGACTTGCCGTCCGCCGACTTCACCGCCTTGGTCTTGGCCGCCAGCGCGTCCGATCCCGATCCCGGCTCGGTCAGCGCGTAGGCGCCGATCATCTCTCCCGTCGCCAGCTTCGGCAGGTATTTCTTCCGCTGCTCGAGCGTCCCGAACAGCACCAGCGGCATCGTTCCGATGCCGACGTGCGCGCCGAAGCTGACCGCCCACGATCCCAGCCGGCTGGCCGCCTCGGTGATCAGGCTGGAGCTGGTCTTGTCGCCGCCCAGCCCGCCGAACTCTTCGGGGATGTCGTGACCGAGCAGCCCGACCGCGCCCGCCTTCTGAAGAAGCTCGCGCATCAACCCCGGCTTCTTCGCCTCGATGGCCGCGGCGTTCGGCAAGACCTCGCGGATGACGAAGTCGTCCGCCGTCTCCTGCATCATCCGCTGCTCGCCTGTCAGCATCTCGGGCGTGAAGATGGTGACCGAGCCGGTCGGCTCGAGCAGGAATCCACCACCGGGCGAAAGCGTGATGGGGGCGGCTGGCTAGGGGGGGACTGGCAAGGTTTCGGGTCTCAGGGTGCGATGACGATCTTACGAATGCGGTTGTACGGACCGGGCGGTTCCCCACCCAGCGTACCATCCGCAACGTAGATCGTAGCGCCATCTGCGCTGACCGCGATCCCTTCTTGCCCGAAAAACTCGGCCATGTTGCCAGGGCCGTCATTGAACCCGCCCGTACCGTCGCCCGCCACGGTCGTGACGGTGCCGTCGGCGGCGATGCGCCGGACCCGATTCGCGAGTGGGTCGGATACGTACACGGCCCCGCTCGCGTCGGCGGCGAGCGCCCGCGGGCCGACGAAGCGCGCGCTGGCGCGCGGCCCGTCGATGGTTCCCGCGACGCCGTCGCCGGCGAAGGTCGTCACCACGCCCGCCAGCGAAACCTCGCGGAGGATGTGGGCGTCGTAGTCCGCGACGATGATGCGATCACCGGTCACCACAGCAATCCCGATCGGCGTGACGAAGCGGGCGTCGGTCCCCGTGCCGTTGGCCGATCCGGGGCACCCCTGCATCCCTGCCACGTCCGCGACCGAGCCGGTGGTCGGATCGAAGACGCGGATCCGCTGGTTCTGGTAGTCCGCCAGGGCCAGCCGTCCGTCGGACAGGGCGGCGAGGCCGCGCGGCCGGCCGAGGTTGATGCCCACCGCGGTGGCGACGCCGCTCGCTCCGTCGATGCGCCAGATCGTCCCCGACGTCATGCTGCGCTGGCCGCTCGGGTTGCTGTCCGTCGCGGCGTAGAGGAATCCACCCGCGACCGCGAGGCCGAAGGGACGCTGGAAACCGGTCTGCATCGTCAGCGTCGAGAGCGTTCCGTCGGACGCGAGCACGCGCCGGAGGCGATCGTTGTCGAAGTCGGACACTGCCAGCGTCGTGCCGGACGGTTCGATGGCGACGCTCACCGGGTTGGCGAGCAGTCCGACGCCGAACGCGCCGTTGGTCGTGCCGGGCGTCCCGGTGCCCGCCAGCGTGCTGACCGTGACGTTGGCGAGGTAGACGACGTTGTCGGGCAAGGTCGCCGGCGTCCCGGCGTCGGTCGGCGGCAACGTGCACGCGTTTCCGCCGCCCGTGCCTCCCGTGCCGCCCGCTGTCCCGCCCGTGCCGCCCGCCGTCCCGCCCGTCCCCGCGCCGCCCGTGCCGCCGCCGGCGCCCGCCGTGCCGCCACCGGCGCCGCCCGAGCCGCCGGCTGTTCCGGCAGTGCCGCCGCCAGCGCCGCCCGCGCTGCCGGCCGTGCCGCCGCTAGCGCCCGTACCTGCGCTGCCGCCCGTCCCACCGCCGCCACCGCCTCCGCGTCCGGCGCTGCCGCCGTTGCCACCACCGCCGGCGCCGCCCGAGCCACCGCTGGTGCCGCCCTTGCCGCCGGCGCCGCCCGAGCCGCCGCGTCCCGCGTTGCCGCCCGCGCCCACCGCGCCGCCGCTACCGCCCGAACCGCCGCGCGCCGCCGCGCCGCCGCTGCCACCCGAGCCGCCGCGTCCGCCGGCGCCCGCCAACCCGCCGCCCGCGCCGCCCTTGCCGGTGTTGGCCTTCCCGTTGTCGCCGCAGGCAAGCGGCATCAGGAGCAACCACGATACAGACAGGACCCCAAGTCCTGGAACCCTGGATTTGGCTCCGGTCCTCCGCGTCGCCCCGGCTTTCGCCATTCGTTAATCATCCTAACCTGTTTTCCGGCCGTTGTCTGGCCGACCGATGTTTACGGATTGCCCTGTGTTACAAGCCTCCGGGTGGTCCCGTTCTGGCGGCGCCGCGCTTTCTGGATCGGGGCGGCGATCTTCGCCGCCGCGGCCGCCTTGCGCCTGGCGCTCGTGCAGACGGCGCGGTTCACGGGCGACGAAGCGCGCGACTACGCGATCGCGATGGACATCGCGCACGGCGTCCGGTTTCCGGTGCTGGGGCCGGTGATCACGAGCGGCATCGCCCAGCTTCCCGGACCGTTTTCGTACTGGCTGGCTGCCTTCCCGCAACTTTTCACGCGCGCGCCCGAGGCGGGGAACGTGTTCTTCGAGCTGATGGGCGCGGCGTCGGTCTGGATGTTCTGGTACGCGCTGCGCTGCCAGTTCGGCGGTGCGGCGGCCGCGTTCGCCGCGGCGTTGATGGCGTGCTCGCCATGGAGCGCGCTGTTCGGCGACCGGGTCTGGAACCCGAACGCGTTTCTGGTGTTCGAAATTCTCGCGTTGCTCGCGGTCGTGAAGCTGAGGGAGCGGCCGGATTCCGCCTGGGCGGCGGTGCTGCCCGTCGCCTGCCTGATCCTGCCGCAGCTGCACATGTCGGCGCCGGTGGTCTGGCTGGCGCTGGTGCCGCTGGCGTGGGGCAGCGCGCGACGCTGGAATCGCCGCTATCTCCTCCTCGGTTGCGCGCTGGCCGTGCTGCTGTACATCCCACTCGCCGTGCACGAAGCGCGCACGGGCTTCGCGAACACGCACGCGTTTTTCGCCGAGACGCTGGGCGGGCACAAGAAGACGGCGGGCGCGAACCTGTCGTTTCTGCTGAGCCCGATCTACATGCTCCGCTTTCTGACGCTGGACGTGACGTATCACGAGCTGACCGGTTACTGGGGCGGTCTGAACGAGACCGCTGCGTGGCACGCGCTCTGGTACGGCAGCGCCGCGCGTCCGTTTCATCCGCTGCGCCTGATCGCCTTGATCGCCTCCGGCGCGCTGGTCGTGCTGTCGGCCGTCCTCGCGATCCGCGCCGCTGTCACCCGACCGCAGCCAGCCGATGCGCCCGACGAGGCGGACGCCGAGCCGTCGCTGCGCCCGTTCGCGATCGCGGCGGCCGTCGCCGTCGTCGCGGACATCGGCTTGCTCGCCGTGACCAGCAAGCTGGTGTTCGCCCACTACGTGACGCCGACGCTGCCGTTCGTCTTCCTTCTGTTCGCGGCGGGCGCCCGCGCCGGCCTGCGAAATCGCCCCCTGCGCGTCACGCTGCTGACGCTCGCGGCGATCGTCGGCCTGGGCGGCATCGAGGCGACGCTGTCGATCTCGCGCCGGATCGACGGGCGCAACGGCCTCGGCGTCCATCGCGCCGTCGCGGGCCGGGTGATCGACGATTGCGCCGCCGCGGGCCGCCCGCTGGCCGCCTGTCCGGCGCGGCTCGATTTCGGCTTCGTCGGAATGACCTACACGTACGGCATCTTCACGCGCGTGGCGCTGGCGGCGCCGGTCCGCTGGGAGGCATCCCCGAGCGGCCTCGCCTACCGGCTGCAGCGCCGCGAGGATCCGCCGCCGCCGCGGGGTCCATTCCCGATCACAACCATCGGCCCCGTCAACCTCTTCCGTCTCCGCTGATCGCAATCAACTTGGCGAGCTACCGGGGGTCGCATTACCCTGGAGGGATCGCATGAGCGCGCCGACGCGGCCCAAGATACGCGGCGACCGACCCCGCGTCGCCCTCGTCCTGTCGGGCGGCGGCGCGCGCGGCGCGTACGAGGCGGGCGTGATGCGCTACATCCGCGAGGACCTGGCCGGCGATCTGGGCGGTCAGGTGCAGTTCGACATCATGTGCGGCACGTCGGTGGGGGCGATCCACTCGTGCTTTTACGCAGCGACGGCTGACATTCCCGACAAGCAGGGCCGCATGCTGGTCGAACGGTGGGAGAACTTCGTCCTCGAGGAAACGGTGTCGTTCGGGGTCAAGGAGTTCATGCGGGCGCCCGCGACTCTGCTCGGCGGCGGCCACATCGAGGACGTCGAAGGCGGGCGCCGTCTGGGCGGCGTCGTCGACACGCAGCAGCTGGAACGGATTGTGCGCCGTCTGATCCCATGGAACCGGATCGGCAACAACCTGCGCGAAGGGTACCTGGAATCGCTGTCCGTCACTGCGACCGACATCGGCTCGGGCAAGACGGTCGTTTTCGTCCAGAACGCGAACGGCGAGGTCCCCGTCTGGAGCCAGGACCCGTTCGTGCGGGCGCAGTCGGTCAAGATGGGGGCGGAGCACGCGCTGGCGTCGGCCGCGCTGCCGATCCTGTTTCCCGCCATCAGCGTGGGCGAGCGATTCTTCTGCGACGGCGGCCTGCGCCAGAACACGCCGCTGTCTCCCGCGCTGCGCCTGGGCGCTGACAAGGTGCTGGTGATCGGCCTGCGCCACAAGCCGCCCGCGAACAATGGCACCGTCCCGGAAGAGTCGATGCCGTTCCCGGGCGCGGCGTTCCTGGTCGGGAAGATCCTGGACGCCTTCCTGCTGGATCACATCGACTACGACCTCGATCGGCTGCGGCGCTTCAACGCGCTGATCGAGGCGGTGCGCGCGACCGGCAGCCCCGACCACGCCAGCCGCTTCGACCAAGTCGTCACCGCGATGCGGGGCGCCCCTTACCGGATCGTCGGCGAATACATGATCCGCCCGTCCGAGGACCTGGGCGAGATCGCCGGCCACATCGCGCGCACCGGCCGCTTCAAGGGATCGGGCGGCGGCGCCGGCATCCAGCTTCTGCGCCGCCTGGCCACCGCGCGCGGCGCCAACGAGGCCGACCTCCTGTCGTACATCTTGTTCGACGGCCTTTATGCGGCGGAGGTCGCGCGCCTCGGCTACGAGGACGCGCGCAACCACCACGACGAGCTGGCGAAGTTCCTCGGCGACGCGGTCGTCAGGGAGTAGCGGCCCCTCTCCCTAACCCTCTCCCCGCTTCGCGGGGCGAGGGGACAAGATCACTTCACGAGGCGCAGCTGCGGGCGGCGGCGGCGGCGGGCCAGCGGCGCGTCGACGAAATCGGCCGCCGCATCAGCCGGCACGGACCGGAGCAGGCTCTGGCGCGCGGCCGGCATCGCGATCTCTTCCGGGATATCAAGGTCCGCGTCGTCCATTTGCAGGTCCGGCGGCGCGGCGTCGCTGGTCGCCCGCGCGGCGATCACGGTGACGTCCGGCGGCACGTCCTCGGAATACAAGACGCCCCTGCCGTCGTCGCAGACGACGACGTAGACCGCGGACCACGGGACCACGGTCCGGTGCGCCGCGCGCGAGAAAGACAGGGTGGCGCGCACGCCGTAATCGTCGACCTCCAGGTCAGGAATCGGAATCGGCAGGTCGTGGCCGTACTGCAGCACCAGGTGCGGCTCGCCGCGCAGCGCCGGCGGCACCACGACGCCGGGGCGACGGGCGTCCAGATGTAACGACGTCCAGGCCTCCCGCAGGAGCGCCAGGAAGGCCTGTTGCTTCGATGGTCGTTCGGAGGAGCTCATGCGCCGCGCAGTGGGCCGAGACCCGCTAGAGTCTTACTGGGAAGTTGTCAGGATGCAACGGCCACCTTCATGACGCCATACACCCGACGACAGGCGCGAAGTTTTTTCTTGCATCCGCTTCGCTCGTCTGTTTTTTGCGATACGCTTCCGGGGTGATGAACCGCCTGACGCCCGCACCTCCCGTCGGTGCGCCGCCGCGTTTCCCGTCAGGCTGGCGCGCGCGGCTGGGACGCGATCCCGTGCCGATCCTCCTGCGCGAGGGCGGGCCCGCCCTGGTGGCGCGGGTGCGCCGCGATCTGATCGACGACGAGGAGGCGCCCGGCCCGGCGGAGGTGGTCACCTATCCGGAGGTCAAGGCGTTCCTCAAGAAGCAGGAAAAGAACGGCGCCTTTCCCGCCAAGCCGCCCGAGAAGACGCTGGGCGGCCCGAAATTCGCGCGCGCGGTCGGGACGCTGCGGGCGCTGGAGAAGCTGGCGGAGTACGGCCTCGGCAAGGCGCACCCGGCGGTGGCGCGCGCGGCCGAGCTGCTGCTCTCGTCGCAGGCCAGCGACGGCGGCATCGGCGATCTCGCCCTGGGCGAGACACCGGAATCGCGCACGCGCGCCGTCGCGATCCACTTTCACGGCTGGGCGCTGTCGACGCTGTGCCGGACCGGCTACGACGCCGACGCGCGCACCGAGAAGGGATTCCGATTCCTGCTCGCCAACCGCCAGGCCGATGGCGGCTGGGCGTGGCGCGGCGTTCGCACTGACTCCGCCGCACGCCCGTCCAGCCACCTGGTGACGGGGATGGCGCTGCGCGCGTTCGCCGCCTCGGCGACGCGCAAGAGCTCGCGCGAGGCGCGGCGCGCGGCCGAGCTGCTCGCCACGCGCTTCCTGCAACCCGACCGCTACCCGGACCGCAAGGCGGCCAGCTACTGGGAGCAGCTGGGCGAGCCGCGCTTCTACACCGACGTCCTCGACGCGCTCGACTGTGTCACCGCCGTCGGCCTCGGCAAGGAAAATTCGGGCGTGCGCACCGCGGAGGCCTACGTGCGCGGCCGCCAGAACGTCGATGGGCTCTGGTACCCGGGCGCGCCGCCGCGTCTCGAGCCGGGGAGCAAGCCGCCCGCGCCGAACCCCAAGGATCGCGAGCTGGCCCGCTGGCTGACGGTGCGGGTCCTGATCGTCCTGCGCCGGGTGAACTAGCCAGCGGGTGCGCGCGTTCCGAGGCGGAACGTGCTAAAAGACGCACCTTGCCGAGGCACGAATACACGCTGGCAGAGGTCCGCGCCATCTACGATCTGCCGATCCCGGACCTGGTCATGCGCGCGCAGCTCGTTCACCGCGAGCACCATCCGGCGAACGACGTGCAGCTCTGCTCGCTGCTGTCGGTGAAGACGGGCGGCTGCCCGGAGGACTGCGCCTACTGCCCGCAGTCGTCGCACTACGACACCGGCCTCGAGCGCGAGCGCATGATGAAGACGCCCGAGGTGCTGGACGCCGCCGCGCGCGCCAAGGCCGCGGGCGCGACCCGCTTCTGCATGGGCGCCGCCTGGCGCGAGGTCAAGGACGGGCCCGCTTTCGACGAGGTGCTGGAGATGGTCCGCGGGGTCCGCGCGCTCGGCATGGAGGCGTGCTGCACGCTCGGCATGCTGAGCGAATCCCAGGCGCAGCGCCTGGCCGGCGCGGGCCTCAGCGCCTACAACCACAACCTCGACACGTCGCGCACGTTCTACGGATCGATCATCTCGACGCGCACCTACGACGATCGCCTGCGGACGCTGGCGAACGTCCGGAAGGCCGGCATCACCGTATGTTCGGGTGGAATCATCGGCATGGGCGAATCGCTGGACGATCGGTGCGCGATGCTGGCGACGCTGGCGAACCTGGACCCGCAGCCGGAGAGCGTGCCGGTGAACGCGCTGGTTCCCGTCGAGGGGACGCCGCTCGCCGACCGCGCGCCCGTCGACGGGCTGGAGCTGGTGCGGATGATCGCGACCGCGCGCATCCTGATGCCGGCGTCGCGCGTTCGCCTGTCGGCGGGGCGGATGGCGCTGTCGCGCGAGGCGCAGGTGCTCTGCTTCCTGGCGGGCGCAAATTCGATCTTCTACGGCGAGAAGCTGCTCACCACGGGCAACCCGGACGTCTCCGCGGACCAGTCGCTGTTGCGCGACGCCGGGCTGCACGCGGCGGTGGCGCGTGAGTAACGCCCGCGTCGCACGCCTGCCGGCCATGGACGCGGCCGACATGGCCAAGCATGAACCGTGGAAGCAGCCGTGGTGGCGGCCGACCCGCGGCGACGAGCTGTTCTTCGCGTGGTTCGCGCTGATCCACGTCGGCGCGGTCGTCGGCCTGGTGCTGGCGCCGCTGCCGGGCTGGCCCGTGCTGCTGGCGGCGGCCGTGATGCATTTCCTGGGTGGGCTCGGCACGACGGTCTGCTACCACCGCGCGATCACGCACAAGTCGCTGAAGCTGCACCCGGCCGTGCGCAACGTGCTGACGTTCTTCGCGATGATCAACGGCTCGGGCTCGCCGCTGTCGTGGGCCGCGTATCACCGCCTGCATCACGCGAAGTCCGATACGCCCGAGGACATCTCCAGCCCGCGCGTCGGGGGATTCTGGTGGTCGCACCTGCGCTGGCTCTGGCAGGCGGGGTCGGCGCCGATCGGGAAGTACTGCAAGGACATCGACCGGCCCGAGTACCGGATCTGGACGCGCATCCAGCTGCCTCTGGTGCTGCTGGCGTTCTTTTGCGGCCTGCCCTTCGGACTGGCGGCGTTCTTCTGGCTCGGCCCAATCCGCCTGGTGTTCGCGCTGCACGCGCAGTGCTTCGTCAACAGCGTCTGCCACATGCGCCCGGACGCCGGCCCCGACGAGGCGACGGCGAAGAACGTCCGCTGGCTGTCGCTGATGCACTTCTTCCAGGGCGAGAACTGGCACCAGAACCACCACGATCGCCCCGGCTCCGCGCGCCTCGGCTGGAAGCCGCTGCAGTTCGACATCGGCTGGTACACGATCGTGCTGCTCGAGAAGCTCGGCCTCGCGACCAACGTGCGCCGTCCGACCCAGGTCGAGACCGGGTCGCTCGACGCCGCGGCCTAGCCCGACCGCATCGTCCCCGCGATCATTCGGCGAATGGGTCGTCCGCGCCCGGGTCTTTGGCGGCGGGGGCTGCCAGCGACGGTTTGGCGGCGCCGTCCGGCTCGCCGACCTCGGTCTTCCGTCGCCGGCTGGCGGTCGCGACCGCGAGCCCGGCCAAGGCGTCGGCCTCCGGACCGGCGACCTCGCGAAACCCTCCCGCGGCAGCGGCGACGGTGACGCCGCCGTACAGACAGCGGGCCGCTTCCTCGGGGCCGAACCGAGGGAGGCGGCAAAACCGCCCGCCCCACTGGTCGGTCAGCTTTGCGCGCAGATCGGTGACGATCTGGGGCATGCGGTCCGCGATCCATTCGTCCGGTGTCGGCAGCCGCGCGTGAACGGGCGCGATGCTGGCGGGCTCGAAGGTCACGTCGTGCCACAGCGCGCTGACGCGTTGCCGGTGATCGATCGGGATCTCCAGCGCGGGCTCTCCCGGAAACAGGCTGACCCGCGCCCGGCCTGTGATCGCGAAGCTTCCGTCGTAGCGTTCCGCCTGGTACCTGAACACGCGCGGCTCCATCCGGTATCTCCGGACCGGTTGCGTGACGGGGTGGTACTCGGTGCGGAATCGGATCTGGGGACGGGTTCGCTGTTCGGTTCGGGTGCGCGTCACCATCTTCGAGCGCGTGCACATCCGGAAGTTCGTCCCCGACCCGCAGGAATACGATTCCGTTTCGGTCGCCGTGTAGGGGACCGACACAGATTCGGAGACGTACGCCGTGTACGAGACCTGCGTGGCCACCTGGCGCGTCTCCGTCGTCCAGTATGCGACGCGCTCCTGCCACGGCACCTCGAATGGCGCCGGGCCGTGGCGCTGGTCGACGTCGTAGCGCCCGGCGAGCTCGAGGCCGAATCGATCGGGGGACGTCGATCCGTACCAGGGCGTGCCCTGCAGCGCCGTCGACAGACGATCGCGCATCATCGATGCGATCCTGGGCGACGTCGCCGAAAGGTCGCCACGAACGTCGAGGCCCGAGACCGTGAACGGCAGCGCGGCGTCCCTCCGTTCGTCGCGACCGAAGTGCTGGCAGTACGCGCCCACCAGCCAGCCCCAGAACGGCGTCTGGTTGGTCGCGGTCGGTAACAGCGCTTCGCAGCGCCGCTGGCCGAGCGCCCTGACTCGGCCCAGCAGCTCAGCGCGCGCTTCACGCAGCTCGGGCTCACCGACGATTCCGCGCTCTTCCTTCAGCCGCGCCTCGGCGGCGAGCGGCGCCCCCCCGTCCAGCAACGGCTGAACGCCCTGCGCAAGCTCGGTGAACGCGTCGGCCGCTTCTTTTTTCAACGGCCCCACCAGCTCCGGCGGCGTCGACATGAACCATCGCCGGCGCAGGCGGAAGAAGCGTCCCAGGCTGTCGCGCGCGCTCGACGCGTCTCCGTTTCTTCGGTTGGCGTTCGACTGTTCGAGCAGCTCCCGCAGGGCGGCCGTCCTCGCTCGCTGACGGCCCGCGCGCGCCTTCTCGTCGTCCTTGTCCTCTTGAAGCGCCCGATCGTAAAGCTCGGCTGCCTGAACGTACTGGTGACTCTCGAAGGCTTTGTCGGCGTCCCAGCGCACGGTGGCGCACCCACCGATGAGCGCGATCAGGAGCGGCAACCACCTCCCCGTCCCTCGCGACATGCCTCCAATCGTAACGTAGGAAGCTACTCGGAGCTTCCCTCCTCTCCGTTCCAGCCCCACTGGCGGCGGACCTCGTAGACCGCCAGCGCGACCGACGTCGACAGGTTGAGCGACCGCAACTCGCGATCGCGCATCGGGATCGCGACCGTCCGTTCGGCGTGGCGGTCCAGAATCTGCGCGTCCAGGCCGACGCTCTCGCGGCCGAAGATCAGCACCGCCGGCCGCGCGTAGGCGACGTCCTGGAAGCGCCGCTCGGCGCGGGCCGTGAAGAGGTAAGGCGTGCCGAGCGACGGGAGCGCGCGCTCGAAGGCCGCCCAGTCCGGCCAGAGGCGCGGCGCCACGCGCGGCCAGTAGTCGAGCCCGGCGCG
>Ga0066903_100000096_pt1 | contig 40473 bp, 31 predicted proteins | sample PanSoiMetaGPlot1_FD_67491 | JGI IMG/M metagenome (GOLD analysis project Ga0066903, IMG submission 67491) | Tropical forest soil microbial communities from Panama analyzed to predict greenhouse gas emissions - Panama Soil - Plot 1 (version 2) | ecosystem: Environmental > Terrestrial > Soil >... | reverse complement strand
GCCGATGCCGGCCATCCGCGCATGTGCGGCGTGGCCGGCCGGCGCATCGTCGACATGGTGTGGGAGGACCTCACGCCGCGCGACATCCTGACGACCGCGGCGTTCGAGAACGCCGTCACGGCGGCGATGGCGCTGGGCGGATCGACGAATGCGATCATCCACCTCGTCGCGATGGCAGGGCGCGCCGGCGTCGCGCTGGACCTCGATCGGTTCGACGCGCTGTCGCGGCGGACGCCGTTCATCGGCAACATCCGGCCGTCCGGCAAGTTCCTGATGGAGGATTTCTTCTACGCCGGCGGCCTGCGCGCCGCGCTGACGCGGCTCCGCGATCTGCTCAATCTCGACTGCGTCACGGTGACGGGGCGGACGCTCGGCGACGAGATCGACGGCGCGGTCGTCAGCAGCGACGAGGTGATCGCGACGCGGCAATCGCCGCTGGGGCCCGAAGGCGGCGTCGCGGTCCTGCGCGGCAACCTCGCGCCCGACGGCGCGGTCATCAAGCACACCGCAGCCGACAAGCGGCTGCTCACGCACGCGGGACCGGCGGTGGTCTTCGCGGACTACAACGATCTCGAGCGGCGCCTCGACGATCCGTCGCTGCCGGTGACGGCCGATTCGGTGCTGGTGCTCCAGAACGCGGGGCCGCTCGGCGGGCCCGGCATGCCGGAATGGGGAATGCTGCCGATCCCGAAAAAGCTGCTCGCGCAGGGCGTGCGCGACATGGTGCGCATCTCCGACGCGCGCATGAGCGGGACGAGCTACGGCGCGTGCGTGCTGCACGTCGCGCCGGAGTCGTTCCTCGGCGGTCCGCTGGGTCTGGTGCGCGACGGCGACGTCATCGAGCTCGACGTGCCCGCGCGGCGCCTGTCGCTGCGCGTGTCCGACGAGGAGCTCGCGAAGCGCCGCGCGTCATGGACGCCGCGGCAGGTCGACTACCCCCGCGGGTACGGCCACATGTACGCGAAGCACGTCACGCAGGCGAACCGCGGGTGCGACTTCGACTTCCTGGAAGGCACCGCGCCGATCGCCGACCCGGAAATCCATTAGGCCACGGACCACAGGAAACACACGGAATACGCCCGGCCGCCATGGCGCCGCCGCATTCCGTGTGCTCCGCGTACTCCGTGGCTAAAAGACGATCTTCGCCGCGAGCTGGATGTCGCGCGGCAGGTTGTTCTGACTCGTCACCTTCCCGAAGGAGGCGTTGGTCGGATCCGTGTTCGCGTCGTTGAACACGACCGAGTTGAACGCGTTCAGGAACTCGACGTTGAACTGCGCGCGCACGCGCCCGTTGATCGGCACCTGCTTCACGATCGAGATGTCCCACAGCTTGAGGAACGGGCTGCGGATCCCGTCGACGCGCGACGGGAAGTAGCGCAGGTTGTTCGCGAGGCGGATGCGCGTGTCGGCGCGCTGCTTCACCGGATCGTCCACGCCGTTGGTCTGCACCGCGGCGTCGTGGAAGTAGAAGCCGCTGATGTCGAACACGGGCACGTCGCTGTTGTTCGTGTACACCGCCTTCAGCGCGTTCAGGTCGCCGTTGAAGTAGATGTTGCGCCCCTCGAAGTCGAGCGGACGGCCGCTCTGGAACTGGCCGAACGCGTTGACGCTCCAGCCGCTGATCAGGCCGTTGGTGAAGCCGCTTGCATTCGAGCCGATCGGCTTGCCCTTGCCGAATGGCAGCTCGTAGACGATGCTCGTCGTGATGCGGTGTGGCACGTCATCACGCGCGAGCCGCTTCTCGAAGCCGGCGTCGGTCGGATTCAGCCGGAACACCTGCTCCGTGAAATGCGACCACGTGTAGGTGCCGATGATCGAGTAGCCGCGGCTGTAGCGCCTCTCGAGCTTCGTCTGGAACGAGTCGTACTGGCTGGTGCCGTCCGACCCGAACGTCGGGACGTTGTTGAACTGCGGGAACGGCCGCAGCAGCTGCCCACGCGGGATCGTCGCGCCGTTGGACCCGGTCGGCAGCAGGCCGTTGAACGGGTTCGGCACCTGCAGCCCCAGGAAGTCGATCGTCGCCTGATCGCGCACCTGACTCGATGACAAGTACTGCGCGGGAATCGGGTTCAGCTCCTCGTTCGTCGTCAGGTGATAGCCGTGGCCGCCGACGTACCCGGCTTCGAGCAGCCACTGCCCCGGCAGCTCGCGCTGCACGTTCACGAGATAGCGCGACAGCTGCGCCGCCTGGATGTCGAGCGGCATGAAGCGGTTCAGGCTCTGCCCGAGAAATGTGTTCGGCCCGAGCGTGTTGCCTGCCGGCTGCAGTACGCCCACCGGGTATGGATTGCTGAGCGTCGACTGGAACGTCAGGCCGGCGTTCTGCGAGGCGGTGAACGGCGTCGTCTGCGAGAAACCCGGTTGCGTGATGCCGTTCGAGAACACGAACGGCGTCGTGTAGATGCCCCAGCCGCCGCGCAGCACCGTCTTGGTGGTGAGCTGATAGGCGAACCCGACGCGCGGCTGGATGTTGTTCGCGTCGGCGCTCCAGATGCCGGGCGTGCTGTCTGTCGGGAAGCCGTAGCCGCCGCGCGCGGTCCACTGCGACGGGGGCACGATGTCGGGCCGCGCCGCGTAGGCCGCCTCTGCGGCGCTGGTGATCGAGAGCGTCGCCGCGGGATCGAAGCCGCGCACGTTGGCGTTCGAGATCTCCGTCGCCGGCGCTTCGTAGTCGTAGCGCAGGCCGAGATTCAGCGTCAGTTTGCTCGACACCTTCCAGTCGTCCTGCACGAACGCCGCGTGATACCACTGCCGGTTCTCGCGCGTGCCGTTGATGTCGATGTTGCCGCCGGTCGGGAAGCCGGTGAGAAACGTCGCGACGTCCTGCCACAGCTGCGTGGCCGAGTTGCTGGCCGCCCGCGTGTACGCCGCGTTGTTGCGGCTCAGGTACTCGCCGGCCTGGCGGTTGTTGTTGGCGCCGAACTCCCGGTACTGGCGCAGGTCGTAGCCCGCCCGCACCGAGTGGTTGCCGACGATCTTCGTCCACGTCGGCTGGAACGAGTAAATCGAGTGCGTCGTGTTGCCGGCCAGGTTGTCGCCGATGTCGCTCAGCGTGTCGAAGTCGAACAGCGGGAAGTACTGCGCCCCGCGGAACAGGCTGACGACGCTCGGCGCGAAGCCGAGCGTCGCGGGATCGAACACGCCTTCGTGCTGCCGCACGTTCGGCTCCCGGAACTGCTGCCAGCCGCCGCGGAACTCCCAGAGCGACGTGCTGGTCTGCGTCCAGGTGTGATCGATCGTGATGCCGTCGTTCTTCCGGTACAGGAAGTTGCCGGTCGGGACGATGCCGTTGACCTCGCCGAAGATCGCGTTGCGCGACTCGCGGCGATCGTTGCGCGTGTAGCGCGCCATCAGCCGCTGCTTGGGCGTCACGGTGTGGTCGAACCGGAACGACTCGGAGTTGAACGTATCCTTGCGCGGGTTCTCGTAGAAGAAATTGTTCTGCCCCGTCGCGTCGGCCGGCTGGTTCGGCAGCGGATAGTAGCCGAGCACCTTCTGGGCGATCGCGTTGATCTGCGAGGCCGGGATGATGTTGCCGGGGAACGGCTGCCGCACGACCGTCGTGCCGGTCGAGATCTGGCCGCTCAGCGGGTCGTAGATCTGGATCCCCTGCCCGAGCAGCGCCGAGAAGTCGCCGTTGCGCATCGCCTGCGTCGGCACGGTCTGGAAGAGCGGCTCAGGGAACGTGTCGTACAGCCACTCGACCGCGGCGAAGAAGAACGACTTGTCGTGCACGAGCGGGCCGCCGAGCGTGAACCCCGGACGCTTGTAGGTGAGGCCGGGCTTGGGCGCGTTCGCCTTCTTGACGAAGAAGTCCTTTTCCGCGAGCTTGTCGGACCGGTAGTAGGTGTAGCCCGATCCCTTGATGCTGTTGGTGCCGCTCTTGAGCGTCACGTTCACGTTCGCGCCGGCGGTGTGGCCGCTCGCGGCGTCGAAGCTGGCGGTCTCGACCTTGAACTCCTGCACGGCGCCCGCAGGCGGCACGAACGCTACGCGGCGGCCGTTGGCCATGTTGGGCGATCCGTCGAGCGAGAATTCGTTGCCGCCGGGCGCGCCGCCGGTGACGATGCCCGACGTGCCGCCGTTGTCGAACGGCCGCGAGAACTTGAGGTCGCCGTTGTACGCAATGCCGGGCGCGAGCCGCGCGAGCGCGAACGGGTTGCCGTCCGACAGCGGAATCATCGAGATCATCTGCTCGCCGACGGTCTGCCCCGTCGATCCCGACGTCGTCGTCAGGATCGGCGACTCGGCGCTGACCGACACCGTTTCGGACATCGTGCCGACCGCCATCGTCAAATCGACGCCAAGCTTCTCGCCGACGCGGACCTCGAGGTTCTGCCGCACGGCTTTCTTGAAGCCTGACAGCTCCGCCGCGATCGAATAGGTGCCCGGGTTCAGAAAGAGGATGGCGTAGTCGCCTTCACCGTTGGTGGTCGTGGTCGAGGCGACGTTGGTCGCCGCGTTGGTGGCCGTCACGGTCACGCCGGGCATGCGCCCGCCGGACGCGTCCGTGATGCGTCCGGTGATGCCTCCGCGAAAATCCTGAGCTGACACGGATGCCGCGCACGAAAGCGCCAGCACGACAGCGATCATGCCTCTCATGCTCCCCCCTTATGCGGGGTAAAGAGACCACACTTTAGCGTTAAAGTAAACCCGATTGCTTTGACTTCCGCGTGTGGTCTATGAAATATTCCGGTAACCGGTAAATGTTCGATCTCAAGGGGAAGATGGCCGTGGTGACCGGGGCGGGCTCGGGCATCGGGGCGGCCATCGCGCGGGTGTTCGCGGCGCGCGGCGCGCACGTGGCCGCCGTCGATCGCGACGAGGCCGCCGCCCGCGGCGTCACCACCGAGATTCAGCAGACCGGCGGCGCCGCGTCGGCCCACGCCTGCGACGTCTCGCAGCCCGCATCCGTCGACGCGCTCTTCGCGGCCGTCGCTGCCTCGCATCCCCGCCTCGACATCCTCGTCAACAACGCCGGGATCTCTCACGTCGGCTCGGTCGAGACGACGACGCCCGACGACATGGACCGTCTGTTCCGCGTCAACGTCGGGGGCGTCTATCTCTGCTCGCGCGCGGCCGTGCCGATCATGCTGAAGCAGGGCGGCGGCGTGATTCTCAACATGGCGTCGATCGCCGCCATCGTCGGGATCCCCGATCGGTTCGCGTACTCGATGACGAAAGGCGCCGTGCTGACGATGACGCGATCGATCGCGGTGGACTACGTCAAGCGCGGCATCCGCTGCAACTGCATCTGCCCGGCGCGCGTACACACGCCGTTCGTCGACGGCTATCTGGCGGCCAACTATCCGGGCCGCGAACACGAGATGATGAAACAGCTTTCCGACTATCAACCGATCGGGCGCATGGGGCGTCCCGACGAAGTCGCGCAGCTCGCGCTGTATCTCTGCTCCGACGAAGCGTCGTTCGTCACGGGCGCGGCCTATCCCATCGACGGCGGAGTGAGCGCCATATGAAACTCGCACGATACGGCGGCGCCGGCGCCGAACAGCCGGCGGTGATCCAGAACGGCCACGCGATCGACGTGTCGGCGTTCGTCCGCGACTTCGACGAGGCGTTTCTCGGCGGCGACGGCCCGCGCGGGCTCGCCGACTGGGTGGCGCGCCAGGGCGCCTCGGCGCCGCGGATTCCGCCCGGCACGCGCGTCGGCTCGCCGATCGCGCGTCCCAGCAAGATCGTCTGCATCGGCCTCAACTTCAAGGACCACGCGGCCGAGAGCAAGATGGACCTGCCGAAAGAGCCGGTCATGTTCTTCAAGGCGACGACCGCGCTCGTGGGGCCCGACGATGCGCTCGTGATCCCGAAGGGCGCGACCAAGGTCGACTGGGAAGTGGAGCTCGCGGTCGTCATCGGCAAGCGCGCGTCGTACGTGGACGAGGCGCGCGCGCTCGATCACGTCGCCGGCTACGCACTGCACAACGACTACTCGGAGCGGGCGTTCCAGCTCGAACGCGGCGGACAGTGGGTCAAGGGCAAGAGCTGCGACACGTTCGCGCCGCTGGGCCCGTTCCTCTCGACGCCGGACGAGATCGCGGATCCACAGAGTCTCGGCATGTGGCTGACCGTCAACGGCGTGTCGCGGCAGAAGGGCACGACGGCCAACATGGTCTTCGGCGTGCGCGCGCTCGTCAGCTACGTGAGCCAGTTCATGACGCTGCTCCCCGGCGACGTCATCAGCACCGGCACCCCCGCGGGCGTCGGCCTCGGCATCAAGCCCGAGCCCGTCTACCTCAAACCCGGCGACGTCGTGGAGCTCGGCATCGACGGCCTCGGCCGTCAGCGCCAGGCCGTCGTCGCCTATCCCGGATAGCCCGTCATGACGCGACAGGTACTGGCGATCGACCTCAAAGACGACGAGGCGGTGCGGATCTATCGCGAGCATCACCGCCGCGTGTGGCCCGAAGTGCTCGACAGCCTGCACAACTTCGGCGTGGCCGACATGCACATCTATCTCGCCGGCCGGCGCCTCGTCATGATCGTCGAGACGAAGGACGGCTGCGATCTGCGCGCGGCGTTCGACGCGCGCGTCGCGTCGCACCCGCGCGTCGCCGAGTGGGAGCAACTGATGACGTCGCTACAGCAGCGCGTGCCCGGATCGAAGGACGGCGAGTGGTGGACCGCGATGGAGCCCGTGTTCGAGCTCCACGCGTCCGCGCGCCAGGGCTGAGCTCACCGCATGCGCGACCTCGTCCAGGTGTGGCCGCGCCCCCGTCGCCCGCGCCCGATCGTCGTCATCGGCGCCGGCGCGATCGTCCGGACCGCGCACCTGCCCGCCTATGCGCGTCTCGGTCTGCCGGTGGCGGGGTTCTACGACATCGTGCCGGCGCAGGCGCGCGCGACGGCCGCCATCGCGCCCAACGCCGCCGTGTTCGGCACGCTCGACGACGCCGTCAACACGTCCGGCGCCGTGTTCGACGTCGCCGTCCCTGGCAATCAGATCGTCGGCATCCTCGAGCGGCTGCCGCACGGCGCCGCCGTGCTCATCCAGAAGCCGATGGGCGCCGACCTGCAGGAAGCCGAGCGCATTCTCGCGTGCTGCCGCGCGCGCGAGCTCGTGGCGGCGATCAACTTTCAGCTCCGGTTCGCGCCCGGCATGCTCGCGCTGCACGATCTCGTGGCCAGCGGCGACCTCGGCACGCTCGTCGACGTCGACGTGCGCGTCGTCATCGAGCAGCCGTGGCACAACTGGACCTTCATGGTGGGCGCCCCGCGCGTCGAGATCCTGTATCACTCGATCCACTACCTCGACGCGATCCGCTGGCTCGCCGGCGAACCGCGCGGCGCCTACTGCAAGGCGGTAGCGCACCCGGCGACGCCGCAGCTGCGCGACACGCGGAGCTCGATCATTCTCGACTACGGCGACGCGCTGCGCTGCTCGCTCGTGCTGAACCACACCCACAAGGCCGACGCCTCGCACAAGACGTCGCAGATCGTGATCGAAGGCACGCGCGCGGCCGCGCGCGTGACGTGGGGCGTCAACCTCGACTACCCGTCGGGGCCGCCCGACACGATGCAGGTCACATCCGGCGGCCGCTGGGCGACCATCCCGCTGCGCGGCTCGTGGTTCACCGAGGCGTTCGAAGGGCCGATGGCCAATCTGCAGCGCTTCGTCGCCGGCGAAGACAGCGTCCTCGTCGGCGACGTGCGCGACGCGATCAGGACGATGGCGCTCGTCGAAGCCTGCTACGAGTCGAGCGCGCGCGGCGGCACGCCGATTCCAGCGGTCGACGTCGGTGCGCTCGACGAACGGTCATGAGCGACGCGAGCGAGCGACAGCGCGCAAGCCACGCGAACGGAGCGGGGCCAGGGGCCCCCGCGAGTGAGCGTGTAGGGGGGGCCGGCGGGGCGAAGCCCCCCGGAACAATGATCGACTCGCATCAGCACTTCTGGCGTTACGACGCGGCGCAGTACGGCTGGATCGACGGCACGATGGCGCCGCTCAAACGCAATTTCCTGCCCGAGGATCTCGCGCCGCTCATCGACGCGGAGGGCGTGGACGGGACGATCGCCGTCCAGGCCCGGCAGGACGACGACGAAACCGTCTGGCTGCTGGATCTCGCGTCACGGCATGCCTTCATCAAGGGCGTCGTCGGCTGGGTGGATCTGCAGGCGCCCGACGTCGAGGGCCGCGTCGAACGGCTGGCGAATACGCCGCGGCTGGTGGGCCTGCGGCACGTCGTCCAGGCGGAGCCCTCCGGGTTCCTGCACCGTCCCGCGTTCCATCGCGGGATCGAGGCGGTCGAACGCTGCGGCCTCGTCTACGACATCCTGATCTACGCGCGGCAGCTGCCCGAGGCCGTCCGATTCGCCTCGGCGTTCTCGCGCCAGCGATTCGTGCTCGATCATCTCGGCAAGCCCGACGTCCGCGGCGGCGGGCTCGAGGAATGGCAGCGGCGGCTGCACGAACTCGCCGAACTGCCCCACGTGTGGTGCAAACTGTCGGGGCTCGTCACCGAAGCCGACTGGCGCGCCTGGACGCCGGCAGGGCTGCGCCCCTATCTGGACACGGCGCTCGACGCGTTCGGTCCATCGCGCGTGATGATCGGCTCCGACTGGCCCGTGTGTACGCTGGCAGCCCCGTACGGCGGCGTGCTCGCGCTCGTGCGCGACGCGATCGCCGAGTACTCGGCCGACGAGCAGGCACAGATTCTCGGCAAGACGGCGGAGGACGTCTATCTGTCATGAAGCAGACACTCGTTTTGATCTCGCTGATCGCCGCGGCGGCGTGCGGCGGCGGCACCTCATCTCCCGCGACGGGCGCGTCCACCGACAGCGCCAAGCTGACGATCGCCGTCATTCCCAAGGGGACGACGCACGTGTTCTGGCAGAGCATCCGCGCGGGCGCCGAGAAGGCCGGCGGCGAGCTCGGCGTGAACATCGTCTGGCGCGGCCCGCTGCGCGAGGACGATCGCGACGCGCAGGTGTCGGAAGTCGAGAACGCCGTGAGCCGCGGCGTCTCGGGCATCTGTCTCGCGCCGCTCGACGAGTCCGCGCTGGTCCAGCCCGTCCAGGAGGCGGGTCAGAAACAGATCCCGGTCGTCATCTTCGATTCAGGGTTGAAGGGCAACGACTACGTCAGCTTCGTCGCGACCGACAACCTGAAGGGCGGGCGCATGGGTGGCGAGCGCCTGGCGCAGTCGCTCGGCGGCAAGGGCAAGGTCCTGCTGCTGCGCTACGCCGAGGGGCACGACAGCACGGGCAAGCGCGAGCAGGGCTTTCTCGACGCGATGAAGGACACCCCGGGCATCGAGGTCGTCAGCTCGAATCAGTACGGCGGCGCCGACGTCGAAGGCGCCTACAAGAAAGCGGAATCGCTGCTCAGCACGTTCAAGAAACCCGACGGCTCGCTCGGCGTCGACGGCATCTTCACGCCGAACGAGTCGGTCTCGTTCGCGATGCTGCGCGTCCTGCAGGACAACGGGTGGGCCGGGAAGGTGAAGTTCGTCGGCTTCGACGCATCGCCGAATCTCGTGAAGGGGCTGAAGGACGGCGCGATCGACGGTCTCGTCGTGCAGGACCCCGTGAACATGGGCTACCTCGCGGTGAAGACGATGGTGTCGCACATCAAGGGGCAGCCGGTCGAGAAGTGGATCGACACGGGCGTGCATGTCGCGACGAAAGACAACATGGGCACGCCCGAGATGAAGCCGCTGGTGGAGCCGGACCTGAAGAAGTAGGACTCGAGGCAGCCGTCGAAAGACATCACGGAAGCATGCAGTTTGACATGCAGGGCATCCGGAAAGCGTTCGGCGCCACGCAGGCGCTGGACGGCGTCGACCTGTCGGTCGCCTCCGGAGAGATCTGCGGTCTGGTCGGACAGAACGGCGCGGGCAAGAGCACGCTGATGGCGGTGCTGTCGGGCGCGCTCGAGCCGGACGCCGGCGCGATGACGATCGACGCCCGTCCGTACGCGCCCCGCAGTCCGATCGACGCCCGCCGCGCGGGCGTGGCGATGATCTACCAGGAGTTGTCGCTCGCGCCTGATCTCACCGTGATGGAGAACCTGTTGATCGGGGCTGAGCCCACCCTCACGTGGTCCCGGGTCCCGGGTCTCCGGTCCCTGGTCCCGGGTCTCGTCGACTGGCGCGCGATGCGCGCGCGGGCGTCGGCGGCGCTCGCGCAGCTCGGCCACGACGACATCGCGCCCGACGCGATCGTCGGCGACCTGCCGGTGGCGCAGCAGCAGCTCGTCGAGATCGCGCGGGCGCTGGCGATCGGCTGCCGCGTGCTCGTGCTCGACGAGCCGACGAGCAGTCTCGGGCGCGCGGACGTCGAGCACCTCTTCGCGCTGCTCCGCCGGCTGAAGGCGCAGGGACACGCGATCGTCTACATCTCGCATTTCATCGAGGAAGTGCAAGCGATCACCGATCGCTACGTCGTGCTGCGCGACGGCCGCAACGTCGGCGGCGGCGCGACCGCCGACGCGACAGCGGACGGCATCGTCGCGCTCATGGTCGGCGCGCAGGCGTCGGATCTCTTCGCGCGCGGCGCGCGACAGGCCGGCGCTGCGCTCCTCGAGGTCGCGGGATTCGAGCCCGGCAGCGCGACGTTCACGCTGCATCGCGGCGAGATCCTCGGCATCGCCGGGCTCGTGGGCTCGGGGCGCACGCGGTTCCTGCGCGCGCTCTTCGGGCTCGAACCGGTCCGGGCCGGCCGCGTCCGCATCGGTGCGTACGCCGGCGGCGCGGCGTCGCCGCGCGCGCGGTGGCGCGCGGGGATGGGACTGCTCAGCGAGGACCGCAAGAACGAGGGACTCGCGCTCGGTCTCAGCGTGGCCGACAACCTGACGCTGTCGCGCCTCGAACCCTTCGGACCCGCGGCGCTCGTGCTGCCGGGCCGGCAGCGCCGCACGGCAGCCGGCTGGATCGCGCGCCTCGCCGTGAAGTGCAGCGGGCCCGATCAGGCGATCGGCGAATTGTCGGGCGGCAATCAGCAGAAGGTGGCGATTGCGCGCCTGCTCCATCACGACGTCGACGTGCTCGTCCTCGACGAGCCGACGCGCGGCATCGACGTCGGCAGCAAGGCGCAGATCTATCGCCTGATCGAAGATCTCGCCGCAGGCAGCGACGCCAGGCCGTCGCGCGCCGTGCTGATGGTGAGCAGCTACCTGCCCGAGCTGCTGGGGCTCTGCGACCGCATCGCCGTCATGCAGCGCGGACGGCTGCAGCCGCCGCGGCCGGCCGCTGGGCTCACCGAGCACGAGCTCGTGCTCGACGCGACGGGGGCGGCCGGCCGATCATGACCAGGCGTTCGCTCGTCGACCGCGCCGGCACGTTCATCGGCCTCGTCGTCGTCGCCACGATCTTCGGCCTCGTCGTCGGCAGCCAGTTCTACGCGCCGGGCAACCTCGAGCTGATGGCGCGCCAGGCCGCGATCGTGTGTGTGGCGGCGATCGGCATGACGGTCGTGATCGCGGCCGGCGGCATCGACCTGTCGGTCGGATCGATGATCGCGCTCACGACGGTCGCGATCGCGCTGGCGTTGAAGGCCGGCATGGGTCCCGCGTCAGCCGCCGCCGTCGGCATCGGCGCGGCGGCGCTGTGCGGGCTGGTGAACGGCATCCTCGTCACGCAGCTCAAGGTCGTGCCGTTCATCGTCACGCTGGGGACGATGCTCATCGTGCGCGGCGCGGCGAAGGGGCTCGCGGAAGAGCGGCGGATCGAGGCGCCGTTCACGTGGCTCAACGATCTGCTGCGGACGCAGCGCGGTCCGGCGCTGCTGCCGGCCGGCATCTGGGCCGTCGTCGCCGCGGCCCTCGTCATCGCGGCCGTCCTGCGCTACACGCGCTTGGGCCGCCACGTCTTCGCGATCGGATCGAACGAGCGGATGGCGCGGCTGTGCGGCGTGGCGATTCCGCGGACGAAGATCGCGGTCTACACGCTGTCGGGCGTGCTGACGGGCGTGGCCGGCCTGCTGCAGTTCTCGAAGCTGTCGGTCGGCGATCCGACCGTCGGCGTCGGCGCCGAGCTCGACGTGATCGCCGCCGTCATCATCGGCGGCGGCAGCCTCACGGGCGGCCGCGGCTCGGTCGCCGGCACGATGATGGGCGCGGCGATCATGACGATCATCCAGATTGGCTGCTCGCAGAAGGGCCTCGCCAACTGGGTCCAGCAGATCGTCACCGGCGCGATCATCGTCGCGGCGGTGGCGCTCGACAGGGTTCGGTCAGCCAAAGGACGGTAGCGAAGCGCACATGCGGATCACAGACTACGAGATCGTCGACCTCCGCTTCCCCACGTCGCTGACGAGCGACGGCACCGACGCGGTGCACAAGGATCCGGATTACTCCGCCGCCTACGTCATCCTGCGCACCGAGACGGGCGACGAAGGCCACGGCTTCACCTTCACGATCGGGCGCGGCAACGACATCTGCGCCGAAGCGATCCGCGCGTTCATGCCGCTCGTGATCGGCCAGGACGTCGAGGCGATCGTCGCCGACTCCGCGGCGTTCTGGCGGACGCTGGCGGGCGACTCGCAGCTGCGCTGGCTCGGCCCGGAGAAAGGCGTGATCCACATCTCGATGGCGGCCGTCGTCAACGCGATGTGGGACCTGCAGGCAAAGCTCGCGCGCAAGCCCGTGTGGAAACTGCTCGCCGACATGTCGCCGCGGCAGATCGTCTCGGCGATCGACTTCCACTACATCACGGACGCGCTGACGCCCGACGAGGCCCTCGCGATTCTCGACCGCCAGCAGGCGACGCGCAGGGATCGCGAGGCGATCCTGCGGCGCGACGGCTATCCGGCCTACACGACGTCGGCCGGCTGGATGGGCTACTCCGACGCGAAGGTCCGGCGGCTGTGCCGTGAGGCGCTCGCGGAAGGCTTCACGCACTTCAAGGTCAAGGTCGGCGCCGATCCGTCCGACGACCGGCGGCGCGTCGGGCTCGTCCGCGACGCCATCGGCCCGGACGCGAAACTGATGATCGACGCGAACCAGCGCTGGGACGTCGGCGAAGCGATCGCCCGCGTCCGCGAGCTCGCGAAGTTCGACCTGATGTGGATCGAAGAGCCGACCAGCCCGGACGACGTGCTGGGGCATGCGGCGATCGCCCGGGCCGTGGCGCCGATCGGCGTCGCGACGGGCGAGCACTGCGCGAACCGCGTGCTCTTCAAGCAGCTGCTGCAGGCCAACGCGATCGCGTTCTGCCAGATCGACAGCTGCCGCCTCGGCGGCGTCAACGAAAACCTGGCGGTGATCCTGATGGCGGCGAAGTTCGGCGTGCCGGTCTGCCCGCACGCAGGCGGCGTCGGCCTGTGCGAGCTCGTGCAGCACCTGTCGATGTGGGACTTCATCTCGGTGTCGGGCCGCATGGACGACCGCGTCGCGGAGTTCGTCGATCACCTGCACGAGCATTTCGTCGATCCGGTCGTGATGCGGCGCGGCCGCTATCTCGCGCCGACGGCGCCGGGCTACGGCAGCACGATCAAGAGCGAATCGCGCGACGCCTACCGGTTCCCGGACGGCCCCGTCTGGGCGCGGCTGCGAGGGGAAAAGGTGTCGCATGCGTAGGGCCCATCTCGTCCTGCTGATCGTCCTCGCCGCGCTCGCGAACCTCCGGGCGCAGCCTGCACGGTTTCCGGTCGCCGACTACGGCGCGAAGGGAGACGGCAAGACCGTCGACACCGCCGCCATCAACAAGGCGATCCAGGCCGCCAAGGCCGCCGGCGGCGGCACGGTCGTGTTCCACGCCGGCACCTACATCGCCGGCTCGATTCACCTCGAGAGCCACGTCGCGCTCCTCATCGATCACGGCGCCACGATCGAAGCGGGCGCGCCCGACGCCGCGCCGTGCGACCCGCCCGAACCCAACGAGTGGGACAAGTTCCAGGACTTCGGCCACAGCCACTGGCACAACAGCCTGATCTGGGGGGAGAACCTCGACGACGTCGCCATCTACGGCACGGGCACGTTGTACGGGCGCGCGCTGAGCCGCTCGGCGAACGCCAACTCCCCCGCCGGCACGGGGAACAAGGCGATCGCGATCAAGAACAGCCGGAACGTGACCATCCGCGACGTCACGATCAAACACGGCGGCCACTTCGCGATCCTCGCGACCGGCGTCGACAACCTGACGGTCGACAACGTGAAGATGGACACCAACCGTGACGGCATCGACGTGGATGCGTGCCGCAACGTCCGGCTGTCGAACATGACCGTCAACTCGCCGTTCGACGACGGCATCTGTCTCAAGAGCAGCTACGGCCTCGGCGTGGCGCGCGCGACCGAGAACGTCACGATCACGAACTGCCAGGTCAGCGGCTACGACGAGGGCACGTACCTCGACGGCACGTTCAAGCGCACCGTGAAGTACGGCGGCGCGCGCGACCGCGGACCGACCGGGCGCATCAAGTTCGGCACCGAGAGCAGCGGCGGGTTCAGGAACATCACGATCACGAACTCGGTGTTCGACTACTGCCGCGGGCTCGCGATCGAGAGCGTGGACGGCGGAGCGATCGAAGACGTGACGATCGACAACGTCACGATGCGCGACATCGCCGGCGCGCCGATCTTCGTCCGCCGCGGCAACCGCGCGCGTACGCCGGGCGAGCCGCGGCCGGGCGTCATCAGGCGCGTCACCATCAGCAACGTCGTCGCGTCCGGCGTGAGCAGCGCGCACGGCATCCTCGTCAGCGGCATCCCGGGCTATCCGATCGAGGATCTGCGCCTGAGCAACATCCGCGTTCATTACGCCGGCGGCGGGACGAAAGCCGACGCCGCGCTCGTTCCGGAGGAGAAGGAAAAGGAGTACCCTGAGCCCGACATGTTCGGCCGGATGCCGTCCTATGCGCTCTTCGCGCGGCACGTCGCCGGGCTCGACGTCCGCGACGCCGACTTCTCCTTCGAGACACCGGAGCTCCGGCCGGCGATTCAACTCCAGGACGTCGTCCGCGTCGATCTCGACCATATCCGCGCACAACAGCCCGGCACCACGACGCGCGCCGTCCTCCCGCCGGTCAGGCTCGACGCGGTCGCGAAAGCGGTCTACTGATGGCCGGTACCCTGACGCGAGCGAGCGCAGCGAGCGAGCCAGGCGAACGGAGCGCGCCGTCGAAGCGGCGCGCGAGCGCGCGTGGAGGGGAGTCCGAGGGGCGAAGCCCCTCGGATGAGTACTGATGGCGGGTACGCTCACGCGGCGCAACTTCCTCTCGCTCGACTTCGGCGATCGCCGGTCCGCCGGCGATCACTGGGTCCGCGTGCACCGCGTGGCGATGGCCTGCCGGTTCGAAGTGATGCTGTCGTCCGACGACGCGATCGACGTCGAGGCCGCGCGCGCCGCGCTGGACGAAGCGGACGAGATCGAGTCGATGCTGACGGTGTTCCGCGACACGGGCGAAGTGGTCGAGATGAACACCCGCGCCGGGCACGAGCGGTTCCCGGCCTCTCCGGCGCTCTTCGCGCTGCTGGAGCGCTGCGCCGAGCTGCACGCCGCGACGGGCGGCGCGTTCGACGTGACGGCGACGCCGCTCAGCCGGTGCTGGGGCTTCCTCAAGCGCGACGGACGCGTGCCGCCCGAGGCCGAGATCGCGCACACGCTCGCGAGCGTCGGCATGCGGCACGTCGTCCTCGACGCCGAGCGGCGCACCGTCTCGTTCGCGCAGCCCGGCGTGAGCGTGAGTTTCGGCGCGATCGGCAAGGGCTACGCGCTCGATCGGATGGCCGGCGTGCTCCGCGAACGCGGAGCACGGCGCGCGCTGCTCTCGGCCGGCCGGAGCAGCGTACTCGCGATCGGCGGACGGGGACGCGGCTGGCCGATCGACGTGCGCCCGCAGCTCGCCGCGAAGACCGCCGGCCGCCTGTGGATCCGCGACGGCGCCGTCGGCACGAGCGGCGCCGGCGAGCAGTTCATCATCGCCAACGGACGGCGCTACGGACACGTCCTCGATCCGCGGACCGGCTACCCCGCGGAGAGCGTGCTCGCCGCCAGCGTGGTCACGCGCGACGCGGCGTCGGCCGACGCGCTGTCGACCGCCTTCCTCATCGGCGGCGCGGACCTTGCGTGCAGCTATTGCGACGCGCATCCCGACACCATGGCCATCGTCGTGGACGACGCCGGCCCAAAAGTGTTCGGCCGATACGACGGCGCAATGCTGGAGCAAACATGAACCTCACCCCCGAGCAGAGGGCGGCCGGCCGGAGGAACTTCCTGAAGGCGATTGCCGGAATTCCGGCAGTGGCCGCGCTCGGCGCGGCTGACACCGTCAAGGGACCGGTCAGGAGCGGCCGCGTGAAGGTCGGCTACATCGGCCTCGGCGGACAGGGGCGCGCCCTGCTGACGCGGACCGATTACTCGCACGTCGAAGCGAAGGCCCTGTGCGACATCCGGCCGGATTCGCTCGCGGCGGCCGACGACATCCTGAAAAAGGCGGGTCAGCCGGCGGCCAGGCACTACGTCGAATTCGCGGACATGCTCGAGCACGAGGACATCGAGGCGATCATCACGGCGCCGCCGCTCTGGATGCACGCCGACATCGTCACCGCGTGCCTGAACGCCGGCAAGCACGTGCTCTGCGAGAAGATGATCGCGAAAACGCGCGAAGGCTATCGCGCGATGATCGACGCCGCGGCCAGAAACGACCGCGTCCTCGAGATCGGCTACCAGCGCAACTACAACACGGTGTACCGCACGGCGTATGAAGGCGTGGTGAAGCGGGGATTGCTCGGCGACATCTACGTCGTCCGCCTGTCCTGGGCGCGCAACGGCAACTGGCGCCGCAACCAGACGCCGCCGTCGAAGGACTTCGACGCGTCGAAGTGGGGGTATCCGACGTGGGATCACCTCGCGAACTGGCGGCTCTACTGGCGCTACTCGGAGGGCCTGTTCGCGGAGCTCGGCAGCCATCAGGTGAACGCCGCCAACTGGTTCCTCGGCGCGTCGCCCGAGCGCGTGCAGGCGATGGGCGGCGTGCACCGGTTCAAGGACGGCCGCGAAGTGCCCGATCACGTGTTCGCGACGTTCGAGTATCCCGGCGGTGTGACCGGTACGTTCTCGTCGGTCGAATCGAACGCGTTCGACGAACGCTATGAGATGTTCTTCGGCACGAAGGGCACGTTGATCATGCACAACGAGGACGAGGCGCTGCTCTTCGACGAGAGCACGGGCGGGGCGCGGCCGACGGGCGTCGACACCGCCGCCAAAGGGCCCGGCGCGCTGCTCGAAACGTCCGAAACGAAACGTCAGCCGCGCGGCGCCGCCGCGCCCAGGCAGACGTCCGCCGCCCACGCCGCGATCTCGCCGAACACCTACGAGATCGTCGCCTGGGCGAACGCCATCCGCCGCGGCACGCCGCTCAACTGCGGCGCCGAGAAAGCGTCGCACTCCGCGAGCTGGACGATCGCGGCGAATGAGGCCATGAAGACGGGCCAGATTGTGCAGATCACGTAGTGAGCTATCCGCGTGTCGCGTCCCTGAAAACGGCAACGGCGTTTCGTGAATACCTGCAGAAGATTGGCGCGGCGATCGCGTTCGACGACGTGCTCGATCCGCCGGCCTCCTCTCCGCTCGGACGACCGTTCGAGCTCGACGGCGTGCGTACGGGCAACCGCTTCTGCATCCTGCCGATGGAAGGCTGGGACGGCACGCCCGACGGGCGGCCGAGCGATCTCACGCGCCGCCGGTGGCAGCATTTCGGGCTGAGCGGCGCCAAGTTGATCTGGGGCGGCGAGGCGGTCGCGGTCCAGTTCGACGGCCGCGCCAACCCGAACCAGCTCGTGATCGCCGAGACGACGAAACCGCAGCTCGCGGCGCTGCGCGACACGCTCGTCACCGCGCACCGCGAGGCGTTCGGGGCCAACGCCGACGCCGATCTCTACGTCGGCCTGCAGCTCACCCACTCGGGGCGGTACGCGCAACCGTCGGTGAAGGGGCGCGCCGAACCGCGCGTCGCGTACGCGCATCCGCTCCTCGACCGGCGCTTCCCCGCCGGCCTGACGATGATGAGCGACGACGATCTCGACCGGCTCGTCGATCGCTTCGTCGCCGCCGCGAAAGAAGCGCACGACGCGGGTTTTGCGTTCGTCGACGTCAAGCACTGCCACGGCTATCTCGGGCACGAGCTGCTCAGCGCGCGATCGCGCGAAGGCCGGTACGGCGGGCCGATTGAAAACCGGACTCGCTTCGTACGCAACGTCACCGCAGGGATCCGCGCGGCCGTGCCGGGGCTCGGCGTCGTCGTGCGGCTCTCGGCGTTCGACATGATGCCGTTCCGGAAGAGCGACAGCGGAGTCGGCGTCGCGGAAGATCCCGGCGCGCCCTACCGCTCCGCGTTCGGGTATCTGGAGAGCGACGCCCATCTGGAGACGGCGCTGGCCGACGCGAAAGAACTGCTCGGCATCTTCGAAGGCCTGGGCATCCGCTGGGTCTGCGTCACGGCCGGCAGCCCGTATTACAACCCGCACATGCAGCGGCCGGCGATGTTTCCGCCAAGCGACGGCTATCTGCCGCCCGAGGACCCGCTGGTCGGCGTCGCGCGCCAGATTGCGGGCACCGCGATCCTGAAGCGCGCGTTTCCAAACCTCGCGATCGTGGGATCGGCCTACAGCTATCTGCAGGAGTGGCTGCCGCACGTTGCGCAGCACAACGTGCGCGAAGGGCTGACCGACTTCGTCGGCCTGGGCCGCATGGTGCTGTCGTATCCCCAACTGCCCGCCGATCTGCTCGCCGGCCGTCCGATGCAGCGCAAGGCGATCTGCCGCACGTTCAGCGACTGCACGACGGGTCCCCGTCTCGGGCTCGTCTCGGGCTGCTATCCGCTCGATCCGTTCTACGTCGCGCACCCGGACGCCGAGAAGCTGAAGGCGCTCAAGGGCGACTGATTCGCGTCGCTCGCGGCGTTGGCGATGATCTCGTAGGGATTGCCGAACGGGCACGCCTGCCGCGCCGCCTCCGCAAGGGCCGCGCGCGCCAGCGTGAGGAACGACCGGGCACGCTCGGCGAACCAGCGGCGCGCGAGCCGTTCGAGCGGCGCGTCGTGGATGTTGCCGATCGCGAAGGCGCGCGGGAAGCCGTAGCGCAGCGGCACGACGTCGCCGTTCGGCTCGATCACGAGCGGCGAGACGACCGCGGACAGATCGTCGGCGGCGACGATCGACGCGCACGCCGGGGACTCGACGTCCAACGCAAAGGGCAGCAGGTCGGCGACGTCGATGTCGACCTGCAGGCGGTCCTTCCAGATCTGCCGCAGCCGCGCGGCGACGAGGAACGCCTTGAGCGCGGTGTCGTCCGGCGCCTCGTCTGGCGGCAGCAGCGCCCCACGCCCTGCCGGCTCGATTGGATGGATCTGGAGCGCTGACGCGCCCTGCTCGACCGCGAACGCTGCCGCCCATTCCAGATCGCCGAGTGATTCCGCGCTCACCGAACACAGCAGCTTGAAGCGGACGCCGTGCTCGCGCAACGCCGCGAGCCCCTGCGCCATCCGTGCGAATGCGGTCGGATGACTGCGAAGCCGATTGTGGCGGCCGGGCCGGCCGTCGAGGCTCACCGCCACGACGTCCACGGTGTCGCGCAGACGGGCGGCGATGGGTCCGGTCAGGTTGACGCCGTTGGTGACGATCGCGCGGATCATCCCCGCACGGCGCGCTTCGTCGAGGAGCGCCCAGAGTCCGCCGTACATCAAAGGCTCGCCGCCCGAGACACTGAGCATCGTGTATCCCAGCCGGGCGGCGCTCGCGACGGAGGAAGAGGCGAGGGACGTCGCGATCGTGTCGCGGGCAGCCGGACCCGACTCGGAGTAGCAATGCAGGCAGGCCAGATTGCAGCGCCGGGTCGGATGCAGGTGCAACACGCGCAGGTCGGAGCCGGTGAACTCCATGGCGCTCCTCGACGAGAGTCAGATCTGATGCGCGCGCGTCCGCACGTCGACGATCAGTTCCTCCGGCACGGGAATGCCGATCGGGAAGACGCGGTAGGCGCGCCCTTCCAGCATCAGCCCGTTGAGGAAGTCCTGGAACTTCGGGCGCGGGGGGAACGGGAACTTGTACCGGGGGCACAGATCGTCCCCGTCGTCCCAGGCCACCAGGCCGACGACGCGGCCCTCGCTGGCGCGCGCGCTGTTGACGAGCGCGACCAGCCCTTCCCTGGTGCGCGGCGCGAGGATCGACTCGACGATCTCGTCCGCCACCGCCACCTCCGAAACTTTGCTCATACGTCCTCCTTTATCTGGCCGCTGGTGCGCGGCGGGGAGGGAGCGTTTCAGGGGGGCGGATACCAATAAAGTTGTAACGCCAGGCGGGCGGCGCGCACCAGCCTACGAGGATGGTGCGCGTATGGTAGTTTTACGGTTCAAGAGAAGGGCCGCCTTGGACCGTCACCCCTTCGATGCCCTCTACGTGGAACGCCTCCGGGCCGGTGACGCGGAAACCGAGCGGCACTTCTGCTCGTACTTCAGCGACCTGATCCGGCTGAAGGTCTGCGCCCGCGGCATGGCCCGTCACCTCGACGATATCCGCCAGGAAACCTTCCTCCGGGTCCTGCGCACCCTGCGTTCGCCCGACGGCCTGCGCGATCCCGGGGCGCTCGGGTCCTTCGTGAACTCCGTGTGCGGAAACGTCATACACGAGACCGGACGGGGGGAGAAGTTTACCGGCGCGGACCCGCCGCTCGACTTCGACAAACCGGATCCGGCGGCCATCTCCCCGGAAGAGGAACTCCTCGCCGCGGAGCGGGCGGCCGTCGTGCGGCTCGTGATCGAGCAGCTCGACCCCCGCGAGCGGGAGCTGCTCAATGCCCTGTTTCTGGAAGATCGGGACCGCGATCGGGTCTGCGAGCGGATGGGCGTGACGCGCGACTACCTTCGCGTGCTCGTCTACCGCGCCAAGCACGATTTCAAGACGCGCTACCTCGCCTCAACCGGCCAGCGCGCGTCGAGGTAAGTGTCCATGACCGAAGATCCCCACGTCTTTCCGGATCGCGAGCACGCCGCCGAGCGCTACCTGCTGGGCGACATGACCGAGGCCGATCGCGAGCGGTACGAGGCGCACTTCTTCAGTTGCGCGGAATGCGCCGAAGACGTCCGCACCACAGCCGCATTCCTGGACGATGTGCGGAGAATCGTTGACCCGTCGGCGAAGCACGTGTTGCCGCGGCCTGACCCTGCCCCTGCGCCGCCTCAACCCCAGCTGTTGGACTGGCTGCGATCGCTGTTCTGGCCGCTGCCAGCAGGCGCGGCGGTCGCCGCGACCCTCCTGCTGGCGATCATCGGCTATCAGATGGTCCATATTGCCGGGCTCAGACGCACGGTGAGCGAGGGGCAGCAGGCGCTGGCCCAGGCCCAGGACCAGACCGTACCGTCGTTCTTCCTGTCGGCGGCGCGCAGCGAGGCGTCCGAAGTCAAGGTGTCGTCCCGCCAGCGGCAGTTCACCCTCAGGGTCGACAATTCGTTCGGCCGGACGTTTCCGTTCTACCGTCTCGAGTTCCGGGACGCCGCGGAGCGGGTCGCGTGGTCGCATGTGTTTGACGCGGCGACGTTGACCGACGAATTGCAGTTCCCGGCTCCGTCTAATGTGTTGACGCCTGGAGCCTATACGGCCTACATCACCGGCCTCGAGTCCGCGGCGAGCACCACGTCCCCGCTCGAGCCGGTGCACTATCCGTTCACCTTCAAACGGCTGCCGTAAGACGGCGACAGGAGTGACAGAGCGATGAGGAGCAGCTTCGGGTTTCTTGCATCGGCCGCCGGTGTCGGCGGATCGTTCACCCGTCCGTTCCAGGAGCCGCTGCCCGTGCAGGCCGCCAGCATGCTGCCGAGCGTCGGCGGCTACGGATCGTCACGGGTCGAGCAGTTCCGGTTTCACGACCTGCTGTCGTTCAAGGCGGCGTATACGCTGGTGATGGGCAGCGAGTACGTCAAGAACGGCAAGCGCGAACGCGCCACGCTGGCGCTCGGCGTCGTCGAAGGCCTCAACGTGCTCGACATGGTGACGGCCGACCGCGTGGTGGGCCGGCTCGTGTCGGAAACCGTGCTGACGCATGACGGCGTCGCACAGCCGGCCGAGGTCCAGGATCCCACCTGGCTGCCCGCTGGAAGCTACTTCGAGAACCTGCGGATTGGCGGACGCCTCATCGAACCGAGGCCGCACAAGAGGCTCGCGGACTGGGCCACGCTGAAAGCGGGAAGACAGGCGTTAGAGCCGCCCAAGCTCGTGCCCTCCTTAGAGCCGCCCACGCTCGCGCCCTCCGTTGAGGCCAAAGACGCGGCCGGCCAGGAGAAGGACAAGAAGGACTACACGTACCTCTCAACCTGCGAGGCGGTCGCAAGCCTGCCGGCCGCCCGCCAGGGGAATCCGCTGCGATGCTCGATGTTCGAGCACGACGAGAAGGACGAGACGGGCGATCATCATTACACCATCGCGGGTTTCGGCGAGGTCTTTCTCGGCGAATACGTCGTTGGTACCGGCTTTCGGAAGCTGACGATGATCCGGCTCGCACTGGGCTGCCCGGCGGAGGGCGACGTGGGGGTCGTCAGTCTTCAGGGAAACGGAAGCCCGTATTGAAGTCTCTCGCCTTCGCGGCCGGCGTCCTGCTGCTGGCGGCCTGCACACGGCAGCCGTCGCTGACAGATGTCGAGCGTGACGGGAGAGCCGCGCTCAGCGCGGGAGACCTGCAGACCGCAGAACGTCACGTCGACACGGGGACGCGGCTGGCTGATGCACGCCACGACACGGCGTGGCAGCGCCGCTTCCGCGTGCTCCGTGCGGAAGTGCTCGTCGGCCGAGAGAAATACGCAGAGGCGGTGGCGCTCGTTGACGACGTGATTCCGCCGGGTACGGCGGACGCGGTGAACGTCCGACTCCTGATCGCGCGTGGCCGTGCGCGATGTTTCGGCGGTGCGGCCGGAGCGGTTGAACTCGGTGAGCACGATCTCGAAGCGGCCGGCGCACTTGCCGCAACGCTGCCGCCAAGCGACCTCGCCGCGACCATTGCACTCAATCTGGGCAATTGCGCGATGTTCCGTCACGACACCGCCCGGGCGGAACACGAGTTCCGCGAGGCATACGCGAGTGCTCGAGGACAGAAATTGGTCGCCCTCGAAGCCAGAGCCGCAGGAAGCCTCGGCCGGGCGGCGACGCAGGACTTTCGATTCGACGAAGCGGTCACGTGGTTGGAGCGCGCGAGAACCGTCGCAACGACCGACGGCGTGCGCGCCAAAACGCTGACAAATCTTGGATGGTGCCATTACCTGCTCGGCGACTTCGAGCGGGCTCTGTCGTATCTCGCTGAGTCGGATGCGCTTTCTCAATCGATTGGAGACCGCGGCGAGCAGCAGCGCGCGTTGGAAATGACCGGCAACGCGTACTATCGGCTCCACGACCTGGCGCGCGCGGCCGACGCCTACCGCCGATCGCTGCTGATCGCGCGTGAGATGAACAAAGACCAGAACACGGCCGAGCTCCTCAGCAATCTCGCAATGTTCGCTCGCGACCAGAAGCAGTTCGACACCGCGCGCACGCTCAACGCCGAAGCGCTGCAGATCCAGACAGCCCGGAAGGACGCGGCGGCGATCCTGCACTCGCGCCTGACCGAAGCGCTGATCGACGCGGCGGTCGGCGACGCGGCCGGCGCTGAAGCGGCCTATCGCGGCATCCTCGCGTCGCCGGACGCGGACCGCGATCTGATCCTGGAGACCCGCAATGCGCTCGCGCAACTGCGCATGCTCCAGGGACGAGCGCCCGAGGCCGAGGCGGAGTTCCAGCGCGCATTCGAAGCCATGGAACAGTCGGCGGCCACGATGGAGCGCCCGGAGCACGAGCTCTCGTTCTATTCGAGCTTCGACGAGTATCAGGACAGCTACGTCGACTTCCTCGCCACCAGCGGCAACATCCCGCGCGCGCTGGAGGTGGCCGACCGCACACGCGCGCACCTGTTGCGCGAGAAGCTCGAGGAAGGTGCCCCGGCGCGCGCGCTGACCGCAGCGCAGTTCCGGCAGGCGGCCGGCGCGATGAACGCGGTTATCCTCTTCTACTCGCTCGCGCCCTCGCGATCCTTCCTCTGGGCCGTGTCGCGGAACGGGATCACGCTCAGCTACCTGCCAGGCGAAGACGAGATCGCCAAGCACGTCGACGCCTACCAGCGGCTCCTCCTGCGCGCGCGCGACCCGCTCGAAGAATCGTCGGCGGACGCGCGATGGCTGTACGACAACCTCGTGCAGCCTGCACAATCCGCGGTACCGGCGGGATCGCGCGTGGTGTTCGTGCCCGACGGCGCGCTGCACCAGATCAATCCCGAAACGCTCGTCGCCGGGGCGCCCGCGCCGCACTACTGGATCGAGGACGTCACGCTCTCGATCGCGCCGTCGATCTCGGTGCTGGCGTCCGCGCCGCGCGCTTCGACGGCCTCCGCGGCCGCGCGCTCGATCCTCGTCATCGGTGATCCGCTGCCGGCCGGCGCCGAATTCCCGAAGCTCGCCCACGCATCGCGCGAGGTCGATCGCATCTCGGATCAGTTCAAGCCAGAGGCCCGCACGGTGTTCAGAGCGGCGCAGGCCGATCGCCGCGCGTACCTCGAATCCGATCCCGCGCGCTATGCGTACATCCACTTCGCGGCGCACGGAACGACCAACCGCGAGGCGCCGCTCGACTCCGCCGTCGTCCTCTCGCCGTCTGACGACGCACCGAAGCTCTACGCGCGCGACATCCTGCGCGTGCCGATCCGCGCCGATCTCGTGACGATCTCCGCCTGCAGCGGCGCCGGCTCGCGCACGTACGCCGGCGAAGGACTCGTCGGCCTGACCTGGGCGTTCCTGACGGCGGGAGCGAAGAACGTCATCGCGGCGTTGTGGAACGTGGACGATGCGTCGACGGAGGCGGTGATGGAGGAGCTCTACGCCCGCCTGACGCACGGCGCCACGCCCGCCGAGGCGTTGCGGGAGAGCAAGCTGGCGCTGATCAAATCGTCCAAGGCGTATCGCAAGCCCTTCTACTGGGCGCCGTTCCTGACCTTCACACGCAGCGCGCCGCCGGCGTCCCCGTCCACGCTCCGGGCATCTCGGCACTGACATGAGCCGCTGGTATGTGTTCGCCCTCGGCGTCTTCGCGGTGTGGCGGATCACGTATGCGCTGACGACGGAAGCCGGGCCGGCGCGCGTGCTGCTCCGGCTGCGCCGCGCCGCGTCGAGATGGGGATCGGTGCTCGAGTGTTTCTATTGCGCGAGCGTCTGGGTCGCGCTGCCGGCGGCGGCCGCGATTGGCACGACGAACCTCGAACGCGCGTTACTGTGGCCGGCGCTCTCGGGCGCCGCGTGCCTGGCCCATCGATTCACTGAACGCACCCAGACCACGATGTACTGGGAAGAACCGGAGGACACTCATGTGCTGCGGAGGCGCGAGGACGACGAACGGACCATCAGCAGTCCCCACTGACAGGGGCGGCGCGCAGAACGAAACCGGCACCGTGCGATTCACCTACGTCGGCCGGACGAGGCTGGGCATCGTCGGGGGCGCCACGGCGAAGCTGTACCGGTTCGAGGGACCAGGCGCGATCGTCGAGGTCGACCCGCGTGACGCGTACGGGTTGAGCACGGTGCCGCAGCTACGGCGCGTGCTCTAACGCGGCAAGGGCTGACGCGGCACGGGCGGCTTGGAGACGGCTGGACGCGGGGTCGAGCAGGGAAAGGCGCCGAAAGTCGGATCCGAGCCCGCCGAAGGGCGGCGAGGCAGCGAGTCGCGTCGGGAGGAGAAGCGTTAGCGCGAAAGCGCAAAGCCCCGTCGCCCACCGGCAGGCTCGGAACACAGCCAATTTAGCCCTCTTGGGGCCGTCTTGCAACTATCTTCTAGAACTCGAACCTCAGACCGAACTGTAATTCACGCGGAGTTTTCGCGGATGTAATGGTACCGAAGTCCGAATTCGTAACAGTCATCTGCGGGTTGTTGTAGTTGATCCGGTTGAACGCATTGAAAGCATCCAACCGGAATTCCACCGTCTTCCCCTCGACGACCGTGAATTTTTTTCTCATCGACAGGTCCCAGCGATAGAAGTGCGGTCCCTGCACCATGCCGACCGAGGCGTTCCCCCGCCGCGTGTCGGGCGCCGCGGCGAACACCGAGGTGTTGAACCACTTCTGCGCGGTGCGGTCGTCGATATCGATTTCTCCCCCGAGATAATCAGCACGGCGGGTCCCGATCGAGGTGTTTCCGACCGGCGTCAGGTATTGCCCGGACTGCCAGCGCACCTTGCCGCTCAGCTCCCACCCGCCCAGCACCCAGCCCACGATATCTCGCCGGTCGCGCCAGACGGACGGCGCATATGTAAACGTGTCGATCATCGCGTGACGGCGGTCGAAGGTCAGGGGCCCGGTCATGAAGTCCTTGTCGAACGCGTCTTCGGGGTTATCGCCGATCGCGCTCGCGTTGCCGATCGCCTTCGACAGGGTATAGCTCGCGGTATATCGAATGACACCCTTGCGCCGATTCAGATAGAGCTGCAGCCCGTCGTAGTTCGAGAAGGCGTCGCTCCGGCGCTGCCGGATTGACGAGTAACCCTGGTACGGCCGGAGGTAGTTCGTGTTGGCGCGCTGGGCCGCCGGCAACGCGGCGTTCGCCGTGAGCACCTCGAACGATGGATTGTTGATTTCCGGGAACCAGAGCTGATGCCGGCCGCGGTTGCCGACGTACGCGACTTCGGCGAAGTGCCCGCCCGGCAGTTCGCGCTGCAGGCTCACCGAGAAATTGGTCTGCTGCGGGATCTGCATGTGCGGGTCGATCGCGTTCACCGTCCCGAGGACGGACTCGGCCGCAGGGCGTCCGCCGAGCGGGCTCGCGAGATTCGCGTTCTCGACCGAGACCGACGGCACGAACGGCGGCAGGTTGACCTGCGAGAAGATGACGTTCCCTTCCGGCTTGTCGTAGAACACGCCGACGCCGCCGCGGACGACGGTGAGCTCGTTCAAGGTGTAGGCGGCGCTCAGGCGCGGCATCCAGAGCTGACGCGTGTCGTAGAGCCCGAGCGGCGCGCCGGTCGGGATCAGCGCGCGCGCGGCCGGATCCACGGTGACGCGGTCGTCGAAATCGGGGTTCACGCCGTCACCGGCCGTGATCAGGCCGGTGTAGCGGTTGGTGCCGATGCTCGCGATCGAGCCGTTGGGATTCAGCACCATCGCCGCCGTCGCGTTGTAGAGCGCGGGGTCGAAGTTGGTGATGTTGTTCTGCATCGTGTAGGTCGGGCTCGCCAGCTCGTAGCGGATGCCGGCCTCGATGCTGAGCGTGTTCGTCACGCGCCACGCGTCGGTGGCGAAAGCGCCGAACTGCGTGAAGCGGAAGAACCCGAGCGGATCGTCGCCGCCTTCCGTGTAGGTCCGGAAGTTGCCGAGCAGCGCGTCCGCGAGTCCGTTGCCGGTCGAGTTCGGGTTACCCGAGGGGTTGAACGTGACCGAGCCGGTGTGCGCGAGCCGCCCGTTCTGATCCTTGCGGTTGCGCGTCACGATCGCGCCCGCCTTCACCGTGTGGCGGTTCTTCATCCACGTCAGCGTGTCGGTGAACGTGATGTCGGTCGTCGGCGAGAGCAGCGACTGCGACGGTCCGGTCAGCTTCGAGTTGCCGAAGCCGTTGATGTTGACGTCCGGGATCCCCTCGTCGTAGCGGCCGCGATCGTAGACCTGCGGGAACGCGAAGCCGTACGTGTCGCGCCGCCAGGCGTCGCCCGACGGCGGGACGCGCTGGCCGTTCCACGAGGCGTTCCCCTTGGCCTCGTTGATCAGGGTGCTGCGCAGCACCCAGGAGTGCCCGAGCTGAACCCCGTACGCCGGCCGCTTGCGGTTCGTCGAGATCGTCGGCAGATCGGCCGTGATGAACGTGCCGCGCGGCTCGATCAGGTCGTACATGTCGTGGATGTAGCGCGCCGACACACGCTGCGTCGACGTCGCGAGATAGTCGATGCGGACCAGGTCTTCACGCGACTTGTAGGGAAAGTCCAGCTGATAGGTGGTGTTGTTCGCCGTCGGCGTGCTCGCGTACTGCAGGGCGCGATCGATCATCGCGCGATAGGCGTTCGCGATCGCCCGGCCGTCCGTCGTGATGCGGTTCGCCGGAATGACGTTGCCGGGAAAGGGCTGTCCCGTCAGGGGGTCGGTAATCACGCCGCGCGCCGAGAAGTCGCCGTTCAGTTCCGCCTGCGTCGGCATCGTCCGGCGGAACGGCCCGTCGACGCGGCCCAGGTTCTTGTATTCGGTGCCGCCGAAGAAGAACAGCCGGTTCCTCTGGATCGGCCCGCCGAACGAAAAGCCCATGTCCTTGAAGTCCAGCTTGCCCTTGATCGGCTTCCCGTTGGCGTCCTTCGGCGCGAACACGTTCGCGGCGTCGAACTTCTGGTTGCGATTCGTGGTGAAGACGCTGCCGCCGTACTTGTTCGTGCCGCTCTTGGTCACGACGTTGATCGCCGCGCCGGAGTTGCGGCCGTACTCCGCCGAGAAGTTCGACGTCTTGACGTTGACCTGATCGATGAAGTCGAGGCCGACGTTGTTGATCTGGCTCGCGTTGGATCCCGAGTCGAGGTTGAACCCGCCGTCGACCATCAGGCTGTTGGTGTTGCCGCGCGACCCGTTGATGATCGTGCCGCCGGTGCCGAGGCTCGTCGTCAGCGCCATCTGGTCGTCGTCGATCTGCACGGCGCCGGGAATGAGCGACGCCAGCTCGAGGTAGTTGCGGCCCGAGAGCGCCAGCTCCTTGACCTGCGCGCCGTCGATGACGCGCGCGATCTCGCCGGACGTGCGGTTGACGATCTCGCCTCGCACGGCCGCCACCTGCACCGTCTCGTTCACGCCTCCGACGCCGAGACTGAAATCGGCCGTGAGCCGTCCGTCGGCCGCCAGGTCGAAACCGGATCGCTCCACCTTCTTGAAGCCCTGCAGCTCCGCCGCGACCTTGTAGCTGCCGACCGGCAGGCTCGTCACGACGAAGCTGCCGCGCTCGTCCGTCACGGCGGTTCTGGCGATGTTGGTGTTGACGTTGGTCACCGTCACGGTGACGCCCGGGAGCACGCCGCCCGAGCTGTCCTTCACCGTGCCGGCAATCTGGCCGCTGGTCTGCGCCCCTGCGAGCGCGGTGGTCACGAAGAAACAAAGCACGGCCAGAGCGGCTCGCGCCGTCATGCGAGTCATGGGCATTCCCTCCTCCAAGGAATGTTCAGCGAACGATCGTGTCCCCGTCGAACTCCACGACGACGACGGTGGCCATCGGATCGAGCATCGGCCGGTCCATCGTGAACGTGGTCTTGCCGTTCTCCGTCTTCAACGCCACGGGCGCCTTGTCGGCGAGCCGGTACGCGCGGAGCAGCCTGTTCTTCACCGGCGGAATCTCGAACGCCGTCCGCGGCTCGACGAAGAACGTCAGGTACAGCTTCCCCGGTTTCGTCGTCGCGCGCCATTCGTTGTTCGCGAGGAACAGCTTCTGGCCGCGCACGTCCTTCGCGTTCTTCGACGTCCACTCGCCGAATTCGTCGCCGAACGGCGAGGCGCCGGCGCCGTACACCGCGTCGCCGTTCACCTTCAGCCACCGGCCGACCGTGCGCAGGACGTCGGCGCTCGGCTGCGGAATGACGCCTTCAGCCGTCGGCCCGACGTTCAACAGGTAGTTGCCGCCCTTGCTGACGATGTCGACGAGCTTGAACGCGATCTGCCCGGCCGACTTCCAGTTCGTGTCGTCCTTGCGGAAGCCCCACGTGTCGTTGATCGTCGCGGGGGTCTCCCAGGCTTCGGCGGAGGACTCGGACGGTATCACATTGTCGCCCGTCGACCGATAGTCGCCTTCGGTGCCGAGCCGGCCGTCGATGAGCGTGTTGGGCTGCGTCGAGCGGACGATGTCGGCGAAGCGCTGCCCGCGCTCGGCCGTCATGAAGCGCGGCGTGTCGAACCAGATCAGCGCGACGGGGCCGTAGTTGGTCAGCAGTTCCTTGACCTGCGGCTCCGCCTTCGCGCGCAGGTACTCGTCGTACTTCTTCAGCTCGGTCTTGCCGTCGGGCGCGGTGTCGGGCCCGAAGTCCCAGGTGTTGCCGGCGCCGCCGGGCTCGTGCCAGTCCTGGGACTGCGAGTAATAGAACCCGAGCCGCATGCCCTTCTTCGCGCACGCGTCGGCGAGCTTCTTCAGGATGTCCTGCTTGTACGGCGTGGCGTCGGCGACGTTGTAGGCGCTGGCCGCCGACTTGAACATGGCGAACCCGTCGTGATGCTTCGACGTGATCACCATGTATTTCATCCCGGCGTCCTGGGCGAGCTGCACCCACTCGTCGGCGTTGAACTTGACGGGATTGAACTGCGTGGCGAGCTGCTCGTACTCGCGGACCGGCACCTTGCAGCGGTTCATCAGCCATTCGCCGAGCCCGAGGCAGCGCTGCCCCTTCCATTCCCCCGCCGGCACCGCGTAGAGGCCCCAGTGGATGAACATCCCGTACTTGGCCTCGCGGAACCACTCGAGGCGTTTCTCTTTCGCCGGGTCCGGAGGTTTCGGCGCCGGCGTCTGCGCCTGACCGCTCACCACAACCGCCACGCCCAGCAACACGGCCAGTATCGGTCTTCGCATCATGACTCCACCGCCTGTCACGGATCGCAGGAGATCAGGAGATCGGGAGAAAACCTCGCAGGAGAATAGGAGAACAGGAGCTGGTTTTGGTCTTGAAAACCCAAAGACTCCTTGCCTCCTATCCTCATGCAGGGTTTCTCCTGGTCTCCTTGACTCCTGCGATCCGTGACAGGCGCTGCTAAAAGTTGAACCGCAGCGACATCTGTAACGTCCTCGGCGAGCGCGTCGGGCTCGAAATGCCGACCGCGGTGCCGAAGTTCGCGTTGATCTGCGCGCCCGACGGATCGAAGCGCGCCGTGCGATCGACGTCCTGGAACTGCACCGAGTTCAGCACATTGTAGGCCTCGAGCCGGTACTGGAGCGCCCGGCGGCCGCCGAGCCGGACGTTCTTGAACAGCGCGAGGTTCCAGTTCTTGATGCCGGGCTTGCGCACGGCGTTGCGCGGCGCGTTGCCGTAGTCGCCGCGGCCAGACGGACGTGCGAAACACGACGTGTCGAAGAAACCGGTCAGCGGACTGCCGGTCTTCGCCATCGGGTCGCAGGTCATCGTCGGCACCACGATGCGGAGGCCGCCGCCGAGGTCGCCGCCGGTGCCGCCGTCACCGCCGGTGAAGTCGAAGTTGTCGCTCGTCGTCAGCACGACCGGCGCCCAGTCGCCGGTCACGAACGCGTTCTCACCCGAGATCTGCCAGCCGTCGAGCGCCTGGTGCAGCACGGTGTTGGTGAACCGGTCCTGCGAGAGGTCCCAGGAATAGTTGATGACGGCCGAGTGACGGTTGCTCTGCGCCAGCTCGCCGTAGAAGAAGTCGCGCGGACGGTTCAGCGTGATCGACAGGTTGCCCGGGTCCTCGTCGGCGAGCCCGCGCGCACGCTGCAGCGTGTAGGCGCCGCCGAACTGCACGCCGTGGATGTAGCGGCGGTTCACCTGGAGTTGCAGCGCATTGTAGTCCGACGTCCCCGAGTTGCCTCGCACGCGGATCGCGCCCAGACCGTAGTACGGCCGCAGGAAGTTGTCGGGCAGGACGGCCGTGGCGCTCGTGCTGCCGGGATCGTGATTCGCCTGGTCGAACTTCGCGCCGTCGGGTACCGGGTTCAGGTTGTAGTACATCTCCATGTTGCGCCCCGCGCTGCCGACGTAGGTCGCGTCCATCGAGGTGCCCCAGCCGAGTTCGCGCCGCACGCCGATCGACCAGTTGTAGGCGCTCGGCGTCTTGTAGTCGGTCTCGAGCGCTTCGATGGTGCTCGGCGTGAGCAGCAGCGACACGCCCGGCACGAAGGTGTTCGCCATCGTGTTGTTCGGGATCACGGGATTCGTGATGAACGGCGGGTTGCGCAGGTTGCCGCTCGATCCGCCGCCCAGACGCGCGTTGTGGAGGAGCCCGGCGCCGCCGTGCAGCGCCGTCTTGCCTTCACCCGTCGGATCCCACGTGAAGCCGACGCGCGGCTCGGGCTGCGGCGCGAGCACGTCGCGGAACCCGCGCGGCACGCCCGGGTCGGTCTGGAGCACCATGCCGTTCGCCTGGTTGCCCGTGTTGGGCACGTAGGCGCCGATGTAGATCTGGTTCAACACCTGGCCGGTCGGCTGGTCGACCGCGACGCGCACGCCGTTCACGAGCGCCGGCATGTAGAGACGCGGCACCTGCGCGGGATCGAACTTCGCAGAATCGAAGTTCGCGATCTGCTGATCCGGCCGCCAGTACGGCGTGTAGATCAGGAAGCGGACGCCGTAGTCGAGCGTGAAGCGGGAATTCGCCTGCCACGTGTCCTGCGCGTACCACTCCGACCAGAGCTGGCGGTTGTGCGTCTCGCCGTAGCGGCTCGTCTCGGTGTACTGCTGGTAGACGCCGAGCAGCATGTTCGAGAACGCGAAATTGGTGTTGAGCGGGTTGTTGTTGTTGTTCCCGTACTGGAACTGCCCCATCCACGTCCCGCCGCGCGCCTCGTTGTTCTCCATGAACTCGAGCAGCCCCCCGAACTTCCACGTGTGCCTGCCGCGGTTCAGCGTCAGGTTGTCCCGGACGTTCATCAGGTAGTCGTACGCCGTGGACCCGAGACGGCTGTCGTAGGTGAAATCGGGACTGGTGGTCCCGGTGGTGTTGAACCCGAACGTCAGCGTGGGAATCACGCCGAGCGTGTTGAGAGTGGTGAACTGCGGAAGGTTGTAGCCGACCGTCGACTTCAGAATCTTCGTCAGGTCGCCGTCGGTCTTGGTGCCGAACCCTTCGGTCGCGCGGCGGTAGCCGCCCGACAGTTCGTTGACGCCGCGCGACCCGAACACGTGATTCCAGCCGCCGTTGATCGAGTTGTCGCCCGAGACGTAGGATCCGTCGAAGAAGCCCCACTTCGCCGGGCCGGCCGTGATCTCCGAGCCGTACTGCGACGAGCTCCACGTGCGGAACGATCCCCAGACGCTGTTGTTCCCGGACGGCCGGCCGTCGAGGCGAATCAGGTTGTTGTACCGAGGGTTGCTCGAGGTCTCCTGGCGCTGGAAGTTGTAGCTGTTGTTCGCGCTCGTCGTGTTGGGCAGCGGCATCAACTTCATCAGCGCGGCCGCGTTCGGATCGATCCGGTTCGCCGGAATCACGTTGTTCGGAAAACACCCGGGCCCGCCGGCCGTCACGCTGCACGCGCCCGTCGCATTCGGATCCTTGATGAACATCAACCGGCCGTTGGCGTCGAACGTCTGCGAGAAGTCCCCCTGCCGTTCGGCCTCCGTCGGCATGCGATAGAGACGCACCGGGCCGGGGCGCTGCACCTGGGGCGCCTCGAACGAGTAGAAGAAGAACAGCTTCTTCGCGTCCTTGCCGTCGTAGAGGCCGGGAATGCGCACGGGCCCGCCGAGGTTGAACCCCGGCGTGTCGATGTGCAGCTTCGGTTTCGGCAGGTTGCTGCGGTTGTTCTCCCACGCGTTGGCGTTCCACGCGTCACGCTTGCCGTACCAGTAGGCGGAGCCCTGGTAGGTCTGTCCGCCGCTCTTGCTCACGACCTCGATGTTGGCGCCTCCGCTGTGGCCGAACTCGGCGCGATAGGTGTTGAGCAGCACCTTCACCTCGGCGATCGCGTCGAGGTTGATCGACGAGTTCATGCGGTTGGTCCCCGACAGCTCGTTGCCGTTCAGGCCGTCGACGGTGACCTGGTTCCAGTGCTTGCGCATGCCGCCGACGTTGGGGATCTGCGAGCCGAAGCTGTCGCCCATCGCCTCGATGTCGGCCTCGTAGTGCACGCCGGGCAGCAGCCGCAGCAGGTTGACGACGTCGCGGCCGCGGCTCTGGATCTGCGAGATCTGCGTGGCGGTGAGCAGGCCCGAATAGTCGCTGTTCTTGGTCTCGATCGCGGCCCCTTCGGCGACGACCGACACGACTTCGGCCAGCTGGCCGACCTCGAGCCGGACGGTACCCAGGTCGAGTCGGCCGCTGGCGTTGACCACGTTGCGCTTCTGCTCGAACGAACGGAACCCGGACAACTCGATCCTGACGGTGTAGGATCCGGGCGGGACGGCTCTGAAGGTGAAAGCGCCGCGTTCGTCGCTCGTCACGGTACGGGCGTCGGCCGTGGCTTCGTTGGTCAACGTGATGGCGGCGCCCGGCACGACCTGGGCGCTGGAATCGACGACCGTACCGGACACGGTGCCCGTGTCCTGGACGGCGGCGACGGAGAGGACCGAGGCGAGGATGACGCCGAGACATGCGGTCATGGCGTGCTGTGATACGATCCTTTACCGATAAAGTCAATCTACTTTAACGCTAAAGCCACAAATCGCGCGCATGCCCCCTACTACCACCATGAAGCGCATCGCTGGAGAGCTCGGGGTGTCGATCACCACCGTCTCCAAGGTGCTCAACAACCGGGACGACATCGGGCACGCCACGCGCGCCCGCGTCCTGGCGAAAGTGGCCGAGCTGGGCTACCAGCCCAATGCCGTCGCGCGCAGCCTCACCCTCCGCCGCACCCACACCATCGGCATCGTCATTCCCGACCTGATGCATTCGTTCTTCGTCGAGATCGTCGCCGGCATCGAGGCCGCCGTCAGCGCGCGCGGCTACGGCCTGCTCCTCTGCAGCTCCAACGAGGATCCCGTGAAGGAGCGGCAGGAACTCGACATGCTCCGCCAGCGCCAGGTGGACGGCGTCGTCCTCGGCTCGGCCAACGCGTCCGGCAACACCGATCTGCTGCAGCAGATCAGCACGCTCGGCGTCGGCCTCGTGATGATCGATCGCGACGACCACCCCGACGTGCAGTGCGACCGCGTCGTCACCGACGACCACGAGGTCGGGCGGCTCGCGACCGCGCACCTGATTTCGCAGGGACGCAAGGCCGTCGCGCACATCACCGGCACGTCGGTCGTGCACGCGCGGCGGCGCGCCGACGGCTATCGCGCGGCGCTGAAAGCCGCCGGCGTCAAGGCGCGGCCCGAGTGGATCGTGCGCGGCGGGTTCAAGGAAGCGGACGGCTACCGCGGCATGCAGAAGCTGCTGTCGATCAAGCCGCGCGTCGACGCCGTGTTCGCCGCCAACGATCCCGCCGCCATCGGCGCGATGAAAGCGGTCTGGGACGCGCGCCTCCACGTCCCCGACGACGTCGCCGTCATCGGCGCCGGCGACATCGCGCTCGGCGATCTGCTGCTCGTGCCGCTCTCGACGGTGAGCTGGTCGCGCGAGGAGCAGGGACGCGCGGCGGCGCAGCTCCTGCTCGATCGCATCGACGACAACGGCAAGCAGCTGCACCCGCAGCGCATCGTCATTCCTCCGCGCCTCGTCGCGCGCCGATCGAGCGGCGGCAAGTGATGCGCTGGGCGACGCTCGTGTCCGTGCTGGTGGTCTGGCTCGCGCCCGCGCTGCCGGGTCCCGTGCGCGCCGCGCGGCAGCCGGCGGAGGGGGGCTTCGACACGCAGCGCGAACGCGATCGGGTCATCGCGCAGGCCAATCGCTTCGTGAAGGACGCCCCCGTCACCGTCACGGCGGTGCAGTCGCCGCGCAGCGCCGGCGGCCTTCACGACTACTTCTCGGAAGGCGACTACTGGTGGCCGGACCCGGCGAACCCCGACGGGCCGTACATCCAGAAGGACGGGATGAGCAATCCCGGCAACTTCAACGATCACCGCCGCGCGCTGATGCGGTTCTCGGTCGAGATGCCGGCGCTGACGGCGGCGTATACGCTCACGAAGGATCGCAAGTACGCGATCGCCGCCGAGCGCCACGCGCGGGCCTGGTTCGTCTCGCGCTCGACGCGGATGAACCCGTCGCTCCGTTACGCGCAGGCGATCCACGGCCGATCCACCGGGCGCGGCACCGGCATCATCGACACCATCCATCTCGTCGAAGTCGTGCGCGCGCTCGAGCGGCTCGACGGCACGCCCGGGTGGCAGAAAGACGACGCCGACGCGGTCCGCCGCTGGTTCCAGGACTACATCGAGTGGCTGACGACCGATCAGTACGGGAAGGACGAGCGCGACGCGACCAACAACCACGCGACCTGCTGGGTGATGCAGGTGGCCGCCTTCGCGTCGTACACCCACGATACCGCACTGATGCAGGACTGCCGGACGCGGTTCAAGACGGTGCTCCTGCAGCAGATGGCGCCCGACGGCAGCTTCCCGCGCGAGCTCGGACGGACCAAGCCGTACGGCTATTCGCTCTTCAACCTCGAGGCCATGGCGACCATCTGCCAGATCCTCTCCACTCCGGAGGACGACCTGTGGACGTTCGAGCTGCCCGACGGGCGCGGCATGCGGAAGGCGATGGCCTACATGGCGCCGTACATCCGCGACAAGAAGTCGTGGCCGAAGCCGCCGGACGTCATGTACGACCAGAACTGGCCGATGCGCCAGGCCAGCCTGCTCTTCGCCGGCGTCGCGCTCAAAGAGCCGTCCTACTTGCAGCTGTGGTCGCGGCTGCCGGCGGATTCGGACGTGGAGGAAGTCGTGCGGAACTTCTTCATCCGCCAGCCGCTGCTCTGGTTCGAGTAGGCGCGCAAGCCAACGCACAACCCCCGACGTGGAAGATCAAGAGCCCGGACGGCCAGGTCGTGTTCGAACTGAGCGCCGGGCGTCCGCGGCGCTATCGCGTGACACGGGATGGCGTCACCGCCGTCGACTGGTCGTACGCCGGCATCGTCGTCGACGGGGTTGATCTGGGGGCGGCAGCCGCGGGCGTCGAGCGTTTCAACCTTCTGGGGACGAACGCGGACTACGCCGTGCGCGGCGTCCATGCGATCGCGCACGATCACAGCAACGACGCTACGTTTCGATTCGAACGGTTCACGATGCTGGTGCGTGCCTTCAACGACGGCATCGGCTTGCGTTTCCTCGTGCCGGGCGCCGGCACGCGCACGCCCGACGAGGCGACGACGTTCGTGTTGCCAAAGGGCTCGACGACGTGGTCGAACGACCTGCACATGCACTACGAGTCGCAGTACGTGAAGCGCCCGATTGAGGACGTCCCGGCGGGCGACTGGGCGGCGCCGCCGCTGACCTACAAGCTCCCCGGCGACGGAGGCTACGCGTCGATCACCGAAGCGGCGCTGACGGGATACGCCGGCATGGCGCTGCAGGCCGACGGACACGGCGGCTACGCCGCGCGGCTCGGCCACGCGCACCCCGTCTCGTATCCGTACGCGCTCCGCTACTCCGCCGAAGATGTCCTTCGGCTCGCGAAGCCGGCGGCCGTCACGGGCGAGATCGTGACGCCGTGGCGCGTCGTGATCGTGTCGAAGGATCTCAACGGCCTCGTGAACAGCGATATCGTCCACAACGTGAATCCGCCGCCGGACAAGACGCTCTTCCCGCAGGGCATCGACACGCCGTGGGTCAAGCCGGGCCGCGCCGTCTGGCGCTATCTGGACGGGGGCGACAACTCGTACGAAGGCCTGAAGGGATTCACGGATTTCGCCGCCAAACTCGGCTTCGAGTATCACGTCGTCGAAGGCGTCTGGCGGCAGTGGACGCCCGAGCAGTTGAAGGCATTCGGCGACTACGCCAACGAACGCCACGTCGGCGTCCTGTTGTGGCAGCACAGCCGCGATATGCGCACGCCGGAACAGCGCAAGGCGTTCTTCGAGCTCTGCAAGCGGAACGGCATGGCGGGCGCGAAGATCGATTTCTTCGATCACGAAGCGAAGGAAGTGATCGACCTCTACGACGCGCTCCTGCGCGAGGCGGCGCAGTATCACCTCGTGCTCGATTTCCACGGCGCAAACAAGCCGACCGGCCTCGATCGCACGTGGCCGAACGAACTGACGCGCGAAGCCGTGCTGGGCTTCGAGCACCGGGGCACGTGGCCGTGGGGGCCGCACAACACGACGCTTCCCTTCACGCGCTTCCTCGCGGGCGGCGCCGACTACACGCCGACGGTGTTCGGGGATCGCCGGCGCGAGACGTCGATCGCGCACCAGATTGCGACGGCCGTCATCTTCACGTCGCCGCTGCTCGTCTACGGCGGCAACCCGCAGAGTTTCCTCGACAGCCCCGGCGTCGAGATCATCAGGCACATCCCCTCGACGTGGGACGAGACGATCGTGCTGCCGCCGAGCGAGGTCGGCGAAGTCGCCGTCATGGCGAGGCGCAAGGGACGCGACTGGTATCTCGCGGGCATCAACGGGGCCGGGACGCGCACCGTCACGGTGACGCCGTCATTTCTCGGCAGCGGCCGTTTTACAGCTTCGATCGCGCGCGACGATGCGTCGGGCCCGGCGACGGTCCGTGTCGACACGGCCGCGATATCCTCTACGGGGACGATGACGTTCGAGCTTCGGGATGGGGGCGGGTTCGTGGTGCGGCTCGTCGCGTCGGGTTCATGATCACGCGAACCTATCGCGCCCCTGGGCGGGTCAACCTGATCGGCGAGCACACGGACTACAACGACGGCTTCGTCATGCCGATGGCGATCGACCGTGCGACGACGGCGATCATGACGGCGCGGGACGATCGGCGGATCGCAGCCCGATCCGGCGGGCGCGCGGCGCGCGTCACGATCGACCTGGATCAGCCGCCGTCGAAGCGCGGCAGCAGCTGGATCGAATACCTCCGCGGCGTCGCCACGGTCCTCGAGCGGCGCGGGCACCGCCTGACCGGCGCCGACGTGACGATCGAGAGCGACCTCCCGACCGGCGCGGGGTTGAGCTCGTCGGCCGCGCTCGAAGTCGCGGCGGGGTTCGGCTTCCTCGATCTGGCGGGCCTCGAGATCGACCGGACGGAGCTCGCGCTCGCCTGCCAGCAGGCCGAGCACGAGTTCGTCGGCACGCGGTGCGGCCTGATGGATCAGTTCATCGCGTGCCACGGGCGCGCCGGCCACGCGGTGATGCTCGACACGCGCACGCTGGAGGCCGAGTGGCTGCCGCTTCCGGCGGGCGTCCGTGTGCTCGTCTGCAACTCGATGACGAAGCACGCGCACGCGTCGAGCGGGTACAACGAACGGCGGGCCGACTGCGAGGCCGGCGTTCTTGCGCTCTCGGCGACGCTGCCCGACGTCCGCGCGCTGCGTGACGTCGCGCTCACCGACCTCGAGTCGAATCGCCGCGTGCTGTCCGATCGCGTGTATCGCCGGTGCCGGCACGTCATCACGGAGAACGCGCGCGTGCTGCAGGCGGCCGAAGCGCTGGCCGAGGGGGACCTCGACGTGTTCGGCACGCTCATGGTCCAGTCGCACGAGAGCCTGCGCGACGACTACGAAGTGACCACGCTGGAGCTCGACGCCCTCGTGAACGCCGCGCTCGCCTGCGACGGCGTGTACGGCGCCCGCATGACCGGCGGGGGCTTCGGCGGCTGCACGATCGCGCTCGTCGACGAGCACGCTGCGGAAGACGTCGCCGCGGAAGTGCAGGCGCGCTACCGCGGCATCACCGGCCGCCGACCTGAGGTGTATCCCTGTCTCCCCTCGGACGGCGTGAGGCGAATTCCGTGACGCTCGATCTGGCCGCGCCGCACGTTCGATGGAATCCGCTTCGCCGCGAATGGGTGCTGGTGTCGCCGCAGCGCAACGCGCGGCCGTGGCAGGGACAGCTCGAGCACGAGGCGGATCCCGCCGTGCCGGCGCACGATCCGTCGTGCTATCTCTGTCCGCGCAGCTACCGCGCCGGCGGCGCGGTGAATCCCGACTACCGATCGACGTTCGTGTTCGACAACGACTTCCCCGCGCTGCTGTCAGGCACGCGTGCCGGAGGCCTGATCGCCGGCGATCTGCTCGTCGCGCGCGCCGAGCGCGGCGTCTGCCGCGTCGTCTGCTTCTCGCCGCGCCACGACCTGACGCTGTCGCGGATGGACCGTCAGGCGATCCGCGGCGTCGTCGACGCCTGGGTCGACGAGTCGCGCGCGATCGCCGCGGACCCCGGCATCGCCTACGTCCAGATCTTCGAGAACCGCGGCGCGGCGATGGGCGCGAGCAATCCGCATCCGCACGGCCAGATCTGGGCGACGGCGACGATTCCCAACGAACCATCGCGCGAACAGGACGCCCTGCGCGCATACAGACGCGCGCGGGGGACGTGCCTGCTCTGCGACTATCTGGAGACCGAACTCGCCGACGCCACCCGCGTCGTCTTCGAGAACGACGCGTTTCTCGTCGTCGTTCCGTTCTGGGCGGTGTGGCCGTTCGAGACTCTCGTGCTCGCAAGACGGCACGTCGCCTCGCTCGACGATCTCACGACAGCCGAGCGCGACGCGCTCGCCGACGCGCTGAAGCGGCTGACGACGAGGTGCGACAACCTGTTCGAGACGCCGTTTCCGTATTCGATGGGTTTCCACGGCCGCCCCTGCGACGGCGAGCCGCACGACGAATGGCACCTGCACGCGCACGTCTATCCACCGCTGCTGCGATCGGCGACCGTGCGCAAGTTCATGGTCGGGTTCGAGCTGCTGGGCACGGCGCAGCGCGACATGACGCCGGAGGACGCGGCCGCGCGGCTGCGCGCGCTCGGCGAGGAGCACTATCGTGACCGATGAGCGATCGCCTCGAACC
>Ga0066903_100000095_pt1 | contig 40931 bp, 33 predicted proteins | sample PanSoiMetaGPlot1_FD_67491 | JGI IMG/M metagenome (GOLD analysis project Ga0066903, IMG submission 67491) | Tropical forest soil microbial communities from Panama analyzed to predict greenhouse gas emissions - Panama Soil - Plot 1 (version 2) | ecosystem: Environmental > Terrestrial > Soil >... | reverse complement strand
AGAAGCCATGCATGCCACCGTCGAATCGAGTCCGACCACCGCGCCCGCGCCCGACTACCAGGCCATCAAGGCCAAGCAGCGCGTCACCTGGGCGACGGGCGACTACGGCCGCGTCGGCGTCACGCTGCAGATCGTCGGCGAGGAGCTGTGCGAATCGGTCGGCGTGACCGCGGCCGACCGCGTGCTCGACGTCGCGGCCGGCAGCGGGAACGCCTCGCTCGCCGCCGCGCGGCGCTTCGCCGACGTCACGTCGACCGACTACGTGCCCGAGCTGCTGGAGCAGGGCCGCCGGCGCGCGGAGGCGGACGGGCTGCGGATGGTCACGCAGGTCGCCGACGCCGAGGATCTGCCCTTCGCCGACGGCTCGTTCGACGTCGTGCTGTCGACGTTCGGCGCGATGTTCTCGCCCGACCACCGGCGCACGGCCGGACAGCTTTTGCGCGTCACGAGGCCGGGAGGCCGCATCGGCATCGCGAATTGGACGCCCGACGGGTTCATCGGGCAGCTGTTCCGCGTTATCGGCGGCTTCATCCCGCCGCCGACCGGCCTCGCTTCCCCGGCCGAATGGGGCACGGAGGCGCGCATCAGAGAGCTGTTCGGCCCTCACGCCCGCGACGTCCGGACGCAGACCAAGCAGTTCAACTTCAACTACCGCTCGGCCGAGCACTGGATCGACCACTTCAAGGCGTTCTACGGCCCGGTCAACAAGGCGTTCGCGGCGCTGGACGGCGCGAAACGCCAGTCGCTTCACGACGCGATCGCCGCGCTGCTGGAACGGATGAACCGCGGCGGATCGAAGTCGCTCGTGGTGCCGAGCGACTACCTCGAGGCCGTCATCACCGTGGCCTGAACGCGCCGCCGTCCGGCTGATCGCACAGCGTCGGTCAAGTCGTCCGAGTCCAGTCGGTCGCCCTGTCCCATGTCCCATGGGACAGGGTGCCGCACGGCCGCCAAGCCCGCGGATTCCGCGGCCGAAGGGGCGGCATGACCCTTGAAAGGGGCTGGCTGCCATGTCGAACGTGGCCCGCTGTCCCTTCTCGCGGTTCGTCCTCCGGGCGCCCGCTTCCGCCTCGCCCACACTGTCCGGAAAGCGCCGACGCGAGCCCTGGCTTTTCGGAAGCCTCCGCGAGTTCCGCCGCGACCTCCTCGGCTTCCTCGGCCGCCTGGCGCGCGAGGAAGGGGACATCGCCGCCTTCCGCCTCGGGCGCCAGCCGTTCCTGTCGGTGACGGCCATCGACCAGGTGCAGACGATCCTGGGCGACAACGAGCGATTCGGTCTCCCCTACCGCGAGATCACCCGCCGCGTGCTGGGCGATGGTCTCATCACCAGCGAGGACGCGTCCTGGCTCAAACGGCGGCGGGAGGTGCAACCGGCCTTCTCGAGCGCCAGCATCCAGAAGCACACCGCGATCATGGGAGAGACCGCGGCCCGCCTGGTGGCGGGCTGGCGCGACGGCGAGGCGATCGACGTTCACGACGCGATGGCCGACCTGACCACGGAGGTCGTTTGCCAGACGCTCTTCGGCGTCGACCTCCCCGCGCCGGTGCGATCGGAGCTGCGCGAGGCGCTGGCCACGTTGGCCGGGCACCTGCTGGCGAAGGTCACCAGCGCGGTCCCCCTTCCCGGGTGGCTGCCCACGCCCGGGAACATTCGCTACCGTCGGGCGGCACGGCGACTCGACCGCGTGGCGGCGAAGATCCTGGCGCTCGCGCAAGAGTCGAAGGCGCCGAGCCTCGTCGATCTGGCGCCGGGGCCGCGCGGCGCCGACGGACGCCCCGTGCTGACCCGGGAGATGCGCGACCACATCGTGTCGTTCCTGCTCGCCGGGCTCGAGGGCACGGCCCTGACGCTCTCCTGGACGTGGCACCTGCTCGCCGACCATCCCGAGATCGAGGCGCGCCTGGCCGATCACGTACGCGAGGCGATCGGCGATCGCGTACCGACGGGGGCGGACCTGCCGCGGCTCACCTACGTCGAGCAGGTGGTCCGCGAGGCGATGCGGCTCTACCCGCCGGTTTGGGGCGTGCTCCGCCAGGCCCGCCGCGACACCGACATCGCAGGCGTGCCGGTCGCGCGCGGCACGATCGTGATCGTCCCGCAGTGGGTGATTCACCGCGATCCGCGCTGGTTCCCGAATCCCGAAACCTTCGACCCCGAACGCTGGGCCGCGACGGCGCAGCGGCCGCGCGGAAGCTACTTCCCGTTCGGAGGCGGCCAGCGCCAGTGCGTGGGCGGCGGGTTCGCCCTGAGCGCGGCCGTGCTGATGCTCGCCACGATGGTCCCGCGCGTCCGCCTGGAGCGGAAGCCGGGACCGCCGGTGCGCATCGAGCCCTTCATGTCGTTGCGCCCACGGGACGGCCTGCCGATGGTGGTCCGTCGCCGGGCACCTTCGGAGGTGAGCTACGGACCGGGCGCGCGCGTCCCCGAGAAGCTGGCGGTGACGTTGCGCGGCCCCATTCCGAAGTCGATGCTCGCGGCCCAGTGACCCGCGGCCAGACGATCGACGCGCCGATCGGTGGCGCCGCCGGCGGTGGCGGCGTCCCACATCTGAGCGTCGCCGCTCTGGCGGAGCGCATCGAAGTGCAGCGCGCGGACGCGATCGGTCAGCTGCTGGACCGCGAGGTCGACGCCGCTGTTGCAGATCGAGACCAGCGTCGACTGGTGGCCGATGCAGGCGCCGAGGACACACTTGCCGGCCACGCTGGCCGCCATGGCGTCGCAGTCGACCAGCGTGCCGAGCGCGCCGCGCAGGTCGGTGCCGTAGCCGGCGCGCGCGGCCTGATCGATGGCGGACAGCACGGCGTCGCCGTACGCAACGCCGAAGGCGTGGTCGCCGACCTGCAAGTGGGCGTCCTCGCCGGCGAGGGCGCCCGTGGCGCGGCCGGACGCGGTCGTCTCCAGGGTCAGGACCGAGCTCTCGGCGCCCGATGGCACGAAGGGCGCGGTGATCACCAGGGCGCCGCCGTCCAGATGGTAACGCAGCCCCTCGAGGCGATGCGTGGCGACGGTTGCGCCCGAGGCGTCCGGCGCGACCAGCGACAGCTGACTGACGACCTCGGGGCGGGCGACCACGGTTTCGATGACGGCGGTCAATGAATCGAGCTCGCTCGACGCAGACGCGTTGCCGTACACCTGCGACGCGAAGAAGTCGTTGATCTCCTTTTTCAGCTGATCGGCCACGGGACCCGGCAGCGCGTCCATCAGATCGGACGCGAGCGGCACGCCTGCGTCGTCGAGCAGCTGGAACATCGTTCCCGCCGGATCCTTGCGCAGGCCCACGATCGCCTGGGCGTAGCTCGCCATCGGCTCCGGAAGCACGGAGCCGGCGGTGAAATCGTACGTGCTCACGATCTCGTAGTTGCCATCGACGCGCAGGTCGGCCGGAGCGGGCCCGGGGTCAGCGGGGCCTCCGTCGTCACACGCAGCGCCGCTCGCGATCAACAAGAACAGTAACGGTGCCAGGCCATGTCGTTTTTGCATGGCGGCCTGATTTGCAATCGATACGCCACCACCATACCGGCCAAAACCCCAGGCGCGCCGGGGCGGTGAAGCTTCGACACCCGGCCGAGAATCACATTGCTGCGTCCCAGCGTGCCCCGGTCACACAGTGATCAGCCGGCCCGGGCCAACGGCAGTGTGAACGACACGGTCGTTCCTGGACCCTCGCTTCCGATCCAGATGCGCCCGCCGTGGGCTTCGACGATCCCCTTCGCGATGTAGAGACCGAGGCCGCTCCCCTGCCGATTGCCTTTCTTCTGATGCCAGTATCGATCGAAGATGTGCGCCCTGTGCTCGGCGGGGATGCCCGGACCATCGTCGCTGACCGAGAAACGCACCTCGGCGGGCAAGCTGTCGGCCCTCACCGTGATCGATCCGCCCTGCGGGCTGAACTTGATCGCGTTGCCGATGGTGTTCGACAGCACGCGCAGGATCAGATGGCGCTCGCAGGCGACCACGGCGGCCGCGGCGGGCGGGCGGCCGGCGATGCGGATGGATTTTTCGTCGGCGATCGGGCGGAACATTTCCACCACCGCATCGATGAGCCCGGACGCGAGCTCTGGCTTGGGATCGACCCGCAGCACGCCCGCTTCGATCTTGGCGGCGTCCAGCAGATCGTCGATGAGGCGATCCATTCGTTCGGTCGCGCGCTCGATGCGGGCGGCCTGCTTCTCGGTCCGCGCGTCCCGCGAAGCGCGCCGCATCGCCTTCACCGTCAGGCTGACGGCGTTGAGGGGATTCCGCAGATCGTGTGACACCATCGCGAGCAGATCGTCACGCGCCAGGCTGGCCGCGCGCGCCCGCGCCAGCAGGCGCGCGTAGTCGCGGATCCCGCGAATCACCAGGCTCATCAGGATCAGGCAGAGCATCGCGGTCAGCGCCTGGAGGAGATAGCCGATCTCGTGCGCGCGGCTCCGGCGCCGTGGAATGTCGAGCGCCAGTCGACGCTGCTGCTCGGCGTTGAACTGGACAACCCGCGCGATCGCACTGTCGACCCGACCGATGGCCGGCAGCAGGCCCGTATTGACGATGTCGATCGCGCCGCGACGGTCGCCGGCCGCCACTGCCGCCTCCAGATCGACGGCTCTCGCCTCGAGGAGGTGGACGGTGCGATCGACTTCGACGTACCTCACGTCTTCGCGCGGATAGAACGGCTGCTTCAGATAGCGCATCAGGTCCTGACGAAGGGCGGACAGTGTCGCGGTGAGCGTCGCGACGTCGACGTCACGCCCCTCGCGCGCGCTGGACAGCGCCGATGCCCCGGAGATTGCCATCCGCACCAGCTCACCCCGCGCTTCCGAGAGGTTCTGGATGGCGGGCGCTGCGTTCGTGGCGATGCTGATCGCGTCTTCGTTGACGACGCTCGCGATCCAATGCACGAGCAGCGTCGTGCCCACGAAACCAGAAATCGTGAGAATCAGGATCGCGAGTATCAATCCCGGCGACACCGCCGGTACCACATCGTCCGCCGCCACGACGTGAAGCTTGGGCCAAATGACCGCGACTTCAACGGCCGGCGCTCACCGGCGGCGGTCCATGCGGCGCTCAGCGCCGCACGCTTCGGCGAACCAGGATCTGCCCCATATACGTCACGGGTTGGCCAGCGTGGCCCAGTTGTTGGGCGACGCCTGGCCGTTCTTCACGCCCGTCATGATGGCGCTGATGATCGCCGCTTGGGTTTGAGCGCCCGACGTTCGGTTGAAGAGAGAGTAGGAGCCGCTGCCGCTGCCGCCGTTGTCCCACCAGATCGGAACCATGCCGGCCGTCGTCACGTCCTGCGAATACGCCAGCGCGTGCGCGACCCGGCTCGCCATCGGTTGAGCGCCCTGGGAGCCCCATTCGCCGATCAAGATCGGCTGGGTCGGCATCCAGACCCGGAGGTTCTGGTCGATCGAATGCTGCATGCTCGTGTAGTCGTCCGAGCTTCCCCACGCGTACTGCGTCGTGCTGAGACCGAAGTTCGTCGGGTAGTAGGTGTGAATCGATACCAGCAGGTTGGGATCGTTGATGATCGACGCGTTCATCATCGACTGGATGCCGCCCATGTCCGGACTGGCGCCGACGGGTTGGATCATGATGAGGCGTGTCGCGTTCGCCCCGCCCGTGCCGCGGATCGCGTTGACGCAGGCCTCGAGGTACAGGTTGAGATCGGTTTGTGCCTGCTGGGTCTGGCTGCCACCGGATGCGCCCTCGTTCGGCTCGTTGAAGCACTCCAGCATCAGGTGGTCGTTGAATGACTTGAAGGCGTTCGCGATCTGCGTCCAGACCGCCGTCACCTCGGTGGCGACGCTGGTGGCGGGCGGCTGCGGAAAGGTCACCCATTCAGGATTGTTCGTGGTGCCGTTTCCGTCCGATTCGTGGTGGGTGTTGACGAAGACGTACATGCCGGCGTCGATTCCCCACTGCGCGGTCTGCGTCACCTTGGTCATCCACGCCGCGTTGATCGTGTACGCCGGCGCGGCGCCGATGTGACTCGTCCAGGTGACGGGAATCCTGAGCGTGTTGAACCCCGCCGCGTGGACCGCGTTGATCAAGGTCTGATTGGGCGTCGGGTTGCCGAAGCTGGTCTCGTTGGGCGAGGCGTCGAACGAGTTCCCCAGGTTCCAGCCCGGCGCCATCATCTTCACGACCGGCTGGGGCGGCGGCAGCGTGCCCACCGCGCTGCCCCCCGTGCCTGCCGCGCCGGTCGTCCCGCCCCGCCCCCCGGTGCCGGCGGCGTTCGTGCCGCCCGTTCCCGCGCCCGCGGTCCCCGCGCCGCCACGGCCTGCCGCGGCTCCGGCGGCGCCGCCACTTCCTGCCGTCGTCCCGCCGCTGCCCCCGGCGGCACCCGCTTGCCCGGCCATCCCGCCCGCGCCCGAGCCACCATTGCCCGAACCACCGGTGCCCGGCGTCGCGCCGCCCCCGCTACCGCACCCCAGGCCCGCCATGGAAAGAACGGCGGCGCCCACGAGGGCGGCCAACCGCGGGGGCCGCGGAAAGCGAATCGAACAATCGAGCACGTGTGACCTCCGGTGCAAGGCTACGTAGGTTAACAACGTTAACCTATTACACCGCGGAAGTCGCCGACGAAGAAGCGGAGCGTGCGGCTCAGCCGAAGCGGCCGGTGATGTATCTTTCGGTCCGCTCGTCGCGCGGGTTGGAGAAGATCTTGGTCGTGTAGTCGAACTCGACCAGCCGGCCGGTCCGCCGGCCGAACTGTTCGTCGACCTCGGTCGTGAAGAACGCCGTGCGATCGCTGACGCGCGTCGCCTGCTGCATGTTGTGCGTGACGATGATGATGGTGAAGCGGCTCCGCAGCTCGCGCATCAATTCTTCGATGCGCGCGGTCGCCACCGGATCGAGGGCGCTGCACGGCTCGTCCATCAGCACGACCTCGGGATCGACCGCGATCGTCCGGGCGATGCAGAGCCGCTGCTGCTGGCCGCCTGACAGGCCGAGGGCGGACGACCGGAGGCGGTCTTTGACCTCGTCCCACAGCGCGGCGCTGCGCAGCGATCTCTCGACGACCGCGTCCAGCTCTGCCCGGCCGCGAACCCCGTTCCCGCGCGGGCCGAACGCCACGTTGTCGTAGACGCTCTTGGGGAACGGGTTCGGCCTCTGGAACACCATGCCGATCCGGCGGCGGACCTCGGTGGCCGAGACGGCCGGGTCATAGAGGTCTGCGGTTCGATAGCGCAGGCGGCCCCCGACCCGCGCGCCCGGCGTCACGTCGTGCATCCGGTTGAAGCAACGGAGGACCGTGGTCTTTCCGCAGCCCGACGGGCCGATGAAGGCCGTGATCTCGTTGTTGAAGATGTCCATGGTGACGCCGCCGACGGCGCGGAAGGCGCCGTAGTGAACCTCGAGCCCATCGAGCTGGAACACCACCGTCGTATCGGGGCGGACGCCGGTCGCCGCGTCGCTGTCGAAGGTGGGCGCGGGCGGAGGCGGCAGGCGGATGCCTGGCTGACCTGGGGAGCCCCGCTTCCAATCCTCGCTGGCCATCGATGATCACCTCGCGCGGGCGAACCGCGCGGTCACCAGCCGCGCGATCAGTGTGATGACGAAGGTCAGCAACACCAGCGTCAGCGCCGCGCCCCAGGCGCGGTCCTGGGCGGCGACGAAAGACGATGTCGCGTTGCTGAAGATCTGGATCGACAGCGCGGTGTTCGCCTGGCGAAACAGGTTGGGGTTGTAGGCCGTCGCCGCGCCGATCGAGAACAGCAACGGGGCGGTCTCGCCGGCGGCGCGCGCCACCGCGAGCAGCGATCCCGAGACGATGCCCGGCAGCGCGGCCGGCAGCACCACCGTCAAGATCGTCCGGCTCTTCGAGGTGCCGAGCGCGTAGGAAGCCTCGCGCAGATGATTGGGCACCAGCCGGAGCATCTGTTCGCTGGCGCCGATCACGACCGGCAGCATCAAGCACGCCAGCGCCAGCGCGGCCCCGAACGCCGAGTAGCCGAACCGCAGCGTCCAGGTGAGGTAGACGAACAGCCCCATCACGATCGATGGAACGCCAGTCATGACGGTGGCCATGAACCGGACCAGTCGCGCGAAGCGCTTCTTGCCGCCGTACTCGTGCAGGTAGACCGCGCCCAGCACGCCCAGCGGGACCGCGATCGCGGTGGCGGCCCCGGTCGACAGCAACGTGCCGAAGATCGCGGGCCCCATCCCGGGCCCCGGCCGGCGGGCGACGACCGGGATCGCTTTGACGAAAAAAGCCGGGAAGCCCGCCAGCACGACGCGAAGGCCCCGGGAGAAGACCGCCACCGCCACCGCGACGAGCGGCAGCGCGACCGCGACCACCGACGCGATCAGGAGCCCGGTCATGATCGCGCTCTTGACCGACCGCCAGCTGCGTCTGGCGGCCAGATCGGCCGGCGTGACGATCCCCGCGTTCAGGGCGCCGGCGGTCACGTCCCCTGCCCCCGCTTCACCGAACGCTGGACGATGGCGGTCGCGATCAGGTTGACGACGATGGTGATCGCGAACAGCGTCACCGCCAGCGCGATCAGCGCGGATTTGTGCAGCTCCTGCGCCTCACCCCATTCGTTGGCGATCACGGCCGGCATCGAATTGCCCGGCGCGAATGGATCCAGCGTGATCTGGCCGAGCGCAGACCCGATCACCAGCGCGGCCGCGATCGTCTCGCCCATGGCGCGGCCGAGGCCCAACATGATCGCACCGACCAGGCCGCCCTTGCTGTGGGGGAGAACCGTGGCGGCGATCATTTCCCAGCGCGTCGCCCCCATCGCCAGCGCGCCCTCCTTGTCGCCCGCGGGCGTCGTGTCGATCACCTCACGCGACAGCGACGTGATGATCGGGACGATCATGATCGCCAGGATGATCCCGGCGGTCAGGAACGAGCGCCCCAGATTGAAAAGGGGCGACAGCACCAGCACGCCCCACAGGCCGAACACCACCGACGGAACGCCGGCCAGCAGATCGACCAGGTGGACCAGCGGCCGGGCCAGCCAGGGCGGGGCCACCTCGGTCATGAACAGCGCCATGCCCAGGCTGATCGGCACGGCGAGCACGACCGCGATCGCCGCCGTGAAGGCGGTGCCCCAGATGAAGGCCAGCGCGCCGAACAGGTCGTCGGGCGGCGACCAGCGGCTGGTCGTGAAGAACCCGAGCCCCATCTGGTGGAACACCGGCAGCGCGCGCTGGGTGACGGTGATCGCGATCAGCCCCAGGATCAGCACGACCAGCGCCGCCGCGCCCGCGCTGATCCAGCCGAACGCGCGATCGCCCGTCGCGCGTCTGCCTGCGAGATCGATCATGGCGTCAGGCTGGCGTGGGCCGCGACCTTGATCCTGTCGACCTGCTTGAGCGCCTTCTCCTGCAGGCCCCTGGGCAGCGGCGCGTAATCGATCTCGGTCAGCAGCGCCTGACCGTCCTTGAGCAAGTAACCGAGATAGTCCTTCAGGGCCTGGCCCTTGGCCTGGTCGACCTGCCGCGCGTAGACGATGACCCAGGTCTGCGCGGTGATCGGATAGGCCTTGTCGCCCTTCGCGTCGAGCGCGCTGAAGAGCAGGTTGTCCTTGACCTGGATCCCTTCGCCCGCGGCAGACGCGGACGCGGCGGTCGGCTCGACGAACTTCCCGCCGCGATTCTTCACCATCGCGTACTTGAGACCGGAGGCCTTCGCATCCGAGAGGTCCACGTACGCGATCGCGCCCTTTGTCGACTTGACGATCTGGGCGACGCCCGCGCTCCCCTGTCCCGCCTGCGTGTCGCTGGGCCACTCGACGGTCGAACCGCTCTTGAGCTTCCAGTCCTTCTTGGCCGCGCCAGCGAGGTACTCGGTGAAATTCTGGGTCGTGCCCGAGCCGTCGGCGCGGCGCGCGACGATGATGGCGGCGTCCGGCAGCTTGACGCCCGGGTTGTCGGCGACGATGACAGGATCGTTCCACTTCTTGATCTCGCGCTGAAAGATCTTGGCGAGCGTGGGCGCGGAGAGCTGCAGCTTGTCGACGCCGCCCAGGTTGTAGGCGACGGCGATCGGTGACAGCAGGATCGGGAAGTAGAGGATGGGCCCGCCCTTGGCCTTGGCAGCGTCCCCTTCCTTGAAGGGCGAATCGGATCCGGCGAAGTCGACCACCATGTCGGCCAGATCCTGGCGGCCCTTGCCGCTGCCGCCGCCGGCATAGTTGATCGTGATGTCCTTGTGCGACTTCATGAACTGCTCGATGGCCGCTTCTTGAAAGGGCTTCGAGAGCGTGGAGCCGCTGCCGTTGAGCGTGATGCCGGCAGCCCCGTGGGCGACGGCGGTGATCGCCAACCCGAGGACGGCGACGATGCCCGCCAAATGAATTTTGCGCATGGCTTCGATCTCCTGAGAGTGGTTGTTCGGCTTCAGTTCGTCGGACTTGGGAACTTGTGTCGCACCTCGGCGGCGGACACCATGAAGATGACCTCCTCGGCCAGGTTCTTGACGTGGTCGCCGATCCGTTCGAGGTAGCGACTGACCGAGGTCAGCGGCAGCACCCGGGTCACGGTGGCGGCGTCGGCGGCGACGTGGGCGATCAGCAGCGCGTGCATGCTGGCGTTCAGGCGGTCGATCTCCAGGTCCGCCTTGATCACCGCGTAGGCCTGCTCGATGTTCCTCTCCACGAAGCTCTGGATCGCGAGGTGGAGGTTCCTCTGAACCAGCGTCGCCAGGTGGGTGAGATCCCCGCGCCACTCGAGGGGAGACAGGCGGTTGAGCTCGAGGGCGCGCTGCGCGATGTTCGTCGCGAGATCGCCGATCCGTTCGACGTCGATCACGAACTTGAGGGCCATGGTGACGAAGCGCAGGTCCGACGCGACCGGCTGGCGTGTCATCAGGATCTCCATCGCGAGCCGGTCGATTTCGTTTTCGTCGCTGTCGATCCGCCGATCGCCGGCGATGACCTGGCGCGCGAGCTCATCGTCCTGAGTGGTCAGCGCCTCCATGGCGAGCGCGATCTGCTCCGCCGCGCGCTCGGCCATGACCGATAGCCGCTCGCGAAGCTGCTTGAGCTCCCGCGCGAATTCGCGATCGGTCGGTTCGATCATCGAGGATCGAACGTAGGAATGCCGGCCCGCCCGTGCGCCAGAAACCGTCACGGCAGTCGGCCCTGTCAACAGATTGTCACGCAGCCCCCTAAGAATCGTCGGGGTCCCGACGGGATCGGCCCCGATGTCTGGCTATTTGATCGGGCCGATGTTGCCGATCGTCAGCGTGCTGCGAACGATCAAGACCGTGAGGAGCGCATCGACAGCGACGCCCACGACGACCCCGGCGGTCCGGCCGGACGCGGGGCGGCGCCAGGCCCCGACCGTGGAGATGTCACCCAACGGCACGGTAGCGGGCGGCCCGAGCGACGCCTGGCTCAGCACGAGCACGGCCTCCGCGCCGCGTGCGCCCGACGCCGAGGTCGGAGCGGACGGCGCTCCACTTGTTGCGGCCGGTAGCCGCACGCCCACGATCGTCCCCTCCTTCTCCGAGCCGTCGCGGCACCGCACGCGGACGCGTTCGTCCGGCGCCAGGCCTCGCACCGGGTCGTCCGGATCGCCCGCGTGGTCCTCGAAGTGGCCCCGCTGGTTGTCCGCCCTCGAGCCGACGGCGTAACCCATGGCCGTGAAGCATCCGGAGAGCGCGGTCACGACGGCAAGCGCGCCCGCGCCGAGCGCCCTCGAAATGATCGTCCGTCCATGGCCCGGCCTCACGAGCATCATGGTGTCTCACCGACGAGGGCGACGGGGGACCACATATGGCCGTCGTAATGCAAGACAGTGTGGTTCGCACCCACGGCCCAGACGTCACTGGCGCTGCTGCCCCAGACGTTGAAGAGATCGGCATTCGATGGGCTGTCGGCGGCCGACCAATTGAGGCCGTCCGAGGAGTGGACGATGCTGCCGCCCTGACCGACCGCCCAGATGTCGTTCGGCCCGCTTCCCCACACACCGAGAAGCACTCCACTGGTCGGGTTGGGGCTGGCGGTCCAGTTCATCCCGTCGTAGTGGACGATCGAGGTGCCGACCGCCCAGAGGTTCGGCGCGCTTCCCCACACGCGGTTCAGGCTCACGTTCGCTGGACTCGTGACGGGGGACCAGTTGCTGCCGTCATAGTGGAGGATGATGTCCCCGACCGCCCAGATGTCGTTCGGCGCGCTTCCCCAGAAGCCGTAGATCGCCTTGGCGCTGCTGAATTCCTGCGACCACGCCGACCCGTTCCAGCGATAAAGGGTACCGGGGTATGCGGCGATCCAGACGTCGTCGGTGGGGTCGCTGATCCAGACGTTGTTCAAGCTGGCGTCGGTCGGAGGATCAGTCGACAGCCAGTTCGATCCGTTCCAGCGCAAGGCCGTGCCGTGATCGCCGACGGCCCAAACGGCATTGCGTCCTACGCCCGCCAGGGTCCCGAGCCATGGCACGGTGCCGACGTCAAATCTCGTCCAGGCAGCCCCGTCCCAGTGGAAGACGATGCCCTGGAACGCCGCGCCGCTAGAGAGCCCAACGACCCAGACGTCGTTCACCGCGCTTCCCCAGACGCCCGTATTGATGTCGGGACGGGGTTGCCGGTTGGAGCAATCCGTGCCGGCGGGCCAGCAGCCGGCCGGCTGGCCGCTCCCGGCGGGACAGGCGACGGTGAAGTTGGGATCGGTGCAGGTCGGGACGCACGCGCTGCCGCCGCACGTGTAGAAGCGGACGTCGTCGATCCAGAGCTCGAACGGAGCAAGTCCGGGGGTGGCGAACTGCACCTTGACCAGCTTCGTCGGATCCCAGGTGGCGGATCCCGGGATGAGGTTGGCTGTCGTCTGAGAGACGCCCCAACCCTGCGTCAGCGCCGCGAAGGGGACGGCGACCTGGAACCAGGTGTCGGGCGCGGGCGCGTTGACCCAGTACGACCAGGATCTGTTGCAGTTCACCGCGGTCGCGCTGTCGACGCACGATCCGCCGTCGGATACCGCAATCGTGTCAGGCGTGTGGATCTCGAAATCGGCGCCGAACGTGTTGGTCTTCATCCAGAACGAGATCCCGTCGGCGGCGCTGGCGTCGTACGTCTGCCACTGCCCCGCGGCGGGGGAGCCGACCAGGTTGAACGCCATCAGAGCGCCCCACCCGGTGAAGCCGGAGCCCGCCAGACGAGCCGCGGCGTGGCTCGTCCCACGGCCTCCCGGAATGGGCGTCTGCGTGAAGGTCGAGTTCGTCGGCGGGGTGTAATCATTGCTGGTGCCGTCCGAGGTGGTCCACCAGATGCCCATGCGGCCCCCGGACGGGCAGATCCAGTTGTCCCCGTCCTCCATGTCGTCGATCAGCATCGGATCGCTGCACCAGGTGTCGATGACCGCGCAGTCTGTTCCGGTTGGAAAACACCCAGCTGGGTAGCGGGTGCTCTTCGGGCACGACACCGGGAGCGCCGGGTCGGTGCAGGTCGGGGCGCACTCGGTTTCGGCGCAATAGTAGAAGGCAACGTCGTCGATCCAGACGTCGAACGTCGCTCCGGGACCGACCAGGAACTGAACATTGAGCAGCTGGGACGGATCCCAGGTCGCCGTGCCCGGGTACAACTGCTTGAGCGCGGTGAACGGAACCTTGTGCTGTGTCCAGTCGCTGTCCGGCGCCGTGATCACGAAGGAGAATGCATTGTCGCAATTGCTGGCCGAGACACCGGCGGCGCAGTTGCCGCCCTCGGCGACGGTGAGGGTCGCGGGCATTTGCAGCTGGATGATCACCGGCGTGGAGCTCTTCATCCAGAACGTCAGGCCGCCGGCGTTGCTCGCCTTGTAGACGTCGCGGCCGAGGCCCTGGCCGCCGCCGACTTGGTCCTTGAAGTCGAAGGCCGCCATCGCGCCCCACTTGGAGAAGCCGCTGCCCGTGAAGTGGGCGGCCTTGCGGCTCGAGCCGCGTCCGCCCGGGATGGTCGCGTTCGGGGCGAGCATCTGGGTGCCGCTGGTCCCGTCGCCGAAGCTGTACCAGCTGCCGTTGCGCCCCTGCGACGCGCAGATCTGCGGGTTCCCGTCCTCCATGTCGTCGATCATCAGCGGATCGCCGCAGGGCTTCGGCATCGGCTGGAGGCCGGCTATCTGTCGGCACGAGGCGGTCGCGCCGAGCGCGGTCAGCAGGGCGGCGAGCGCCGCACGGCGCCTGCCCGCGGGTCGCGGCAGATCGCGGCTCACGTCTCCAGCCATCCTTTCGCGGGCACGATAGCGAGGACCGCGCCTGCGAGCAACGGGTGCCATCACAGCGCTCCCGGCGTCACCGACGCGAACGTGTCGCCGATCCGGATCTCGTCGAGCGAGAACGCGCCGGTCGCGTACAACGAGATAGAGTCGAATTCGCCGAAGGCAGCAACTTGTTTGACGACGCCGATGGCCGGCTCCGGCGCGCCGACCTGAGGGTTCACGTACAGGGTCAGTCGATCGACGCCGGCGGGATCCGCGGGATCGCCGAACTCGGCCTTGAGGACAACGAGCGTGACCTGTCCGAGAACGGGCGCGCTGGTCGACGCGACTGGCCCTCCGCCGCCGAGGTCTTGCATGGCGTAAGAGCCGAGCTGTCCGCCGCCGGGCGCTCCCACGAAGAGGTCGTATGAGGAGGAGCCCAGCACCATCCCGAAGAATCCATCGCACACCCTGGCGTCGAGCGCCCCCTCCGGCTGGAGGAGAAGGCTGAGGTAGCGCGTCGTGCCGGCCCGTCCGATCGGTTGCGCGAGCGCTCGCGAGACGCCGGAGATGTTCGCCTGAGAGATCGAAGAGACGTGGCCGCCGGACACTGCCAACCCGGGATAGACGAGAGATCCCGAACCGAGCACGAAGTTGTCGTGAACGGTCGCGTTGAATCCCCCCGCCATCCACGGGGCGGAGAACCCAAGGCCGCCATCTTCGCCCCGCGCCGGCATTCCGGTCGTGGACCCGAACGGTTCGTAGACACTGGGTTGCGGCTGATCCTTCGCCCCGCTGGCGCCCACGTCGTCGCCGTTGCGGCGCATGACGAGGGTGACGCCAGCCTCCGCGCCAGGAACGATCACAGCCGTCGACACGTCCGAGATCCAGCCCGGCTCGGCGCTGCCCCCGAGCAGCGTGCAGGGCGTCTCGAACGCGTTGCCGGTGAAGTTCACGACCCCCGGAGGTAACCCCTCCATTTTGATCTGCGCGTTCGCGCCGGCCGTCAGGGTCAAGTCCACGACCCCCGGAGGTAACCCCTCCATTTTGATCTGCGTGTTCGCGCCGGCCGTCAGATCGAAGGTTCGCATCAGGGTGCGTGTCCCCTGCGCCGTGATCGCGAGGCAGCCGACGCCGGACGGTCCTTGCGTCAACGCGATGTGAACGGTGCCGCTGTCCGGCGATTCGATCCCGTCGACCCCAGCGCACCCCAGCGCGGCAAACCCGATCGCCAGCACCACCGTCGCAAGCAGACTCCTGATCGTTTTCATTGGAAGGTCTCCCGGTTGTCTCGAGGCACCTCCTCAGCATCAGGCGTGCCGAGTCGAGCCCCGGATGTGCGAGGCAGAACCCGGCGTTGAACGCTGGTCTTGAGCGGAAGCCGCGCGGTTTGCGCAAGGTCCGCGCAACTCCCCCGCAACTGACTGGCGCGAGGCGGCGGTCAGACTGGCTTGCGCGGGCGGGGCAGGTCGAACTCTGACAGTCGGGCCACCAGCGTCCGCCGCGAGATCCCGAGCAGCTCGGCGGCCTTGCTCTGGTTTCCCCCGCAGCGTTCCAGCGCCTCGATGATCCGTTGCCGCTCGAGCGACTTGAGCTCACCGGGCAGGCTTTCGCCGCTCGGCGGCGCCGGGGCCGCCGAACGCGATGGCGCTGCACCCACGACCGGCGACGAGGCGGCCGCGGGCGGCGGCGCCTTCAGCAAGCCGGGCGGCAGGTGATCGGGCAGGATCGTGTCGCCCGCGCATAGCACGGCGGCGCGCTCGATGGCGTTGCGGAGCTCGCGGACATTGCCGGGCCAGGCGTGGCGGCGCAACAGATCCAGTGCCTCCGGCGATACGCGCAGCGGCGCGGTTCGATCCAGCTCGCGGCAGGCCGCGGCGACGAAGCGCTCGACCAGCAGCTCCAGCTCCGCGGGGCGCTCGCGCAGGGGCGGAATCGCGAGTGTGATCCCTGCGAGGCGGAAGTAGAGGTCGGATCGGAAGCGCCCCGTGCGACTGTCGGCCTCGATGTCGCGGTTCGTCGCCGCGACGAAGCGAACGTCGATCGGACGCGGCCGCGTCGATCCGAGGCGCACCACGGCGCGCTCCTCCAGCACACGCAGCAGCTTCCCCTGCGTCACGAGCGGCATCTCGCCGACCTCGTCCATGAACACCGTCCCGCCGTTGGCCGCCTCGAACAGACCGGCGCGCGCCGTGACCGCGCCCGTGTAAGCGCCCTTCTCGGCGCCGAACAGCTCGCCTTCCAGCAGCGACTCGGCAAGCGCCGCGCAGTTGATCCCCATGAACGGCCCGCCGGCGCGCGGCGAGCCCGCATGGATGGCGCGGGCCATGACCTCCTTGCCCACCCCCGTCTCGCCGAGCAACAGCACGCTGATCGACGCGCGGGCCGCCCGCGCCGCCTGCTCGTAGACGGCGCGCATCGCCGGATCGCGAACGACCGCGCCCGCGCCGGCCGCGGCGGTCGCCGCCAGATCGGGCACGTCCTCCACCTGGGCCCGCCGGACCACCAGGCTCGCCGTCCCGAGCAGGATCCGCTCGCCCACCGCCAGGTCCGCCTTGCGCCGGACCAGCTGGCGGATCCCCAGCGTTTCGTTGCCGGCGCCCGGGCGCGCGTTCTCGCGAATGAAGATGCCGTTGGCGCCGCCGAGATCTTCGATCTCGAGCCTGTCGCCCACACGCAGCACCGCGTGCTGGCGCGACACCGACGGATCGTCGACGCGGACGCTGTTCCCCTCGGCGCGCCCGATCGTCACCTCACCGGCGGTCGGCAGGTCGTAAGTGTGGACGTGCTCGCCCAGGAAGACAGCGATCTGGAGGTGCCTGCCCACGGTGGCGGGCAGTATAGCCATTGCCGATTGGGTGTTGGGCGCATGATCATCTCCTTGTCGGGTCCGTTCGCTCAGCGCAGCGCCCAGAGGCCGCCCTCGCCGTCCGGGAGCCTGTGCCACATCACGTCGGTCGCGCCGCGCGCCACGGCTGCGCACAGCACCTGTCGCGAGCTGACCGTCAGCTGCGCGCCGGCGGACGCTGACCACACGGCCGTTGACGCCGCGGCCGTGCAGTCGCGATCGTCGCCGGTCACGCGCTCGGCCACGAACCACCGCACCGGCTTGTCTCCGGTCGCGTGAACCAGGCGGGCCGGTCCCGCCATAAGCGCTCGCGCCTCCTGCCCGACCCGCGCCATGCCCCGCACGTCACGCGCGCGCTCTGGCGCCATCGTTCCGTGCGCGCATCCCACCGCCGCGGCCATTCCCATCACCATCGCCAGCACCTTCAGATTCGCCTTCACGACATCTCTCCTTGTTGTTGGGTCGCTTCCTCGAGCACGCCGGCCGATGGGAGAGCAAGGCGCGGGCCGTGCCAGATCGCGCGGCCGGCGCGATCGGCTTGCGCAACGGTTGCTCAACTGGTGGCGCGGGCTGCGCAGCGCGCTGCGCATCCGACCATTGAGGCCGCAGATCGCAGCCGCGCCGGCGCGCTGTCGGCCGGGTGGTCCGCGGCTTGCTGAAGGACCGTCCGGAGGAGACACATCATGTTCAAAGCCGCTCTCATCCTGCCCGCCGCCGCGATCATCAGCTTCGCATTCGCCTTCACCGGATGCGGATCGCAGCAGTGCCCGGCCGGTCCACCCATCGCCGCCGACGATCGCGCGATCACCGGCCCCGAAATGCCGGTCGCACTGCCGATCGTCGTCAACGACGACGCCTGTGGCACCGCGGCGCTCGATCTCCAGGCGATCGATCTCGATCCCTCGGCGCCCGGCATGCAGCTGTCGATCACGACCGACCAGGGCGGCTACATGCTCGATAACCTCGGCGACGTCCACTTCGTGCCCGCCGCCGGTTTCTCGGGCGAGGCAATGACGACGTACACGATCGCGGACAGCGACGGCCAGGTGTCGGCCCCTGCCCGCATCCTCGTGACCGTGCAGGCGGATTAACAAAATGGAAACCTCGAAAAGCCCGTCCGGCGCGTATCATCCCCGCGATGTCGCGGAGGGCCTCGTGAAACGCGCCGCGCTGCTGGCCGCGCTGCTGGCGATCGCCCCCGCCTGCCGCCAGATCGTCGGCATCCAGCAGATGCCGAAGCCGTGCGCGGACCCGCAGATGATCGACGACATGGAGGACGGCGACGCGTACATCTGCAATTCGAACAAGCGTCAAGGTGCCTGGTACAGCGTCGGCGACGAGACCGCAGGCGATCTGACGCTCGAACCGAACGCGACCATCCCGGGCGGCCGCGGCCCGAGCCGGCGCGCGGTCCACTTCACCGGCGGCGGCTTCACCGACTGGGGCGCGATCGCCGGCTTCAACTTGAACTCCGACGGATTCAGCCGCGGCCTCTACGACGCGAGCTCCGTCGGCGGCCTGACCTTCTGGATGAAGAGCACCGTGCCGGTGACGGTCCAGGCGCAGCTACCCGCGACCACGCTCGTCGCGGAAGGCGGCCAGTGCGTCGCCGGCACGTCGGCGAGCAATTGCAACGATGCCTTCGCGTTCAAGATCGCCGCCCCGGGCAGCGCCTGGACGCAGGTCCAGGTTCCGTTCTCGGCGCTGCAGCAGTCGCCGACCGGCACGGCGACTTGGGATCCGCGCTCCCTGCTCTCCGTGCAATTCCTGGTCGGCGCCGCCGCCAACTTCGACGTCTGGATCGACGACGTCGCCTTCTATTACTGCACGAACACCGAGTGCGTCCCGACCTGCACCGATCCGGCGTTCTCGGTCGCGTGCCCCAAGGACAACCGCCACGCGGCGGCGTGCTTCCCGGCCGGCGCGACCTGCGCCGACGTCGACACCTGGTGCGCGGATCCGATGCTGATCGACGACATGGAGGACGGGGACGACCAGATCTGCGCGAGCGGCGGGCGACACGGGAAGTGGTACACCTTCCGAGACACGTCGCCCGGCTCGGCGCAGTTCGCGATCGATCAGATCCCGGGCGGGCGCGGCAGCAGCGCCCGCGCGGCTCATCTGACCGGCTCGGGTCTGACGGACTGGGGCGCGGGCATGGGGATGACCCTCCAGAGCGCGAGCGGCGATGGAGATGACGCGAGCGCCGCCGGCGGCGTGCACTTCTGGATGCGCGGCGCCGGGACGGTCCGCGTACAGCTCCGCCTCCCGGCGACGACGCCGATCGCCTATCCGCCCGGCACATGCACGACCAGTTGCGACAACCATTTCCACTTCGTCATTCCTTCCACCGGCGACGAATGGGTCGAGTACCGCGTGCCGTTCGCCGCTCTCAGACAGGAGGGCGCACTGGGCACTGTCAGCTGGGATCCGTCGCACCTGCTCGCGGTGGAGTTCTCGGTAGTCGCCCAGGACTTCGACGTCTGGGTCGACGACGTCAGCTTCTACACCTGCACGGGCGACGCCTGCGTTCCGACCTGCATCGACCCCGCGTCTCCCGTCGCCTGCCCGGTATCAGGCTCGTACCCCGCCAATTGCTGGCCCGCCGGGACCGACTGCGCCAACCCGCCGGACTCGATCTTCGGCTATGCGGTCTGGGGCAGCGGATCAGCCGATGTCTGGATCGCCGGCAGTTCGCCGGCGGACGAGAAGGGCCGCGCCCGTCACTGGAACGGCGCCGGCTGGACTTCCGGCGCGGGCGCCGCGGCGCCGGCGATCTTCGGACTGTGGGGAAGCGCGACCGACGACGTCTGGTCCGTCGGCGTGGGAGGGACGATCCGTCACTGGTCCGGGTCCGACTGGACCACCTTGGCGAGCGGCACGACCGCGGATCTCTTGCAGGGCATTTGGGGCACCGCCCCGAACGACGTGTGGGCGTCCGGCGCAGGCGGGGCCATCGTCCACTGGGACGGAAATCGCTGGTCTGCCGTGCAGAGCCCGACGACGCAGGATCTCTGGGGCCTCTGGACGAGCGGACCAACCGACGGGTGGGCCGTGGGTGTCGGCGGCACGCTTCTCCGATTGACGAGCGCGGGCTGGACGAGCGTGGCGAGCGGAACTTCAGTTCAGCTCGACGGCGTTTGGGGGAGCAGCCCGAATGACGTCTGGGCCGTCGGGCAGGGAGGCACCATCCTGCACTGGAACGGCTCGGCCTGGATCAGCGTCCCGAGCGGCACGACCCGATACCTCGATGGCGTCTGGGGCAGCGGCCCGGACGACGTCTGGGCCGTCGGCGACGGCGGCACGATCCTGCACTGGAACGGTTCCTGGGCGGCCGCCGTCAGCAACACGTCCGGGTACCTGTCCTGCGTCTGGGGGAGCAGCCCGACGGACATCTGGGCGTCCGGCGACGCGACCGTCCACTACGACGGCATGCGCTGGTCCGTCATCTCGACCGATACGACGGCGCAGCCGTGATCAAGCCGCGATCTACTTTTGATCGGCGTAGGGATCGGGCGTGGCCGGCGCTTTCGGCGGTGCGTGCGGCGCGGTCGTGACCGAAGGTCGATCGACCTTCGGATGTGCCTTGGGACGTGCGCGTGAAACATCCGCCGCGGGCGCGGTTGCGGGTGGCGTCGCGCGCGTGTCGGCCAGGCTGGGGGCGACCGCGGCGGCCGGCGCTGGCGCGGGCGCTACAGGCGGGGCGGGGATCGGCGGCGGCGTCGCCTCATATGATGATGTGGACGCCGCGGGCTCGGGCGCCTCGCCGTGGTCGGGGCGCCGAAGGATCAGGAAACCCGCGATCGCGCCCCCCGCGACCAGAGCGACGCCGATCCCGACCAGCGGCCGCGCCCTCGGGGCGCGCGTCACCCGATCCGTCGTCGGCGCCGGCCCCGACGGCCGGCGTATCGCGCCCGGCGTCGCGGCCATCGTCGGCATCGCGAGCGCGGCGGACAGCGCCTCGACCTGCTCGGCGGCTGACGGGAAGCGCTCGTCGGGGTTGCGATGACAGGCGCGCGCGAACCAGTTGTCGAACGCCGGGCCCAGCTCGGGGTGGCGTTCGGACGGCGCGCGCATCGGCTCGTGCAGCAGCTGCGCGAGGATATTGATCGGGTCGCCGCGAAAGTAGCTCTCGCCGGCGAGCAGCCGATACGCAACCAGCCCGAGCGCGAACCGATCGGTCGCGGGCGTGACGCGCGCGCCGGACGAAGCCTGCTCGGGCGCCATGTAGCGCGGCGTGCCGATGATATGGCCTTCGCCGGTGGCGCCGGTCCCCTCCTCCGCCAGCTTCACGATGCCGAAATCGAGCACCTTGATGATCGGCGGCCGATCCTCCAGCGTCGTGAGAAAGATGTTCTCTGGTTTGAGGTCGCGGTGGATGATCCCGAGGCGGTGGGCCTTGTCGATCGCGACCGCGACCTGGCGCAACCAGTCGACGACCGTCGCCGCGTCCGGCCGCGCCGCCGCCGCCTTCCGTTCCAGGTCCATCCCCTCCAGCAGCTCCATCACCAGGAACGGCGCGCCGTCCAGCTCCGGCGACACGTCGGCGTCGGTCACGCGGACCACGTGGTCGCTCTTGATGCGCGCCGAGGCGCGCGCCTCGCGCTTGAACCGCTCGAGATCCTCGGCGGAGGCGCCCACGCCCGACAGCAGCACCTTCAGCGCCAGGTGCTCGCCGGTGCGCGCATGCTCGACCTCGTAGACCGCGCCCATGCCGCCCTTCGCGATCAGGCGGACCGGCTGATAGCGGCCGGCGATGAGGGCCGGAAGTTTCGGCGCTGTGTTCATCCGGACAAGCTTCCGGACAGTATCACGGGCCACTCTGCGATTGACGTTCTCGGATCTGTTTACGACTATCCTCGGGCATGGCGCTGGCCGTGATCTTCGGGGTCTCCCGCCGTTGCGCGCCGTCGGCCGCTGCGATCTTGTGTCTGCTGGCGGCGTCCGGGCGCGCCATGGCAGAGCCGAGCGCGGACGACAAGGCGCTGGCGACGACGCTGTTCCGGGAAGCGCGCGCGCTGATGACCGATGGGCACACGCCCGAGGCGTGCGCGAAGTTCGCGGAGAGCCACCGGCTGGACCCGAGCGGCGGCACGATCCTGAACCTCGCCCTCTGTCACGAGAAGGAAGGAAAGCTGGCGCGGTCGTGGAGCGAGTTCAGCGAGGCGATCGCGTTCGCGCGCCGCGACTATCGCGCCGACCGGGAGGCAGAAGCGCAGGATCACGCAACGAAGCTGGAGCCGCGGCTGTCGCGGCTGACCATCGTCGTGCCCGAGACATCGAAGGTCGAGGGCCTGCGCGTCGAACGTGACGGCCGCGAGCTCGCGGAACCGTCTTGGGCGCTCGCGATCCCCGTCGACGGCGGCGAGCACATCGTGCGCGCGACCGCACCCGGTCACCTTCCCTGGAGCCAGACCGTCCAGATGGAAGGCGAGGCCGGCACGGCGACCGTCGAGATCCCGGCGCTGGCGCTCGCACCGCCGCCTCCGCCGCCCCCCGCGCCCGTCGAAAGACCGGCGTCATTCATAATGGTGCCGGCCAGCGCCCCAGAGGGAAACCCGCGCCGGACGGCGGGGTGGATCTGCGGCGCCGCCGCGGTCGTTCAGCTGGGCGTCGCGGGATACTACGGTCTCCAGGCGTTCAGCCTGAAATCGGACATCAACCGCAACGACGAGGCGCTGCGCGACGCCGACAGGTCCACGGTCCTGACCATCACCGGCATCGTCACGGCCGGCATCAGCGCGTATCTTTTTTGGACCTCGCGGCATCATGGCCATGGCTGACGTGACGCTTCGTCGGGCGACCATCGCGGACATCGAACCGCTGGTGCTGTTGTTCGACGGCTATCGCCGGTTCTACGAGAATCCGACCGACATCGAAGGGGCGCGCCGGTTCCTGACGGCGCGCCTCGAGGCCGGAGAATCGGTCGTGTTCGTCGCCGATCGCGACGGACGACTGGTCGGGTTCACGCAGCTCTATCCGTCGTTCTCGTCCGGGACGATGAATCGGCTCTGGATCCTGAACGATCTCTTCGTCGCGCCCGAGCACCGCCGCGGCGGCGTCGGCGCTGCGCTGCTGGCGGCGGCCGAGCATTTCGCCCGCGAAGACGGATCGAAGGGCCTGGTGCTGGCGACGCAGAAGACGAACGCGACCGCAAAGGCCCTCTACGAGCGGTGCGGCTGGAGGCCGGACGCGCTCTTCGACCACTACCTCCGGTTCTTCTAACCGCGCGATCGCCGGAGCTCGTTCGCCAGGACGGCGGCGCGCAACGGCGTGTCGATGAAGCGCAGTCCGACGCCCGCCGGTCGATCGTCGAGCTCGACGAACGGGCGACACCAGCGTACCTCGGCGAGCGCCGAGATGGGCTGCGCGTCACCGCGCAGATCGAGCGTCAGGGTCACCTTCTCGCCGACGGCGAGCAGCCGGATCGTCGCCACGAACACGCCGCCCGGGCCGATGTTCCTCGCCACGCCGCTGAACGAGGTGCTGCCTCCGCGAAGCTGAACCGGCACCTCCAGGGCGACGCGGTTCGCCCGCCCCATGTCGGTCCGACCGCCGTTGCGGTGTGTCTGCTCGCGGGGTGCGCTGGGCATGCCTGACCTCCGAAGCCTCTAGTGGCGCGGTCGCCGCGGAGGTTAGGTTTTCCGTCAGCGCTCGGGGCAGCGGCCCGTCGTTTTCGACGCGATCAGCGGGCTCAGCGTCATGAACACCACGCGCTCGCCGCGGTCGTCGACCTCGAGCGCCAGCCGCAGCGGGCCGCCCTCCGCGCAGTCGAGCCTGAGCGTCGCGCTGGCGCCCCCCTCGCCATCGAGCGGCGCGCCGACGGTGCACGCCTTGTGCTCGGCGCGCACCCTGTCGAACATCGCCTGGGTGGTCGGCTTCCTGAACGCGACGACGGCATCGTATGCGGCGACGTCCCAGCGCTGGATCAGCCCGGCGATGCGCGCCGCCGCGCGGGCCACGGCGGGCGACGGCGGAACGTCGCGCGAGGTCATCCGGACGTCCACGAACCGGCCGTCGGCGTCGATCTGCACCTCGTACTCGACGCGGCCGCGCTCGCAGGCGGCCGAGAAACGGCCGCTGAAGTCGTTCCGGATCTCGAGCGGCGTCGGATCCTTGCACACGCCGTGAATCTGTTTGACGCGCGCGGCATCGTGGGCGGTCTCGGCCGGCGACATCGCGTCGACGTACAGCTTCGCGAAGGCCTTCCGGTACTTGTCCTCGCGAAAGTCGGCGTACGTATCGACGAGGGCGCCCATCGCGCGCAGGAGGGCGGCGCTGGCACGCCGGGCGCGCGGCGCCACTGCCTTCGACTCGATCAGGATGTCGCGCGCCTCGATGATCAGATCCCGGTGGGGCGTATCGTGGTCGTTCGACAGCGACACGAGCGCGAATCCGCGGTCCGGGTAGATCTCGATCCCGGCCGAGTAGCCGTCGAGAGATCCCATGTGCCCGACATACTGCTCGAGCTCGCAGGTCTTGAACGCGTGCCAGGCGAGGCCGATGCCCATCGCCCACGCGCGCACGAGCAACGGATTCTCGGCCGACGGCTCGTGGAGCCCCGCCCAGAGATCGACGAGGCGCGTGGTGGCATGCGCCTCGCGCACCGAGCTGCGGCGCACAGGGCCGGTCTCCGGATCATCGCGCGGCGGGTAGGCCGCCAGCTGGAAGGACGCGTAGCGCGCCAGATCGCGCAGCGACGTGAAGAGGCCGCCCGTCGGCTCCATCGCGCCGAGCCGCCAGGGGACGATCTTCGTCGGGCCGCCGGCGCCCGCCACGTAGCCGGTCGCAAGCCGCCCCTTCGGAACATCCCGATCGTCCCAGTACGTCGAGCGCATCCCGAGCGGCGCCAGGATCTGCGTCGAGACGTAGTCGCGGTAACGCTGCCCCGACAGGCGCTTGACCACCAACCCGAGCAGCGCCACGCCGAAGCTCGAATAGCTGTAGGCCGTCCCCGGCGCCCACAACATCCCGACGTGCGGCAGGTCGTTGAAGAGCTCGCGTTCGGTCGGTTCGTGATCATGCTGGGCGTGCGAGAAGTTCCCGAACTGCGGCAGCCCCGAGGTGTGCGTCAGCAGCTGCCGGATCGTGATCGGCGCAGAGTCGCGCGTCGGGTAACGAAGCGCCCGCAGCTCCGGCAACCTCCGCGTGATCGGTTCGTCGAGCGACAGCTTGCCGGCGTCGCGCAGCTTGAGGATGGCGAGGCTGGTGAACGTCTTCGTGATCGATCCGATGCGAAACACCGTGTCGGCGTCGACGGGACGCTTGTCGTCGAGGTCGGCGACGCCGAACCCCTTCGCGAAGACGAGGTCGCCGTCCAGCACGACGCCGAACGCGAGCCCCGGTATCTTGCGCGCGGCCACCTCCGCCGCGATGCGCGCCTCGACCTTGGGCAGCGCGGCCAGCACCTTGGCCTTGCGATCGGGGTCGCGAAAGGCCTCGACGTCCGCACCCGCGCGCGCCGCCGTCAGCACCACCGCCGCGACGATGACGAGCGCGAGGAATTTCATTTTCATCAGATTCATTGTGTCCGCCGCCGCAGAGCAGGAATCATGCCCGCAAAATCGCTGGCCACAGCGGCAGGTTTCTGGGCGCGCCGCCGTCCGTCGAGAATCACCCGCGACTTTCTTGTCATGGCGAAGGTTCGGGTGAGGGGCTAACGTCGCTCTCCGATGAGACGGACGGCGTGGTTCGGTAGACCGACGCCATCCTTTCTAGCGGCGCTCGCCGTCACGATCGACGCGACTCGCGCGCGCGCAGGATCGTTGGCCTACGAAACTGCCGTGATGGCGGCGGATCGGCGAAGAGTACCGATCCTCGTCGCTCTTTGCGTCGCGATCGTACTCGGAATCACCGGCCATCTGTTTCTGCCCTCCCGCCCGGTTTGGGCAAAGCTCCGCCTTGGGTTTGCCGTCCCCTTCTTGTTGATGTCGACCTATTGGGTCGCTTTCGAGGGAGGGTGCCCTTTCGTCTGGCGGCGTGGCGGGATGTGGGAAGCGCGAGTCGACTTGCGGTTGGTCGCGGCGGCAGCAGCCGCGACCGCCGTTTCCCTTGGCAGTCTCTGGATCGCGTGGCGCCGGCGCTAAAGGATCTGGTGATCGAAGACCATTGCGGTGAGTGAGGTGATCTCACGTAAGCTCGTCACCGGTCGAGCCATGAAGACGGCGGCGCTTTTCTCGATCGCATCGCTGCTATTGGTGGCCGGCGCGCTCGGCGCCGGGTGCGGCGGCAGCTCGGGCGGTTACGCGGCGCTGGGCGTCGGCGGCAGCAACGGCGGCGGCGGAGACAACGTCGCGGGCAGCGACGGCGCGGTGGGCGACGGCGCCGCGGGCGCTGACGGCGGACTGGTCAGCGGCGCGCGGGTTTTCGGCGGCACGGCGAGGCTGCTCTACAACGGACCGTCGTGCACGCAGGAAGCGGGCGCGACCGGCGATCGCTGGTGCGCGTTCGTCGCCTTCACGGACCCCGTGGCGCAGACGCGCAGCCTCTACGTCTTCAACGCCTCGCGCGCCGCGTCGGGTGCGCCGGTGAGCTGCGGCGCGGGGAGCGGCGGCGCCGACCCCGACTGCCTGCTGCTGACGGCGGATCTCGGCGGCGACGGCGCCGGCCTACACGGCACCTTCTTTGGCGGGGATACGCTCGTCTACTACGAGTACCAGCAAGGGCCGCTGGCGCCGTACGTCTGGCGGCCCGGCATGACGCGGGGGCGGCTTCTCGCGACCTTCGTCGCCGGAGAGGACGCGCTCTATTGCACACCCGCGCCGCGCGGCACAGCGGTGCTCTGTGTGCTCCTGCCCGCGACCGATCCCGATCCGAACGTCAGCTTCGCAGATCTGCTGATCGGAAAAGCGGACGGCGCCGACGAACCGCTGCTGTCGGTCGCGGACAACGTCGTCCTGTCGAGCGCCGCCGACGCCGGTTTCCGCCCGACCTTCAGCTTCGGATTCCCGCCCGGCTCCGGCGATTACGTCGCCTGGACCACCCGCGACGGCGCCACCGGTCCCGAGACGCTGAAGCTGCAGACGGCCGGCGACGCCGCGAGCAAGACGACGATCGCGCCCGACGTCCATCAATGGAATGTTTCGCCCGACGCCGCGCGCTGGTTCTGGCTGAGCGGCACGCTCGGGACGGGCGTGGGCACGCTGCGGACCGCGCCCTTCCCGGGCGGGGCGAACCCGACCGACGTGCGCGGCGACGTGGCGGACTATGACATCTCCCCGTCGGACGCGAAGACCGTCGTGGCGCTGATCAAGAACGGCGGCCTGGTGGCGATCGCGGATCCGATCGCGGCCGGCGGCGAGCTGGTGCTGGACACCCCGGTCCAGGCGCTGCTGTCGATCGGCCCCGCCGGGCACGTCGCCTATGCCAAGACCCGCTTCGGCGGCAATTCGGGCGACCTGTACGTCACGAAGGCGGACGGCACGGGCGCGTGCGTGGTGGAGCCGGCCCGCCAGGTCCCGTTCGCGATGGTCAACTTCCTCCCCGGCGGGACCGCGATCCTGTCGGGGCGCGCCTCGGGCGACGCCTACGAAGCCAGCTACACGCGCCTGCGCGACTGCAACACGATGTCCATCGCCGCCGGGATCACGTTGATCGCGCCGATGGGCGATCGACGCGTCCTCTTCGCGGACCAGTACGACGACGCGACCGGCACCGCGACCTTGCGCATCCGCTCGGTGGGCAGCGACGACACCTTGACCGCGGCGGCGCCGATCCCGATCGCCGATCACGTCGACAGCTACTCGATCACGGCGGCGACCTCCCCGGCGCTTGTCTACACGGTCAACGCCAGCGGCCAAAGCGACGGCCTGTACGTCCGCGGATTCTCCGACTGATCGCGTCCGGGAACTCCCGGCCGTGGTCGTTGTCAGAGCCTTGTGAAGCGAATCGCGGTTTCCGCCGTCATCGGGCTGCTGGCGCTCGCGATCGCGCCTTCGCCGCGCGCGGCCGACAGCCTGGACGGAAGCCGCGGCCTGATCGAGGAGCGATCGCACGTCGTCAAGGTGACGCTGGCGCCCGGTCACGCCACGCTGGTCGTCGAGCGGACCATCGAGAACCTGGGCAAGCGCCACGATCAGGCCGACTGGATGATCGAGATCCCGGAGACCGCCGTGGCGACGCGCCTGCGCACCCGGGGTGTGCTCGACGGCAAGCCGCACTGGTTCGAGGGCGATCTCATGGAGGCGGAGGAGGCAGCGGCCAGGTACAAGGAGCTGACGGGGATCGGCGGCTACTACCCGAAAGACCCGGCGTTGCTGTCGTGGCGAACGCGGGGCTTGCTGGCGCTGCAGGTGTTCCCGGTTCCGCCGGCGGACCGCAAGACCGTCAGCTACACGCTGCAGATGCCGACCGTCTACCGAAACGGGCGCCACGAGCTGACGCTGCCGCCGCTGGGGCTGGCCGGCGATCCGGCCGAGGTGGTGCTCCGGTCGCAGCGGCCGGCGGATCGCATCTTCGTCGACGGCCAGCCGTTTCCAGAGGGCGCGAAGCTTCAGGGGTCGCCCGCGGAATACGATCTCGATGCCGGCGACGAGCCGCCGTCCGACGCCGGGATCATCGCGCTCGTGCCGGGCAGCGCGCCGACGCTGGGGGGCGCGCTGGGCGTCAAGCGCTTCGGTGACGATCGGGTGCTGGTTCACTATCGCGTCGAGGCCGCGCCCAGGGTCGCGCACGTGCCGCGCGACGCGCAGGTGGTGGTGATCCTGGACGGGTCGCGCTCGGTGACGGAGGACGTGGCCCGGGCCGCCATGACAGGCGCGGCAGCCACGCTTCGCCACTTCGAGGGCGCCGCCGTCGAGGTGCTGGCGTTCGATCGCCGCGTGCACGCCCGCTACGGCGGGCTGGTTCCGGTGGCGCAGGCGATCGCCGATCTCGAGACGCGCGAGCCCCATCGCGCCAACGGCAGCAACATCGACGCCGCGCTCGCACGCGCCGATCAGATCCTGGCCGCCGCGCCGGCGGGGCGGCCCCGCCGTGTGCTCGTGCTGTCCGACCTGCTGACGCGCGAATCGTTGAAGGTCAGCAGCCTGGCTCACGCATTCCGCAAGAGCGGCGCCCTTCTTCACGTCGGACACGTGGAGGAGACAGGCGACCCAGAGCTCGGGGTGCAAAGCGACGGAGACTGGTCGGCGGTGGCGCGGGCGACCGGCGGCCTCGCCTGGGACGCGGTGCTGAGCAACGAGCCCGGCACCCAGGCGAAGCAGCGCGCGATCCTCGAAGAGTGGGCGCGGCCGATGCGCCTGCATCGGTTCCGGGTCGTGGTGCCGGGCGTGACGCTGGTAGCGGCCGCGGGCGCGGACTCGCTGGAGAACAAGGTCCTCGATGAGGGCGAGGGGGTGGCGGGCCTGCAGATCGCCGACTACGCGCCGCCCTGGCTCGAGATGGTGGGCGAGCTCTGGTCGCGGCCGGTTCGGGTGCGAATCGCGCCCGACCCCGCTGACGGGCGGCTCTGGTCGGCGCTGGTGTTTGGCGATGATCTGATGGGGGAGCTGAGCGAACCGGAGATGATGGTGCTGGCCCGCTACGGCGGCGCCGTCTCGCCCGTCACCAGCTACCTCGCGATCGAGCCGGGCGTTCGCCCGTCGACCGAGGGGCTCGAAGAGACGACCGGCGTCGGCTCCCTCGGCGGCCGGTTTGCCCAGGCGCCCAACATCATGGCGGGCATGGCCGAGGTGCGCCCCCGCTTCGATCCCATGGCGTGGTTGCGCGAGGCGCTGGCGCCCGCGCGCGCGCGATGCGGATTCGAAGACCGTCGCGTCGCGCTGACGATCGAGACCACGCGCGCCGAGGTCGTCGACGTCAGGAAGATCGAAGCCCCCGCCCCCGGCGACAAGGCCTGCCTCGATGAGGCCGCCTGGTCACTCGACCTCCCGCACAATTTTACCGAGTACCACGCCACTTACCGGGTCGTCCTCGCCGACTGACGCTCCGACGCCAGGAAAGGCGCCGTGATCGCGAGCGCCAGGTAGACCAGCCCGATGCCGAGGTACTCCGTCATCTCGAACGGTCCGACGGCGTTCACGAGGCGGTCGTACGTCATCGGCGCGCCGTATGCCACCGTGTTGCCGACCAGCAGCGCCCACCAGGCCCACCGCTCGCCGCGGCGGAAGGCGTTGGCCGCAATCAGGACCCCGAGGAGCCCGAAGATTGCGCACATCGCGCCGAACAGTCGGAAGACCATGGTGATGAACGCGGCCGTGTTCGGAGACGTGGCCAGGAGCGCCGCCCACGAGCCGTGCGTGAAGCCCTCGTAACCGGCGATCAGGATCGGTCTGCCCCCCGGTCCGGGCAGGTACGGGAGCAGCAGCGCCGCCATGGCGCCCCAGAGCAGGAATCCCGCGTCGGAGACGACGATGGCGATCCAGGCGAAGCGGCGCCGCCGGCTCATCGCCCCCTCGGGGGTTCGAGTCGCCCGCACGTGCTGAAGGTCGTCAACCATTGTGTGAGACATCGCGTCCCTCCTTGCGCCGAAGCGCCGTTCAAGGTTCAGGCCGGCAGCTTGCCGGTCAGCTTCATCACCCACCGCATGCAGGCGTGTCCGAAGTCGACGCCGTCGCCGAACATCATCGGGCACCCGCCCTCGATGACGCCGATGTCGTGGGCGCGGCAATATTCGATGGCCACCGGCGAGATGCTGGATCCGCCCGACATCGACTGGTGCATCCATACGCGGCGCACACTCGCCTGGTCAGCGTCGCGCACGATCCGCTCCGTGGTCTCGGGCTTCGTGATGATGACGACGCCGTCGACGCCGCCCGGGATCGACTTCAGATCGGGATAGCAGCGATCGCCCTCGAACATCGACATGTTCGGGTTCACCGCAAACACGTCGTGTCCGGTGTCCTTCAACCGGTGGTAGATGAGATTCGCGGAAGGGTGGCCGCGGTTGTCGCGCGACACGCCGGCGACGGCGATCCGTTTCTGGGCGAGAAAATCCCGGACGTTCGTTGTCGTGTTCATGACACCACCTCCCTCTCAAGGGGCGTGAGCGGCGACGGCGCCGGCCTGGCGCGCCGCCGCGCAGATCATCTCGACGTCCGCGGCCGAGAGCTTCGCCTCGGGGTGCAGCCGGATCCACGCCTCCCAGGGCATCCTGCCGCTGGTCGCGTCCTGGCACGACTGGGCCAGCAGGTCTCGCTGCTGCTCGCGCGTGTACCCCGCCCACTCCGAGAAGTTGACCGCCTGTCGTCCTGCCTTCGCCTCGTGCGCCATCGCCCACGACAGCGGCGCGATCTGCGTGTACCAGGGCCAGGCGGTGGCGTTCGAGTGGCAGTCGCCGCACGCGCGATCCAGGACCGCGACCAGCGCGGCCGGCGTGCCCGGATGCGCCGCGATCGTGCGGCTCGGGTCGATCGGCGGGTTCGTGCGCCCGAAACGAATGAGCTGCGCTCCCGCCACGACGACGACCAGGACCATCGCGACCTGCATCAGACGTTTCCGCATGACTCCCTCCTCCTTCTGGACCGCGCACCGTGCGCGAGCCCCCCGACTTCCGGATAACAATCCGCTGCCAGCAGCATGCCAGCCGCTCCGGCGCCGCTTCTTTGAGGGTCCCTATCCCGACGTCGCGAATGTCTTGCATCCCGGCGCGGCCAGCCACGCACGCCTTTCGCAATCGATTGCCGAGCTACGCCCCCGCACGCGGTTCGGTGTCGGTTACGATTCGGTTCAGGTTCCGGTGATGCTGAGAATCGCGGCCCTCACCAATATCGGGAAGTGCCGGGAGGTCAACGAGGACGCCGTCGCGGTCGTCGATCTCGCCACGGGCTGGGCGGCGTCGGGCGGCAACGTCGAGACGAGCCTCCAATCGCGCGCGGTCGTGATCGGCGTCTACGACGGCACCGGCAGCGCCGGTCCGGAGATGGCCGCCAGCCACGTCGCGGCGCGGATGGTCTGCGAGCACATGCTGGCGCCGCCGCGACCCGAAGGCGGCGATGCGCTCGCGCGGCGCCTGGACCAGGCGCTGCGAGCGGCGGCGCGCGAAATCGTCGCCGACAACGAGCGCACCCGCCGGGGATTCGGATCGACGGCGACGGTGGCCGTGATCGCCGGACCGGAGGTGGTCATCGCGAACGTCGGCGATTCGCGCGGGTATCTGTTCGCCGGCAACGCGCTCAAGCAGGTCACGCGCGACGACACGATCGAGAACCTTCTACGAGACGATGGGAGACTGAGCGCCGCCGAGATCGAAAACCACCCGCACCGCACCGTCGTGACCCGCGTCCTCGGTTACCCCCACGGGGAGGAGCCGGCGATCACGAAGCTGACCTTGCAGGCGGGCGACATGCTGCTCCTGTGCACCGACGGAATCAGCGGCATGCTGCACGACCCGGAGATCGCCGCCATCCTGCGAGCCCAGCGCACCCCCGAAGGCGCCTGCCGGTCGCTGGTGGACGCCGCCGAAGACGCCGGCGGCTACGACAGCGAGTCCGCGGTGGTAGCCGTTCTCGATTCCGAGTAAGACTGAGCTTCAGCTGCCCCGAGGGCCCGGCGACGGGGCCCCTGGCCGCCGACGTGATAATCCCCAATTCCTTCCCCAGCTTGCATCGTCGATTTGGCGCCGATCTCCGTGATCTGCCGGGGCAATTGCGGGAATTGGTGAGGTCACAAGAACGAACTCCAACCAGATCGACCGGAGGTCGAGGTGGGCAATATGAAATTTCGTAGCGTAATCCTGGCCAGCGCACTCTTCGCCTGGGGCTGCGGCTCCAGCGGTTCGGGCACCCCGGGCACCGGAGGAACTGGCCCCGGATCGGGCGGCGCGAGCGGTACCACCGGCAGCGGCGGATCGAGCGGCCCGGGTGGCACCAGCGGCGTGGCCGGCACGTCGGGCGGGACCTCGGGAACCACGGGCACCGGAGGCTCGGCCGCGGGTACCGGCGCTACGGCGGGAACAGGCGCTGGGGGGACCGGCGGCACCGGCGGCAGCGCTGCGGGCACGAGCGGCGGCGGCACGACCGGCGCGGGTGGCAGCACCGCGGGCCGCGGCGGCGCCGGCGGCACGGGCACGGCGGGTCGCGGTGGAAACTCCGCCGGCGGCAGCGGCGGCAGCGCGGGGACGAGCGCCGGCGGCACGACCGGCACGGGCGGCACCGGCGGCGCGGCGTCGGGCGCGACCGTGAACCTCGGCGCGGTTCACCAGACGATCCAGGGCTTCGGCATCAACGACAACTGGGCCTCGCAATTTTCCAGCACGGTGGCGAACTCGCTGTTCACCGCCACCGGCAGCGGAATCGGCCTGACCATCCTGCGCACCGGCATGAACCCGAGCGGCGCCTTCTACAACACCGGCGAAGCGACGGGGAACATCGCGATGGTCAAGAGCCTGGCCGGCTCGAACGCCAAGATCATCGGATCGGTCTGGAGCCCGCCTGCCAGCTGCAAGACCAACAACAGCATCATGGACGGCGGTCACCTGATGACGAGCTGCTACGACTCGTGGTCGACGACCATCGCCAACTTCGCGGGCAGCAACGGCTTCTACGCCATGTCGATCGGGAACGAGCCAGACTTCGCGTCCTGCGGCACCGCCGATCCGTGCAACGGCAACTACGACACGACACTCTTCACCGCTGCTGAGTTCGTGGCCTGGGTGAAGATGGCCGGCCCGAAGCTGCAGGCCAAGAACGTCAAGGTGATCGCGCCCGAAGCGTCGGAATGGCTCCACACCTGGTCCAACGTGTCGGCCGGGCCGGACGTCGGCGGCAAGGAGAGCTCGGATCCGCTGAAGTGCGGCTGCTTCCCGGACAAGTCCACCGCTTGCGCCACCACCTGCACGAATGGCATGGGGTACGACTACGGCCACTGGCTGGCCAAGGATACGGCGGCCTGGGCCGCCTTCGACATCCTGGGCGTGCACGAGTACGACTCGCAGGTCGCAATGCCATGGCCGAGCGACGTCAACAACGGCAAGCCGAACAAGGAGATCTGGCAGACCGAGATGTCCGGCGTGAAGTGGTGGCCGGAGCAGGGAACCGGCACCGGCGCGTCGCTGACGGGCTCGACCACGATCGACAACGGCGTCGCGGTCGCAGGCTGGATCCACTCCGCTCTGGTGGACGGTGAAGCGTCGGCCTGGCTCTACTGGTGGTACCAGGCGAGCAACACCGACGACAACGAGGGCCTGATCACCAAGAGCGGAAGCGACACCAAGCGCCACTACACGTTCGGCAACTACAGCAAGTTCGTGCGGCCGGGCTTCCAGCGGGTCGAGGTGGCGGGCGCGCCTTCGGGCGTTCTGATCTCGGCCTTCAAGGGCACGGGCACTGCGCTGGCCATCGTCGCCATCAACAAGAACGCCTCGGCGGTCAACGTCCCGATCACCATCTCGGGCGGGACCGCGCCGACCAGCGTGACGCCGTGGACGACGTCGGCGAGCGCCAACCTGACCTCCGGGACCGCGGTGGCGGTGAGCGGCGGCAGCTTCACCGCCGCGCTCGCGGCCACGACCGTCACGACGTTCGTCAGCCAGTAGTCGTCCGATGTCCTTGCGCGTCCTGATCGCGGCCGGCGCGATCGCCGTGCTGGCGGCATCGTGCGGGCAGAGCGGCGGCGGCGGGCAGGCCGGATCAGGCGGCACCGCGGGCGTCACGGGCAGCGGCGCTGCCGGCACGGGCGGCACCGGCGGTGGATCCGGTGCGACCGGTAGCGCGGGGAGCGGCGGCGGGAACTCGGGCGCGGCGGGGAGCGGCGGATCGCAGGGGACCGGCGCCGCGGCAACGGGCGGGGCCGGCACGGGCGGCTCGGGCACCGGCGGGGCCTCCGCGGGTGGAAACTCCGGCGGCGGCGGCGCCAGCAGCGCGGGCACGGGCGGCGCCTCGGCGCGCGGTGGCGCGGGCGGCTCGGGCACGGGCGGGACTTCGGGACGCGGCGGCGCCGGCGGGACGGGCGGCACCGGCGGCAGCGGTGGCAGCGGTGGATCGAACGCGGGCGGCACGGGCGGCACGTCCGCGCGCGGCGGCGCGGGCGGCACGGGCGGCGGCGCGGGCTACCCGATGGGCGGCGCGACGCCGGGACTGGCCACGAAGTACGCCGACTACTTCCCGATCGGCGCCGCGATCAATTCGACGACGATGACGTCGCACGCGCCGCTCATCAAGGCCCACTTCAACAGCATGACGACCGAGAACGAGATGAAGTGGGACGCGCTCGAGCCGACCGAGAACAGCTTCAGCTACGGGACGGCCGACACGCTGGTCAACTTCGCGATGACCAACAAGATGAAGATCCGCGGCCACACGCTGGTCTGGTTCAGCCAGAACCCGTCGTGGGTCTTCTCGAACGGCTCGGGCGGCATGCCGACATCGGACGTGCTGCTCGCGCGCATGAAGAATCACATCACCAAGGTGATGCAGCACTTCGCGGGCAAGGTCTACGCCTGGGACGTCGTCAACGAGGCGATCATGGAGGACGGCTCGTACCGCGACGGCACGCTGTCGTCCGACAAGGCGAGCCTCTGGTACCAGATCATCGGCCCGACCTACATCGCCGAGGCGTTCAAGGCGGCGCACGCCGCCGACCCGAACGCGAAGCTGTTCTACAACGACTACTACGACTACATCCCGGCCAAGCAGCAGGGGATCTACAACATGGTGAAGGGGCTGCTCGATCAGGGGATCCAGGTCGACGGCATCGGCATGCAGTGCCACATCAACATCGCGCCTTCGACGGATCCCACCAACCAGGGCTACTACCAGGACGTCGGGCACCTGGAAGACGCGATCAAGCTCTACTCGTCGCTGGGCGTCGCGGTGCAGGTGACGGAGCTGGACATGTCGCTCTACGTCCCGGGCGTCACGTACACGTCCAGCCAGTACTACACGACGGCGACGTTCACGGACGCGCTCAAGATGCAGCAGGCCGATCGCTACTTTCAGTTCTTCCAGCTGTTCCGCAACTACAAGAACGTCATCACCGGCGTGACGTTCTGGGGCATCGCCGACGACGCCACGTGGCTGTCGATGTTCAGCTCGGGGCGCAAGGACTTCCCGCTGCTGTTCGACGTCAACCACAACCCCAAGCCCGCGTTCTGGGCGGTCGTCGACTTCTGATTCAGGGACCGCGCGCGGGGGCGGGGGGCGGCGGCCGCGGCGCCACGTACGGAGGCAGCTGCGCGGGCCCGGCCAGCGGCGGCAATGCGTGCGGCGGCGGCGCGGGCGGCGGAACGTAGCCGGGCGCCGCGACCACCGGATAGCCCTTCTGCTGCCAGGCGAACACGCCCTCGTCGATGACGGCGGTGTGCTTGTAGCCGCGCTTGCGGAGAGCGGCGACCACCTCGCCCGAGACGTGATGCGGGCACGCGCAGTACGCGAGGACCCAGGTGCCGTCGTTCGGGATGTCGTCCAGCGCCTTCGCGTCGTAGTACGGCGTCGAGATCGCGCCCGTGATGTGCAGGCTGGACCACTCGCCGGGGCTGCGCGCATCGGCGATGACGAGGCGGCGTTTCTTGTCGAGCGCCGCCTTCACCTGATCGATCCCGACGTAGAGATCCTCTTTCAGGACGAAGTCCGGCGCGCGGCCCTTCGGATTGATGACGACGGGGCCGGTGCGCGGCGCGGCCGGCGGCAGCGGCGGCGCGGGCGGCGGCGCCGCCATCGACCGCACGTACGCGACGACGTCGTCGATCTGCTCGGGCTTCAGCGTCTCCTTCCAGGGCACCATCGACGTCGGCGGCCGCCCCTCCTCGACCGCGTGGTGGAGGAATCCGTCACTGGCGGTCTCGAGCAGGATCGGGTTGGCGAGATGGACGGCGCTCACGCGCTGGGTCTTCGTGCCGTGGCAGCGCTGGCACATCTTCTCGTACAGATCGTGGCCGCGGGTCGCATCGCCCGGCCTGACCGGCGGCGGCGTCTGCATCGGCGGGCCGCCGTCGCGCAGGAACGCAATCACGGCGTTCGCTTCTTCGGGGCCGAGGGGACCGCCGGTCGCGCGCCCGTAGGCCCCCATCGCCGTGCCGGGACGCCCGCGCAGAATGGCGGCCTGCAGGAAGAAGTCCGTCGCGGTGGACAGAAATGTCGGGCTGCGCAACGAAGGTGCGTTGTCCGCGACGTAGCCGTTGCCGTTGACGCCGTGACAGGTCGCGCAGAGCTGCGCGTAGATCGTGCGCCCCTTTTCAACCGGAGACGCGGGCGCGGGCGCGGCGGGCTTCTCGCGCGCGCAGCCGCTCGCCAGCACGACGAGTAGCGCGATGAAAGATTGGGGCCGGCACTTCATTCAAGGACAGCTGACCACGGCGTGGTTCGTCGCGCCGACGTAGTACGTCCCGTCCGCCAGCGCGAAGCGGGCGTTCGGGATGAACCCGCCCGAGGTGCGCGACGTGTAGGCGACGACGTTGCTCGGCGAGCCGCCCGCCGACAGCGCGAACGGCTGCGCGTTCAGAGCCGACCCGTTGCCGGTATCGCCCCAGCACCAGAGCGCGGCGCCGGTGGTGATCGCGCAGCCGAACGAGTAGCCGGCATAGATGTGCGCGACGCCGGTCAGCGTCGGTCCGCCCGCGTCGCCCTGCGCCATCTGGACCGGCGTGCCGGCGGGCTGGCAGGGGTGGCCGATCCCCATGCAGTCGAGGCTGCTGTCGTTGCCGGTGCCGATCGCGCCGTAGGCGCTGGAGCCCCAGCAGTAGACCTGGTCGCCCAGCAGCGCGCAGGCGAGCCCGTTGCTGACGGAGATCTGGCTGGGCGCCGGCGACGAAGGCAGCCCCGCCACCGCCACCGGGTAGCTGCTGTCGGCGGTCGACCCGCCGGTCTTGGTCGCGGTGCCGAGACCGCCGTAGGTGTTGACGCCCCAACATTGCACGGCCCCGCTGCGGATGATGCAGATCTGGCTGTCACCGGCGCTGACGGCCGTCACGTTGGTCAGCGTATCGCTCGCCGCCGCGGACGCGGCGATCATGACCGCGTACGGCGACGCGCCGTTCGCGGGCGAGGCGAGACTATTATTAATGAGCAGCGTCGTGCCGCCCGCGGCCGGATAGATCGGCCCCCAGCACCACAGGTGTCCGGCGGTGTCGATCGCGCATGTCGGCCGCCCGTAGAAGTTCTCCGAGTCGGCCATCAGGGACTTGATGCCGGCCAGGTCTATCGGTCCCTCGCCCATATTCGCCAGCACCTCGGTGGCGACGAACATGTTCGTCGGCCAGATCAGCGTCCCGTCGCCGAGCTCGCCGTGTGAGGTCGTCCCCGGGCTGCCCGTCGCCCAGCACCAGACCGTGCCCGTCTGGCGAAGGGCGCAGGCGTGGAACTGCGACTGGACGCCGGAGACGACATTGTCGAGCGGCGCCCCGAGGCCGCCGTCGGCGGTCGCGAGGGTGATCGGGGTCCAGGCCGACGAGCTGGTGTTGCCTGCCGTCCAGTAGACCCGACCGGCGGTGCTGATCACGTGATCGCCGAACACGTCCTTGATGCAGCTCGCGCCGCCGCCCGTTCCGGCGGCGCTGCCGCCGGTGCCGCCGCCGGACGATCCGCTGCTGCCGCCTCGGCCCGTGCCGCTGCCGGCCGCGCCGCCCCCACCCGCCGCGCTGCCACCGACGCCGGCCGATCCGCCGCTGCCGCCGGTCGATCCACCGCTGCCGGCGCTGCCGGCGCTGCCGCCGGTTGATCCACCGCTGCCGCCGCGACCGCCAGTCGAGCCGCCGCTGCCGCCGCGCCCCGACGTGCCGGTCCCAGCCGCGCCCGAACTGGAAGGAGACTTACGACCGCCGCCACAAGCAGCGAAGGACAGGATTACGACACACAGGACAACTCGACGCAGGTGGTTCAAGGCGTTTATGGGCGCCCATCATACGCGACGGGGCTCAAGTACGGGGCGCCGAAAGCCGAAAACAGCCGTCATGAGCGACGCGCGCACGCAGGCCAAGGACCAGTTGTCAGCCCTCATCCAGCGGGTCATGGCGGACGGCAAGATCGAACCCCATGAACGCGAGGAGATGCAGGCGTTCTACCGCCAGGCGCTGCTGACCGTCGGCGACGTCAAGGACGTGCTGGGCCAGTACCTGCGCGCCGTTCAGGACGACGTGCTGGCCGACGGGAAGGTGACCGACGAGGAACGGGCGCGCTGCCGCGCCGTCGTCTCCGAGCTCAGGCTGCCGCCGGGGCTGATTCCCGACAGCTTCAAGGCGATCATCGCCTGACGTAAGCTCGCGACATGCGCGTGCTTCGCATGGCCGCCTTGGCGCTGGGGGCCCTGGCGATCGCATCGGGCGCGTGTGGTGGCCCAGGCGGCGGCGCCGGCACGGGCAGCGCAGGAACCAGCGGCGGCGGGAACGGTGGAATCGGCGGCACCAGTGGGATGGGCGGAACCGCGGGCGGCGCTGGCGGCACCGGAACCGGCGGCGGAGGAGGAACCACCGGCGGCGGCGGCGGCAGCGGACCGGGGCCGATCGCCGGCGCGGCGCTGTTCTTCTCCGATCTGACGAGCGGGCCGAATCAGGGCGGGCAGGACGGCAAGGGCGCGTTCGTCACCGTCTGGGGCAACGGGTTCGGCGCCACGCAGGGCGCGTCCACCGTGACGATCGGCGGCGGCGCCGCGGACAGCTATCCGATCTGGACCGCCACCAGGATCACCTTTCAGCTCGGGGCGGCCGCCGCGACCGGGAACATCGTCGTGCACGTCGCGGGCAAGGGCGACAGCAACGGGCTACCGTTCACCGTCCGCGCCGGCAACATCTATTTCGTGACCGGAAGCGGCAGCGATTCGGCCGCGGGGAGCTTCGCCGCCCCCTGGAAGACGATCCCGAAAGCCAAGAACACGATCGCCGCCGGCGACATCGCCTATCTCGGCGTACGCGCCGGTGACACCGTCTCGCAGACAAGCGAGGACACGACCTCGGCCTACCGCTGCGCGCTGGGCATGAGCGCCAACGACGCCGGCAACTCCGGCACCTCGGCCGCGCCGAAGGCGCTCGTCGCGTATCCGGGCGCGACCGTCACGATCGGCGCCGTGTCGGGCCTCGAGCGCGGCATCCTGACCCCGGGGATCAGCGGCAACTTCGACTACTGGGTGATCTCGCAGCTGACGCTGCGCGGAGAGACGGAGGCGCTCGACTTCGAAGGCGCCGCCACCGGGTGGCGCGTCGTCGGCAACGACATCTCATGCCCGAACGGCGCCGGCATGTCGGGCTGCGTGACGGGGACCGACACGCCGAACACGCCGGGGGATCTGAAGTTCTTCGGCAACGTCGTGCACGACGCCGCGGCGAACGTCACGTCCGTCACCAAGTACTATCACGGCATCTACTTCGCGTCGGATCACCTCGAGCTCGGCTGGAACGTCGTGCGCGACGGCAAGACCTGCCGCGCGATCCAGTTCCACGATTCGGGCGGACCGAACGAATTCGACATCGTCGTCCACGACAACATCATTCACGGGACGGTGTGCGACGGCCTCAACTTCGCCACGGTCGACCCGTCGCAGGGCGTGATCGCCGCCTACAACAACATCATCTATGACGTGGGCCGCGGGCCCGACCCCGCCGACGGGTCCTCCGACTACGCGTGCATCTACGTCGCCAACATCACCAACGCTGGCCCGCCCGGCAGCGGCAAGGTCTCCCTCTACAACAACACGCTCTACGACTGCGGCGCGCACGGCGGCGGCGCGGCCGGCGCGATCGCCGTCGCCTCGGGCCCGGTCGGCGTCCAGATGGACGACAACCTGATCGAGGCGCTGTCAGGCGAGCACTACGTCACCGGCGACACCGGCACGGCGCCGTCGATCACCGGATCGAACAACCTCCTCGACGGCGCCGGCGCGGCGCCGTCGTACCTGACCAACTCGACCTCCGGCGCCCCGGCGTTCGCCGACGCCGTCGGCGGCGACTTTCATCTGACCGCTGCCAGCCCGGCCGTCGACCACGGCAAGACCACCGCCGCGACGACCGACGCCGACGGCAACCCCCGCCCGCAAGGAACCGCCTTCGACATCGGCGCGTACGAGCTGGTCCCGTAAGTCACGGCGTCGCGGGCATGGGCGGGCGCCGTTC